>WNGI01001223.1_pt1 | contig 25630 bp, 29 predicted proteins | sample 5400621 | NCBI WGS metagenome assembly WNGI01 (sample SAMN13153374, study PRJNA577476) | soil metagenome | isolation source: 20 cm soil or saprolite under Garry oak tree replicate 1 | place: USA:California | collected 2016-06-15 | reverse complement strand
GCTTAAGGATAAGGGACTCCGCAACTATGGAACGGACGCCCCTAGGTCCGAGCAAGCGGGCCAGGGTAGCAAGGAAATGGACAAAAAGAGGGACGAGATTGCTCATCGCAGAATCGTAGCAGGAAGGGAAATCCCAAGGAAATATGGGCAAAACAACAATTCGCCAGCCACAACCTGACCTATGGCAGCAGCTTGAAGTTCACCTGGATGATGGTGTCGATTTCGACCGGCTCGCCGTTCAGCAGCGTGGGTTCATACCTCCACTGGCTGACGGCTTCGACGGCGGCGCGCGCGAGGTCCGGGTTAACCTGGCTATTCAACACTTGCAGCGCCAGCGGTCTGCCGTCCTTGCTCACAATCGCATGAAGCAACACGGTGCCTTGCACGCCCGCGGCTTTGGCGCTGGCAGGGTAAATTGGCTGCACCTTGGTTATCAGCTTCGAGAATTCGACGTTGCCGCCAATGCGGATTCGTTTGGGTTCAGCCGTGGTTTCTGTTGAAGGCATGGTTTTCATTGCGTAAGGCTGGCCCCGGTACTCAGCCTGTACGTCCACAGTGTCCTCCAAAACTCCCATTTGCAGTTTGGCAGTCATCGCAAGATCGCGGCCCGGTTCCAACACGACCTGCGGCGCGAGGTACGTTTTAAATCCCGGCTTGAGCACTTTCATTTCGTACTCGCCGGCGGGCAAAGCTTTGAAGACAAAATTGCCCTCGGCGTCTGAAGTGGTCATGTCGACCGTGCCCGCTTTATGGTTGGTCATGACGATAGTGGCGTTCGGACAGGCCGCATCGCTGATATCAAAGATGGTGCCGGTAAATTTCCCGGACAAGTTCTGCCCTGGCAGGCGCAGGGCGGCAAGCGGAAGCAGGAGGCACAGGGCCGCAACTCTCGCAAACAACTTCGCTCCTCGCGACAATCCTCTGCGGTTCAGGTTCGGATTCAGCATGGCAATAAATCTCCTTTCCACATTCGTTGGGCGGGCAATGGCGAGTGCGACAGACCACCCGCGGTGCGCGTTCCTGAGTGTGCGCGCGAGGTCGAGCAGTTGATTCGCATAGTCCGAAGCGACGACTCCGCTGTTCAACACGGAGTCATCGCAAGCGCGTTCGCTTTCGTTGCGCAGGCGCGCCGCCGCGAACCACACCAGCGGATGGAACCAATAAATGCCGCGCGCCAGCTCGGCGCAGATTTGCAGCGGCCAGTCGTGCCGCGCGACGTGGGCGAGTTCATGAGCAAGCACGATCCGGCGCCGCTCCGCAGACCACTCTGCCGCGCTGGCAGGAAGCAAGATGCGTGGCCGGAGAACTCCCCAGGTCGACGGCATGGAGGACGCGTCGCGGCTCTGGAGCAATCGAACAGAACGGGAAATTCCGAGCGCGCTGCAATGCGAAACAAGCTGCCCCCAATCACCTCCCGTTATTGGAGTGGCCTGAGCGGAAATCCATAAGAGCCGAGTTAGGCCGGCGAGCAGTTTGACCGCGATGAACGCGGCGCCGAGCGCCCACACAGCCAGAATCAATGCGAGCCATTGGCCCGAAAAAGACGAAGCCGTGGCAGCGTCCACAATCATGGAGGACAGGTTCGGATACGCCGCGTTTCCCGGCGCGGCATGAGCAGTGCTCCAGAGACTCACCGCGCTGCCGAGGGTTGCGGAATGCCACGAAGGAAGCAAAAGCGCAACAACTGGAAGGAGCAATGAACACACAAGGCCAAGCGCCCAAAGTTGGTGGCGCACTGCGGCTGAATGTTTGCGCAAGCCGTAGGCTGCGGCGGCGGCGAGCGCCAGCAAGAGCGTCGCTTTGACGCTGGAGCCGATTAAGAATGAGAGGGCGACTTGCGGAGTGCCTGGCAGAATCATGTTCAGCTCTCCTTCCTGCTCTCGGCGATAAGCCGGGAAAGACGATCGAGTTCCTCGGAAGAGATTTTCCACTCCTCTCCGCCGAGCAGAGCCGCGACGGCCTTTTCCTTGGAGCCTTCAAAAAATGTGTCGACAACATGCCGCAGAGCGGAACGCCGCGCGACCTCGCGCGGAACGCAGGGAATGTACACGTACCTCAGCCCTTCTTCTTCGTGGTGGACGTGGCCTTTCTCTTCCAGCACGCGGAGCTGAGCCCGCACCGTAGAATAATTTGTTTTGTCGGCCAGCTTTGTGAGCACTTCACCGACCGTGGCGCGTTCGAGCTTATAAAGAATGTCCATGATTTGCCGCTCGCGCCGGGTTAGTGCATGGGGTTGTGGCTTTCTCTTCATCGTTCCTCGCCCCTTCTGCTACGTGTTTAGCAGAAGTGCTATAAAGCTAGCACCTCGCACGAGCGTGTCAACCTTTTTCCGAGTCTTCACGGATCTGCCGAAATTCACGAATGGAATTCGTTGCGAATGACTCTGAGGCACTACTTCCGAGTTTCGCGCATTCAAATATGAAGCGTTCGCCGCGAGGCGCGGGAACAGAGTTCGGCAGCACCTCAACGTCTTGCCACAGTAGGTTGCGTTGCAAGCTGTTTTAGCTCGTCCACAAGGTTGGCAATGCTTTCTTTGAGATTCTTGTCCCAGTTGCCTTCTAGATGGGCATCCTGCCGTGTGGCCAAAAACTGGTCCCGGTCACTGCCCGGAGCAAGAACTCACTGCTCTGCGCCCGCTGATGATAAATCAGACCTGGGAGGCCACTGCTATAGGGGGGATTCCCAGCATCCTTATTATATCTGCTGATTGTGAGCCCATCGCCCGCTGTCGTCTCGACTTTTATGCCGCTTCCCTCTCGTAATACTTCAGCAGGCCGCCTAGTCGTTGTCGACACTGCACTGCTGGCATGTTCCTTCTTGCCTTCGTCTGCGAAGGAAACAAGATCCGGTTGTCTCGAGTCGACAACGCAACACCCATAATATTGAATTGCGAGAAGTCCGTTACCCTTGGCACCCTTGGCACGCTCGTGGCGGTCCACGAAGCTCTGACCAGGAATGGGCGAGCTGTGTGTCGGTGCGGCGTCGATGAGAACCAGTCTCACGCTGACCGTCATCCGAAGCCGGAAATTGAGCGGACCGATTGGTCGGGATTGGCCGCTGGAAGGTTAGCGCATCGATTTCGGCATCGCCAATTCAGAACCAAAGTGATTTCCGTCCAACTTCCGTCCAATTCAAAGGCAGGATACACAGCGCAAAGGTTCGTAAGCGACACCAAACGCGGCACTTAGAGGTTTCTACTACTTATTCCCGAACCAGTAGACAAAATCACATAAGTCGCTGTCCTGGCGTCACTTATAGGTTTTCGGGAGCTCTCTGATGGACAAGTCGGGAGAAGTCAGAACCGAATGCTGTCGAGAATTTTGGGAGAATTAATTCAAAAACCGGCTTGAACGCCTCAGGAGGAATGCATTTATGGCGGACAAGCCGAGTGATCGGTCAGAAAGCCGCCTAAAATGCTCGTTCAGAGCCATTCTTTTGCGCCTTGTTTTCTCAGGCGGGGAGCCGTTTCACGATTGAGGCTATCCAGTCTCGAATCATCGGGAAGCGAAATCGGTTTTTCTCCATCGCCTCTGTAATTAACTTGTGGCCTTCGTGGGGCTCTACGTCCAAGAAATAGCCGTTGGCTCGGAGCATGGCGTCCGTCATGACAAAGCTGACACGCTTATTCCCGTCAATAAAGGCGTGATTATTTGCTAGGGATTCCATCAGCGCAGATGCTTCCTCGATAAGATTGCCGTAGTAGCCATTTTGCGGACGGAGAACGGCCGACTCCAGCAGTCCCTTATCACGAATACCGTGGAGTCCGCCGAATTCCTCCATTAGCAAGCGGTGAGCTTCGATGGTTTCAGCTACAGTCGGGTAAATCCGTGGTGGCATCTACTCAGCCAAAAGCTGAAGCAACTTTCGGTTCTTATCCACGGACCGGCGCACATGCGCCATAATCTCGGGACGCACGACACTCTGCGTTGGAGCAACAAACCGAATGTAGTGTTCTGCTGCTTGTTCCAAAACATAGGTCGTGGTCTGGCCGTTGTCCTTCGCCAGTTTGGCCAGGTCATCATAGAGAGTGGCCCGCATATTGAGCCCAACCTGCTTTCGTGCTTCCTTTGCCATAATCGAGTCTCCTCACAACCTGGGTTAATTATATCCGAGAATCCTCTCGTGTCAAGATATATCTAGACGCATCAAGGTTGGCCAAGACCTTCTCCGTAGATGCTTCAACGGCATTCTGAGAACTCGCGTCGAACACACCGCAACGTTGCTGAGGCCTCCGTGCCACCAATCAATGATCTGAGGGTGCCGCGACTATAAGGTCAGAGTCCCCCGTCACTTGGGAGCAATCCCCAGAGACGCCCATGATCAGTTGCCAATGAGGGTACTCCTATGCGTATCCGCCTCCTTGGTCATGCGGACTCGAGCGGTCCCGAGCGTCCCCCGCCGATTTCCACGAGCGCTCCGCAGAGTCATTCGTAACGTAGTGCGACAAGTGGATCGACTGCGGCGGCACGGCGCGCGGGAAGCAAGCAGGCGGCGAGGGCCACCAGAACGATAACCGTTACGACGGCAGCAAATGTCAATGGATCAGTGGCGGAAACACCCGAAATTTGACTGGCCAGGAAGCGTGTAAGTTCGTAGCTGTTAGCGATCATGTAAAAACGCATTTTTTGGAGCCGGCCAACATTCCCTAGCTGCCCCGCCGCACGAGGCCGGAGGCGCACACACGAAGATACGGGAGGACGCGGATGATGTGTGGAGGGATGATGCTGCTCCTTATTCCTGGAGCGATAAGCAATTCAAATGCCGTGATCCGGCAGGAGTTCAGAAAACTACGTTTTCAGATGATCGATGACACGTAGCTGGCAAGGAGACCAATAAGAACGCCTATCGCCACCAAACGGAACCCATTTAAGAGCACAAGACGTAGAATATTTGTCTGCTGTGCTCCGAGAGCCACGCGAACGCCAATCTCATGTGTGCGTAGTGCAACAGTGTAAGCCATTACGCTGAATATGCCGATGAGCACAAGGGCCAGACCAATTCCCGCGAAAGATGCGACCGTTACGAGTTCAAATTGTGGCCCGCGGTAGAATTTGTGCAGCGATGATTCCAGCGTACCGGACTCGGCGATCTCCACACTTGGATCGAGATCTCGAAGTTCCTGGCCAAAAGTTTTTAAGAGTAAGTTTGGATCCACGGCGGACCTCGCCATGAACGATCGCCAGCTGTATCCCGCAACGCTATAGGGCATAAACGCTTGCGGAACAGTCTGCCACGACGGATTGACGAAGTCGCGGGTTTTGAAATCGCGCACAATCCCGACGATTTCGAAATATATAGATGTCATGCGGGGTCTCAACAAAAGGGAGGTCAAGATTCCCAAATTTGACCTTGTGGCCAACGGCGTCTTCGTTCGGAAAGTACCTGTGAGCAAAGGTTTCGTTTACGACTGCCACATGTCGTGCCGAGCTCACATCGTCCACTGAGAGAAGCCTGCCGCGAAGCAATGGCAGCCCGAGTGTTTGGAAGTAGCCTTCGCTGCACTCGTCAATTGTGGTCTCCCAGCGTTCTGCGTGAGGCTTGCCGGGAATAATGGTGTCGCTTGTCTCAGACGTTAGTGGTGGGGGGTTATTGAGTTCGGAAACGGAGGTCACACCTGGGAGGGCCTGCATCCGAGCGAGGAGTTGGCGTGTCAGCGCATTTTTCTTTTCGAGTGAGTTTTTTATAGAAGCAGCGTCACCCCATTTAAAAAAATACGAGGGGGACAGGTTGAGCTGAAAGTAGGCAACATTTTTGGGGTCGAACCCGAGATCCACCCGCGTGAGAACAAGGAAGCTGCGCTACGAAACCCACTATCATGAGGAAAGAAATCGCCAAGGCAAAGACAACGTACTGTTATTCCCTTTGCCGACTCAAGGAGTCCGTGGAGAACAGGAAAAGGTGCGGTGTCGGGAGCGGCTGGGCGGCTTGCTGAAATACTATGAGCGTGAGGCGGCATGAGCAGCAAACAAGAACATCCGATTCAGGCCATGGGGTTCTGGATGTTTGGCTTCCTTTCTGTGGCGCTGGCAGTGTTGAAACTTACGGTGGCGGGATACTGGTCGTGGTGGAGGGTGATGCTGCCATTCCTGGCGTTTTTCCGCCACAATGCGGTGTATCTGGCTGGCTTCCTATGCTTCTGTTGGCTGAAGCAGGAAGAAGATGAGGAGGAGCTTACCACCGTGCAGAAGCATTCGAGGGCGGGGTACAACATAGCGGCGCTGTTGTTTTTCTTCCTGTTTTTGGACAACCTGTTGCGACGAGTCGAAGGACAAGGCTGGAAGGGATTCTGGCCGTGCTCGGGGAGACTCGAGGTGGTGGTCCTGTTTGGGATGTTGAGTCTGGTGGCACAGTTTGTGTACTGGTCGCGGATTGTCAGCGGCCTCAATCAAGAGCACGCCTGAAACCCTGAAACCATGACGGTGACCTTTGACTTCAGCCCTACGCACGACTTTTTTGACCATAAGCCAATTATTCCATCCCCTTTGCTACCTTTTGGTACGCTAGCCGAAACAAAAAGGCGCGATCTCCGAAGAGACCGCGCCTTTGTTCTTCCTGAAATTGTTTACGCGCTTAGAGCCCTTGCCATGGCCATGACCGGCTCGTGTATTTTGATCTCCGGGCGCATGTCCAGGGCTTCTGCGTAATTGACCAACGCTTCCAGGCTGAACTTTGCGATCTTTCCCCTCAACAGGTCGCTGACTCTCGGCTGTGGCTCCCGCAAGATTTTTACCAACTGCGCTTGCGAGTAGTTACGGTTCTTCGCATACCGGATGATCTTCCGGTGTAGGGCTGACTTTATTCCCAGAGCTGTCGCCTCTTTTCGGGAGAATCCGAGTTGATCGAATACATTTTCCTCTCTACGCTTACGCACTTTTCTCCTCCTTTCCTGCTGGGGCATCCTTTCTCGCCTTGATTGCCTGCATCCTTTGCCTGGCTATTTCTATGTCCCCTTGCGAGGTCTGGTTAGTCTTCTTATTGAAGCAATGGAGCACGTAAATCCAACCAGCGTTCAGCCAATACATGAGCCTGTACCAAACACCCTTGAATTCTTCACGCAACTCTTGGACGCCCGGTAAGCCCTTTCCCAACCACTTGCTGTCCAAAGGCTCCTCGTGATGTTCAAGCCGCTCTAGTTCGCCGCCGAAGTTCTCCTTAACCTCTTTTGGCCACGACCTGATTTCTTTTTGGGAGTTGCCCTCCCACTTGATTCTGCTTTTCGAGCCCGGGCTTGTCATGGCTACCTTTATATAAGTTTTTATATGAGATGTCAAGCCCTATCTTCGCCCTGTTTTCTGGGGTTTTCGCGCGTCCTTAGCCTCTAGTGTTAGTGTGGCGACCCTGCCAGCTCAGGGCTCAGGGACTTTTCCTGGGCAACCGTGTGTAAAACCCTCATTTCGGAAAAACGTCATCCAAAAACCGAGTGACCTGTTCGATTCTCAATATCGACAGCAGCTTTCGACGAGGGAAATAGGCCGTGCAAACGCCAGCCAAGCCAAGGTTCGGATGCCAGACACCATCAGTCGGTCTATCGAACCACGCGCCCGCACCGCTGAATCCACGGGCGTGCATTCCCTGGTTCGCAGCAACAAAAGGCGTTAGGAACTCAGTCGAGGGATCGAAAGGTTCAAATTGTGGTTTTTCCTGAATGCGGCTCCATTGAAGTTGCGCAAAGGCAGCAGCAGTTCTCGGAGCGACAACTCGCGCTTGAGCAGATGGATAACCTCTCATGGTTATGATCGTTCCGGCCGCGGGCGTCACACAATCGCCATCCAGCGCAAAGAACTGCACTAGATGTTCGTTTTCGATTGATCTCTGAACCTCAAGGGCCGCTATGTCAACGTTGGCCGAGCAGAAACGACCAACAATATCTTGATTCTGACCTTGGGTCTGTACTCTACATCTCGCCGCTTTGGAAGCTCATCGATGGGCGAGCGTTTCATCGTGCCTTCGTCTCGGAAATAGAACCAAATGCCGCTGTCTGGTGAATCCTCAATGACGTGACGCGCAGTGATAATCAGCGGACGTTGACGCCAGAGGATTGCGGAGCCGGTCCCAATAGATTGGCCTTCATCGGCGACGATTCCAATGGTATGCCACGCGACAGCCTCCTCGATAGCCTCCCCTTCTCGGTCAATGAGCTCGATGTTGCTATGCATACCAGGCATTCTCTGTAGTGTGCAACTTCCTTTTGGTATTCTCAAATCACGGTGTGCTCTAATGTCGGATATCCCAGAGGAGCCAAAAAAGTCAGCGCGTGACGTGGCCTACACAGTGGTCAAGGCCGCTGTCTCAGGTGTACCTATTGTTGGTGGCCCCGCAGCAGAGTTGCTGGGGCTCGTTTTCGGGCCGCCGCTCGAAAAACGAAGGGAAAAATGGCTCGAACAACTCGCGGGAGCGGTCGAAGAAATTCTAGACAAAATGGCTGACTTGACTCCCGATACGTTATCCCAAAACGAGGTGTTCGTTAGCACCGCACTTCGAGTGACAGAAATTGCTATCAGAACTCATCAGCAAGAAAAACTCGAAGCTCTGCGCAATGCAGTGGTGAACGCGGCATTGCCGGAGGCCCCCGACGAAACTCTGCAACAAATCTTCCTCAACCACGTAGACAATCTGACGCCATCTGCGAGTTCTGGCCTTTTTTAGTGACCCGGCTGGCTGGGGAAAAACTCACAATATCACATACCCGAATTGGACTATGGGCGCGGCCTCATTAGTCCTGGATCAGTCCATGCCAGAACTTGCGGGGCAACGGGGATTCTACGATCAGATTGTCAGTGATTTGCGGCAGCGCGGCCTCATGGCTAACGTCGAAATACACACCATGATGACAGCTAACGGAATGTTTAGTTCGCGAACCACTCCTCTGGGGAGAGAATTTCTTCGCTTCATTTGTCAGAAATAACATGAAAGTGAAGCACCGAAGAGACCGAGCAAAATGATCGAGCTGAAGAAACCGGTCAAGACCCTGAACGAATTCCTGGAACGCATAAAGGACCTGCGCCGGGGCTGGCCGTCGAAAAACAAGCCGACAAGACAAGGGGAGCAGGAGAATCTCTGGTTCAGGGGTCAACCTTCAGCTAAATGGGGATTGTCACCGAAACTGTACAGGAAGGAATACCGGGGGGCCCAAGAGGCAGAGATTCGGCAAGACTTTCAGAGCCGAGCACTGCAGCTGATGCAGGGGAGAACGCCTCACCGAGACGATAAGTGGGAGTGGTACTTCCTTATGCAGCATTACGGCGTACCGACCCGCTTGCTCGATTGGACAGATAACCCCGTTATTGCTCTGTTTTTCGCGGTTAGTGACCAACCGGAACCCGGCAAGTCTGCCGTGTGGGTTCTCGATCCATGGTGGCTCAATCGTCAGCTTAGAAAAGGAATAGACGGGCCGATGCTTCCTGGTTGGGAGGAAGCTGAGCCGTATCTATGGGACCTGGAGGACGCATTCACTAGAGATGTGGATGTCAGGGCGCAAAAACCCGCCGCAATTGATCCTCCGCACGTTGACCGTCGCCTGGCTGCACAGAAGAGTCGCTTCATCATTTTTGGCAGAATTCGGGACTTGGCTAGAACAGAGGTGGTCAGGCAGTCCGACGGTCGGCTGGCAAAAATGACAATTGCGGAATCCAGTGTAGGTCCAATCCGCAGAGAGTTAGAAGATTGCGGTGTCACGGTATCGGCCGTCTTTCCCGACCTTGAACACTTGGGACAGGAAATTAGGGCGCTTTGGAGAGCGTTTTGAGGTTGAATTAGCTGTTCAAGCGCAGGGAGCGGAACATGCGTGCAATCACAATGGGTGCCGAGATCGTAATGGCATTAGGAATCCTCAGCGCGGCGCCTATCGCGCACGCTCCGACGCTGGACCTGGACGATTGCCACGATGAGTTAGACCGACTTCGGAGGGCAGCATCCGATGCATCCGACGCAGCCGAAGAGGGTCATTCAAAGCGTGGGGAATTCGAGGACTGTAAGCGAGACCGTGACACTTATGACCTGATGGGCGACGGTTGCCGTAGCCGCTGGAGTGACTATCAATCCGCACTGAGCGATCTCGAAAGCAAAATGGATGATTTGGATGCCCGCCTGCAGTCCGTACAAAGCTCGTGCGGCTATGAATTCTCCATCAACAGAATGTCGTCATTGGAGGCTGTGCAACGCCACCAACAGGCCGCGCAGCGCCGCCTTTGTGTTTCCTTCCAAGGATTGCTTGGTCTGGGCATGCCTCCTAACAGCGTGTTGCAGATGTGTGAGAAGAACATGGACGTGCAGTGGTGCAAAGCGTGCCTCGGTCTGAAATGAAGGGCTTGAATTCCTACTAAACTGCTCCAGGGAATTTGTGACGCGGAAGATAGTCGATTGCTTTCACTTCAAAGCGGGCATCCTGAAGCCGAAACGCAAAACTCAGCATGTGAGCAATCCCGCAGATCATCAGAGCTTTATTGAAAGCCTGGCCATTCATACGTTCAAGCCAGAGCTTTTCCCTTGCTTCATGCATTCCGATGGGTTGCCAGTTGGCCCAACCTACATTCGGAGGATTGCTCATCGGAGTGCCGAGCATGACCGGCTTATTCGTTTCAGGTGGGATACCGAAGATTTGACGCTTTTGCGTCGGAGGGTCCAGATCCAAATACCGATTCGCTCCGACTAGCTTCGCGGATAAGTCTTCCGCTGTTGTTGGACCGAGGCCAGTAGCCTCTTCAAAAATAAAATCAATTGTCTGGTCCTCGATCAAATCGGTAATAAGGTCTGCATAAAGTGAATCGTTTATGTTTCCGGGGCGTTTCTTTGAACCTTGCAACTCGTGGTAGGTATCAAGCACGGTCACGAATCCAGGCATTCACAATCCTCCCCAGCGCACGGGCCGAAAATCCTACGTTACCGTAACGGACGACTCAAGCCTAGCGTAGCGCGGTGCAATTGGCGCCAACGATCTCATCGAGGCGAGGGTCATCTATGACTGAGGGAATAAGATTTGAGGAGACCGACCGAGTTGTGCTGGGGGACATCTGGGGGATAAGAAAAAGGTGTTTGGGGATGGTCCGGAAGCTGTTAACTGACGCCAGAGAAACGAGTTATTGGATTTGAAGTTCTCTGTTAACAGCCGAATGCTCTACCGTTGAGCTACCGGGGAGTTGCCTAACGCTTTTATTTTCATTCATTTTCATTCTATAACATCGAAGAGATTCGCGCCATGACCTTTCGGTAGCTACCAGATTGCTCACACTCTTGAGCTACGCGGGAACATCGCCATTTTGTAGCAGTTGCGCGGACTTTCTAAACGAGGGCTTGGGGACATGGGGGACAAGATTTAACGCGACCCCGCGGATATTAATGTGGAATAGTCTTCCTTCCATATCGCTTCTAACCCTTCGGCCTCTGTCGGCGAGGCCCGAAATGTTTTGCGAGATTGGCCAGCACGGGCATAAACACGCCAGCGACAATTGCCATGGAACCGCAGGTGTTTGTTATTGCCAGGGCATCGACGGCCCGGACTTGGCCGTTTTCGGGTGGCCGACCATCCGGCCGGAAACGTGTTGGCTGTTGCTTACAAGCAAGATATGTCTATCTGGGCTATCTGGGCTTCCGCGATATCTTCTCGCAAGGTGACCAATCCTTTAACCGTCGCTTCCCAGGTTTGAAAGCTCTGGGGACGGTTCCAGCGAACCCTGTACTCTGACGGGCCAGAAATGAAAGAGGACATAGGCCCCAACCGCCCACAACGCAACCTGAACGAAGTTCTTCCCGAGAAATGGCGGCGCAAAGCCTGAGAAAACGACGACATTGTACAAAGTATGAGCCGCCGCGGCGGGAAGGATAGACTCCGAACGCAACGTTAGCCAACCCAGTACAAAGCTAAGGGTCACACACGTGAACAAACGCATCCACGAATGGCTAAGTACCACGAGACCTGTGGCGCGCGGAAAGGAAAAATCCGAAAAAAAATGAAACGCTCCCCAGACAATCCCTACGAAGAATATTCCGCGATGCATCCCGTATCTCTCAATGAATCGCTTTTGAAGTAGTCCTCGAAAGATGATCTCCTCGAAAAACGCGGCAAAGAACAGAAGAAGAAAGTAGGGATCTGGGATATCAAAGTACGATCCAAATTCGGGCGCCGAAAACTTGCCAAAGCCATGCGCGACCCACACTTCTCGGTCAACAACGAAATGGCCAGCCGAGATGAGCACGGCAGTTCCGACAGGGAATATCAGCGAGAGCAAAGCGCTTGTCCGGTCCGGCAGCCGAATTGAGTCCTGAACTGTTTGCCTATTCTCCGGCCCCATCAAGTACAGCACAACCGTACAAGCCGCCGGAGTCTCTAAGACAGGAGCTAACCTCGAAAACCAAATACTTTGAATATAGGCTGGCGGCGTAGCGAAAATCATGAGTGGAATTCCAATACTCACAAAAGAAAGCAAGAGACCGACCAAGAAGAGTGGACCGACAAGCAGGAAGATAAGAAATTGCAGTCTCCGCCAAGCAGCCTCCAGATTCTCCTGTGAAACGTGAGCATTCGGGATAGCGACCGGCAAAGTAGCAATTCCAAATGCCATCCGAGAAATGAAGATACCAATCAGAACCAGTCCGAGCAGCGTGAATTGAAATCCTTCTGGCAATTTCCACAGATTTGCTTCAACCCAGCGAAACCTGTTCCCGATGACGCTGCTGGTACTTTCAAGAATGGACGTCCGCGTCGCGCTAAGGTAAGGTAAAGAATACGGAAGAACATTAGGCCAAGCCCTAACAGCGCCGGAGCGCAGACCCACCGGATGACTCGTCGCAGGGGATGTTTGCCTGCCCAAAAACAGACAAAATACCCCGCCATTCCCGAGAAAATTATAAAATATACGAAGATTAGAGCGCCGTATTGCAGCCACAACCCAAAATCGCCTGCAGATTGCCCTGCAGAAGGAAGGCCAACTGGCTGCCATCGCAAGCCATGAGCCGCAATCAAACACACAACACCGGCAAGGAAAAGAAGTTGAAAAGGATCCGCAGGAATAACCGACCGGATAAATTCAGCGAGACGCTTCACCGCAGGACCTCAGTTCGCTGGATTATGCCTCACCAAGAGCTCGATGACTATTTCTTTGAACTCGCTGCCCGTTGGCCGTATTGTCCAGACAGCGGACAACACTTACAATTCATCCCATGAAAGTCCTTGAAGCCAAAGACTTTCTTGTCCAGCAAACCGCCGAGCAGGCTGCCCTGGAAAACGTACCGCTCTCCGACCTCGAAAAACGAATGATGTACTTACCGAGACAGACGAATGCCCAGAAGATCCGATCGCCCTGAACGATGCCTTCGAAGCCGAATATGACACTGACGAGTATGAAAAGAAAGTATCGAGGCTCTTACGTCAGGCCTATGCTCGGCTAAAAAAAGAGAATCCTTCTTCTGCCCGCGCATGGGACGAGGCTGTTCAGGAACTCCGCAAAGGCGACCATTACCTGCTTGTCTTTCTTGACGATGCCCCAATCGGCTATGCCTCAAACCAAAGCCTTTTTGGCTGGAGCTTCTGGAAACTGCTGGGCATAGGGATTCTTATTCTCGTCATTGGGATTATCGTTTTTGCGGCCATGCTTCACCATGCGGATTCGGGACCAGCCCGGTGAGTTCATAAGCTACCGCGCGCCAATCAGCCTCTCAAACTCGCTCTCGCTCAAAATCTTTACTCCCAATTCCTTCGCCTTTTCATACTTCGACCCCGGATCCGTCCCTACCACGACGTAATCCCTTTTCTTGCTCACCGACCGGCGCACTTTTCCGCCGTGCCGCTGCCCAATCGCTTAATCGCTTCCGCTTCTTCCTGCGTGCGATTCGCAAACGTGCCCGTAAAAACGAACGTCTTTCCCGCAAGCTTATCGCTCTTGACTTCCCGATTCTCCGCCGTTGGCCGCCGAGGATTGAGCTTCAGGTCGATGCCGCCTCGGGCACCGATAACCCGAACGGCGACACGCTGGGCACCTTCAATCCGCTTTTTCCGAGCGGCTTTTACGAGATGCTCGCCGGCAACCCCGGCTACGCCAATTTCGTGCACCTGAGATCGTCGGCAATAGCGCATCCGAGGAAAACGCTCTCGGCGTTGCTCAACGTTTGCACGCTGTGGCGGCAGACCACGGCCGACGCTGTGTACCTTCTGCCAGCCATCAGGTCGTCGGCACCGCCCGCCACGGCAGCGCCTACTCGAGCGCTTACGGCCAGATCCGATTTGACTGGAAGATCTCGTCGCACCTGACCGGCGTCCTCGACACCGTCATTTTATCGGCCTAGAGCTCGAGTTCGGATTTTGATGCACGGTGACGAATACGAACGTCACAATCGTTCCTATGACAAAGGGATCGCGATAATGGTGGTGCGATTCCTGGTTTGCCGACGGGGTCGGGTGCGTGGTTGACGGATGACGGGCAACTCTTCTGTCCATGGCGAATTACTGAATTGGGCCAAAATCAGGTGTTTTGTCGGGTTTTGATACCATGTCTGGATGCGCGATGTCCTCATCCTTTTGATTCATTTGGTTGTCACCGTCGTCCGGCTTGCACGGCCGGGAGGCCTCCGTTCCGTCCTTGCCGAATCGCTGCTCGTCAAACATCAACTAGGCATTTTCGATCGCGGCCGCAAGCGTGCTCCCAACGTGCGTCGCCGCCAGCGTTGCCAGGCAGATCCGCGGCGCGCACAGGGCAGCGTTGGATTTGATGCGAGGTGCAGGAGTAGTGGCACCCGAACTGGCTAAACTGGCACAACAGCGCGAGCGCCTACGCTACGAAAAAGAGGAAGGCATGATTACCTTCCTGTGCGATGCCGGAGCGCTTCGGCCAGGGCTTACCCACAGGACCGCGCGGGATATCTTCTGGATGCTTACCGGAGGAGATGTGTTCCGCATGCTGGTGCGCGAGCGCGGCTGGTCTCCTCAGAGATACCAGAACTGGCTCGCCAAAACTCTCGTGCACTCCCTGCTGACTCAGGCAAGACCAAGTCCGAAACGACTTTCGAGCAGACCGGAGGCCAGAACGCGGTGAGGTTAGCCTGAGCAATGAATTTAGCGGAACCCCAAGAAGTCCTTCCGTTCACCATTTTTGGCTCAGCGAGGTACCGTTCATCAAACTCAGAACATCATAGAAGGGAACCGGTAACGGCGGAATTATGGAACACCGCAGATTGGGGAAGAATGGGCCGGAGGTTTCCGCACTGGGGCTTGGGTGCATGGGAATGTCAACCGCTTACGGACCAGCGGACGAAGAAGAATCGCTTCGAGTTCTTCGCCGATATGTGGAGTTTGGCGGCAACTTCCTGGATACGGCCGAAGTCTACGGCCCGTACAAAAACGAGGAATTGCTCGGGCGTTTCTTGCGCGAGGTCCCGCGCGAGAGTGTCGTCGTCGCAACTAAGTTTGGCTTCCGCTTCGATTCGAACGGCATCCGAAGCGTGGACAGCACGCCAGGGAATGTCCTCCGTGCTTGCGACGCGAGCCTTCGCCGGCTGGGCATCGAAACGATCGATCTGTATTATCAGCATCGCGTTGATCCGAACGTTCCAATCGAAGAAACCGTTGGCGCGATGGCCGAACTCGTTTCCGCAGGCAAGGTCCGAACGATTGGCCTTTCAGAGGCAGGTCCGCAAACGCTGCGGCGCGCGGCGAAAATCCATCCGATTGCGGCGTTGCAAAGCGAGTATTCGCTTTGGACGCGTGACGTGGTGACGAATGGAGTGCTGGCGACATGCCGCGAATTGGGCATCACGTTTGTGCCTTACAGCCCGCTTGGCCGTGGGTTCTTGACGGGAGCCATTCAGAAGCTGGAAGACCTTGATGCCAGCGACTGGCGGCGGACAAATCCTCGTTTCGGAGATAAGGCACTGCAAGAAAACCTCAAGCTGGTGGCAACGGTCAAGGAATTGGCTAGCGAAAAAGGTGTGACGCCTGCCCAATTCGCGTTGGCCTGGGTGCTCTCCGAAGGCAAGGATATTGTGCCCATCCCTGGGACAAAGCGAGTTCGTTATTTGGAGGAAAACATGGGCGCACTTCGGGTGATCTTAACGGAGAGCGAACGCAAGACTATCGCTGAGCGCCTTGCGCACATTCCAGTCGTCGGAGAACGTTACGCACCTGACTTGATGGCTCTTAGTCAAACGGCATGACCTGAATCAAAGGTCTGCGCAGATCCAGTGTCATGCAAATGGTGACGAGTCGCGGCAAATGACGAACAAAAACTGAGAAGAGAAGGTGAATCTGATTTTCCCTATGTTGTCAGAACTTGTTAGTTCCCTTCGATTTCGCTCGGCTCCGGCAAATCGTAGTGAATTTGGTTTCAAGGCTGTTAACCGAGGGTTGCAAAGGCCCAGAAGCATCGGCGTAGGCTCTACGCGCCATTCCTGCCTTCGGTTGTAGGCTGCATCGCGGAGGTTTGCTGCGATGAGTTTCGCCCCCCTAAGGTCTCGCACGAGTTCGGGATGGATGCTTCTCCTGCGTTGAGTGTAATCTAGCCGCAAGACTTGCTAAACCTTGGGAGGCTTCGATGCTCCGCGAGCGTGCGCTGAAGGTTCTGGTGGTGCTACTAGGCTTGTTTTTCTGCGCGGGGATTTATCCTATCGCCGAGGCTCTATGGCATCCCGATGCCTCGGAAGATTATGGTGACTACATGATGCTGAGCCTTTACGTCACGCTCGGTGTTTTCCTGTTGATCGCCGCGCGTAACCCTTCCGCGCATAGAAGCCTCATTGCCTTCACCGCTTGGTCGAGTTTCGCGCACGCCCTCGTCATGGGCACGATGGCCTTCCAGTTTGCGAACCAGCGCGTGGGATTTTTGTGGGGTTCTGTCGTCCTCGTGGTCATCGGCGTAGCCCTTATCGTGCTCGCGCCGGCAAAGGCGTCCGCCGCTTTTGCCTCCGCCCCTGCGGACTAGTGCGCGACAACGCTTTACGAAGCTCGTTGGTCCCTTCATCCCGGCATCGACTCAGATGATTTCGGTGAAATGAACAGGCTGTCAAATAGACCCAGTCCTCCAGACGAGAGTGAACTTTGGTTCCAACTTGGTTCCAACGAAGGGCCGCTAAACCGGCGTTTTCTCGGTATAAGGGGTGCCGATTCAACGGTTTTGAAGTTTGTTAACAGCCGAATGCTCTACCGTTGAGCTACCGGGAACCGCGCAAACATATTTGTTTTCATTCTAGAAAATGATCTTGAGAGCGAACTGGACGTTGAACGGCTCGCCGGAACCGATGCCGGGAGCATCACCAGCGTGAACGGTGCTGCTGATCAAGCCAAATGACGATCCATCGCAACTACAGTTGTCGGGCCCCGCCAAGTTCAAAATGTTGAAGACATTGAACATTTCGACTCGAAATTGCGTCTTCACTCGTTCCGTAATGGGAGTGTTCTTGATTAGAGAAAAGTCGACGGTTTTGAAGCGCGGACCAAGAAACTGATTGCGTTTGGAATTGCCGAAGGTTCCCGGTGCATTTGTGGCGAACACACTCGGGTTGATCCACTGGACACCGGACTTAGTCCCTCCCGCCGGTTGCACAACACCCGCGAAAGGATCGCCCGAAACGTCTGCTCGATCCTGCTTGTTGCCCGTGTGGCTATTATCGAACCCTGAGAACACGCTGAACGGGAAACCGTTGTTATAGGCGATGAGCGCGGCAAACTCCCAACCTTTGGTTAGCCTTGGAGCGGATTGTCCAAATTGCGGGATATCATAGATTACAGAGCCACTGACATTGTGACGGGTGTCGAAATTCGAGTCGGCGTAGTCGCCTCTCAAATTGTTGTTGTCTGTTGGACGATTGTTTCGCGGGTAGGACATCTCGTCGCGAACATGGCCCAAAGTATAGGCAAGCTGTCCTGTTAGCCCATGCCAGGAGGTGCCACGGATAGAGAGCTGCATGGAATTGAATTGAGAGTTGCCTGCACTGGAAATCTCGGTGATGCCTGAGAAAGTGGGAAATTGGGAATAAAACGGCCGCGCGGTCTGAATATTCTGTGGTGCCACGCTAGGAGCCGCCTGGTTAATGTTTTCTGTGACGATGAGCTTGCGGCCTTGGCTCCCCACATAGCCCGCTTGAACCACCACTTTCGAAGTGAGTTGGTGCTGAATGTTAAGGCTGAAGTTCTGCACGTAGGGGGACCGGACGTTCTGATTGATGCCGTACACGCCGAAAGGCGGCTGAGGAGTGACGCTGCCGAAGACGGGCTGATTCTGAACTACAGTGAGGGAACCGGCGTCGTTTTCTATGCTAAAGACCGGGTTTGGCCCGCCCGGGTTCCTTGAAGGGCCGCGGCCACCGGGTTGTGCACGGTTATCGATGAAAAGGTTGCCATTGACGACGTCATAGTAGATGCCCCAGGCACCGCGGATGACCGTTTTGCCGCCGCGCGTGGGTGTAAAAGCAAATCCCAGCCGCGGAGCGAAGTTATTCCAGTCACGGGGATACAACGTACTCAAGGTTTGTGGAGGAATGGCCAAGCCGCCCGGCGCGGTTGCAAGAAACGTGGAAACCGTGTGCGTTGGATCATAGATCGGGCTGTTGTAATCCCAACGCACGCCATAGTTAAAGTTGAGTCGAGGCCCGACTTGCCAACTGTCCTGGGCATACCAAGAAACCGAATTCACATACCAGTCGCGTATTGGGTCACCTGTGGCAATATTGGCATTTGAAGTATTGATGTAGCCGGCCAAGAAGTCCGCCAAAGAGTTTTGTTGCTGAGTTCCGCCCCATCCGCCGGATTGAGGCGCGGCACCGTCGAATAGAAAATTGCCGCGCGCATCTCGGAGATAGTGAACCCACAGTTTGGCGCGCCGAAACTCACCACCAAACTTCAGGGCATGCGCGCCGAGGGTGTAGGCAAGATCGTCTGTGAAGTGGTAGGTCGTATCGGTGCGGCCTAGATTTGGTGTTTCACCGACGCCCCCATTGTTGAAGCCGTCGAGCTCCATGTTCGGCGAGCCGCGGTCCGCAGAAGTGGCGCCGGTATTGAAGCCCAGGGCCACAACGTCCTGGTTATGGCTAGTATCATTAAAGTTCTGGAGGAAATAGTTCACACCGAAGAGAAATTGGTTGAAAAATCTCCGCCCAAGACTGCTATTCAAAACGGCAGCCCAGTTTTGCTGGCGGCTGGGTACGGCCTGAAAATAGTCCTGGTAAACGGAGCCCGCATAGGCAACGGCATCACCTGTTCCGACAAATCCGCGGACAAACAGGCGCTCTTTGGCGTTGAAATTGTAATCGATGCGGGCGACGCCGTTATTGCTCCGGTAATTGTTATTGGCGGTGCTGAAGAAATTGTTCGTGGTTGCTGGAGCGTTCTTGATGGCGCTGGGCCAGAGAGTGCTCAACAGAGAGACCATGACCGGGTTTGGTGATACACCTTTGGCGGCCATGAGAGCTTCGGCCTGGGAGACCCAAGCGTCTGAGGGGACTGTAGCCCGGATGGAGTTTCCGGCGATGAAGCGCTGTGCTTCAAAGTTAAAAAAGAAGAAAGCCTTGTCTTTCCAAATCGGACCGCCGATGGAGCCGCCGAAATTATGGTTTCGCAGTTTGCCATAATCACCGAAAGGCGAGGGCTTGGCGAAAGCATCGTTGCGATTAAAGTAGTAGAGGCTGCCATGAAAATCGTTGCTTCCGGATTTGATCGCGACATTCACCATGGAGCCGGGATTGCGCCCGAAATCGGCACCCCCGACACTTTGCTGATTGAATTCCTCGATTGAGTCGATGGGGAGCAGGACTCCTGCGATTCCGGAGATACTTCCTTGATTCACAGCTTCCGAGTTGTGCCAGAAATCGTTGTTGTCTACGCCATCGATCTGCCAATTATTCTGGTTCGGGCGGTTTCCATTCATCGAGAATTGCGAATTGAATCCGGGCGTAAGCTCCAGCAACTGGCGGAAGTCGCGCCCATTCAGAGGCAGTTCCTGAATCGCCCGGGTGCTCACCACTGCATTTAAGGCGCTCTGAGTGGTCTCAATCGTCGCAGCCGCTGCCTGAACTTCCACGGTTTGGGACTGCTGGGCCACTTCGAGCGTTACAGTTACACTGCTGATTCTGCCGACCTGAACTTCGAGATCGGTGATCTTTTGGGTTTGTAATCCCGAGTGCGTAATGGTGACGTTATAAAAACCGACGGGCAAATCAGGAAAGGAGAACACGCCAGCGCCCGTCGTCGAGGTACTCAGCTTTAGGCCGGTACCTTTCTGCTCGATCTCGACGGCAGCGTCCGGCACTACCGCGCCGGACTTGTCCGCCACCGTTCCAGCGATGCCACCGCGAGAAGTTTGACCCAGGGCTCCAGAAACAAAGAGTAAAAGGCACAAAAAGCTGAATAGAATCGCCCATCCGCAAGCTCTGCGATTAATTTTCATGGCGCCCCCTGACACTTTCACGAAAAAACTAGGGTGACCGCAACCTGGAGGTGTACCTGGCCCGGCCGACAAGTCGAAGGCGCCAGTCACGCACGCCAACTGTGGGCGTCGACGTAGTATGGCTCGCGAGTCAGCCTCGCCCAGGGATTCTCCACAGGGCCACTCTTCTAATGAGGGGCATCTTGCTCCCTGGATTACCCCGTTGTCCAGCTTCAATTTCGCACGGGATGAACTCATATTTCGAATACCAAGCTAATTGAGCGCCAGGACCAAGCACCAGATTCAGCAGGCGTTTGGCGCCGCAGGCCATCTGGAGAGCAAACCGCAAATCGTGATACAAACTCTGCTTGAACCTGCAGAGCGCCATTTTTTTGTCTTTTGCCGGCGGCCTCGGAGGCGGCATCAATGCCGTTGCCGGGAGCGGCAGCTTTGTTGCTTTTCCCGCTTTGCTGTTTACCGGCGTCCCGCCGATTCCCGCGAACGCGACTAACACACTTGCGTTTTGTCCCGTCTTGAGAGGTCGTCTCTCTAGTTCGCCGACTTCACCTTCGCCGCTCGTAGCGTGTCTAATCCCCTTAGCGCTTCCTTTGCAACAAGTGACAGCACGCGAGAAGCCACTGAGCAAAGCCCAGCAAAACCAAGATTTACGGACCGGCTCTCATAGAAGATTCGTGGCTGGCAAGAGGCGATGTGTTTCATGGAACGCGGATCATCAACTAATCGGACCCGAAGTTCCGCTGCATGGGGGCCGCTCGGGCTGCAACCGATGTCTGCGAGGCTTGTTGGGGACATCTTGGGGACAAGAAAAGCTGTTTGGGGATGGTCCCGAAGCTGCTAACTGACGCCAGAGAAACGAGTTATTGGATTTTAAGTTCTCTGTTAACAGCCGAATGCTCTACCGTTGAGCTACCGGGGAACTGTGCAACGTCTTTGTTTTCACTCGGTTTCATTCTATTACATCGAGCAAATTCATGCCATGACCTTTCGGTAGGGAAGCAGGTGCTCTCCAGCAGAGGCTTATGCGCGCATGCACTGCAGCCCATTGTATTGTCAAGGGCTTACGGGTGCTACGTTCCAACACCCAGTCTTCGATGGGCAGTCCACTACGGTCCAACTCGCCGTTTCCGATAGGGAAACAGGAAAGCGAACCCACTCTCTGCATTCGGCTGGGGACGGCATGGTTCTTGGTCCCTTCGTCTGAGTCAAATTTACGAAAGCCTCGAAATCTCTCGCAGAGGCGAAGATGGGTGGCGCACAACAGAGCATTCAGTTCAGGACCGAATGGTTTCTTTGAAGGACGCTCTGTAAGGCCCTTTTATGTGCCGACCGTCCCTATGAGCGTCAACGACCCCGTGGCAGCATCGATGCTGAATATCGAGACGTCGTCCGAGTCGAAATTCGTCACATACGCGAACTTTCCGGACGGATCGATGGCGATCGAGCTAGGAGATGATCCTGCGGCTACCGTTCCTATAGACGTTAAGACTCCGGTCGTGGCGTTGAGGGTGTATATGGAGACGTTCGAGTTCACATTCGCCACATAGCGGAACTTGCCGGAAGGATGTGCGGCCACTGAAATGGGAGCGAATGCTGTGGTGTTCGTCCCTATGAATGTTAATGACCCCGTGGTGCCGTTGATGCTGTACATCGAGATGTCGCCTGACTCGAGATTCGCCACATAGGCGAACCTGCCAGAGGGATCCACGGCCACCGAGAAAGGGTCGACTCCTGCGGTGATGCTCCCTGTGGACGTTAAGGTCCCGTTGGTGGTGTTTATCGTATACATGGAGACGTACCCAATTGCCACCCCTACAGTGTCCGCAGGCCTCGCCACATAGACGAATCTGCCGGATGGGTCGACGGCGATCGAGAGAGAAACAATCCCGCTCCTGCAGCTATCGTTCCTATCGACGCTAAGCCCCCGGCGGTATCGCTGATAGTGTACATGGCGACGTCGCTGCCGTTCGCCACATAGGCGAACTTGCCGGATGGATCCACGGCCACCGAAGCGGGACCGGATCCTGCGGCGATCGTCCCTGTCGATGTTAAGGTTCCGGTTGTGGTGTCGACGCTGTACGTGGAGACGTCGTTCGAGCCGACATTCACCACATAGACGAATTTGCGGGACGGGTCCACGGCCACCGAGATGGGACGCGATCCCGTGGGGATCGTTCCTATGGAGGTTAAGGCCCCGGTGGCGCTGTCAATGGTGTACATCGAGAGGCAATCGGCATATCTGTTCGCCACATAGGCGAACTTGCCGTACTTGCCGGTTGGATCCGGAGCAAGCGCCACCGAGTTAGGAGCCATCGTGGGAAGATGCGTACCGCCGGTGGGACTACATCCGCTGGGGGGCGCTGCTATACCGGTCCCCGTTAGGCTGACAATGCCCTCCTCGTCGCGGTTTCCGTCGATTACAAGGTAGCCAATCCTGCCACCCGTGGCGGTGGGCTTGAATGTGATGCTGAATGTACAACTGGCGCCCGCGGCAATCACGGGCGGACAATTGTTTGTCTGTGCGAAGTCCGCGAAATTAAAGCCATTCATTCTAGCGGAGACCGGTTCTGCCGCACTGCCTGTGTTTGTCAAGGTGACCGTGCTTGGCGGGCTCGTTGTATTAACGGTCTGATTGTCGAAGGCAACTGAGGCGGGGTTCACAGAGAAGAACGACGACGGTAGGTTGATAATGGAAACCGTAGCAGGGGACGCCTTAGTTGGGTCTGCAGCTAACCTCGCCGTGACCACCACAGTGGGAGGATTGGGCACGGTTGCTGGCGCCGTGTATTTTCCTGTCGCATCAATCGCTCCGCAGCTTGCGCCCGTGCAACCTGTTCCGGAGACAGTCCAAGTGACGGCCTGGCTGGCTCCACTGGGAGTCACGGTCGAAGTGAATTGCTGCACGCGACCGACCGGGACGGTGGCGCTAGAGGGCGTAACGATGACCTCTGCCGAGGGCGGAAGCTGGTTGTTAACAGTTGAAGCCGGACTGCCGCCGCATCCGACAAGGAACAGCATCATTCCCGCGCCGACCAGGAGGCTGGCCGTCAACCCGCCGGCGGAAATCGAAGCAAGACGTCGTTTCATTGGTTCCTCTTTTTTTCACACGGACAATTTGGTGATGCCGACTTTGCTCGGGGAGGATGGTGCAAATCAGTGTCTGGCGGCTGGCTTTTGGCTGGTATCTTTCTGGTCGGGTAGGTGGTTGGAAAAAATAGGGTTGTGACCCAGGCTGCCGCATTATTGCTTACCAGACGAGTGTGCTAAACTCGCGGCAATTCGAGCTAACCATGGCAACGCCCACTCCCTGCGAACGGGTTTGCTTCGACGTATTCGAAGCCGACTTGCGTTCCGGTGAGCTGCGCAAGCGAGGCGTCAAAATCAAGCTTCACCATCAGCCTTTTCAGGTTTTGACTATGTTGCTCGAACATCCGGGCGAGGTGGTGACCCGCGAGGAGTTGAAGAGCAAGCTTTGGCCTTTCGACACGTTTGTGGACTTCGACGTGGGCTTGAACTCTGCGGTCAAGAAGTTGCGGGACGCCTTGGGCGACTCGGCAGAAATCCCACGCTACGTCGAGACACTGTCCCGACGGGGATACCGCTTCATCGGGTCGCTTGGTGACGCTTCGAGCTCCAGAGGAGAGCACGCACTCGGGGTTCCCGGTCGAGTGGTCGCGGAGCAGTCCGCCGCTGCGAGCGAAGGAGTTGTAACTGAAGTGCCTGCAGTGTCCGGCGTGAGCAGGAGGTGGACGCTTTGGACCGCCGCTGGCGTTCTCGCTGGCCTCCTGGTGTTGCTGGTCGGTTTCGATGTTGGCAGCTGGCGGGAAAAGCTTCTGGCAAGAGCAACACCCGTCCACATCCGTTCCATTGCCGTACTGCCATTGGAAAACTTAAGTGGCGACCCGGCGCAAGAATACTTCACCGACGGAATGACGGATGCCCTCGTCACGGAGCTGGCGCAGATCAGCTCCCTGCGCGTGATTTCTCGCACCTCTGTGATGCGCTATAAGGGTACACGCAAGCCTCTTCCAGACATCGCCAAGGAATTGAACGTGGACGGCATCGTGGAAGGCTCGGTGGTCCAATCGGCAGAACGAGTGCGAGTCAATGCGCAACTGATTGAGGCGGCCACGGACCGGCACCTCTGGGCAAGCATGTACGAACGCAGCCCCGGTGACGTGGTCATCTTGCAAAGTGAAGTCGCCCGAGCCATTGCCAAAGCAATTCAAGTCCAGCTCACTCCGCAAGAGCAGGCGCGTCTAGCACAAGCGCAATCGGTTGATCCGCAGGCTTATGAGTTTTATCTCAGAGGGCGTTACTTCTGGAACAAGAGAACGGAAGCAGCGCTTCGAAAGAGCATCGACTACTTCCGACAAGCAATTCAAAGAGAACCAAACTACGCGCTCGCTTACGCGGGCATGGCCGACGCATACATCGTACGCGGGGACCTTTCACGTGAAGAGCAGTGCTCAAAGGCCAAGGCCATGGCTAGGGTAGCTCTTCAGATGGATGAGGGCCTTGCCGAGGCCCACAATGCGTTGGCAATGTGTCTCTTCTCGTCCGACTGGGACTGGGTAGGCGCTGAGAGGGAATTCCAGCGTGCTATTGCGCTCGACCCCAACTATGCCTGGGCGCATCAGTGGTACGGGCAATTCCAACACGCCATGGGACGGCAGAACTGGGCTGCAGAGGTCAAACGTGCCGGCGAACTGGATCCCCTATCACTCGTTATTGCAGGGGGTGGTTGGTACATCGAGAGCGGCCAGTACGATCTGGCGATAGACATCACACGTAAGAAGCTGGAACTCGACCCCAATTATGCTGGTGCATACCTTGCGCTGGGCCGGCTGTACACCCTTAAAGGGATGTACCAGGAGGCCATCGCACAGCTCCAAAAAGGGGTTGATCTTTCGGGCGGAGCGCCTGAGTCCTTGAGCGCTCTCGGTTACACCTATGGAGTGTCGCGCAAGCGGAACGAGGCATTGAAGATTCTGCATCAGTTGACGCTGCTTTCCAAGCGCAGGTATGTCCCGCGCTATCAGATAGCCCTGGTTTATGTCGGTCTCGGTGAGAAAGACCGGGCTTTCGATTGGCTACAAAAGGCTGTTGCCGACCACTCTATCCCCCTCGTATTCCTGAGGTCGGCGAAGGAGATGGCCAGCCTGCGCTCCGACCCACGCTACGCCGAACTTCTAAGCCGTATTGGTCTCCCACAATGAGCAAAATCCAGTTGCTTCAGTCCATCAGAAAAGAAACTTTAGCTGCATGCG
>WNGI01001396.1_pt1 | contig 25631 bp, 22 predicted proteins | sample 5400621 | NCBI WGS metagenome assembly WNGI01 (sample SAMN13153374, study PRJNA577476) | soil metagenome | isolation source: 20 cm soil or saprolite under Garry oak tree replicate 1 | place: USA:California | collected 2016-06-15 | reverse complement strand
ATGGGCGCGCTCTCGGCGACGTGGGGACCCGAGTACCGGGACATGTTCGGTCCTCTCGTTCCCGGTTTCTCGCACGTTCCGTTCAACAAGCCCGAGGCGCTCGACGCGGCGATCACCGATGAGACCGCCGCGTTCATCTTCGAGCTCGTGCAGGGAGAGGGCGGCGTGCGTCCGGCGAGCCGTGAGTTCGCGCGGGAAGCCGCACGTATCTGCGCCGAGCGCGGGGCCCTCCTGATTGTCGACGAGGTCCAGACCGGCTTCGGCCGGACGGGCACGCTCTTCGCGATAGACCAGTACGGACTGATGCCGGACATCCTGTGCCTCGCCAAATCGATCGCCGGCGGGATGCCCATGGGCGCGATCGCGTTCTCGCGCAAGATCGGCGACCTCGCCAAGCGCTCGCACTCGACCACCTTCGGCGGAAATCCGCTGGCCTGCGCAGCCGCAATCGCGGCGATCGGCGAGATCCAGCGGCTCGACCTCGCACGGAACGCTCGGGAGAGGGGCGCGCAGCTCATCGAGGGACTTCGCGCGATCCGGAGCGATCGCGTCCGCGAGGTCCGCGGGCTCGGCCTTCTCGTCGGCGTCGAGCTCAAAGAAAACGCGTCCGGGGCCATTCGCGCGCTTCAGGAGGAAGCGGTGCTCGCGCTCGGTGCGGGCCCGACGGTGGTGCGCTACCTGCCCCCGCTCGTCATCACCGAGCGGGAGATCGATCGCGTCCTCGCGGCCTCGGCGAAGGCGCTCGGGTGAGGCCGAGCGAAGCTGACCTCGACCTCGTCCGCGGCCTCGTCGAGATCCCGAGCGTTTCCCGCCGCGAGGGCGAGGCCGTCGAGTGGCTCGTCGCACGCATGGCCGAGCGCGGCTTTCGCGCGAACGTCGACGATGCCGGCGACGCCGTAGGTGAGATCGGCGACGGTCCCGTCCACGTGGTCCTGCTGGGACACATCGACACCGTGCCCGGCGAGATTCCGGTGAGGATCGAGGGCGACGAGCTTGTGGGGCGCGGCGCGGTCGACGCGAAGGGTCCGCTCGCCGCATTCGTCGCCGCGGCGACGCAGCCGATCCCGGGGGTGCGGGTGACCGTCGTGGGCGCGGTCGAGGAAGAGTCGCCGACGAGCAAGGGTGCACGGCATCGCGCGACGCTGGCCGCGCCGGACTGGTGCGTGATCGGCGAGCCGTCGGGATGGGATGCGGTCACGGTCGCATACAAGGGACGGCTCAGCCTCGATGTCGCAATCTCGCGGGATGCGCGTCACGGTGCCGCGCCTGGACCGACCGTCGCGGAGGAGGCGCTCGCGCTGTGGGAGCGCGTGCGCGAGTCCGCCGCCGACCAAGGCAGCGCAAATCGCTCGTTCGAACGTCTCGACTGCCGGCTCGAGAGCATCGAAGCAGGCTCCGCGGACGGTCTTGTGGAAAGAGCGCACTTGCGCATCGGCTATCGCGTGCCCCCCGGCATCGATACAGCCGATCTCGAGCGCGCCGCAGAGCGTCTTGCGACGAGCGACGGCCACACCCAAGTTGTCGTGAGGACGCAGGGAAGGGAAGACCCCGTGCGCACGCCGCGGACGAGTCCGCTCGCGCGCGCGTTCGCCCGCGCAATCTCAGCGCAGGGGGGTCGGACCACCTTCAAAGAGAAAAGCGGGACGAGCGACATGAACGTCCTCTTTCCGGCGTGGGGCTGCCCGATGGTCGCGTATGGTCCCGGTGACAGCCGCTACGACCACACACCTATCGAAAGGCTGTCGATACTCGAGTTCGCGCGTTCAATAAGCGTCCTAAAGGGGGTGCTTAGCCGAGCGAGCGACCGCATAATCTGACGCCGACCTGCATAAGGAGGCGCGCTGGGTGTTCACGAAGCGCCACACGCGCCAACGGCTCGTCGTCGCCGGCCTGGCCCTGGTGGCGCTTGCGATCGGCGCGCTCCTCCTACGGACAGACCTCTTCGACACGACCCTTCAATCGATCGTCTACGACAAGGCGATCGACATCGGGAACGCCCCGCTCGCCAATCAGGTGACGATCGTCGCGCTCGACGACGCTACCGTCGACCAGTACCGCTACCCACTTCCGCGCTCGGTCTACACAGACTTGCTTCGGGCGCTCAAGCCGCTGAACCCCAGCGTGATCGCCTTCGACGTCGGCTTCTATGACGCAGCGCAGAACCCCGAAGAGGACCGCGCGCTTGCGGCGGCAATCAAAGACGCCGGCAACGTCTTGCTTGCGATGCAGGGTTCCGGCACATCGACTCTTGGTGATCACACCGAGCGCTACCCGGTCGTGCAGTTGCCCATCCCGGTCCTGCGCGGCGCCGCCGCCGGTGTGGGGACGGTGAATATCCACCCCGATCCCGACGGCCGCGTGCGCTACGCCCAGCTCCGCATCGAGGGCCCGGACGGAGCGACCTACTACTCACTCCCGCTCGTCGCCGCCACAAACAAGGTCCGGGCGGATCTCTCGAGCGCGCAGCGGACGGGCGACATCTTCACCGTCCCCGCTCCGCTTGGCGACCGGGTGATCCCCATCGATCGGCGTGGCGGCATGTCGATCTACTACGCGGCGCCTCCAGCCCCAGAGCCGTCGGACTGCACCAACAAGGATCTTTTCTGCGTCGTCTCCATGAAGGACGTAATCAATGGAGCGGTTTCCCGCGAGCAGATCACCGGGCGTGCGGTCTTCATTGGAGCGCACTCGCTTTCGGGCGTGCCCGACAGCTACCCGGTCCCGAACTCGAGCGGCTTCAAGATGTTCGGCGTGGAGATCTGGGCCAACGCCGCCCAGTCGATCCTGACCAACCGGTATCCCGTGCTGAAGCAAAGCGACCCAGTGACCCTCGCACAGCTCCTGGTCGTCACGCTCGCCGGACTTCTCCTTGTCTTCCGTTGGCGGCTGTACGGCTTCCTCGGCGCGCTCACGCTGCTCGTCCTCTATGTCGTCGGCGGATACGTCCTCTTCGCGCTCCAGACGCAGGGTCCTATCGGCGCGGGCCCTGTGGAGGTCCCCTCAATCGCTTACGTGATACCGGCCGTCTTCTGGTGGATCATCCTGCTCGGCTACCTGCTGGTGGAAGAGCAGATCACCGTCGCGCGGACGCGCGTGACGTTCGGTCGTTTTGTCACGCCGTCGGTCGCCCGCACGATCATCGATCGAGAAGAGGCCGGAAAGCTTGCGCTCGGAGGCGAGGAGAAGCGCGTCACGGTGCTCTTCGGGGACATCCGCGGGTTCACCACGATTTCCGAGGGGCTTGCTCCTGGGATTCTCCTCGGCCACCTCAACCGGTACTTCGACGGTATGGTGGACATCGTGAATCGCTATGAAGGCACCGTGAACAAGTTCAACGGCGACAACATCATGGTTCTCTATGGCGCGCCGCTCGAGGTGCAGGATCCCGCGCGCAAGGCCGTCGAGTGCGCGCTCGAGATGCAGCGTTGGATCGTTGCCGAGCGCGAGAAGGGCGGGTTGGACGTCTCCTTCGGGTTCGGCATAAATACCGGCTCGGTCGTGGCCGGTTTCCTCGGCGCCAAAGGACGCATGGAGTACACGGTCATCGGGGACAGTGCCAACGTCGCGTCGCGGCTCACCGCGGCCGACATCGCCCGACGTGACCAAGTGGTCGTCTCGGGCGAGACGCTGGCGGAGCTCGGCGACGACGTCGAGGCCATCGACCTCGGTGCGGTGGCGGTGAAGGGGCGCGTCGAGCCGGTGCCGTGCTGGCAGATCAACCGGCTCGGCGATGTCGCCAGTCCGAAGCCCGCGCCTGCGCCCGAGGTGCCCGTGCGTCGGGTGGTCGTGGCGAGATATCGCCGTGCTTGACGACAAGGTCGCGCTGGTCCTGGTCAAGCTCGGCCACCTCGCTGTCCAGAAGGACCGCGAGGCGTACCTGCGTGGCCTCGTCGACCTCTGCTCGCAAGCCGTCGATGCAGAGCGCTGCACCGTGTACATCGTCAACGGGAAGAAGAAGGAGCTCTGGGCTCGCGTCGCCCAGCGCACCGCGACCGAGATCCGCCTGCCGATGGGGCAGGGCCTCGCGGGCCAGTCCGCGCTGACCGGAGAGACGATCAACGTCCCCGATGCCTACGCTGACGCACGCTTCGACCGGAACGTCGATCTGCGGACCGGATTCCGCACCCTGAACATGCTCGTCGTCCCCGTGTGGGGAAGCGATGGGCAGAGCGTGGTTGGTGTGATCCAGGCGCTGAACAAGCGCAACGGCGCCTTCGAACGGCGCGACCAGATGCTGCTCGAGCAGATCGCCGAGACCGTGGGGCCGGTGCTCGAGCACATCCCGATCGACAACTGATGACCGATGAGCGCCGGACGCGGCGCGACCGTCGCACCCAGCCGCGGCGCAAGGGCGAACGCAAAGTCACAGCCGGGTCCAAGCTCGATCTCATCCTCGATGTGACGCGCCGTCTCATGTCGATCACCGACCTGGACGCCCTGCTGCGGGACATGGCGACGGTCACGACCCAGATCCTCGACGCCGATCGCGCCACGATCTTCATCGTTGATCGCGACCGCGCCGAGATCTGGTCGAAGGTCGCCCTCGGTACAGGCGCGGGCGAGATCCGGCAGGCGGTCGGGGTCGGCATCGCGGGCACCGTCGCCGCCACAGGCGAGACGATCAACATCGCCGATGCGTACGAGGACCCTCGCTTCAATCCCGAGCCCGACCATCGCACCGGGTACCGCACCAAGACGCTGCTCACATTCCCGATGACCGGACAGAACGATCGCGTCATCGGTGTATTCCAGGTCGTGAACAAGAACGGGGGTGGCGCGTTCACGACGGACGACGAGGAAACGCTGAGCTCGCTCGGGGCATCGGCGGCCGTTGCGGTCGAGAACGCGCAGCTCGTCGCCGAGCAGCGGCGTCTCTGGACGACGCTCATCGAGACGCTCGCGGTGACGATCGACGCACGCGATCAGCAGACCGCCGGTCACAGCCAGCGTGTGACGCGATATGCGGAGGTCATCGGGCGGGCGCTCGGCCTTCAGGGGATAGAGCTCGAGAAGATCCGCGCCGCCGCGCTGCTCCACGACTACGGCAAGATCGCGGTACGCGACCAGTTTCTTCTCAAGCCGGGGAAGCTCGACCAGGCCGAGTTCGAATACATGAAGGCCCATGCCGAGAAGACCGGCGAATTCCTCGCCCACCTCGTGTTCCCACAGGACATGCGCGACGTTCCCGTGATCGCCGCGCAACATCACGAGCGCATGGACGGCAAGGGCTACCCCCGCGCCCTACCGGCGGAGCGCATCCTTCTTGGCGCGCGGATCGTCGCGGCGGCTGACGTCTTCGACGCGCTCACCGCGCCCCGCTACTACAAACCCGCGTACACGCTCGAGAAGACGCTCGAGATCATGGATGGCATGGCGGGCGATCATCTCGACCCGGCCGTCGTCGCAGCCGTGCGCCGGAACGTCCACGACCTCGAGTGGACGCTCGACTCCATGAAGCACACCTGGCCCAAACCCGGTGACGAGGGAATGACCGCTGCGCCAGAGTCGGGCCTCTCCGAGCGCGATCAGGCACCGAGCTCCTGAGCGACCGATGAAGATCCGTTTCTGGGGCACGCGAGGCTCGATCCCGACTGATCCTCGATGCCGGCACGGGACTCCGCGAGCTCGGCACGGCGCTCATGAACGGCGGAGGCACGCGGCCCTTCTCCGTCGACCTCCTTCTCTCGCATCTCCATTGGGATCACATCCAAGGCATCCCCTTCTTCCGTCCGGCGTACGACTCGAAGTCGTCGCTGCGCATCCGCGGCCCCAAGCAATCCCGCACGATGCGCGAGCTCCTCGGGCTCGGGATGGACGATCCGTTCTTTCCCGTCGACATCGACGATCTTCCCGCGCAGCTATCCGTCGGCGAGCTGCAGGATGGAAGCGACGAGCAGATCGGGCGGTTCCGCGTGCGCGCCGCGAGCATCCACCATCCCGCGCCGGCGCTCGCGTTCCGCATCGAGGCCGATGAGCGCGCGCTCGTCTACGCCACCGACACCGAGGACCCGTTCTCTGGGAAGCCCAATCCAGTCGTCGCGCTCGCGACCGGCGCGGACACGCTGATCCATGACGCGCAGTTCCAAGAGAGCGACTTCAAGCCGACCTGGGGACACTCGACCATCACGAGCGCGATCGACGTCGCCGTGAAATCGAAGGTGAAGCGGCTCGTGCTTTATCACCACGACCCCGACCGAAGCGACGATGCGCTCGATCGCATCGCCATCGAGGCGCAAAAACAGACGAACCAGAAAGCCTCCGGCATCGAGGTCGTCGTGGCACGCGAAGGCATGGAGCTCGCGATCTAAGCGAGCCTCCCCGTGAGGTACAGACGGAGCGTATCGTCGGCTCCAGGCACGCAGGGGAGGTCTTCCGATGAACGCACTTGACGCGATCAGCCAGGCGAAAGAGGTCATTACTGTCCGCCGGGTATACGGCGACCCCTACCAGGAGGACGGAATCACGATCATCCCTGCCGCCAGCGTGATGGGTGGCGGTGGCGGCGGCGGCGATACTGCCGGGAACGGGGGCGTCGGCTTCGGCGTGCGCGCACGGCCCGCCGGAGCGTGGGTGATCAAGAACGGCGAGGCCGAGTGGCGGCCCGCGATCGACCTCAATCGGACGATCCTCGTCGGGCAGCTCGTCGCTATCGTCGCGCTCCTCGTCGCGCGCTCGGTCGTGAAGACCCTGGCAAGGGCCAGACGCTAGCCGTGTAACAGGCGGTGCGGGCGGGCTCGCCACGCCCGATCCGGGGACGCCCTGCGCCCAAAGTTGTGCGCGTCGGTATATCCGCTGGCTCTATTGCTCAGCATCCGTTAACTGAAACGTCGCTGCGACACATAGACCGCCGCATGTCGCATTTAGTGACGTTGTACGCAGCGAGCGTTCAGAAAGTCCACCCCACCTCCCCCAATGCGCACGCGCCGCCGGCCAGGGACTCCATCCCGCCGGCGGCGTCGTGACATCTAGGACAGTCTCGTTCCGGGACGACGCTTGGCATCCATAGACGAGGGCCAGATCGCTTCATCTATGTCGGCGGGATCCGAACTGGACGAAGACGCTGGCGCACGGTGTGGGCGGCGCTGATTTACGGATCGACGCGGCGGATCGGATGACGGAGCGCGAATCCTTTGACGTCCTCGAGGGAGATACCGCCGGTGGGCTGCCAATCGTGCGATTCGCTTTTGCCGGCCGAGCAGTAGGCCCACCGCTCTTCATGCATCGTTAGCGCATCGGTCGGCTCCGGACCCTGGTGGTCCGGGCGCGCGCAGAAGAAGTCGACGCGATCGTCCATCAATGGGTTGACGCAGCAGCGCTCCGGACGACGTCACCTCGTCGGGGGATGACGCCGTTGTCCTCCCGTGGTTTGACATGTGACTAAACGGTCACCTATAGTGTGCCGGAGTGGATGACGTCTTCAAGGCGTTGGCCGATCCGACCCGGCGGAGCCTCCTCGACCAGCTCTTCCGTGAGGACGGACAGACGCTGGGCTCGCTCCAAGGGCGGTTCCGCATGACGCGGTTCGGCGTCATGAAGCACCTGAAGCAGCTTGAAGACGCCGGCCTCGTTGTGACCAAGCGGCGAGGCCGCGAGAAGCTCCACTTTCTGAATCCGGTGCCGATCCGGCTTGTCCACGATCGGTGGGTGAGCAAATACGCCGAGCCATGGACCGCCGCACTGAGCGATCTAAAAACCAAACTGGAGGGACCCGTGGAGAAGGTTTTCGAGATCTACATCAAGACCACGCCGGAGCGCCTGTGGGAGGCCATCACCGACAGCGACATCAGGAGCAAGTACAACTTCGGGGTTCACATCGACTCGGACTGGACGCCGGGCTCGCGCTACGACACCAGCCACCCGTCCAGCAACGGGCCGCTCGTGGAAGGCGAGAACCTGGAGGTCGATCCGCAGCGAAGGCTCGTCCAGACCATGCGCGCACTCTGGAGCGAAGACGTGAAGCGCGAAGGAACGTCGCGGGTCACGTGGGAGATCGAACCGGTCGGCGATTCGTGCCGACTCACCGTGACCCACGATCGGCTCCGCGAGGGCGCTAACGATCAGCTCTTCGGCGGCTGGTCGATGATCCTCTCGGGTCTCAAGACCTACCTCGAGACGGGAGAGCTCCTCACCACACCGGGATCCCTCATGTACGCCACTCCGCCCGCATCTCGAAAACGCTGAAGCCCCGCGAACCCTTGGTGAGGCCGGGCACAAACGTCCGGCCTCAGCGCCTCACTCGGCCAACCGTGGGCGAGGAGGGACTCGAACCCTCACGCTCTTTCGAGCACGAGCTCCTAAAGCTCGAACGTCTGCCGATTTCGTCACTCGCCCGATTCTTAGGGTAGTCGCTGGTCCTTCGTTTGGGGATCGTGCGACCGGCGCGGCTACCGAGACTCGGTACCCTGCTGAACGCTCGCTGCGCCCGATAAGTCATGGCGGCGCTCGTAGTTTTTCCAGATGTGACGTTTCCTTAGAAGACACGGGGCGATTGGATCCGCGTAGAGCGCGCTCAAGAGTCTGATGGAATCGTGCTTCCCGTATCCAAGCGCGAAGTAGAGGTTCGGACGGTCCTTCCGTCGCTCAGTGACGATCCAGCCTCGCAGTCCCAGGCTGGCCTTCAGTCGGGCGCGAAGCCACTCGAGATGCGCACGACTAGCTGAGACAAACCTCGTCCGAAGCCATTCGTAGTAGTAGTCAGATCGGCGGGAGGTGTCCGCACGCCAGACTGCGTTTGTGATGGTTCCATCGCCGTCCAGTAATCCTCGCGTGAGCGGCAGCAGGAAGGCATCTGGAACGTTGAGCGCTCCGAGCGTGAGGCTCTTTCGTGGGGTTAGACCAACAGCACGGAGCCATTCATAGAGTCTCGCATCACCAAACTGCGTAACGAACACGACACCCTTCCTTGTCTTCTCGGTTCTGATGCGATTCGTGCGACCGAGTGTCGCGAGGTAGGTCTCGACGAGCTGCCTATCTGCAGATTTGAAGTCGATCCGACGCCGTCCTGTGATCAGGCAGCCGTCGGTCGCAGTCAATCCAACGACGTAGGCCATCGCGTCCGACCACACAAGTGGAAGTTTTGTGGAGCTCGACACCGTCCATCGGCAGAATTCGAAGGGAGTTCGTCGCTCGTAAATCAACCCGCGATGCGCGGCTGCGGCCCGCGCGACTCGTGGATCTGTCGCGGCGGAGAGCCCTTTCGCCCATCCTTTTCCTTCGCCGCGACCCATCGGTCGTATCGGAGCTAACTGCATCGTCCGGGCAAATAGGACGGTTGGTTGGTACCGCGGTACGGGCGTTGGCATGCCGGACACCGAGGGATCGCAACGTAAAGAGCGGCGCCTAACTCTTCCGGCGATCGACCACCCATGCCGAACCGGGTCGACGCTTCGCGACTTCCTTCACCTCAGCGGCCGCGCGCGCAGCCGCGGTCGCGCCGTTGAAACGGCCCGGCGGTACGTTCACGATCCCGATCGAGACCGTGGCGATCGGCGTGTGGCGGAGACGTCCCCGACGATCGCGAGCCTCGATCCAGCCGCGTGCGTGGTCATCCGGGTCGTAGAGCGCGCGGATCGAGGCGTCGAACCGTGCAGTGATTTCCTCTGCGAGCGCCTCCGCTTCCTCGGCTCGCGCCAGCAGCACGAAGTCATCCCCGCCGATGTGCCCGACGAAGCGCTGATCGGCGCCGGCGGCGTGAATCAGGATCTCCGCAAGCATCGTGATCACGCGGTCTCCTCGCGTGAATCCGTAGTGGTCGTTGAACTCCTTGAAGCGATCGATGTCGACGTAGAGCAGCGCGAAATGCTCCCCGCGCGCGAGGCGCGTCTCGAGCTCTTCAGTGATGGTCGGGTTGCCGGGAAGCCCAGACAGCGGGTTGACGTTCCGCATCCCGCTCCAGCGCCGCACCGCCGCTCCCACTCGCGCCAGGAGCTCGTCGGCGTCGTAAGGCTTGATGATGAAGTCTTCGGCGCCGGCCTCGAGCTCGGCGAGCTTCGCCTGGCGGTCGGAATGAGCGGTGAGAAAGACGATCGGCAGAAAGCGCGTGCGCGGGTCTTGCCGCAGCTGCCGGTGAACTTCCGCGCCGGACATTCCGGGTAGGCCGAGATCAAGAAGGACGAGGTCAAACCGCGCATCGCGCATCACAGCGACGGCGCGCTCGCCGTCGCCGACCTCGTCGCAGACGTAGCCCGCATCGTCGAGCAGCGCGCGCAGCGCGCCGCGGGTCGCCTCGTCGTCCTCCACCACCAGGACGCGTGCCGCCATGTATCAAGAGTCGGCGGGGCGGACAGTCACGCTCAATAGGACAGCAGTACCCGTTTGAGCTTGGTTCTCCGGTCGCTAGGTCAACGTGCGGTCAACGATCTTGTCGCGCTTCGACACCGGCGAGCCGTTCGATGACCTTGAGAAGCGCGTGATTGCCCTCGCGCCCGCCGCCGTCCTGCTGGAGCGCGGTATACAGCGCGTGCACGAGCGCGGTCCCCGGCAGCGAAACGTGATCGCCGTAGGCGTTGTCGAGGACGAGCCGCAGATCCTTCTGCTGCAGATCGACCATGAAACCCGGGCGGAAATCGCCGGCGAGCATCTTCGGGGCGTAGTTCTGCATCGCCCAGGATGAGCCTGCGCCACCCGCGATGACCTGTCGCGTGCGCTCGAGATCGATGCCTTGCGCCTTCGCGAAGACGAGCGCCTCGGACACACCCAGGTTGTTGATCGCCACGGCGATCTGATTCGCGAGCTTGCACGCCTGCCCCGCACCGTGATCGCCGATGTGAACGATGGTCTTTCCGAGGACCTCGAAGAGCGGCATCGCGCGCTTGGTGTCCGCTTCGCCGCCGCCGACCATGATCGCAAGACGCGCTTCGATCGCCCCGACCTCGCCGCCGGAAACAGGCGCGTCGAGCGTGTGAAATGGCGGCTTGTTCGCTGCCGCGCGCTTCGCGATCTCGCGCGATGCGGCTGGGCTGATCGTGCTCATGTCGATCGCGAGGAGCTCGGGTTGCGCGCCTGCCGCGATGCCGTCGGGCCCGAAGGTCACCGCTTCCACGTCGGGCGAGCTCGTGACCATCGTTACGACGATGTCCGATCGCTCGGCCACCTCACGTGGCGTACGGACCACCGTCGCTCCGTCTTTCTCGAAGGGCTTTGCGCGATCCAGCGTCCGATTCGTGACCGTGACGGGGAATCCGGCCTTTAGGGCGTTCCGGGCCATCGGCGCGCCCATGATCCCGAGACCGACGAAACCGACGCGCTCCATCAGGTCAGTTCTCGATGTCGTCGTCGCTCGAGAGGAACACGCTGCGGTCGCCGGCTTCCTCGGAGACGAGAAAGGTGCCCTCCTCGGTCACGTCGACGTTCACGGACGCGACGAGAAGATCGTCGGTCACGTGGATGAAGCCGGCCGTGCGCGCGAGCTCGTTCGCGATCGCCTCGGAAAGTGAATCCTCCTCGAACGAATCGACGAGCAACGTCCGCGCCTTCTTCACGAGCGCGAAGAATTCGAGCGGCTCAAGATCCCGCTCGTGGGCGAGGAGGACGGCGGTTCCGAGCTCCTCGTCGCCTTCGTGGATCTCGTAGAAGAACATCTGCTGTCGACGAGCGTACCCGATTACCATTGGCGTATCTCCATGCAGAACTCCCCGAAGACTTTGCCGTCATCCGTGAAGCACACGGTTCGCCGAGAGCCGGGATCGAAGGTCACGCTCGATGTTGAGGTCGCGGCGGACCGCCTCTCGCGCGCGGCGGACGCGGCGTTCGAGCGGCACGTGCAGCGCGCGAAGATACCCGGCTTTCGTCCGGGCAAGGCACCGCGGGGAATGTACGAGCGGGCATACGGCAAGGAGCATCTCTGGGAGGACGCCGCGGACGACCTTATGGACCAGACGTACCGAGAGATCGTCGAGGTGGAGGGCATCGAGCCGATCGATCGGCCGGATGCGAAGCTGACGCAGCTCAAAGAGGGCGAGCCGCTCCGCTACACCGCGACCGTCGTTGTGCGTCCCGACGTCACGCTCGGCGACTACCTGGCGCACGGCGTGACGGTCGAGGCCGCTCCGCCCACCGATGAAGACGTGGAGCGAACGATCGCGTCGATGCGCGACACCCACGCTCAGCTTCGGCCCGTCGACCGTGAGGCGCGAGCCGGCGACATCCTCACCGTTGACATTGACGCAGCCGTGCCGGGGAAGACCCTGCCGCCGTTCGCGCGCAATGCGCACATCGAGGCCGGGAAAGATCTCGGCATGGTGGGACTCGGCGAAGCGCTCGTCGGTATGAAGCTGGGCGACGAGAAAAAGGTCGACCTCGCTTTCCCGAACGACGCCAGCGAGAACGACCTTGCCGGAAAGACCGGGACATTCAGCATCCGGCCGTCACAGGTGGCCGAGAAGATCTTGCCGGAGCTTGACGACGAGTTCGCCAAGACGGTCGGCGTCGCGGACGTCGCCGCGCTCCGGAAGGCGGTGCGGAACGAGCTGGCGCACGCGGCCTTCCATGAGGCCCGCGATGAAGCGGCCGACAAAGCGGTGGAGCACGCGATGGCCACGTCCACCGTGGAGATTCCGGAGCTTCTGATCGAGGACGAGCTGGGGCACCTGGTGAACGATCTGAAGGCGCGTATCAAGCAGGAAGGCATGACGTGGGAGAAGTTCCTCCTTCAGGCGCGAAAGACCGAAGATGAGATCCGCACAGAGTGGCGTCCGGTCGCGGAGCGGCGCGCGAAGTCACTTCTGGTGCTGGACGCGATCGCCCGCAAGGAAGGCATCACCGTCTCGGGCGACGAGCTCGCCGCCCAGGCAGCGATGTCGCCGCTCGCGCAGGTCGACCCGCAGGCGCTTCGGTCCCCCGCGGTTCTCGCGTCCCTTGCGCGGTCGATCCGCAATCGAAAGACGGTTGACAAGCTCGTCGGTCTCGATTCGCCGGATGCCGAGCGCGATGCGATCAGGAAAGCGGGCGGCGATGACTTCGACTTCCACGGCGACTCGGCTCCGACGCCTCCCGAGCCGAAGATCATCGTGCCCGAGAAATCGGATGCGACAACCGAGGGCCGCGAGGCCCTTCGTGCCATGCTCGAGAAGAAATAGCGTGCGGCGGTTCTTGCCGCTATCCGCCAGCATTCTCCTATCGTTCGCGTTTCTGACGCAGTCCGTCTCGGCTGAGCCTCCTTACCTCGCGACGTGCGGCGTCGTTCGCGCCTTTACCGCAGCGACCGCGAGCGCCAATGGATCCGTCACGATCGGGACGTCCACCTTTGCGCTCCGCGCCTCCGACCGCCTACCAGCGGCCTCACCCGTCGGTCTCGCAATGTGCATCAATCGGACGGTCACGACGGCGGGTCCCGTGCTCGAGCTCATCGCGATGCCGTCGCCGGTCTGCGGCGAGATCCTGGGACTAAGCCCGGCGATTCCCGGTCAGCGCGGCGCGGTCATCGACATCGTGACTACGACGCCCGACCTTCGCATCGCACTCGCGGCTTCGGCGAGTCTCAGATTCACCTTCCCGGACCGCTCGACCGTGGCGTGCTTGGAGGTCGGCCTCGACGCGACTGGTACTGCGGTCGCGTCGCGCGTGATGGGCGCGACGGTGACGGTTCCGGCGACCACGCCTGGGCCAGTGACCCGGCTACCGTCGACGGCGACCGACGCGCGCTCCATCGAGGTCGTGCTCATCGTCGCGGCAACGTCGGCTGCGGTCGCCTTCCTCGGCGCGGCGGCGTTGCATAGGGTTTCGCCCGCGTAACCACTGATAGCCTCACCCCGTGAGCGAAGGCGTGTCGGTGATCCTTCCGTGCCTCAACGAAATCGAGAGCGTTGCCGCCGTCGTCCGTGAAGCGCTCGACGCGATGGAAGAAGCCGGTGTCGCCGGCGAAGTCATCGTCGTCGATAACGGGTCCACCGACGGGTCCGCCGAGGTCGCGGCGTCCGCGGGCGCGCGCGTGGTGCGCGAGCGCCGCCGCGGATACGGTGCCGCGTACATGGCCGGGTTCGCCGCGGCCGCCGGCGACGTAATCGTCATGGCCGATGCGGACGGCTCGTACGATTTTGCGGCGCTTCCCGCTTTCCTCGATCGGATCAGAGACGGGGACCAGTTCGTGATGGGCTCGCGATTCAAAGGACACCTGGAGCCGGGTGCGATGCCGTGGACCCACCGGCACATCGGGAGCCCGGTTCTGTCAGGGCTGCTCAACCTTCTCTACCACACCGGCGTCGACGACGCGCACTGCGGGATGCGTGCGTTCCGGCGCGATGTGCTCGATGACCTCCGGTTGCGGATGCCTGGGATGGAGTTCGCGAGCGAGATGGTCGTGAACGCTGCGCGATCGGGTCTGCGGATCGGCGAGGTCCCCGTCAACTACCGCGTTCGGGGCGGGCGCTCGAAGCTGCGGACGATACCCGATGGCTGGCGGCACCTCCGCTTCCTGATGCTCTACAGCCCGACGCATCTCTTCGTCGTGCCTGGTCTCGCCCTGCTTGTCATCGGCTTGGTGTTGCTCGTCGCGCTCCTGCCGGGGCCGGTCGTCGTCCTGGGCCGTCTCTTCGACATCCACGTCATGGTCCTCGGTGCGCTGCTGACGCTGATCGGGTTTCAGATTCTGGCTATCGGCCTCTACGCGAAGACGCTCGCCGTCACCCTGCGTCTCCAGCCGCCAGATAGGACGCTCGGCATCCTTCGCCGGCTGTTCAGCCTCGAGCGTGGCCTGGTTGCGGGCGCGGTCCTCTTCATGGTCGGCTTCATCGTGGACTTCGGGATCGCCGCCACGTGGGTCGCATCAGGCTTTGGACCGTTGAATGAGGTCCGGCCCGCGCTGTTCGCTCTCGTAGCGATGCTCCTTGGGATGCAGACGGTGTTCTCGTCGTTCTTTCTCTTCGCGATCGAGCTGCAGGTCCGCGAGCCGGCGGCCTAGCGCTACCTGCCCGCAGGAGCCGCGACCGCGATCCGCGCCGCGAGGTCGCGGACGACCTTCGACGCGGCGCTGTCCGGGTGGAGGACGGTGAGTGGCCGACCCCGATCGGCCGCGTCGTCGGCAGCCTCGGTGTGCGGGACTACGACGTCGGGCTTGCGATTGAAGAACCGCGCGACATGGTCCATCTCCACGCCGGCCGCGCTTGTCCGGTTCACGACGAGAACCGTGCGCTCAAGCGGAAAGGAGAGCTTCTCGAGCACTTCGAGCGCCTGCTTTGTCGCCTTGAGCGAGGGCAGATGCGCGGCGGTCACGATCACGACCGCGTCGGTCGAGTCGAGCACCGCGAGGACGTGCTGCGAGAAGCTCGCGGGCGCGTCGACGACGACGTAGTCCGATTGCTTCTGCAGGAGATCGACCGCCTGCTGCACCGCGGGAACCGTGACCAGCTCGGCGCGTTCCGGTAGGTCGCAGCCGGCGAGAACACGCACCCCGCTGCGATCCTGCTCGAGGTAGCTTGCGAACGCGGTCTCGTCGAGCTGCTCGTGCGCATTTTCTGCGAGGTCGGCGAGCGTGCGCGGTGAGGTCAGATTCATGAGCATCGGGGCGTTACCGAATTCGAGGTTGAGGTCGAGGAGGGTCACTCGATAGATCGTCGTCGCGGCGAGGGCGACCGCTGCGTTCACGGCGAGCGTGGTGCAGCCCACCCCGCCCTTGGCGTGCAGGAAGAGGACGACGTTGCCACCACGCTTTGCGACTGCCTCTCCGCCCTTCGTCGTTCGAAACCGCTTGATCAGGACCTCGATCTTCGCCTCGAGCACGGCCATCTCGACCGGCTTGGGGACGTACTCGTCCGCGCCCTCGGCGTAACCGCTCAGCACGTCGTCCGCCTGCTTGCGCGCCGACAGCATGATCACGGGGATCCGCGCGGTGCGGTGGTCCGCTCGCATCCGCCGCGTGAGCTCCAGACCGTTCATGTTCGGCATGTTCACGTCGGTGATGACGAGGTCGGGGGCCTTCGCGCGAATCGCTTTCAGAGCCTCCCAGCCGTCGTTCGCCACGCTGACCTCATACCCGTGGCGCGTCAGCCAGGTCGACAGCAGCTTGCGGATCTGCTCCTCGTCATCGACGAAGAGGATGCGTTCTCCCGGCACTAGCTCTTGAAGAACTGCGCCACACGAGCGCGAAGCTCGGTCATCGTGAACGGTTTGGCGAGGTGTCCAGCGGCCCCGTGGCGGAAGCACTCTTCGATCTGCTCGCGTTGCACCGACGCCGTCATGAACACGATCGGAATGTGCGCGAGAGCGGGTCTCGCGCGCATCGCATCGGCCACACCGAAGCCATCCATCTCGGGCATCATGACGTCGCTGAAGACTACGTCAGGACGGACCTCGTCTATCAGGGCGAGACACAGTTTCCCGTTTTCAGCGACGTGTACCTCATGGCTCGTCGTACGGAGCGCGGCCTGAACGAGCTTTCGGATCATTGGGTCGTCCTCGCAGAAGACGACCTTGCTCACGACGCGGCCTCGGCGGCGGCCATGCCCGCAGCCGCGCGCGGCAACGTGACGTGAAAGACCGAGCCCTCGCCGACGCTGCTCTCGGCCCAGACCGTCCCTCCATGGAGGTGCACGATCTGGCGAACGATCGGGAGGCCAAGGCCGGTCCCCTGGATGTGGCGCGTTTCCGGCGATTCCACCCGCCCGTACCGCTCGAAGATCGTCTCGAGGGAGGCCTTGGGGATGCCCATCCCGTGGTCGCGCACGACGACGTGCGCGGCGCCGCCCTCGGCGCGGCTGCTGACCACGATCTCGCCCCCCTTCGGCGAGTACTTCACGGCATTGCTGAGGAGATTCGCCATCACCTGGATCAGCTTGTCGCGGTCTCCGTTCATCTCGCCGACGAGCGGGTCGAGCCGCAGCGAAACCGGGTGCTGCGGCGCGTTCGGCCGCACGCGATCGACCGCGTCGCTGATGACCGCATTCAGATCGAGCCGCTCGCGATGGAGCTGCATGCGCCCCGACTCCATTTTGTCGAGATCGAGCATCTCGGTGATCATCCGATTAAGGCGGTGGGCATCCTTGTTTATGTCGCCTGCGTACTCGCGCATCTCGTCGATCGTTAGCTCCTCGCTCGCCATCATCTCCGAGAAACCCTGGATGCCGGTGAGGGGCGTGCGAAACTCGTGGCTGACGATCGACACGAAGTCGCTTTTCGCTCGGTTCAAGCGCTCGAGCTCGACGACCGCGGCGCGCTGGCGCTCGAAGGCCTCGGCCGCGGTGATCGCGATCCGGAGCTCCTGCGCCACGGCCTCGATGAGACGGACGTCGTCGGCCGTCCACTCCCGGGAGCGATCCACCTGCGAGAACGAGAGCGCGCCTGCGAGCTGGCCTCCGACGCGGATGGGCGTGGCCGCTGCCGCGATGACGTCCTGCTGGTTGACGTCCTCGGCCGCGCGCGCATCGGTGAACCGGCGATCCTTACGGACGTCGGTCACGATGATGGTGCGTCCGAGCCGCGCCGCGAGACGCGCGACAGGAACGTGCTTTGCTCCGATACCGACCGGCGCGACGCCGGTCGCGTCCCACTCGTAGGAGACAGCGAGGTCGTCCTCGGTTGCGCCCGTACAGACGAGCGCTCGGGAGACGTCCAGTACCTTCGCAAGCTCCTCGACGGTGCCGCGCAGGATCTCCTCCGGATCGAGGCTCGCTCGGGCGCGCTGGGCGACCCGATTGACGAGCGCTTCGCGCTCGGCGCGCGCCTCGGCCTCTTTGACGGAGAGCGCACTGTGTATGGAGCCCGCGACGTACTGGCCCATGATCATCGGGAGCTGGACCTTGTCCGCGATGAGATCGCCGGTCCCTTCGCCGATGAGAAGGAGCGCTCCGACGAGCCGCTCGCGCGAGATGAGGGGCAGCGCCGCGAAAGACCTCGCGGTCCCGAGAGCCGGCAGCTCCTCCACGACCTTCTTCCACATATCCCGGTGCGCCTCATCGTCGACCAGGAGAAGTGACTGCCGGTGGTCGATCACGCGCGTGCGTACGACCGCGGGAAGCGCGACGCTCGAGTAGCTCTTCTCTCGGAGCGCCGCGCTGCGCGGGCCGTCCGTCGCGACCGTGCGGAACGCCTCGAGGACGTCGTCGTACACGATCAATGCAAGGGTCATATCAGCCGGCAAAGCGCCTCGGATCGCAGCGACGAAGTAGGAGCCGATCTGCTCGAGGTCGAGCGGTCCGGCGATCGCTGCCGAGAGACCGAAGATCGAGCCGAGCTCCTGCTCCTTTTGCTCGCCGACGGTCTTGGCCTCCTCCTCAGCGGTCTTGGCACCGGCGAGCGCGGTGGCGAGACGATGCATGACCGCCGCCGCAATGAGGCTGATGCCCAACCAGACGATGAATGAGACGATCTGGATCGAGGAGAGCACGTTCCCGCTATCCCGCTGGGCAACGAGCAGTCCGCTCTGGGTAAGCTGAAACGTGTAGATGAACTGGACAGCGAAGAAGACCGTCGCGGCGTAGAGGGTCGACGCCGCCACGTAGAAGCGCAGCGAGCGCGGAAGCTTACGCATTCTTTCCTGTCTTCGGCGCGAATCGTACTGGCTCGCCTGTCAGGTGGACATGCCCAGACCTCTGATCCCAAATGGCAACCGCGATCACGGCAGGAAATTGCGCGTCAGCATCAATTGGCTGCCGTACACTCTTTGAACAGGCCAACGCGCGAGGAGGGTGCTCTTGACGACGCGGAACTACGTGCCGATGGTCATCGAGCAGTCCGGGCGCGGCGAGCGCGCGTATGACATCTTCTCCCGCCTGCTCAAGGAACGGATCATCTTCATCGGGGACGTCGTCGAGGACACGATGGCCAACCTGATCATCGCTCAGCTCCTCTTCCTCGAGTCGGAGGACCCCGAACGGGACATCTACCTCTATATCAACTCGCCCGGTGGCGTGGTGACGGCCGGGCTCGCTATCTACGACACCATGCAGTATTTGAAGGCGCCCGTGAACACCATCTGCATCGGCCAGGCGGCCTCGATGGGCGCGGTGCTCCTGGCGGCCGGGGCGAAGGGCAAGCGCTACGCCCTTCCGAACTCCCGGATCATGATCCACCAGGGCTCGGGCGGATTCCGCGGCAATACCCCAGACGTGCTCATCCAGGTGAAAGAGCTCGAAACCCTCGTCGAGAAGCTCATGAAGATCCTGGCGCACCACACCGGGCAGTCGGCAGAGAAAGTGCGACGCGACGTCGACCGCGATCGCTTCATGAGCGCCGAAGAAGCGAAAGAGTACGGTCTTATCGACGAGATCTTCGTCGGCAAGGAGTCGCTCATTTCGATCGCCAAGGCCGACGAAGTGACGCGCGCGCCAGCTGTAGTTCGAGAGCCGGTGGCGGCCCGCTAGACCATGACAACCACCGCGAAGGGCGGCAAGCCCTACCGCTGCTCCTTCTGCGGCAAGAGCCAGGATCAGGTCCGCAAGCTCATCGCCGGCCAGGGCGTGTACATCTGCGACGAGTGCATCACCCTCTGCCGCGAGATCGTGGACGAAGAGTTCATGGAGACGCCGAAGGCACGGACCCTCGGCGCGAAGGTCCCGAGCCCTCGCCGCATCAACGAGATCCTCGACCAGTACGTCATCGGCCAGGACAAGGCGAAGCGCGTCCTCTCGGTCGCCGTCTACAACCACTACAAGCGGGTGGGCGCGGGCCACCGGGTCGACGACGTCGAGCTCGGGAAGTCCAACGTCCTGCTCATCGGGCCGACCGGGTGCGGCAAGACGCTCCTCGCGCAGACACTTGCGCGGATCCTCGACGTGCCCTTCTCGATCGCCGACGCGACCAGCCTCACCGAGGCGGGCTACGTCGGAGAGGACGTCGAGAACATCCTCCTCCGGCTCATTCAGGCCGCCGACTTCGATCTCAACCGCGCGCAGCGGGGGATCATCTACATCGACGAGATCGACAAGATCGCGCGGAAAGGCGATAACCCCTCCATCACCCGCGACGTCTCCGGCGAGGGCGTCCAGCAGGCGCTGCTGAAGATCCTCGAGGGGACCGTCGCTAACGTTCCGCCACAGGGCGGCCGCAAGCACCCCCACCAGGACTTCATTCAGATCGACACGACGAACATCCTGTTCGTCTGCGGCGGCGCGTTCGAAGGTCTCGAGAAGATCGTCGAGGCGCGCGTGGGCAAGAAGACGATGGGCTTCGGCGCGACGCTCCGCGACAACACCAAGGAGACCTCGGCGATCCTCGAGCAGGTCATGCCCGACGATCTGCTGAAGTACGGGCTCATTCCCGAGTTCGTCGGCCGGCTCCCGGTCGTCGTGCCCCTGCAGGCGCTCGACGAAGGCGACCTCATGCGCATCCTCACCGAGCCGAAGAACGCGATCGTGAAGCAATACCAGAAGTTCCTCGCGCTCGACAAAGTGGAGCTTCAGCTCACGCCGGACGCGCTCCAGGCGGCGGCCAAGGGCGCCGCGAAGCGGAAGACCGGAGCCCGCGGCTTGCGGACGATCATCGAGGAAGTACTCCTCGACGTGATGTACGAGATCCCGTCGAGCACGAACATCCGCAAGGTCGTCGTGACCGGCGATTCGATCGAGGGCCGCATGAAGCCGCTCCTCCTCTCGAAGAACGAGCAGATCTCGCTCGAGGGAGACGAGGCGACCGCTTCGTAACGCTCGTCACTCATGCCTAAGCTCTACTACGCGAGCCCCCGAGACCTTCCCGTTATCGAGCCGCATCCAGGCGTGAAGGGCCGCGTCGTCCACGCTCAGCACGCGACACTGATCGTCTACGACTACACACCCCGAACGATCGTCGAGACCCACAAGCACACCGTCGAGCAGTTCGGCGTGGTGGTGAAGGGGTCCCTCGCGATGGTCGTCGCCGGCGAGCAGCGCATCCTCATGGTGGGCGACACCTTCCGCATTCCCGCGGGAACGGCCCATGGCGCCCGCGTCTTCGAGGAGCCCACACAGGTGGTGCAGGTGTTCGCGCCGCCGCGCACCGATCTTCCGCGACCGAGCACCGACGGACCCACCATTAAGACCTAGCGACAAAGAGCGCCGCCGCGCCAGCGGAGGCACGGCCCGTCTCCGCACGTCTCTGATACCTGCGCGACAAGCAGGCTACCTATCGTCTTGGTGGGTGCGGGGGCTTTTTCCGCGCGATCCGCTGCTCGTGGGTCGTCTCGGCGCGTTCGTCGGCGCGGTCGCCTGGCTTTCGCTCGGTGGGCAGGGGATCGTCCCGGTGGCCGCCGCGGCTCTGGTGCTGCTCGTCGCGACGTCGGTTCGGGTCTGGCGGCTCGATCGCGAGCGAGGTCATGCGCTGGGGCTGCACGAGGTCCCGGTGCATCTCGTCATCGCTGATCTCGTAACCGCCGCGGTTTGGATGATCGGCAGCGCGACGAACCCGCGGAGCATCGCGTTCGTGATCGTTCTGGCCGTCGGAGCCTTCGCGATGTACCGCCTCGGACGAGCGGGCCTCGTCGCGACGATGACGACGTATGTCGCGGCGCGCGTCGGAATGGAAGCCGTTCGCATGTCCGTCGGCGATCCCACTCCGGTTTCGCAGGTCATTGCCGAAGTCTTCGTCGTCACGATCTCCGTCCTCATCCTTTCGGCGACCGTCGACAGCTATCGGGCGGAGCAGACTCGAGCCGAGAACGCGCTCCGGCGCGGCAAGAGCCTCGAGCGCCTCGCGGCCGAGATCGCCTCCGAGACCGAGCCGATGGCGCTCTTCCACACGGTCGCTCGCAGCGCACTCCTTCTTGCGAACGCCCACCACGCGACGATCAACGTCCGCCGCGGCGAGGAGTTCTACATCGCCGCGGGCGTCGGCACGGGCGAGCGCGTCGTCGGTGTCCACGCCCCCGCCGAGATGGGCATCGTCGGCGCTGTGCTCCGCACGCGAGCGACGGTGGCGGTCGATGATTACGCGACCGATCCGACGGCCGTCCCAGCCGTCCGCGCCGTCGGGGTGCGAGCGCTGATCTGCGTCCCGATCTTCCTCCACGGCGAATTCGCGGCGACGATCACCGTCGGCCGGCTTGACACACGACCGTTCGACGGCGAGGACCGCGCCGCACTCGAAGGCCTCGCCTCACATGCCTCGATCGCGCTGCGCAACGCGCGGACGATCGAGCAGGGCCGCCGACTCGAAGCCCTCTCCCGTGAGCTCTCTGGAGCGATGCCGGAGGACGTCATCGATCGCATCGCCGAGACGATGCAGGCGGTCTTCGATCTGGAGTGGGTGATCATCAACGAGGTCAAAGGCGATCTCGTCAGGTCAATGGCCGCTCTTGGAAGGGCGGCTCCAGCGCGTAACCATGGGTGGATATCGCACGGACCGTTGCTCCGGCAGGTCGTCGCCGCGCGCGAGCTGGTCCTCATGCGCGATTACGCGAGCGACAGCGGCGTCGAACCGGAGCGCCCGATCAGCATGCTCGCCCGTGAGGTGGGTGTGCACGCGATCATGGTCGCGCCGGTCATCTTTGACGGCGAGATACGTGCGGCCCTCACCGTCGGCACGACCGATCCCTACCGATCGTTCGACGCGATCGAGCGCCGAGAGCTCCTCGCCTTCGCCGATCTGGCCTCGACCGCGCTTCGCGCGGCGAACGAGCGCCGAGAGCGCGAGCGACGCATCGGGCGGCTTTCCGCGCTGAACGTCTTGGCGTGGCAGCTCGGGGCGGTACACGACCGGTTCGAGATCGCGCGCCTCGCCTTCGACGCGGCGGGGACGCTTGTGTCACGCGACTCCTTCTCGATCGCGCGATACGACGAGCGGGGGAACGAGCTCGAGTTCGTCATCAACGCGCGTGGCGACGAGGGCGGCGTGGACGAGGAGCGCGTGCGGGTCGGATCGGGGCCGGCGAGCCTGGTCATCCAGAGCGGCGAGCCGTTCCGCGCACCAAGCGAGGTGTACTTGCCGATGAAGAGTCGCGGCAAGCTCGTCGGGGTCCTCGCCTGTGGAGCGGACGCCCCGAAGACGCTCGACGACGAGGATGTGGCCGTCCTGCAGACGCTCGCGAATCTCGTTGCGACCGCGTTCGAGAACGCCGAGGCCCTCGCGCGCATGCGCGAGCTCTACCTCGCATCGGTGCGCGCCCTCGCGGCGGCCGTCGACGCGCGCGATCCGTACACGCGCAGCCACTCGGCGCGGGTCGCGGCGCTCTCGCGCGGGATCGCCGAGGAGATGCGTCTGAGCGCGGACCAGGTCCGCCGCATTCAGCTCGGCGCGCTCCTTCACGACATCGGGAAGATCGGCGTGCCCGACGCGATCCTCAACAAACCGGGCTCGCTCTCCCCCGACGAGTGGGTCATGATGCGCAGCCACTCGATACTCGGCGCATCGATCGTTAACGCGGTCGAGCCGCTTCGAGATCTCGTCCCGATCGTGCGGAGCCATCACGAGCGGTACGACGGAGCGGGCTATCCGGACGAGCTGGGCGGCGACCTCGTTCCGATCGAGGCGTACGTCGTGGCCGCCGCGGACGCGTTCGAGGTCATCGTCAGCCGGCGTGCGTACAAGCCGGCGCAGACGGTCGAGCATGCCTGCGCCGAGCTCCTGCGTTGCCGCGGGACTCAGTTCCATCCGGCTGTGGTCGACGCGTTCCTGCGGCTCATCGAGCGCGACCGCGCGCAGGGCGCGGCCCAGCTCCGTCGCATCGCCGGGATCCTCCACGAGGACATCGAAGACGTGCCCGGACCGGGCGTGCTCCTCGAGCAGTTTGCTGCGAGCGCCCAGACCCACGGCCGTCAGCTCGCGATCCTGCAGCGGCTCGCCTCGGAGATCAGCGCCGTCCTGGACATCGACGACCTCGCCGAGCGCCTCCTTCGGATCATCTGCGACGCCATGGGCTACGAGAATGGTTTCCTCCTCACCCTCGACGACGCCGGCGAGCATCTGGTGATCCGCGCCGCGGTCGGCCCGTCCGGGTCGTACGTGGGCCAGCGCCTTCCGAAGGGCCAAGGCATCAGCTGGTGGGTCGTCGAGCGCGGCGAGCTCCAGAACGTCGCGGACGGTCGTCTCGATCCGCGCTTCTACGGTCCGACCGAGATCCGCTCGGTGCTGTGCGTCCCGCTGCAGCTCGGCGACGAGCGCATCGGAGCACTGGGCGTCGAGAGCCCGCGGATCGCCGCGTTCAGCCGTGAGGACGAGGATCTGCTCACGGCGGTCTCGCATCAGGTCGCGGCCGCGGTGCGCGTCGCCAAGCTCCATCAGGCGGCGAAGACGGCAGCGGCGACCGATCCGCTCACCGGGTTGCCGAACCGGCGAAGCTTCTTCCAGCGGCTCGAGCGCGAGCTCGCGGCCCGCGACGGCGCGTCGCTCTCGGTCGCGATCGTGGACGCCAATGGCCTCAAGGCGCTGAACGACAGCTTCGGCCATGCGGCGGGCGACGAGGCGCTCGTACGGGTCGGCGCCATTTTGCAAGCCGGGGTCCGCGAAGGCGACCTCGTGGCACGAATCGGCGGTGATGAATTCGCCGTCCTTTTTGCGGGCGCGCCCATCCTCACCGCCGAGCGGATCGTCCGCCGCCTTGCCGAGCGGATCGCCAACAGCACCCTTGGCGTGGGCCACCGCTTGCCGACCATCGCCTGGGGCGTGGCCGACGCGACCGGGGAGGCGACCGTCGACGCCCTGGTCGAGGCGGCCGACCGCGCCATGTACCGGCAGAAGCAGCTCAGCCGCAAACGCACGCCCGCCTAGCCCTCGCTCGCTCTGGAAAGCACGGCATCGGTCGTGCACCCATGATGTGTCCATGGGGAACCTCCTACTCCGCGTCGGCTTCGCCCTGTCCATCGTTGCCGCCGCGATCGGCCTGACGTTCGCTGCGCCGAATAACTTCGGACGGTCGGAGGCGGCGGGCCCCGCTGCGCCCGCGGCCGTGGTCGCCCCGGCGGTGGCGGGCTACCAAGCCGCGCCTTTGCCTGCGGACAGCGCCGCGGCCCTGTCGACCTCGTCGACGCAGGGGGCCGCGACGCTTGTGGCTCTCGCCACGACTGTCGTTCTTCTCGCGATCTTCGTTATCCTGTTCAGTTACCGGCTGCGACCGGGAGGAGTACGAGCCTCGCACCGATAGAGAAGGCGCCCGACGGGTGAAAGGGCGCCGCGCGAGGGGGTTCGGAAGGTCGCCCGCGAGCCGGATCGGGTCCGCCCGTTATCGCGGTCATGAGGCACGGAGAACCTCCGTGCGAAGCCAGGGTGGTACCACGACGCCGCTCGTCCTTGGACGAGGCGGCGTTTTTGTTTGCGCGAAGGAGTTAGGACCTGATGGCGACGCACGAGGGACCACCGCAGTCGGCGCTCGGTCTTGCGGAAAAGAACTTCCGGCCGGCCGCCGTCGAAGCCGACCTCTACGAGTGGTGGGAGCGCTCGGGCTTCTTCACGCCCGACGAAAAGAACGCGAAGAAGCCTTTCGTGATGATGCTGCCGCTTCCGAACATCACCGGCGATCTGCACCTGGGCCACGCCCTCGGCTTCGGCGGGTACGAGGACCTCATGGCTCGCTACCACCGGATGCGTGGTGAGCCGACGCTGTATATGCCGGGCACGGACCACGCCGGGATCATCGCCCAGGTCGTCGTGGAGAACGAGCTCGCGAAGGAGGGCATCACCCGCCAGCAGCTCGGCCGCGAGAAGTTCCTCGAAGAGATGTGGAAGTGGATGGACCACTACCGTCCCCGCATCGAGAAGCAGCTGCGCATGCTCGGATGCTCCCTCGACTGGTCCCG
>WNGI01000807.1_pt1 | contig 25637 bp, 23 predicted proteins | sample 5400621 | NCBI WGS metagenome assembly WNGI01 (sample SAMN13153374, study PRJNA577476) | soil metagenome | isolation source: 20 cm soil or saprolite under Garry oak tree replicate 1 | place: USA:California | collected 2016-06-15 | reverse complement strand
AGTGCTCGAACGTCGATCGGCAGGTGCGGGGCGGCATGAACCGCGTCGACGTACGTCCAGGCGCCGGCTGCGTGAGCCCGCCGCACGACGTCGGCGACCGGATTGATCGTCCCGACAGCGTTCGATGCCCAGCCGACCGCGACCAGCTTCGTGCGGGCCCCGAGCAGCACATCGAGATCGGCCAGGTCAAGGGTGCAGTCGTCGAGGCGGGGCTCCCACGTCCGGATGGTGAGCCCGTGCTCGGCGGCGACCCGGAGCCACGGATCGACGTTGCCGTGGTGGTCGAGACCGGTGACGACGATCTCGTCGCCCGGTGACATCGTTGCGGCGATCGAGCGACTGACGTGGAACGTCAGGCTCGTCATGTTCGCGCCGAACTTGATCTCCGAGGCGTCGGGGGCGCCGAGCATCTCGGCCATCGCCTCGTGGGCCTCGGCGAGCACCGCATCGCTCCGCGCGCTCGTCAGGAATGCCCCCTCGGTGTTTGCGTTGGACGTCTTGTAGTAGGTCGACACGGCGTCGATGACCGACTCCGGGACCTGGGTTCCGCCGGGCCCGTCGAACAGGGCGACCGGGCGGCCGTCCTGCTCGATCGACAGGGCGGGAAAGTGGCGCCGCAGCGCCTCGACGTCAAAGGTGGTCATCCGGTCCTCGGCTGGCGGTGGGCCCCGATCCTAGCCGAGATGCGGTTCGACGGGGACCTTGCGGCGCGACCAGCGGACCGCGAACATGCTGCGCGGCGGACCGCGAACGTGCCGCGCGGCGGCCGCAAACGTGCGTCGCCGGACACAGAAACGGGCGCGGTCCGCGAGCCGCGCCCGTGTTCGTCAGCCGGTCAGCTGGCGGCAGCCTCCGTGGTGGCCGGTGCCGCTTCGTCGGCCGCGATCTCGACCTCGATCGTCACGTTCTCGCCGACGAGCCAGCCGCCGGTCTCGAGAGCGACGTTCCAGCCAAGTCCCCAGTCCTTGCGGTTGATGATCGTCCGCGCCGACAGGCCGAATCGCCGAGTCCCCTGCATGCTCGTATAGAAGCCGAGGAAGGTGGCGTCGAAGACGATCGGCCGCGTCTTGTCCTGGATCGTTAGGTCGCCGGTGATCCGGAAGTCGGCCGGTGGCCATCGCGCTGGCCATTGCCGGTGGACAGGCTTGCGGCCGCGATCCGGATCTCGGCGCTCGAGTTCGTCGGGTTGGCCTCGTCCACGCGGAGCGTGCCTTCCACGTCGTGGAACTTGCCGCGAACGGTTGTCACCATCATGTGCTTGGCGGAGAAGAGAACGTCGGTATGGGCGGGATCGATCGTCCAGTCCGTCACCTGGCCGGTAGTGGCGTCCGCATGGCCGGTCGGGTTCAAAGGCTGTGTAGCGAGTGTCATCTGGATTGGGTCCTTCCGTGGATCTGAGCCTCGTTGTGGAGCGCTCAGGTGTCGTTGCGATCGCAACTATATCGCCAGGTCGTTGCATTGTCAACGATCTATCGGCTATCATTCGCGGCATGAGCTCCACCGCGCCGTCGACCGGCGCGACCCAAACCCCGTCCACGGCGCGCGCAGGCCGGACCATCTCGGCGCGCGATCCGCGGATTGCGACGTGGCGACTGTTCCTGAACACCCATGCTCGCCTCGAGCGACTCCTCGATGAGGACCTACGCTCGGCCCACGACCTGACGCTCGCCGAGTACGACGCGATGCTCCAGCTTGCCGAGAGCCCGACCCACCGTCTGCGGATGCACGAGATCGCCGAGCGCGTGATCCTCAGCCGGAGTGGCGTCACCCGGCTGATCGACCGGCTCGTCCGTGACGGCCTCGTCGAGCGCAGCCACTGCACGACCGATGCACGAGGCGCCGAGGCCGTGCTGACGGCGAGCGGCCTGGACCGCCTCCGCGAAGCGGCGCCAACGCATCTGCGCGGCATTTCGGATCACTTCCTCGACGCGATGAGCGCAGCCGAGCTGGCGGCCGTCGATCGGGCGATGAACGCGATCCTTGGCGGTCTGGGACCGGACGCTCCGTGCGAGGAGCACCGCCCGGGCTGATGGCCGGGATCCTTCGGGTCGGGACGAGCGGTTTCGCGTACCCAGGCTGGTCGCCGCGCTTCTATCCAGAGGGCATTCGAGCGGCTGCGCTGCTTAACCACTACGCCTCAAGGCTGGCTGCCTGCGAGCTGAACAACACCTACTACCAGCAGCCGACGCCGGCCAAGGTCGACGCCTGGCTGGCCGCCACGCCTCCATCGTTTCGGTTCGCGGTGAAGGCCCAGCGCGGCGGGTCGTATCGATCGCTGCTCGTCGATCCGGTCGCATCGGTGCCGTGGCTGACGGATCCCCTGCGCCGCTTTGGCGACCGCCTGGGCACCGTGCTGTTCCGGGTGCCGGACGGCACCGTCCGCTCGGATGAGCGGCTTGCCGCATTTCTCGCTGCCTGGCCCCGGGATCTGCCTTTGACGATGGAGTTCCAGGACCCGTCATGGCATGTCGACGAGGTGTTCGCCGCGCTTGCGGCGGCCGGCGCGAGCATCTGCGCGACGGACCTCCCGGATGACCCCGAGCCGCCGGCAATCCGGCGATCGGGTCCATTCCTCTACCTCCGGCTGCGCCGCCACGACTACAGCCCGGCTGAGCTGACCGCCTGGGCCGATCGCCTGCAACCGTTTCTCGCGGATGGGCTCGATGCGTTCGTCTTCTTCCGCCACGATGAAGTCGGTCGCGGCGCGGAGCTGGCCCTCGAGTTCGCCGGGATCGCCGGCATCGCCGCCGGGCGCTGATCGCCAGCCGCGGCCTCGCGCGGTCCGTCCGGGCAGGTCCTCCGACTCGAACGGCGACGAAAGCCGCTACGGTCGCGGGCGGCACGACGGATTCGGCATGCGTAATCAGAGGATCAAGCGAAACGGAACTGACTTTCGCGGGCGTTCGGATTAGGACGATTTGGCCGGGCGAGACGGAACCCATCGAGTCCGATCAGGCGCGCGAGCCTTCGGCCGGGCCGAACACCACGAATAGCGTCAGCTCCGACGTGATGTCGTGGAACCGATGTGGGACGCCGGCTCCGACAAAGACGATCGAGCCGGCCCGCACGTCGCGCACTTCGTCACCGACGCTGATCTGCCCGGAACCGGCGATGACGTAATAGACCTCGTCCTCGGTGTGCGGTTGCTGGAGATCCGGCCGACCCGCGGCCAGGACGTAGAGCCCGACGCTGACGTCGGGAACCGTGATGAACTCCAGGTAGGGCGTTCCGGATGCGGCCCGCCGTGCCGCGACATCGGCGAGCTCGTGAGCGTCCATCAGCCGACGATAGCAGGCCGGGTCACGCGCAGGTGTGCCGGGAACCACATCGGACGCCCGGACGTACCCTGACGACGATGCTGCACGCGGAAAACGTCGCGAGCCGGCCGTTCGCCTCATCGCGATGCAGCCGGTTCCTCGTCCTCACCATGACCATCGCGCTGCTGGCCGCCTGCGGCCCAGCGAGGCCCACGGGCCCGACCTCGGGGCAGCCCTCGGCGAGTTCGGGGGCGAGCACGGGGTCGGGCTCCGGCCCCGGCTCGCCGCCGGTGACCCCGGGCGTGCCGTCATCGGCCGGCCGGTCGATCGCGGCGCGATTCGATCCGGCCGGTCTGACCGTCGGGCTCGAGACGGTCGTCGACGGGCTTGACGCGCCGCTCGCGGTCACCTCGGCCGGCGACGGGAGCGGGAGGATCTTTGTCACCGAACAGGGCGGACAGATCAGGATCGTCCGCGACGGAACGCTGATCGCAAGCCCGTTCCTGGATATCTCGACTCGGATCACCTCTGGTGGCGAGCGAGGACTCCTTGGGCTGGCATTCCACCCCGACTATCCGACCGATCCCCGCATCTTTGTCAACTACACCGACACCAAGGGCGATACCCAGGTCTCGTCGTTCAGAGTGGATCCGACCCGGCCAGACGCCGCCGATCCGTCCTCGGAGGTCAAGATCCTTCACATCGCGCAGCCGTACGCCAACCACAATGGCGGGGCGGTCGTCTTCGGGCCGGACGGGTTCCTCTACATCTCGACCGGCGACGGCGGCAGTGGCGGTGATCCCCACGGCAACGGCCAGTCGCTGACGACACTGCTCGGGAAGATCCTTCGGATCGACATCGATCGGACCGGCGCCGCCAAGCCGTACGCGATCCCGCCCGACAATCCGTTCGTCGGCACGGCAGAAGCGCTGCCAGAGATCTACCTCTACGGGTTGCGCAATCCCTGGCGGATCAGCTTCGACCGGATTACCGGCGACCTGTGGATGGGGGACGTCGGCCAGAACGCCTGGGAGGAGGTCGACGTCGCGCGGGCCGGGACGAGCGGCCAGAACTATGGCTGGAACATCATGGAAGGAAATCACTGCTACCAGCCGCCGGGCGGTTGCGTCACGACCGGGTTGACGCTACCCGTCGCCGAGTACTCACACGACGCCGGCTGCACGGTGATCGGCGGGTACGTCTATCGCGGCAGCGCCCAGCCGGCGCTCGCCGGCGGCTACCTCTTCGGCGATTACTGCTCCGGCACGATCTGGGCGATCGATCCAAGCCAGGACGTCCTGCGCACACCGACGGTCGTCCTCCGAGGAACGGCAAGTCTCAGCTCGTTCGGCGAAGACGAGGCGGGCGAGCTCTATGCAACCGATATCGGTGGCGGCAAGCTCCTCCGGGTCACCGGGCAGCGCTGACCGGGCGCGGACCGGTGCCGAGGTTGTTCAGGCGCGACCCGCCGGTGCCGCCGTCGGTGCGGCCGGCGTGCGTGGCGGAGTCGGTCGGAGATAAAGGGCGAGGACCGCGACGATATAGCCGACGTGGATGACAAGCGTCAGGATCTCCGGATTGGCCGAGTAGCCGAAGATCGCCCGGAGGAACGAGCCGATCCCGTTGTCGTGGGACAGGACACCGCTCAGGTCGAACGCAGCCCTCGTCCACGGCCCGCTCCCGAGAAAGCCGATCTCGGTGAATTCGTGGACGGCGTTGCTGAGCAGACCGGCCGCGATGAAGACCAGTGCGATGCCGGTCCAGCGAAAGAAGGCCGCGAGGTTCAATCGCCGGCTTCCTCGATAGAGGGCGTAACCGATGACCACGGCTATCCCAAGGCCGACAAACGCACCCGCGACGATGGACGCGGCGCTTGACGAGCCGAATGCGGTGCTCGCGGACGTCGCCTGGCCGACGAGGAACAGCGAGGTTTCGACACCCTCGCGAATGATGGCCGTGAAGGCCAGCAGGGCCAGCCCCCACGCCCCACCGGCGGCGACGACGCGGTCGACGGCTGCCTGGAGGGCGCCCTTCACGCCGGCCGCCTGGCGGCGCATCCAGAAGAGCATCCACGTCACGACCCCCGCGGCCACGAGCAATGTCGAGCCCTCGAAGATCTGCTCGTACGGCTCCTTGAGCGACCCAACGGTGGTGAAGATGACGAGCCCGATCGCGACGCTGACGACGACGGCCAGACCCGTCCCGATCCAGATCTTCGATGCGTGCGCACCGTTGCCCGTCTTGACGAGATAGGTGATGACGATGCTGACGATGAGGGCCGCTTCGACGCCTTCGCGCAGGCCGGTCAGCAGGCCGCTGATGAACGAACCTAGATCCACGCCGGTTCAGAACTCCCTGGTGCTCGCCGGGAATGTCCCCTCTTCAGTACGCGGATCGTATGGCCGATCGCTGGAATCCGTCAACCGCACCTGAGTTGTCGAATCAGGCGCCCTTGACCTTCTCGCAAACGCGCGCTCCGCTGGAGCGTCACGATGTTGCAAGCCGCCGCCCCCGACGGCCGTATCCGCCGTGATGGGCCGCTTCGCAGTCTGCTGCCGTGGTCACCGAGAGGGCGAGTCCCGGGTCGATCCGCGGTGGTGGGCGCGCGCGCGATCATCGCCGGCGCTTGCGAGCGGCCGCCCTTGAGCGATCGTTCCGACCGCCACGGCGGGGAGCAGGAGGCCACGTCAGGACGATCATTGCGACCGGCCTCGTCGCAGTCGCGCTGATCGGCTCTGCGATTGCCGGGGCCACGAGCCTGGCTGCCGTTGCCGCCGTGAAGATTCTCTCCGACGGCCTGCCCGACCCGGCGACGCTGACCCAGCTCTCGTTCGCCCAGCCAACCGTCGTCTACGATCGAACCGGGAAGGTCCAGCTCGGTCGGTTCCAGCAGGAGCAACGACGGGTTGTCACGTTCGACGAGGTGCCGCGGCTCATCCTCGACGCGACGACCACGGCCGAAGATCGGACGTTCTGGCAGAACGACGGCTTCGATCCGGCCGCGATCCTCTCGGCGGCGGCCGACAACGCGTCGGGGGCCGGCCCAGAGCGCGGTGCCTCCACGATCACCCAACAGCTGGTTCGGGCGCGCCTCCTCCCGTCCGATGTCGTTGCGCCCGGCGCCGATCGATACATCCGCAAGGCGAAGGAGCTCATCCAGGCGAACCGGCTCACGGAGGCGTTTCCGGGCGAGACCGGCAAGCAGGAGATCATCACCGCCTACCTGAACGAGATCTTCTACGGCCACGACGCGTACGGCATCGCAGCGGCGGCACAGATCTACTTCGGGGTGTCGGACCTTGCCAGGCTGACGCCGGCCCAGGCGGCCCTTCTCGCGGGCCTGCCAAAGTCCCCCTCGACCCTCGATCCGTATCGCTACGCCGAGCCCGATCAGGACGGCCACCTGGTGGTCCCCAAATCCGCCCCGCCGGTTGTCCGTCGCGACTGGATCCTGACGAACCTCGCCGGCTCACGCTGGACGAGCCTCACGCCGGCGGAACTATCGGCTGCGCTGGCCGAACCGGTCGTCCTTGCCGGTGAGACACCGCTTCAGTACAACGCTCCCCAGTTCACGTGGCAGATCCGCCGCCAGCTGGATTCGATCGTCGGCGACGGTCCGTCCGTCGAAACGGGTGGCTACCAGGTGATCACAACCCTCGACTGGGCCGATCAGCAGCAGGCGGAGCGCTGGCTCGCGGCGGGCGCGATCGCCCCGAACCTGCCCGCCAAGGCGTCGGCGAAGCTGCTCGCCCAGCTCAGGATCCCGAAGAGCGACCGGGGCTGGATCGCCGCTCTGCGCGGCAAGGACCTTCACAATGGCGCGCTCGTCGCGATCGACTATCGAACCGGAGACGTGCTCGCCTACGCCGGCAGCGCGGGCTACTACCGCGACGATCTCGCGAGCCGCAAGTTCGAGCCGAAATACGACGCCGCAGGTGACGGCGCCCGCCAGCCGGGATCTGCCTGGAAGCCGATCCTCTACTCTACGGCGTTCGACACGAAGAAGCTGACACCAGGCAGCCTGCTCCTCGACATCGCCACCCAGTTCGGCGGCCGGGGCGGTTGGGCCCCGCACGATGCGGATCAACTCGAGCGCGGGCCGGTCCTCGTCCGGAAGGCCCTCCAGTACTCGCTCAACATCCCGGCGATCCGGGTCCTCCAGCGGGTCGGCAACGAAGCTGTCGCGGACCGGGCGGAGGCCTTCGGCATTCGCTTCACCGGAGGCAAGACCGCCTTCCTCCAAGCGGGGCTTGCGGGAGCCCTCGGGACGGTCGAGGTCCGGCCGCTCGACCTGACATCGGCCTATGGCGCGATCGCCAACGGCGGTGCGCATGTTCCGACCCGGATGATCCTCGAGGTCAAGGACGCGTCGGGCAAGGTGATCTACCACGCGCCCGATCCACAGCCGACCCAGGTCGTCAGCCCGCAGGCGGCATACCTCGTGACCGACATCCTCGCCGGCAACACGGACCCCAAGCAGAACCCCATCTGGGCGGCGCCGCTCGAGCTGCGCAACGGTCCGGGTCACCGGCACCGTCCGACGGCAGTCAAGACCGGCACGGCCAGCGACGCACGCGACCTGGCGACGTACGGCTATGTCGCCGCCTCCGCCGATCCAGCCGCACCGGCGCTCGCCGTCGGCCTGTGGATGGGAAACAGCGATCACTCGATGCCGCGGGCGAAGAAGCCGGCGATCTCGCTGACTGCGGCAGCGCCGTTGTGGCATGCCTTCGTCCGGGATGTGACCAACAAGATGCCCGTCGCGAAGTTCCAGAAACCGAAGGGCATCGTCACGGCGTCGATTGACGCCTGGAGCGGCGGCCGGCCCGGTCCCTGGACACGCGCCAGGACGAGCGAGCTCTTCATCGCCGGCACGCAGCCAGGCGGAAACCGGGCCGTGGATCCTGATGGGCTCCTCTACACGCAGTCGTGCGGTGGCTGGCGCGTCGACCCGCTGGCGGCCGAGCTCGGTCCGCGGAGCTGGAACGTCGATATTGCCAACTGGCTGCAGCGGGCTCGGCGCGGCCCCGGAGTGCTCGGCCCGCTCGACTCGCGGACCGCCTATTTCTGGAACCAGCATTCGTGGGGTGGCCCGCTCTTCGGCTCCTGCCAACGGCCGAAGCCGGCTGGTCGCCACGACAAGCCGCCCGGCCACGGCGGTGGCGGGGGCGGCGGTGGCGGGGGCGGCGGTGGCGGGGGCGGCGGTGGCGGGGGCGGCGATGGCCCGATGCCGACGCCTCCGGCGCCAACCTCGCCGCCCTGAGCATGGTCGGTATCGGCTCATGGATCACCCGCGGCACGGGCGTCGCGATCGGTGTCGCCCTCGTGGCCGGGGTCATCGCCCTGGCGTTCGCCGCCGGCAAGGTCCTCCTGCTGGTATTCGTCGCGGTGATCCTTGCGGCCGGCCTCCAGCCGGTCATCGGCTGGATACGCGCCCATTCGCCCATCGGGAGGGGGCCGGCCATCCTCGTCGTCTACGGCCTCTTCCTGGCGATCGTCGTCGGGATGGCCCTCGTCGTCGTGCCTGCGGCGATTGCCCAGTTCGATCGGACCCTGTCATCGTTGCCGCCGTTCTTCGAGCGCGCTCGCACGTGGGCAGCGGAGATCCGACCGAGCGGACTCGGTCGAGGGATCACGGCGCTCATCGATGGGGCAGCGGCGCTCATCCGGCCAACGGGAGCCGGACCGTCGAGCGGCCAGGTCGTCCAGGTGGGGTTGACGGTGGCCGAGGCGCTGACGTCGATTCTGACCCTGTTGACCGTCGTCTACTTCTGGCTGACGGAGCACGCCCGCCTGCAGCGCTACGCGCTCGCGTTCGTGCGCCAAGGGCGCCGTGCACGCGTCCGAAGCATCTGGAATCAGGCCGAGGCTCGGCTTGGGATGTGGGTTCGGGCGCAGCTCATCCTCATGGGCGCGATCGGGCTGGCGACGGCCATCGCCTACACCCTGCTCGGGGTGCCATCGGCTGTGCTTCTCGGCCTTGTCGCCGCGCTTGCCGAGGGCATCCCGATCGTCGGTCCCCTTCTCGGAGCCATTCCGGCCGTCGTCCTTGCCGCAACCGTTTCGCCGCAGCTCGCCGTCGAAGTCGCGGGCGTGTACATCGTCCTCCAGATCATCGAGGGCAACGTCCTCGTGCCCCTCGTCATGCGCAACACCGTCCGGATCTCACCGTTCCTGGTGATCCTCAGCATCCTCGTCGGCGCCACGGCGGGCGGGTTCATCGGAGCACTGCTGGCAGTCCCCATCGCGGCCATGGGTGAGGTCGTCATCGAGGGGCTGCAGGCCAGGGAGGTGCCGGTCGCTCAGAACCCGGTCGCCGGCGACCGGGAAGACGAGGAGGACGAGCAGGAGAAGGATCAGAACGAGCGTCAGGCCCGTGGGTTGAACACGCCAGAAGAGCCCGATCGTCAACGGTGGCCTGCGTGACGTCCTTGCCCCGCGCAGACTGAGCAGGATCCACCGTCTCAGGGGCGCCGACCCTTCGAATTTCGACTTTCGTACCATCCCCGGGGTTCGAATTCCGCGCCAGAGCTCGGGTCGCGCTTGTAATGAAGCTGCAACCCTGCTTGCATCTAACCGCCGCAGCGTGTTATCGACCTGATGCGCTACTGCAAGGGGCGGTACGCCGTCGGGGCTTGGCTGCCGGGGCAGCGGTACGTCGTAGCGAGGGCAAGGTGGTCGAAGACGTCTCCGAGCGAAGGACGACGCTGATCGACAACCGGCTCGGGGCGATTCTCGATCGGATCGACGCCGGTGTCACAATCCAGGATGAGCGCGGCTCGCTCCTCTACGCCAACGTTGCGGCGGCTCGGATGGCCGGTCTCGCCAGCCCGGCGGAGATGATCGCGGCGAGCACCAACGGCCTCATGGCGCGCTATGAGTTGATCGACGAGCGCGGTGACTCCCTCAGTCCCGACGCTCTTCCGGCTCGACGGCTCCTGGCAGGCATGGATGCTCCACAGCTCGTCGTCGGCTTTCGCGACCTGACGTCGGGCGAGGAGCGCTGGTCGATCGTCCGGGCGGCAGAGTTGGACGGCGCCACGGACGGTCGCAGGCTAATCGTCAACACGTTCCAGGATCTGACCTCCCTGGTCCTGGCTGGCCGTGCAAGCGAGGCGGCAGAGCGTCAGTTCCGCGACCTGACCGACAGCGCCCCGATGCTCGTCTGGATGGCGGGACTCGACCGGCAGCGGACATTCGTGAATGCCGGTTGGCTGGCCTTCACCGGGCGGACGATGGCAGAGGAGCTCGGCGACGGCTGGCTGTCAGCGGTGCATCCGGCCGACCGCGAACGCTGCTCCGCGACCCTGACCTCTGCGTTCGAGGAGCGCCGGCCGTTCGAGGTGGAGTACCGGCTTCGGCGCAACGATGGAAGCTTCCACTGGATCCTGGACATCGGCGCACCGCACATCGACGCGGACGGCCACTTCCTCGGGTTTGTCGGTTCGGCGGTGGACATCGAGGACCGTCGTCGGGCGGGCGAGCTCGCCCGCCTGGTCGCCGACGCGTCGGTCAGGCTCGACGAGACCCTCGAGCTCGATGACACGGTCGCCGCGGCAGCCCAGCTGGCGATCCCCGAGCTCGCCGACTGGTGCATCATCGACCTGCTTGAGGCGGACGGCACCTTTCGTCGGGTCGCCGCGGTTGCGGCCGATGCGAATCGCCAGCGGATCCTCGATCCGATCCGTGCCCTGCCGACGGAACGCGAAGGCCAGCGGGTCGGGGTCCGGGTGGCGGCCACCCTCCAGCCGGTCCTCGTCGAGGACCTGACCGACGAAGCCACTCTACGCAAGGAGACCGGCGGCAACGAGGCGCTGGCGGCCATCATCCGGGCGACCGGGGCGCGAAGTGTGATCGTCGCACCGCTCGTCGGCCGGGCCAAACTGGTCGGACTGATGTTCTTTGCCGTCGGCCCGGACCGTGCCTACGGCAAGGCCGACATCTCGATCGCCACCGAGCTCGCTCGCCGCGCTGCCCAGGCGGTCTCGAATGCGCAGCTGTATGCCGCCGAGCAGGCCGCCCGTCAGGCGGCCGAAACCGCCGCCGACCGGATGGAACGTCTGCAGAACGTGACCCGGGCCCTTGTCGAAGCCTCTTCGCGGGCTGCCGTCGTCGAGCTCATCGTCCGTGAAGGTCGGGCGGCGCTGGGGGCGGTCGGCGCGTCGGTGGTATCCCTCCGCGACGATCGGCTGGAGATGATCGCCCACGAGGGATACGGTGAGGCAGCCGAGTCCTTTCGCTTGATCCCGCTCGATTCGCCCCTGCCGCTTGCGGCCGCGGTCCGCGAGGGCCGCCCGATCTGGCTCCCGGATCTCAAATCGCCCGGATTCGACGATCCGCTCGCCCGCGAGGTTCTCAGGATCTCCGAGAACAGCTCTGCCTGCGCCCTTCCGCTCATCGCCGATGGACAGACGTATGGGGCGCTCGGCCTGTCATTCAGGGAGCCACAGGCGTTCGATGGGCATGCCCGGTCGCTCATCGCCGCGTACGCCGATCTGTGTGCCCAGGCACTTGCACGCGTCGACCTTGCAAGCATCCGGGAACGTCTCGTCGCCGACCTCGAGGCCGAGCGCGCCCGCCTCGAGACCCTGCTGCGCCAGCTACCGGATGGGCTGATGATCGCGGAGGCTCCGAGCGGACGCGTCGTGCTTCGAAACGACCGGCTCGAGGCGCTGCTGGGCGTGCCGGACTGGGCCCTCGACCACATCGCCGGGGGCAAGGCCTATCGCGGCTTCGATGCCGATGGCCGAGAGCTCCGGCCGGATGAGTGGCCGCTCGCCCGGGCGGTCCGCGGCGAGACGGTCCCGCGCACAGAACTGGAGCTCCTCCGGGCGGATGGCACTCGCATCTGGATCGAGAAACGAGCGACTCCGGTGTTCGACCGGGAGGGCAGGGTGATCGCCGGGATAGCCACGATCGTCGACATCTCGCAGGCGCGCCATCGGCGAGAGAACCAGCGCTTCCTCGCCAAGGCGACGGAGCTGCTCGGGTCGTCCCTCGATTACGAGGAAACGATCCGCCGGGTCGCGGAGCTCGCGGTCCCACGGGTCGCCGACTACTGCATCGCCGAAGTCGCCGACGAGGCCGGCATCTCTCGAAGCATCGCGGTCGCCCATGTCGACCCGGCCAAGGTCGAGATCGCTCGCGAGTTCCAGGAGCGCTATCCGCCGCCGGCCGACAGCACGCGCGGCTCGGCGGCGGTCCTGCGCACAGGCAAGCCCGACATGATGACGGACATTCCCGAGGAGCTGCTCGTTGCGGGCGCGGTCGACGCGGAGCAGCTCGCCATGCTCCATGCCCTCGAGATCCATTCCTACATGTGCGTCCCGCTGATCGCCGGGGGTGAGGTCCTGGGAACCTTGACGTTCGTCGGCGCGGAATCGGGCCGGCGCTATGGCCCGGAGGACCTCGCGTTCGCCGAAAACATCGCGGAGCGGGCGGCCGCCGCCGTGTCGAACGCCCGCCTCTTTCGCGAGGCCGTTCGTTACAAGCGCATCCTCGACGCGACGCTCGATGCCGTCGTGATGTTCGATCCGGTCACACTCCGGATCGCCTACGTCAACCGCGGCGTCACGGACCAGCTCGGCTACGCCGCCGACGAGCTGATCGACGCCGAGGCAACGGTCCTCGTCGAGGAGCTCGACGCCATCGGCCTCCGAGGCCTGGTCGCTCCGCTCGTCGCCGGCGACCTCGGCGCCCGAACCGCGACCCTGTCGTACCGTCACAGAGACGGGCACTCGATCCCTGTCGAGATCCTGTTCCAGCACGTCGCTCCGTCCGGCGAGCCGGGCCGGATCGTGGCTGTCGCCCGCGACATCGCGGACCGGATCGAGGCTCAGGCCAAGCTCCGGCGCCTGGCCGAGTCCGAGCATGCCCGGGCGGCCGAGCTCAATGCGGTCATCCTCGCGATTGGCGACGGCATCTTCGTCTGCGCGGCGGACGGCCGGATTGCGCTCTCGAACCGCGCCGCCGAGGATGTGTTCCCAGCCGTCGAAGAACAGACGTATGCGGATATCCTCGGCCAGCTCCTCGACCCTGCCGGCGAGGCGCCGCCCCTCGGCCAGGCGGGCGGGCCGGTCGAGCTGCGCGCTCGCGAGGGAGACGAGCGCTGGATCGAGCTGAGCACCTTCCCGGTCGTCCGCCCGGAAGATGCCGTCGCGGAGCACGGCCAGGAGACGATCGTGATGCTCCGTGACGTCACGGAGGCACGCCAGCGCCAGGCGATCCGCGACACGTTCATCGGCGTCTTGTCCCACGAGCTCCGGACCCCGGTCACGACGATCTTCGCCGGCTCGAAGGTCCTTGCCCGCGAGGAGGATCGCCTTTCGCCGGACACGCGCCGCGAGATCTTCTCGGACATCGTCGTGGAGGCCGAGCGGCTTCATCGCCTCGTCGAGGACGTCATCGCCATGACCCGCTTCGGCGAGAGCGAGGGCGAGGTCGGCAACGAGCCCGTCCTGATCCAGCGGGTCCTGCCAGCCGTGATCCGGAACGAGGGGATGCGATGGCCCGGGATCGACTTCCGGATGGACCTGCCGTCTGGTCTGCCGACGGCCTTCGCCGACCCGACCTACGTCGAGCAGGTGATCCGCAATCTCCTTTCGAACGCCGCCAAGTACGGCGGACCGGGTACGACGATCGAGATCCTCGCGCAGGCCGAGGGCGACGAGCTCCAGATCCGGATCATCGACGACGGCCCCGGCTTTCCGCCCGAGGAGGCGGACCGAGTGTTCGACCTCTTCTTCCGTTCCAGCGCGACCTCCGCTGCGGCGGGCGCCGGGATTGGCCTCTTCGTCTGTGCGCGGCTCATCCGCGCCATGGGCGGCCGGATCTGGGCAATGCCCCGGCCGGAAGGCGGGGCCGAATTCGGCTTTACGCTGCGGGTCGTTCCTGACGAGGTCTAGTTCCCGACGAGGTCGTCCCCGCCGGTTCGGCGATCTAGCGAATTAAGGCGAGAACAGCGGCGACGACGATCGCGACGAAGGCCATCGCGTACTCGACGACTCGCATCGAACGATCCTTGTCCTGCCGAGTAGCTGGAATGGAGCGTTGGCGGATCATGTCTGGGCTCCGTGGTGAGAAGAATTCAGCTGCTTGATACAGGTAGCGTGAACGGACAATGAGGCAGCGGCGCTGTCATTGATGAGCGCGCCCGCGGCGGCGGTGTATCACCCTCATCGCACGCCCGGTTGATGGTGCCGGCGTGCACCGTCTGCGAGACGACTGCAACCAAATCGCGACCCAACGCCGGACGGGTCCTTTACGCCCGACTGCGTAGGGTCTAGGGGCCGGCACCGCCGGCCGAGCCGGAACTCCACCCGGCCCGGGCACATCCGAGGAGTTGATCTCATGTTCAAGAGGATCCTGCTTGCCTTCGCCCTCGTCGGCGCGATCGCCGCGTGCAACAGCCCCGGCGCGAGTTCGACGACGACCCTGCCGACCACCGCTCCCGTGACGAGCCCGGAGGCGTCGAGCCCGTCGTCGCCGGAGGCCTCGAGCCCGTCGTCGCCGGAGGCCTCGAGCCCGTCGTCGCCGGAGGCCAGCCCCTCGATGGAGGAGCCGAGCGAGTCGCCGGCCGCCTCCTGACCAGGCTCCATCGCGACCAGACCGGCCCGGGCCGTGCCCGGGCCGGTCGCCATGTCCGGGTAAGGCAGATCGGGTCACGGTAGTCGGGCAATCGCCGTGGCCTCGCCGCAGCGAAGCGGGTCCGGGAGGGACGCGCGGATGCGGCGCGGTCGTCGATTCCTCGGTTTCCCGCGCCGCATCCGTTCGGCGTCGGATCGTCTCCCCCGATCGCGCCGCCCTCACGGTCCCCGCCGCATCGACGGATCGGGGGATCCTCGGCGGCTGAGCCGGCGACCAGTTTCGGGAGCGGCGGCTCGCAGGAGCACTGCGTTCCGGGCCGTGAGCATTACACCGGCGTGACACGCCCCAGACTCGTGCGTGAATTGTCAGGGCGTCAGGCAGCCGTCTTTGACCGGCGAGCGACGGAACGTGACGTGCTTGATCTCGTGGACCGTCCACGGTCGAGTGACGATCGGCAGGCCAATGAGATGGGCGGTCAGGTTGCCCGCCTCGGCGGTCGAGAGAAACCGTTGCTGAAGCCGCCGGCAAGTGGTCCCAGCCGACGAGGTGGTCGAAAGGTTCCTCGTCACCTCCTGCGGGCCGGTCGGCTGACAGGCCGCTGTTAGGCGAATGGGCGTGGACGTTGCCGGGCCGGAGGCGGCTGCGCACGACAGTGCGGGTGTCCACGGACCAACGGGGTCCACCAACAGGGATGGAGGTCCGAATGAGCATCATCGCATGGCTCGTGCTCGGCGCGATCGCCGGGTATCTGGCGGGCTTCCTCGTCAAGGGCGACGAGGGACTCGGAGTCATCGGGCATGTCGTGCTCGGCATCGTCGGCGCGCTCGTCGGCGGTTTCCTGGCCAGTGTCCTCTTCAAGACGAGCCCGATCGACGGTCCGCTCGACGTCAGCTCGATCGTGACCGCCGTGATCGGCGCGATCATCGTGGTCGTCGTCGTCAGTGCGGCCACCGGTCGCAGCCGGACGGGTCGCGGCGCGATCTGAGCACAGCCTCCGGCCAATTCGGCCGGTGAACAAGCGAGCAGGAACGCCCACCCCGTGGTGGGCGTTCCGATTCAAGGGCCAAGGTAGAAAGGAGCAGCTCATGTCGAAGATCCTCCAATCCATCGATGTCGCCGTGCCGGTCAGGACGGCCTACGACCAGTGGACGCAATTCGAGAGCTTCCCGATGTTCATGGAGGGTGTCGAGAAGGTCGAGCAGCTGGACGACACGACCCTCCGCTGGAAGGCGAGCATCGCCGGCCAGGAGCGGACGTGGAAGGCGCGCATCACCGAACAGATCCCGGACGAGCGGGTCGCCTGGACATCGGTCGACGGTGCGAAGAATGCCGGCGTTGTGACGTTCCACCGCCTTGGCGACAACCTGACCAGGGTGATGCTGCAGCTCGATGTCGACCCGGACGGTCCGGTTGACAACATCGGCGACGCCCTCGGGCTCGTCGAGAGGCGAGCGAAGGGCGACCTCGAGCGGTTCAAGGACTTCATCGAGGGCCGAGGCGTCGAGACCGGAGCCTGGCGTGGCACCGTCTCTCAGCGCGGCCGCTGACCAATCCACCGACAGCAGACGGTCGCCGGCGTCGCCCTCATAGTGACCCGGCGGCCGTCTCTGCCGCTCGGCTGCAATGAGCGCCGGCCCTCGCGAAGCCACCACCGAGGACACCGGCCGATAGTCTCGCCGACATGACGGATATCTACGTCGACGCGTCGGTCGCGTCAGCCCCGGATGCTGCGGACCAGTTTGCCCATCTGGTCGACGCCGGCCAGCGAGTCATCTTCATCGGCGCCAGTGCGGAAGCGGTCGTGACGACCCTTCCCGATGCGCCCACCCTGGAACGCCTACCCGACGACCCGATCCGCGGCTCGTGGTTCGTGACGGCCGAGCCCGCGCGGTGCGCAGAACGGCCGGCCGGCATCCGGTCACTGCTGATCGGCCCGCGTGTCGGTCACGCACCGGTTCGGGGCCGGCGTTGTGACACCGATGCGCGCGACCTCGCTGCCGCCGTCCTCGAGATCTTGACCCACGACGCCATGGGCACTTGATCCGCGCGGCACATCAACGTGACGTGCGCGGCACATCAATGCAACGATCCCCGAGCGCGCTCCGGCATTCCCGATACCGATCCCGGCTGAGACTTGTCATGGGCTCCCGACCACTGGGGGTCCGGGAGCCCGTTTACGTTCCTGGGCTTCCGGTCCTCGGCGGAAAGGAGCCCGTTGCGGTCACGGAGGCCCCTGGCGAGGCGCGGTGCAAGGCGGCTGTAATGTCTGGGCCGCCACAAGAGAGATTCCGCGGGGCTCCTGCCGCCTACGATCAGCAGGTCCCGGGCACTTGAAGATGGTGCACGGAACAACGAATGCGAACATTTCTTGAGTGGTGGCGCTTGTGACGGGGCGCTTCCACCCCGATCCTCGCGGACGCCCGGAGCCCCCTCCTCCGGGCGTTCCGCGCGTCCAGGGCGTCGTGGAGCCGGCCGACTGTCGGCGCTGCAGTCACGCAATTCGAGGCCGACAGCAACCGACCGGAGCCACCAGTCTGTAGATGCCCCGGTCGGCGCAGGTGATTCCTGGAGTCGGCGGTCGGCGCTCCGTGTCGACCGGCCGCCGGATCAGCCCTGGCGAGGAGCGGGGGTCGTGACCCGATTGCTGCCGTAGCGGTCGAGCAGGGTAAAGGCCATTGCCGTCGCCGGGATGAGGGCGACGGCGACCAGGAGCCGATTGGCACCGCCGACGAGCATGCCGAGGGCGAGGCCGAGCGACAGGGAGGCGCCCACGGCGAGCATCTGGTCCGATCCGGCCTCCATTCGGCGAGCGGCCTCTTCGACGGCTACTTTGGTAGTTGCGGCCGCTTCGGGCAGACGCGCGGCGACGGCGCTGGCCCGATCGGCGACTTCCGTCGCAACCTCGCGTGTCGCCGTCGCAAAGTCGCGATCGTGGCCTTCGTCGGCCGATGTTGCCCGGCTCGGGCTGTTGTTCACTGCCATTGGGCGTTCCTCCTGTGATGGTCGATCGACTACCCCGACGGTACGTGCTGCGCTGCGCCGGGCGCCCGTTCGGCGCAGCCAGCTCGATTGCAGCGATGTGACATCACCCGACCGCACTCGGACGCCGGGCCGTTGCAAGCGGGATGTCATTCGGGGATCGAATCGCCGACTCGGGTCGAAACCCGCCCTCGATACCTTCGAGATGCGGGCGACGTGGCTCGCGGACAACTGGGAGGTCCTTTCGATGGGATACGAACAAGCCAAGACCGACGTCAAGAAGACGATGCGCGAGGCCGACAACCAGGCCAAGGAAACGTGGCGTCGGGCGGACGGGGAAGAAAGCGTGTCGGACAAGATCGCCAACACCGGCGACGACATTCGAACCACGCTCGGCAATGCCGGTGACGACGTTCGAGCGGAAGCCGACAAGTGGCACAAGGATGTCGATAAGGACGACGTCTGACGGGTCACCACGGATTGCGTTGCCGTCCGCCGGCCTCACTGGCCGGCGGACGGCTTTTCATGCGCTTGGCGTCGAGAGATCAGGCGTGGGTCGCGGGCCGCCGATTCAAGCGTGAGCCGCCAGCTCGGAGGGGCCGGCCCATTGAAGCTCCTCGCCACACCACGCGCACATCGACCAATCGAGCTCGGCCGTCCGTCCACAGTGGCTACACATATGGGCGAGCAGCTGGCGGCACGAGGGGCAGAGGATCCATTCCGGCTCGACGACTCGGCGGCAGTCGGGACAGCGCGGCGCGATGAAGTCGGCCTGGAGGACGGACTCGCGAACGAGGGCGAGTCGATGCTCGGCGGCGAAGGTCGCCGGCCGGACGATCCGAAGGATGACGACGGCCAGCGGGAACAGCAGCGGCGAAGCGAGGATGACGAGGGCCGCGGCGCCGTACGCCGCCGGGAGGTGCGTCGTCCGGCGACGCATGTCCACGAATGCCCACAGCGCGACCGCCAGCCAGACGAGGATGATGTAGGCCTCGATCAGGTGAGCGGCAAGGCCGACGGCCGGGTTCGCCAGGAATGCGCCGACCGCATCGCCGATCGCCGACCCGATGCCACTCATGGGGCGGCCAGAATGGGCCGGGTGACGGAGGTGTCGCTCCGCCTCATCGGCAACCGGACTGGGACCATCTTGTTCCTCCGCGGCGGTCGCAAGCCAGAAACCCCGGCCGCATGAGTAGACCTCTCGTTTCGTCATGCGCACGCAACGCTTGACGCTGGGGGCTCGCAGCCGCCTTGCAGCAACGCGCGGCGAGGCACCTGCGATGCGCCCGCAAGGCGCTTTGGGTGGTGGTCCGCCCGTTGGCAATCCGTTGGGCGGGATCATGGTCGAGGAACGTGGAAAGGAAACCGGCCCATCGGATGATCCAACGCCCTCCATCGTCGAACAGGGCCGCCCCACGTCGACAGGTTCGGGCCCGCTCGGCTGCGGCTCGCCCGGCGGCGGCTGTCGGCCCATCGGCCGAGCTGCGGGCGGTTCTCGAGGCGATGCCGGAAGCGGTTCTCGTCTGCGACGCCGACGACCGCATCCGGATCGTGAACCCGGAAGCGGAACGGCTCTTCAGGGGGCGACCGGTGCACACTCGGTCGGATCTGCTCGCCCGCTTCGAGCCATTGCCGATGGATCCCCCGCTCGACAAGCCGGTGACGCTTCGTCCGCGTGACGTCCCCAACCGCTGGTTCGAGTTGCGAAGCGTCGCGGTGAGCCGCGGGGCACAGCCGTCCGACGGCGAAGCGACTGGCCGAATCCTCATCCTCCGCGACGTCACGCAGGCTCGCGCGGCCCGGGCGGAGCGACGAGCGTTCCTCTCGATCCTGTCTCACGAGTTGCGCACACCGATCACGACGATCTACGCCGGCAGTCGCGTTCTCGCCCGCCGCGCTCCGGGGCGCCCGGTCGGCACCGAGATCGCCGCGGACATCAGCGCGGAGGCAGCCCACCTCTACGATGTCGTCGAGGACCTCCTCGTGCTGACGCGAGCCGAACAGGGTCTGCTCGACCTCTCCGCCGAACCGGTCCTCCTCCAGCGAGTTGTCGAGACCTCGATCCGCCTGGCCTCCAGTCGAGCCCCGAGCGTGCCGATCGTGCGGGCCGGCATCACCGACCCGCCGGCGGTCCACGGTGATCCCGTCTACATCGAACAGGTGATCCGGAACCTGGTGACCGCGGCGTCCCGCTACGGCGGCCCCGGCGTGCCGGTGACCATCCGCCTGGAGGCCGACGACCGCGAGGTCAGCCTTCGGGTCTTCGACCGCGGACCGGATCTTCGGCCACGAGACGCAGAACAGCTGTTGGAGCTGGTCGACGAGCCGCAGCGTCCGCGCCAGGGCGCCGGCATCGGCCCATTCGTGTGCCGGCGCATCGTGGAGTCGATGGGCGGCCGGATCTGGGCACGGCCCGGCGACGAGGGCGGAGCCGAGATCGGTTTCGCGCTGCCGCGCTACGACGACCTCGGCGAGGACGGCCTGTCCGCCTGACGTAGCGTCGTTGGACGATTCCGGGCCGATAGATCGCGATCTGGGCGGCTCAAGCCCCGCGGCGGCGATCTCAGGCGTCGCGGCGGCGATCGACCAGTGCAAGGACGAGGTCGACCGCGACCATCCCGAAACCGACGGCGGCGACCGCCGTCGATGCCCAGCTAGGCAGCCGATCGCGCCGGGCGTCATCCGTCCGACCGTCGACCGCGGCAAGGGTGTCCGGCCCGCCGCCGGGGAACGCTTCCCCCGGCCGATCGCCGGCGAGGAGGTCCCGCTCGACCTGGAGCCGTTCGCGGTAGAGGACCTCCCACTCGTCGTGCGCCACGGTCAGGACGGCGAGCGCCGAATCGATCGATCGCAACTCGGCCTGCGGGTCGAGCGAACTGCCGGTTGCGGCCGCGCCCTTGGATGCAACCTTGGCGTCAGCTCCGGGGGTTCCGCCGGCCACCCGTGCGGCGCTCAGGCGCTCGAGCCGAGCCTCGATCTCCTGGGCTTCTGCCGATGTCGTCATCGACGCTGCGGTCGCCGTCAACCGGCTCGCAATCGCCGCGCGGGCGCGGGCAACCGTGAGCTTGTCCCCGGCGATCGCGATGTCGCTCGGGTAGAGGCCGACCTCGATGCCACGGCCGCGCAGCTCCGTCAATCGATCGGGGACGAGCGATCGGATCCCCGCCCCGGCGATCGCGCCGAGCATGCGCCCCGGGAGGGCGAGCAGCGCCGGCGCGGCGTGTCGCTCGACGTCGAGACCGGCATCGTCGAGGGCTCGCTCGAGATCGACCAGGACCCGGTCGTAGCCACCCGGCCGGACGACGATCGGGATGTGAGCGTCCGACCAGCGCAGCCCAAGGTGGTGAACGAAGCGCGCCACGCCGACGAGGGCCAGCAGAATGAGGGTGAAGGCAAGCGCCGGGCTGAGGAGGTAGCCGCGAAGGACCTGTTCGGCGACGGCCCTGCCCGTCGGCCGCCGGGCGGGCTCGACGACGAAGATCGTCGCTGCGCCGACGACCGCCGGCAGCAGCAGGGCGGCGATGAGCATCGCCAGCCGCAGCAGGCCCTCTCCGATCAGCGCGGGTGCAGGCACCGCGGCGAGCAGGAATGCCCCTACATACGGCAGCAAGACGCCGAGGACGAGGACCGCCCAGACGACCGATCCGAAGGTGACCAGCGCGAGCACCACCTGACGATCCTGGGCCACGCGCCCGAACAGGAGGATCGACGCCCAGCCGAGTGTGGTCGTCAGCAGCTTGCCGGCGAACCGGCCAAGCATGCCGAACAGCGTGGCGAGAATGGCCATCGCTCAGCTCGCCCGGCCGACGCGCGCGGCATCGTCGCGGATGCGGCGGCGGAGGAGGTCGACGACTGCCTTTTCCTCACGGGGCGTCGTCTCCATCGGCGAGGTTCCATCGTCATTGACGGCCTGGAGGAGCGCTCCCCGAAGCCGCCCGTCGAGGTACGCCTCGACGACGACCGGATGGACGTAGGCCCTGCGGCAGACGGCCGGCGTATTGCCGAGCAGGTCGGCGGTCTCGCGGATGGCCGCGACGACGTTTCGAGTCGCCTGACGGTCGGACTCGGGTGGGTCGAGGGCGCGCAGGGCGCGGTACGCAAGGACGGTCCCCGCCCATGTCCGGAAGTCCTTGGCGGTGACGTCGGGGGCGATCGATCGGAGATAGGCATTGACGTCGTCCGATGCGATGTCGACCGGCTCGCCATCCTCGCCGACGTACTGGAAGAGCTCCTGGCCGGGCAGGTCCCGGCAGCGCCGAACGATCGCGGCCAGACGGCGGTCGCGCAGGCCGACTTCGTGGAGCCGGCCCGACTTGCCGCGGAACCGGAAGCGCACGGAGCTCCCCCGGACCGACGCGTGGCGGTCGCGGAGCGTCGTCAGTCCGAACGAGCGGTTGAGGCGAGCGTACTCGTCGTTGCCGACCCGGATCAGCGTCAGTTCCAGTAGCCGGACGATTGCCGCCAGGACCTTCTCACGATCCAGACCGGGGCGAGCGAGGTCGTCGTCGATACGTGCCCGGATCTTCGGCAAGGCCGTCGCGAACGCGATGAGGCGCTCGTACTTGGCGGCTTCGCGCCGATTGCGATAGCGCGTGTGATAGCGGTACTGCTTGCGACCGCGAGCGTCGCGCCCGGTGGCCTGGAGGTACCCGTCCGGGGCGGGGCAGATCCAGACGTCCGTCCACGCGGGCGGGACGGCGAGGGCGCGGACGCGGGCAAGAACCTCGCGATCGCGGATGGTCCGTCCCTCGGTGTCGCGATATACGAACCCCCGACCGGCACGACGGCGGGTGATGCCCGGTCGCCGATCGCTGGCATGGCGGAGCCCCATGGGGTCGGTCGTCACATCGGTCACGAGCGGAGGATGGCGGTGCCCACGTGTCGGCCGACCCGCGTACGGGAGGAGCGGACTCGCAGTGACCTTGCAGCCGGCGACTGGACATGAGCCGACATGTCGTCGTAGCGCCGAACGGTCGACCGGACGACTCGCTGGGATACTCGGACCGGGATACTCGCGGCGGCCCAGGCGGTTTCGCGGTGGCCGTTGGCGGACGAACTCGAGCGCCACCCGCGCTGGGCCAGACCCCGGCCGAGAGGAGACCAGGATGACCGACGAGCGTCAGGATCATGGGAATTCGGGCGCTGATGCCGCGGCTGGCGGGACACTCGGCGCCGGCCTCCGGCCGACCGACGCCGACCGTATGCCTGGTCCGATCGCCGAGGTCCAACCGACTGATCTGCCTTCGGGCGACGTCATCGTCTCGATGCGCAACGTTTCCCGTGCGTTCGAGAACCGGACGGTCGTCCATGACATGAACCTGACTGTCACCGCCGGGACGATCCTGGGCGTCATCGGTCCATCTGGCGCGGGCAAGACAACAACGATCCGGATGCTGACCGGGGCGCTTGCGCCGACGAGCGGCGAGGTCGAAGTCCTCGGGCAGCGCCCGACGTCCTTCAGCCGCCGGACCCGTGAACGGATCGGTTATATGCCTCAACTCTTCGCGCTGTATCCGGATCTCACGGCTGGCGAGAACGTCGACTTCGTGGCGAGCCTCTTCGGCCTGCTCCTGTGGCGGCGCCGACGTCGCGTGCGGCAGGTCCTCAAGCTGGTCCAGCTGTGGGACGCCCGTAAGACGCTGGCCGGCCGCCTTTCCGGCGGGATGCAGCGCCGTCTCGAGCTCGCCTGTGCCCTCGTTCACGGACCGTCGCTCCTCATCCTCGACGAGCCGACAGCTGGCATCGATCCCATCCTTCGGGTGACCGTCTGGGAAGAGCTCCATCGACTCCGTGACTCGGGCCAGACGCTCCTGGTCACGACCCAGCATGTGCACGAGGCCAAGGAATGCGACCAGGTGGCCCTGATCGCCCACGGCCGGCTGATCGCCCTGGCCCCGCCCGACGAGCTCCGCCGCAGCGCCACCGGTGGGGACGTCATCGAGGTCGAGACGACCGACCTGTTCGACGGATCGAACCTCGAATCGCTGCCGGGCATCCGCGCCATCCGCCAGCTCGACGGGCGACGGCTCCGGGTCACGGTCGATCACGCCGCGACGAAGTTGCCCGCCGTCGTCGACGCGATCGGTGAGGCGGGCGGGGACGTCGCATCGGCGCGCGAGGTCCGGCTCACGTTCGACGAGGTCTTCGCCGAGCTGGTTGCCCGGGCCGGTGAGGAGGACGATCCCGCCGCCGACGTCGGCGTAGATACCGAGCGGGGTACGGCTGCGTGATCCTTCTCAAGTCGCTCACACGGATACTTGCGGTTGTCGGCAAGGAGCTGATCGAGGTCGTCCGGCGACCGGGCGCGATCCTCAGTCTGATCCTCGGGCCCTTCCTGATCATGGCCCTGTTCGGGGCCGGCTACTCTGGCTACCGGCGACCGCTGGAGACCGTGATCGTCATCCCGCCACAATCCGGGCTGCCGACGGACATCGATTCGTACGAGGAGATCGCCGGCAGCGGTCTCGACCTCGTCGGGGTGACGTCAGACGCAGCAAGCGCCGAGACTCGCCTTCGCGACGAGACGATCGACGTCGTCATCATCGCGCCGGTCGACGCCGAACAGAACTTCCGGGCCGGTCAGCGGTCGCGGATCCAGGTCGAGGTCAACGCGGTCGATCCCGTCGAGCAGAACTATGCAGTCTTCCTCGCCCATGTTCTCGAGCGGGACGTGAACCGCATCCTCGTCGAGCGGATCGTCAAGGAGGGCCAGAGTTACGCCCTGAGTGCCGGGGCCTCGCAGGCCGCCGCCCTCCCGCCGGACGTCGTCGCGGCTCCGACAGAGGCGGACCTGATCAATGTTGCCCCGTCCCAGCCAACGGTCGTCCAGTTCTTCGGGCCCGCCGTGCTAGCCCTCATCCTCCAGCACATGGCGGTCAGCCTCATCGCGCTCTCGATCATCCGCGAGCGGACCACTGGCATCTTCGAATTGTTTCGGGTCTCGCCGATCAACGCCATGGAGCTCATCCTCGGCAAGCTTGTCGCGTTCGGAATCCTGTGCGGTGCGATCGCGGCGCTGACGGTTCTGCTGCTCGTTGGTCCGGTCGGGGTGCCGATGCTCGGCGACCCCGCGCTCATCGCCGGCGTCATCGGCCTCCTGATCCTCGCGTCGCTGGGGCTCGGGCTCCTGATCGCCGCGATCTCCGACTCCGAGCGGCAAACGGTCCAGCTGTCCCTCCTTGTCCTGCTCGCGACCGTCTTCTTCTCAGGATTCGCGCTCGCGGTCGACCAGTTCAGCCAGCCGGTGAGGTCCCTCATCTACGTCATCCCGGTGACCAACGGCATCCGCCTCCTGGACGACCTGCTGATGCGGGGAACGACGACCGCGGCCTGGCAGATCGGCGTCCTCGCCGTCTCGGCGGTTGTCTTCATCGGTCTCGCCTGGTTGCTGCTGCGACGGGCCATGAAGCGTGTTTGACGCTGCGCGACGCCCACGCCCCCGAGCCCGCGCCGGCCCCTGAGAAATCTTCCGATATCGCACGGCGACAGCAACGGCTTCTCCGCCAGTGCCCCAATCAATATGGTTCCGCACACGCGAAACGATGCTCGGAACCACCGGCTCATCAGCCTGCAAACAGAAACCGACCGCGGGCCGAATGCGGCGCCGCGGTCGGTCAGGGTGTGGAAACGCCCCCAGACGTTTCCGGGGTATGCCTTGCGGCTCAGTAGTTCGAGCGATCCGTCGTCTCGGTGCGGCGGATGGTCGTGTCACGACCTTCGGCCTCTTCCTCGGTCTCGTCGCCGACGCCGGCGCCACCGGCCGCGCCAACGGCGCCCCCGACAACCGCGCCGGGAGGGCCGGCCACTGCGCCACCG
>WNGI01005731.1_pt1 | contig 25646 bp, 24 predicted proteins | sample 5400621 | NCBI WGS metagenome assembly WNGI01 (sample SAMN13153374, study PRJNA577476) | soil metagenome | isolation source: 20 cm soil or saprolite under Garry oak tree replicate 1 | place: USA:California | collected 2016-06-15 | reverse complement strand
CGACGCTGCCGCCGCGCGGACGGACGACGAGACGTAGCAGAGGCGCAGATGCTCGGCACCGCAGCCCTCGACGCCCCCACCCGCCGCGTGCCGTTCGCGGAATTGGTCTGGCTCGGCCTGTACTGGTTCGCCATGAGCTTCCACTGGGGAGCGCTCATCACGGTGGTCATCCCGGCGGAGGTCCTGCGGTTCGTCCCCGAGTCGCAGAAGGGGTTCTATCTGGGCTTCCTGTTCGCGGTGGGCGCGGTCATGGCGATGGTGATCTCGCCGATCTCCGGGGCGCTCAGCGACCGCTCCACGCTGCCGATGGGGCGGCGGCGGCCGTTCGTCGTCGCGGGCGTCCTCCTGAACTGTCTGGGGCTCGCCGCGATGCGCTCCGCGCCCACCTACGCCTGGTACGTGGGGGCGGTCGTGGTGGTCCAGGCTGCGACCAACTTCGCCGGGGGCGCGTTCAACGGCCTCATCCCCGACAGGATCCCTCGATCCCAGCGAGGGTTCACCTCCGGGGTCATGGGATTCATGATGATGCTCGGCACCATCACCGCCGCGCTGCTCGCCGGCGACCTCGTGGGCCGGGGCCGGACCCCCGCGGTCTATGTCATCGACATCGGGGTCTTCCTCGTGTGCACCGCGCTCATGGTGTGGCAGGTACGGGAAGACCCGCCGCCCGCCGCTTCCCCGTTTGCGCTTTCGGCCTTCGTCCGTTCGTTCTGGATCGATCCCCGGCGCTATCCCGATTTCGGCTGGATGTTCCTGACGCGGGGGCTGGTGATGCTCGGCTTCTACACGATGGTCAGCTTCCTCCAGTTCTTCGTGAAGGACACGCTGCACCTGACGGCGCGGGAGGCCGCGCACACCACGGGCATCCTCAGCGCGATCACGATCGCCTCCGGCACGGGGGTCGCCCTCGTGGCCGGGTGGCTGTCGGACCGCATCGGGCGGAAGGGGATCGTCTCCACCGCCGGGGTGTTCCTGGCCCTCACGAGCGCCGGGCTCCTCTCGCAGCCGCCGTACGCCACCCTGGTGGGGATCGCCGTGCTCTTCGGCATCGGGTATGGGGCGTTTACGAGCGTCGACTGGGCGCTGGCGATCGACGTCCTGCCGGCGAGAGGCTCGGCGGCCCAGGACCTCGGGATCTGGGCGATCGCCAACACGCTCCCGCAGGTCCTCGCGCCGATCATCGCCGGCCCGCTCCTCGACGTCTTCAACCGCCGCACCCCCAACTTCGGATACACGGTCGTGTTCGCCATGGCGATCGTCTACGTGGTCCTCGGCTCGATCTTCATCTGGAGGATCAAAGGAGCGCGGTAGTGGACGCGGCATGCGCCCCGTGAGAATGGCCGAGCGGCCCCCGGTGCGGTGGCTGATCCGGTTTACAGACCGCCTCTACACGCACCAGGTGGGCGAGCAGGCGTCCGTGATCGCCTTCAACGCCATCTACGCCATGTTTCCCCTCGTGCTCTCGCTCACGGCCATCGGCGGGTTCATCGTGCGCAGCCCCGTTGTCCGGATGATGCTGCTGGAGCAGGTGGAGGCGGTGTTCCCCGAGCAGCTCGCCAAAGAGATGTCCGACGTGATCAACACGGCGGGCGCCTATCCCGGGCTCATTGGGCTCGTCGGGTTCGTGTCGCTGCTGTGGGCGGGGTCGAACCTCTTCGCCGCGATCGAGGTGAGCTTCTCCCGGATCTTCGGGGTCCCCTCCCGGGGGATCGTCCAGCAGCGCATCGTGGCGATCGTGATGATCCTGCTGTTCTCCGCGCTGCTGGTGCTGTCCGTGGTTGCCGCGGACGCGGTCGTGTTCTTCGGCACCGGCGCGCGGCCCGGCCGGATCCTCAGCCTGATCGGGGGCTGGCTCGTCGCGATGCTCCTGCAGCTGGTGACCTACGCGGTGATCCCGAACGTCAAGCTGCCGTTGCGCGCGCTGTGGCCGGGCGCGATCCTCGCCGGGACCGCGTTCCAGGTCACCGGTCTCGTGTTTCCGATCTACCTCCGGTACTTCGCGGGATTCAACCGCTTTGGGGACGTGTTCAGTCTGGTGTTCCTGATGATGACCTGGTTCTACTTCCTGTCGTTTATCCTGCTGGTTGGGGCCGAGGTCAACGCGATGCGATATACGCCGCCCGCCGGCGCCTCCTCGGGCGCCGCCACTCCCGAGCCGCCCATGCCGTAGTCGCGGGTCCCCGCGAGCCACACCCCGGCAAACGTCAGCAGGGCGCCGACCGCCTGCACCGGGTGGAGCGACTCGCCGAGCAGCACGGCCGCGATGAGGACTGCGGAGACAGGTTCCAGATAGACGTAGGTCATGGTCTGCCGGGGCCCCAGCCGCCCGACCGATCTCCCCCACAGCGACATCGCGACAACCATTCCGGCAGTCGCGCCGTAGACGAGTCCCGCCCACGCCGTCCATGAGATCCCCGCCCACGGAAGGCGCCACGCGCCCGCGAGGGCGATCGGTGAGAGGAGGATCCCCGCGACCGCCATCGCCCCCCCGGTCGCCCGCATCGTCCCGAGCTCACCGGCCAGCGGGCCGATCACGAGGCTGTACCAGGACCACGCCCCGGCGGCGGCGAGCGCGAGCATGTTTCCGGCCAGGTGCCGCCATTCGAACCCCGCCGCCCCGCCCCGCACGACCAGACCCACTCCCGCCAGGCCGACCACCAGGCTGATCCACTGGCGGCCGGGAGTACGCTCCCGCCGCGCGAGCGCCAGCCATGCGGCCGTCAGCAGCGGCGCCGCCGCGAGCAGGATGGCGCTCGTTCCCGCGGTCGTCCGCTGAAGCCCGGCGATGAGCAGGAGCTGGAACGCCGTCTGGGCCAGCCCCGCGCCGAGGAGCGGCTTCCAGAGAGAAAACGGGGAGGGCGGCCGCCACCCGCCGGCCGCGGCGGCGAGGACGAGCGCCGCCAGGACGACGCGCAGGTAAGTGAAGGTGAGCACCGGGATCTCCGCCAACCCCAGCTTGGCGCCCGGGTAGATCCCTCCCCACAGCACGACGGCGAGGAGCGGCTCCCCCTGCACCCAACCCGAGAGTTTTCGGAGCGGCGTCGCTGTGTCGGGCGGCATGCCCAGCAGGTTGGACCGCTCGCGCGGTGAGTCCTGCCTCCATGAGGATGCCCGGGCGGTGGCGGGCGCCGGTGCGGTGACGATCAGGCGGCCGAGGAGGGTTGCGAACCAGGCGCTTGCGCGCCCGCGGGCGTATCCTGTTCCAGCGTGAAGTAAAACGTCGCTCCCTTTCCAGGCTCGCTTTCCGCCCACACGCGCCCTCCGTGGCGTTGGATGACCCGCTGCACGATGGCGAGCCCCACCCCGGTCCCCTCAAAGTCGTCCTGATGGTGCAGCCGCTGGAAGACCCCCCACAGCTTCTCGGCGTACTGCATGTCGAATCCGACGCCGTTATCCTTCACGAACAGCGTGTGGTGCTTGGGGTCGTCGTGATCGCGAAGCCAGCCGACCTCGATCGCGGCATCCTGTCGCTTGCGGCTGAACTTCAGCGCGTTGGAGAGCAGGTTCACGAACACCTGCTTGAGGAGGGCCGGGTCGCCCCGACAGGGCGGCAGGTCGCCGATGTGGACGCTTTCTTGCCGGCCTGCCGCCACCGCATCCAGGTCCGCCAGGGCCTGGCGGGCCACGTCGGCCGGGGCGACCGGCTGCAGGTTGACGGGTTGGTTGGACAGGCGGGAGAACGTCAGCAAGTCAGTGATCAGCGCGCTCATGTGGCGGGCGCTGCCGGCGATCTGGTGGGTGATGCGCTGCGCATCCTCCGGGAGCGCCGCGGCGTAATCCTCGACGAGCATCTCGGAAAAGCCGCCGATGGTGATGAGGGGCGCCCTCAGGTCGTGGGCGATCGAGTAGGTGAAGGCCGCCAGCTCCTGGTTCGCCTTCTCCAACTCGACGGTGCGGCGCGCCACCCGTTCCTCAAGCGCGACATTGAGCGATTGTGCGCTGCCGTAGAGCAGCGCGTTTTCGATCGCCACCGCGCACCGTCGGGCGAGATCTTCCGCCATCTCGAGGTCGCTGGTCGTAAAGTGCCAGCCCGGCTTTGCCGCAACGAGCGTGATGGCGCCCACAATCCACCGATCCCGCCCCACCAAGGGGACGATCATCGCTGAGGTGAAACCCAGGCCCCTGAGGATCTTGAGGTGCTCGGGATCCCTGGCCCCCTTCACCAGCATCGCGTCGGAGATCTCTGGATAGAACTCCGACTTCCCGGTGCGCAAGACGTTCGGGACCCCGGTGGGTGCGTTGGGGTCGGGCGGATACCGGCGCTCGAATTCGGCCGCCAGATCGAGTTTCGATGGATCCACGTGGGTGACCGTGACGCGCCGGATCGTGTCGTCCTCGTCGAGCGCGTCGATGACGCACCAATCCGCGAGCGCCGGCACGGCAAGTTGCGCCACCTTGGTCAGCGTGCTCCGGTAATCGAGAGAGCTGGCGAGCTGTTTGCTCGCTTCAGCGAGAAAGGACAGCCGCTGCTTCACCAGCTCGGCCTCTGTTCGCGCCTGGTGTTCCTGAGCGACCAGCGTCGCGCGCTCCTCCTCCAACCGTTTGCGTTCGGTGATGTCTCGGGCGATCGCCGAGACGCCCAGGATGTTTCCCGCGGCATCCGTGATGGGCGAGATGGTGACGGACACAGCGATCTGCTGGCCGTCTTTCCGCATGCGCACCGTCTCGAAGTTCGTGATGCGTTCACCGTTTCTCAGGCGGGCGAAGATGTCGGAAATCTCATCGGGGCGATCCGGCGGCATCAGGAGGGACGCGTGCCGGCCGATCACGTCCTCCCCCCGATAGCCGTAGATGCGTTCCGCCCCCCGGTTCCAGTTGGTGAGGATCCCGTCCAGCGTCGCCCCGTAGATCGCATCGTCCGAGGATTCCACGATGCCCGCGAGCCGCAGAAGAGTGTCCTCCGCGCGTTTGCGCTCGGTGATGTCGCGGATGAATCCGGTGAAGACCGGCGGATCGCTCCCGGGATCCCGGATGACGGCGAGCTCGACGGGAAACTCCTCTCCGCTCGCGCGAAGCGCGGTGAGCTCGATGCGCTTATCGAGGATGGCGCCTTCTCCGGTTGCCAGATAGTGCTCCAGCCCGCGCCGGTGACTCTCGCGAAGACCCTGGGGAACGATGAGTGTGGCGAGCTCGCGGCCGAGCACGTCCTTGCGGCGATGCTTGAAGATGGCTTCCGCCGCCGGGTTGAACTCGAGGATCCGCCCCTTGTGGTCGATGGTGATGATGCCGTCGATCGCCCCGCGCAGGATCGCCGACTTACGGGCCTCGCTCTGCTCGACCGCCTCCAGCGCCCGCTTACGCTCGGTGATATCCAGGGCCGCCACCAGCACGGCGCTGCGGCCGTCGAATTCCAGGGTATGCGAAACGATGTAGACGTCGATCACCCGCCCGTCCTTGCGGCGGTGGCGCCACTCACCGGTCAGCTGGAGCCCGGGGCGCTGTCGAGTTGCATCGGCGGGTGGCGGGGGCGTCTCGTTCGGGTGGCGGATATCGCCGATCCGCATGGCCAGGAATTCATCGCGGGAGTAGCCGTAGTGCGCAACGGCGGCGGTGTTGACCTCGATGAATTTGAGATCCTTGAGGTCATAGACCCACATCGGCAGGGGATTGTTGGCGAACATCAGCCGGAAGGATTCCGCGTTGTCGCGAAGCGTCACGGGTTCGCTGCCCCCTTTGGGTCGCTATCCTACATACCCCGGCCTCGCAGGCGCTAGACGGCTATGACTGTCAGTAGCCTCCCTGCTTACGTCCTCCTTGGGAATGGAAGTAGGCAAAGACCTGATCAAGACGATTTTGCCGCCATTAGGAGGCTAGAATGACTTTTATTGACCAGAATCTGATCGACGGCGAAAATCTTATCGAGCAACGGCAAGGCAACAAGTTTCGTTCCGGATGCTTCACCGCAAACGGAGGCGCTTTGCTATCAACGTGACACCGCGGCGATACAGCGCTTCTTCCGCCTGGCCTTCCTAATGGGGAGGCACTCAGTCTCGCACCGATACAACCGAACCTTACGGTCCAAGTAACTCCCTGCTTGGAGAACTCATTACGAATTCGCGGCTCCTGCGCTGAGCTACCACCTCGTGTGCCGACTTTCACTTCATATTCCTGGCTTCCAGGAGGCGTCGATGGTGGCAAATCATCAGAGAAAGCCTAAGGTGACTATGTCTTGACGCCTGCTCCCCGCAACTCATTCGGATAGTGTACTCGCCACCGAGCGTCGTAAGCCGGATCGTGCATTTCGTGCGCTAGGTAGAAATCGAACTGAATGCCAGGTCGACGCAGTGGCTCAATCTGCTCCAGCATATAGCCGGCTGATTCCATGTAGAAGCCTATGGCTTGGTGGTACGGGTAAACGAATTGAAGCATCCTTAGAGTTGAGACGAGAGTCCCCACTTCTACTTTTTCCTTGGCTTTTCGGAAGGCGTTGAGAATTGCTAAACTACTCCCCCCCGCGTAGACTGGGCGCACCACGATGTCGATCAGCGTACGTTCCAGTCCTGTGGCTCGCAGGCGAGATCTATCGTTTCCTGCGTGGGAGCCATCGAGGGAGGAGGTTTCTGGCTCTGTTCTTGGTTGACGTAAATATCGTTCGGTTCTTCGTCGATCAGTCCATGAAGAAAGACCGCGGTAGCGTGGGATAGATACGAATTAGAGCGTATGGCTAGAGCAAATATGTAGGGAGAAAGGTCGCCCCATACATACCTTGTGTAGCGAGAATGAAGTGAGGTAATGGTCGTAACGCGCTGCAGCTTAGTTTTCTGGAGTAGAAATGCAATGAACGTCTGTGCAGTCGCATTATCAACTAGTTTCCATTTGGTTCGGTTTAGCTTGAAGATTGATATGATGTCGTACTGCGTGTAAATTTTGCTTTGCCTAGCATCGAAATATCGGGTGATTGGTGAGAACGCATTGTCCGGTGGCATTGGGGTTGAGTCACCCCGGTATGTATACCGGGGTGACTCAGGCCCCACCTTCTGAGTTTAGTTTGGGGGGAATTGTGAGGATGGTAGTAGCGGTATATATACCACTACTACCATCACCCGTACGCGACCTTTTTGCTCTCTCCTGACTTGTCATTATAGTACAGGAACTAGCCTCATTTGACTATATCATGTATAATAATGACAGCATGGCTTCGTCAGAGACTGTCTTGACCCGACCGAGTTTAGGGATAACAGGAGAAGAGATTGTGTCGACCACCTCTGCCAGACGCATACCTGCCAGCTTAGCTCCGGTGGTTGAAGAACTGGAATTGGAGCAGCCAAAGGTGGTCACGAAGGCCTTCCTCGACAAAGTTCTGTCCGCCCGTGGGATAGGACTCAACCCCATTTCGGTCGCCAACCGACTCCAAAAGCATGGATGGCTCCTATCGCTAAAAACAAAGGGCACTTGGGAATTCGCCCCTGCATCAAGAGCCGGCGCTATTAACTCAGGAGACCGATTCATCGAACTAAGAGCTACTCTACTCCGCAACCGGGCAATCCCAGCCGCAATTGCCTACGAATCAGCTGCGTGGCTACATGGTCTAGTACGTCGGACCCCACAGAGGGACGTTTTGGCAATTCGGCCAGGAACTCGCATTCCACCAGCCCTTCGGGATTATCGGATCACTCGACAGTGGGGGCGCCTGGATCCCGTGGTCAAAGACGAGCTTCCTGTCTGGTGCATCGAGACGCTTTTGGTTCTAATGGCAAAGCACCCCATGGCCTACAAGGCGTGGCCGAATGTCATGGATTGGCTTCCCGACGCAGCCCGACAAGTGAGCGCTGAGCTAGTTATTGCCGAACTCGCTGACCAGCGCAAAGGAGGCTGGGCACGGGTTGGCTACATGCTTGAGATCGCTGGTCGCCCCGACCTGGCCGACCGTCTGTTTGAGAAGGTTCAGCCGCTTGGTGACGGCCCGTTCTACTTTGGTCCCAGAAATTCCAATGCAAAGTATAGCAAGCGTTGGCACTTGCTCGACTCGATTGTCGAAACGGGCACTGCACGGTAGCTAAATGTTTTGCCCAGATGCTAACGCTCGCGTAGACTAATGATCACCGAAGGTTATCTGGCGCGTCACTATCAAGGTAGAAGCGGCGGGAGAGATGTCGCTCTCTTAGATGTGGCTCAGGATTACGCAATCAAAGTACTCTCTGATGCTGGGGTCTTTGATCTTGGCCTTACATTAAAGGGCGGGACCGCACTTCGCAAGTACAAGGTTGGACAAGGGGGGCGTTTCTCTACTGATCTAGATTTCGCTGCGAACGAAGCGGGTTTAGGGGAATTAGTTCTCTCCACGCTGGATGGAGCCGCATTACATGGTGTTCAATTCTCGATTGAAGTTGTGACGCCAGGGCGAAGGGGGCGCCTAAGAATCGTGACTCCGCTCGGCAACCCAAACGTCGATGCCCTTGTCGAAATCCAGGATCGGCGGCCCTGGTTAACACCAGAGAGGCTTAATCCTGTCCGCTTGCCGGTTCATAGCAAGTATGAATTTGAACCGTCTACCATCCCAGTCATGGCGTTCGTGGAAATATTAGCAGAGAAACTCGCCGCTTTCCGCAGACGGGCGCTCGCGCGGGATCTCTATGACCTCGCATTATTCAGTGAAGGCGCCTTCGATCAGGGACTCGTACGCAAGTTAGCATACCTCAAGATCTTCATTGACGTTGTGAGCGATGGGTATGGCAGCGGTCCTTTCGATCCCTCTGAAGATATATTAAGACCTCGATCAGCCTCGGACTTTCAAGCGGAAGATATAGGTCTACTCACCACCCCAGTAGATATTCCGGGCTGGTTGGAGAGAGTCAGGAATCGATTTCAGTTCCTCGTCGAAACTACCGCGGATGAAAGGCGCTGGTCAGAGTGCAACCACCGCGACTTGGCCGATGTTCGGCAAATCATTGATAGCTTGCCCGTGAGCTCCTAGAGATCTGCTCTCGTAACAAACCTACCTGTTCCCTAGCGGGGAAAAGCTCGTTAGACGATCCATGTTTCCCCAGACCCCGCCGTCTCGAGCTTGCGATCCCTTAGGATTGGGATAGTTGGAGCCTGTTCTCAGAATGAGACGGTTGAGGGGTATTTGGGAGGGTTTGTCTCCTAGCTCAAACACCCATTGACTCTCTCTTCGCCCGCGCCTATACTCGGAACCAAACTTCATATCGTGTCGGTTGGGTGCTCCCGGTATTGCCGGGAGTAAAAGGGAAGTCCGGTGCGCGGCCCGCGGATCCTCGCGGAGCTGCAATGCCGGCGCGGTCCCGCCACTGTAACGGGGAGCTGCTCTCCAGATCGCCACTGGGATGACCGGGAAGGCGGGGAGCAGCGAGGATCCGGAGCCAGGAAGCCTGCCCAGCCGATCGCGTACGGTGGCCTTCGGCTGAAGGGAAAGTACGCTGGCGGTTCAGCGCCGCTGTGGTCCCCGTGCCTTTTTCGGGGGCCGGTTTTTTTTGGGCGTGGCACCGCAGACGGAGGGGTGGACCCATGGCTCGGCTGTCCCGTGGCATCTCCGCTCGGTCCGTGTCTTGGAAGCTGCTCGCACCGCTCCTGGCCCTGACCTTCATCCTGGTGGCCGGTCGTCCCGCCCACACCCAGCCGCCACCCGCGACCCCCGAGCCCCCACCGGCGCCGCCGACGTTCGAACTGCCAGAGGTCGAGGTGGCGGGCAAGCGTCCGCAGCTGCCGTCCACGACGCCCGCTTCCGTCAGCGTGATCACCGCTGACGAGATCGCAAGGCTGGGGGCGCTGAGCGTGGCCGACGTCCTCCGGATCCTTCCCGAGGTCCGGATCAAGGACAGCGGCGGCCCGGGCTCTCTCACGTCCGTGAGCATCCGCGGGTCGTCCTCCACTCAGGTGCTCGTCCTGCTCGACGGGGTGCCCCTCAACCGCCCCGATCAGGCTGTCATGGACCTCACCACGCTGCCGATTCAAAACGTCGACCGTATCGAGGTGCTCCGCGGGCCATTTTCGGCGATCTACGGCAGCGGGGCGCTCGGGGGCGTCATCAATATCATCACCCGCTCCGCGCCGCAGACCGCGCTCTCCTCCCGGGTCGGCTCGTTCGGGCTCACCGGGAACCAGGTGTCGGCCGGAGGCCAGGTGGCCGGCCTGACCTATTTCCTGCAGGGGATCCTGGACGCCGGCGCCGGCTTTGTCCCCGACACCGACTTTTCGAACTCCACCGGCATGGCCAGGCTCCGCTGGTCGACCGCCGAGGACGCTGCGGTCACCCTGACGCTGAACCGGCTCTGGCACAACGTCGGGACCCCCGGGCCCCTCCCGCCCGGCTCCCAGGACCTGTTGTCCCGCACCACCGAGGGGCGGACGCTCGCGGATCTCTCCTGGCGCCGCGGGCGGGCCGACGGCCCTGGGGCGCTCTTCCGGCTGTACGTGCTCGACGACGACGTCAACTTCAGCAGCCCGGGGTTCAGTTTTCAGTCGGACGACGTCGCGCACCTGTGGGGGGCGCAGGGGCTGCTGGTCAGCGCCCCGTGGCCGGGGAACCTTCTCACGATCGGCGCCGAATACCAGGGGCAGAACATTGCGCACACCGACAATGCCCCATCCACCTTCACCAACCAGGGCAGCGACCTGGCATTCTACACGGAGGATGACTGGCAGATCACTCCGGGACTGCTCCTTTCCCTGGGGGTCCGCGACGACAACTTCCAGCTCTACGGGAGCCAGGTCAACCCGCGCCTTGGGGTCGTCGTGTTGCTCAGCGACCGCCTGGCCCTCCGCGCCGGCACGGGCCGGACCTTCAGGGCGCCGAGCTTCGACGAACTGGCTCCCTCCTTTGGCGGCAACCCTGCGCTGCAGCCCGAGATTGCCTTGTCATACGATCTCGGCTTCGAGTACACGCTCGCGTCCGGCCTCGCCTTGGTGCTGACGGGGTACTACACGGACGCGACAAACCTGATCACCTCCTCGCCGCCGCTGTTCTTCCCGATGAACGTCGGGCACGCCATCGTGACCGGCGCGTCGATCGAGTTGGTCGGCCGGCTCGATGACCGGTGGTTCGTCCGCGCCAACTTCACGAACCAGCTGGCGCGTCATCTACATTCCCAGGCAGCAGGCGAACGTCGAGCTGAGTTACCAGTGGGCGCCTGGGGATGCGGTGACCGTGATCGTGTGCTACGTGGGGGACCGGTTCGACGACGCCGCGAACACGCAGCCGGTTCCCGGATACTGGCTGATCGGCCTCAACGCCACGTGGGCGTTGGGTGATGGGTTCGCGCTGCAGGCCGGCGTGAACAACCTGTTCGATGCGCGGTATCAGGAGTCGCTGAACTTCCCTGAGCCCGGGAGGACCGTGTATGTGGGACTCTCGAAGACGTTCTAAAGGTCACAAACGGATGAGCACTCTGCTTGGGCGCCGGCTGCTGGTCGTGGGGATCGCCGCCGCGCTGGCCGCAACCGCTGGGTGGGCCCTGTGGCGGAGCGCCGGTCAGTGGAACGGTGCCCCGCAAACGGCCCCGTCGTCGGTGGCTCCCGCGAGCCTCGGAGCCCTTGGGGCTCTCGGCCCCAGCGCGGATGAGGAAGGGACTCTGCCGGCCGCGCGCGTCAGACGACCCCCTGATCCTACGCCGGAATCGCAGCCCGCGCCGCGGCATGGGCCCTCTCGTGCGAGCCCGCCTCCGGTGAAGCCGCGGGGGCTGCGGGACCTCCGATCCGCTCCATCTCCGCCCCCGGAACGGCCGGCACAGCCCCGCTCACAGTCCGACCCCGGCGCGCTGCCGTCCGCGCAATCGCAGGAGTCTGCGGGTCGATCAAGCGAGGCGCCCGTGGCGCTGCCGCTGCCCGGACGGTCTCCGTCGGAAAGCGGCGATGGGTCTTCTCCGCCGCTGGGCGCCTCCGGCGCCGGCTCACCCGGTACCGCTGCTCGTATGGTCCCGCCGAGAGTGATCACGTCGGCGGGGACCGAGTACCCGGTGGAGGCCTTCCGCCTGACGGTGCGCCGGCAGGACCTCGGCGGCGGGCTGGCGGTCGATGGCGAGGAAGGCACCGTGGGGGTGCGCGCGCTGGTGCGGGAGGACGGGACCGTGGGCCGGGTCGACGTGTTCGCCTCGTCCGGATCGGCCGCCCTCGATCGCGCGGCGGCCGAGGCGGTGAAGCGGTGGCGGTTCGCGCCGGCGACGCGGGACGGCGTCCCGATCGACGCCTACGTGACGCTGCGGATCCGCTACGTCGTGCGGTGAGGCGCGGACGACAGGCGCCCGGCGCGCGGCCGGGCGAGGTGCGTGGCGCTCTCGAAGATGCCGAAGAAGGCGAGCGCGTACACCAGGTCGCTCAGCGCCGTGTTTCGGAAGAACGGGACGGCGGCGATGAAATCGGCCCGCAGGCCCGCCAGCGTGTGCGGGTAGAGCGGCCCGAGCCACTCGCCGAAGTTGGTGATGGCGAAGAAGACCACGGAGGACGCCAGCGCCGCACCGGCGACCTTGAGCGCCGTCCGCCGCCGGCGGAGCGCCGCCAAACAGCGCCAGTGCCCCGATGGGCGCGAAGTTCGGAGGATGCGGGATCACACGCAGCGCCGCGCCCGCGAAGATCATGGCGTAGGGCAGCGCTCCCATCCAGGATTGCGTCCGGCCGGGCGTTGTCATGGCGCGTTCACCGGATAGAGTATACGTGATGGCGGGGGCGCTGTCCTGTCGGCCGCGCTCACCGGGGCCCCAAGAGGATGGCGGTGGTCCCGGCGCCAATGCGTCCCGCATGGCATTTACCGTCGTCGTCATCGACCACGACTTTCCGTCCCTCGAGCCGGAGGAGCGCGTACTGCGCCCGATGGGCGTCCGGCTCGACGTGCTCAAATCCCGGGACCGGGCCACCCTCCGGTCCGCCCTCGAGCGCGCGGACGCGGTGATCAATCAGTACGTCGAGCTCGACGCCGATCTCATCGGCGCGATGACGCGGTGCCTGCTGATCGCCCACTATGGCGTGGGCTACGACTCCATCGACGTGGCGGCGGCCACCCGCGCGGGGATCTGCGTTGCCAACGTGCCCGACTACGGGACGCAGGAGGTGGCGATCCACGCCGTCTCGCTGCTGCTCGCCGTCCACCGGCGCCTCCTCCAATACGACACGGCCCTCCGCGAGGGCCGCTGGCTCAAGGGCGCGCAGATCACTCCGCCGATCCCGCGTCTTAAAGGGCTGACCCTGGGCATCGTCGGGTTCGGCCGGATCGGGCGGGCCGTGTCCGAACACGCCGGGTCCCTCGGGCTCCACCGCCTGACCTTTGATCCCTACATCGGCAGAGCCGCTGCGAGCGACAGCGGCGCGGTGCTGGTGGATTATCAGACGCTCCTCCGCCAGTCGGATTTCGTGACCTTCCACACGCCGCTATCCACGGAGACCCGGCACCTGCTCGGGCCGTCCGAGATGGCGCTGATGAAGCCGAGCGCGGTGGTGGTCAATACGTCCCGAGGGGCCGTCGTGGATACGATGGCGCTGGCGCGGGCCCTGCATGGCGGCCGGCTCGCCGGCGCGGGGCTCGACGTCTTCGAGCAGGAGCCGCTCCGGCCGAACCATCCTCTGCTGACGGCGCCGAATACGGTGCTGACTCCGCACGTGGCCTGGTACAGCGAGGAGGCCACGCTCACGCTGAAGCGGCGGGTGGCGGAGGAGGTTGCGCGGGCCATCCAGGGGGAGTGGCCCCGGTCGCTCGTGAACCCCGAGGTCAAGGAAGCGGCCCGCCTCCGGTTGGGATGGAGGGAAGGCGGAGGGACATGAGCGACCTGGATGTGGCCAGGGCCCCCACCGCATGGTGGAGCCCCTCTTCCTTACGACTGCCGTCTATGAGCGAACGCCGAACGTAGGCCCGGGTTAGATACGCCGCGGTGGCACGCCCTGGTCCGGGGAGCCGGGTCCCGGCATTCCCGGCATGCCGGGAATCATCGGGCCCGGCATCGGAAATCCTGGGATCTGCGGTCCCTCGTAGGGGTTCATATAATAGAACTCCGGGTTTCCCCCTCCGGGGGGCATCGGCCCGGGGCGGAGCTGGTACAGTTTCCCCTGGAAGAAGTACAGGATCTTGTCGCACTGCTGGTTTCCCGCGCCGGGGTTGGGCATCCCGGGTCCCTGGTCCTGGCCCGGATTGGGCACGGGGATGAATTCCTTCGGGTTGAACGGTATCCCCTGAGCGGGCTGGGCCGGCAGGGCGATCACCTCGTGGCCGTGCGCCGCTGCGCCGGCCCGCCATCCCCACGCGGCGGCCGCGCCGCCGACGAGGAGGACGGCGGCCACTCCTCCGGTGACGATTCCCAGGACGAAGATGCGCGCGCCGCGGCCGGTCATGGCCCTCGCTCCCTTCGCAAGCCTGTCGATGTTGGCCTTAATCATAACATACCCCGTTTGCAGTTTCTCAGGGACCGCGCCAGGCTGCTGCGCGCCCCGAGACGCCGGGCAGGGCGGGCTTGGGCGGCGCGGCCGCGTGCTACAATGGAGGGGCGAGGTGATCGTTCGTGGCATTGTTGATGACCTTTCCGTGCGGGCGCTGTGGGAAGAAGTACAGCGTCTATTATCCGAAGAAGTTCATCGCGTCGGTCTACGGCACCATGACGCCCGCCCAGGCCGAGCGCGAGGATGCCGAGGAACTCGCCTCAGGGGCCATCGATGCCGCGAAGCGGCGCGCCGAGACCGACGGCAAGGTCTGGATCGATGTGAGCCAGATGTCCAAAGTGACGTGCACGTGCGGCAAGAACCTCAATCTCAACCTCGCCGACCACCCGCGCGTCCCGCAGCGCAAGGCGGCGGCGGGCACGCGTCAAACCGGTCTGATCGCCTTCCCCGAGGCGCCGAAGAAGCACCATTCCTAGGGCAAGCGTTCACGGCAGGCTGGGTCAGCCCTTCAGGCCTGCCGTCGCAATGCCCCTCACGTAGTAGCGCTGGAACATTAGGAACAGCATGATGGGGACCGCCGCGGCGAGCGAGAGCGCGGCGAAGATCTTGTCATACTGGATGGCGTCGCCCTGCCCGAAGCTCGCGACGGCCACCTGGACCACGCGCATATTGGCGTTGTTGGTTGACACGAGCGGCCAGGTGAAGCTCCCCCACATTTCTTGGAAGGTCAGGAGCGTGACAGAGAGCAGCACCGGGCGGCTCAGCGGAAGCATGATGTGCCAGTAAATGCCCCAGTCGCGGCAGCCGTCAATTCGGGCGGCATCGTCCAGTTCCCGTGGCAGCCCCCGGAAGAACTGGCGGAGCAGGAAGATGCTGAACGCCCTCGGGACCATCGGGACGATGAGCGCCGCATACGAGTCCACCCAGCCCAACCATCGGACGATCAGGTAGAGGGGGACGAGCAGGGCTTCAAAGGGAATGATCATCACGGTCAGCACCAGAAAGAAGAGCGCTTCTCTTCCCGCGAAGCGAATGCGGGCGAGCGCGTAGGCGGCCATGGAGCTCACCGCGACATCGAACGCCGCCACGCAACTCGCCACGATGAATGAGTTGGCCAGATACCGTCCGAATGGCTCATCGCGGAGCAGATGGCGGTAGCTGTCCAGCGTCGCGTGCAGAGGCACCACGGTCCACAGGCTGAACGGGAAGATGTACTGGAAGATTTCAGCGACCGGCCGGAGCGACGACAGAAACATCCACGCCAGCGGAAAGACGAAGACGATGGCGAGCGCCAGCTTCCCTCCGGCGGCCAGGTGTGCGAGGAGGCCCGATCGGGGCCGTATGCTTGTCCCGCTCGAGGCCGGCTTCATCCCTGCGATTCCCCGCGGAGCACCCGGAACTGCAGTGTCGCCAGCGTCAGAATGAGCACCAGGAGGACAAACGAGAGCGCGGACGCGTCCCCGAGGTGCATGTAGCGGAACCCCTCGCGAAAGAGGTGGAAGACGAGCACCGTGGTGGCGTTCAGCGGTCCCCCTTTCGTGATCACGTAGACCGGCGTGAAAATCTTGAAGGCTTCGATCGTGTTGACGACGAGCACGAACAGGGTGATCCGATGCAGCAGTGGCCAGGTGATCTTCCCGAATTGACGGAGCCCGCCCGCTCCGTCGACTCCCGCCGCCTCGTACAGCTCGGCGGGGATCTCGTGCAACCCGCTGAGGTAGATGAGCATCGTGATCCCGGACCACTTCCAGGAGGACATGAGGGCGATCAGCGGAAGCGCCTGGTGCCGGTCCTGGAAAAAGAGCTGCGGCGGCACGTGCGCCAGCGCAAGCAGGCTGTTCATGGGCCCGTTCGGCGCGGCAAACAGGATCTCCCACAATCCGGCGGCCACGACGTAGGAGATCACCACGGGCATGAAATAGGACGCCCGCAGGAGGGCAATCCAGCGGGTGGAGGGTTGGACCATGAGGGCCAGGCTCAATCCCACCGCCGTTTGCAGGGGAACCAGCATGAGGGCGTACGCACTCGTGTTGCGCAGCGCCGTCCAAAACACCCGATCGGTCGCCAGAGCCGTGTAGTTGGCCAGCCCAACGTACGGCGGCCGCGGGTTGACGAGGTCGTAGTTGTGCAGGCTAACGACGAACGCGTAGACGAGGGGGATGACCCCAAACGCCAGCAGCCCAAGCACCGCCGGCAGCACGAAGAGGTAGCCGGCGGTCTCCGGGCGCAGGCTCCACCTCACGGAGGAAGGTGCGCTCCGGGAGATACCTCCGATACCTCATCCTCCCCTGACGAGCGTCGGCGCCGGGCGCGCGGGCGCCGCGATCGCTATTTGTACCTGGCGATCTCCTGATCGATCTTGCTCGCCGCTTCGTCGAGCGCGGGCTTCGCCGGGTGCCCCAACTGAATGTCCTTGCTGGCGTCTGTCACGGCATCGTCGACGAAATCGAACGCCGGCGTACGAGGGCGCGGCACGCCGCAGCGCGCCAACCCATCCCAGAAGACCGACCACGGATACTGCTTGAGATAGGGCAGCTCGGCGTAGGTGGATTTTCTGGCCGGCAAGTAGCCGGTCGTCTTCACCCACTGCACATGGGCCTCGCGACCGGTGACGGAACTCACGAACTCCCACGCCAGGTCGCGCTGTTTGGTTTGCGCCGAGATGCCGATGTGGTAGGCTCCCATATTCGTGGCGCAGCGGCGATCCCTGGGAAGGTACGTGACGCCCACCCGAAGGTTATGGAACCGCTGCACGATGTCTCGCAGCACAAAGGGATTCCCCTGCGTGAACACCGCCTGACCGGTTCCGAAGGTGTCCGGCGTCGGCTGAATCGGGGCAAGCTGGCGCTTTGTGTACAGATCACCCCAGAACGTAAACGCCTGAACCGTCGCCGGGCTGTTCAAGTATCCCGTCGCCCGTGTCCCGTCGGGACTCAGAATCTCGCCGCCCGACATCGCCAACCACGGCTGAATGACGTAGAGGCCTGGAGGGTAGTACGTCGTCGCGTACGCCCACCGCGTGACCCGGCCCGCCGCCCGCCGAACCACTTTTTCCGCCACGTCGAGGAATTGCTCCCGCGTCCACTGCTGATCCAGGGAATGCGGAGGCCGGATCTTGGCCTCGTCCAGCGCATCGACATTGTAGAGGAGCTCTTCGCCGGATTGGTGCAGGGGCAGCGCCCAGATCTTGTCCTGATAGGTCATGTCGCCGCGCGGGGCGGGATAGTAATCGTCCAGGTCCGTCTTTGCGACCAGCGGGTCGAGCGCAACGATCATCTTGCGATACACGTAGTTGGCAATCAATGGGAAGTCCACGAAGAACACGTCGGGGGTCTGATTGCCCGCGTAGGCCGTGTTGATCTTCTGGAAGTACTCCCCGTAGGGAAAGGCCTGCACCTGAACTTTGACGCCGGGGTGAGACTGTTCGAAGGCTTTGCCGAACCCGTCCAATGTGTCGTTGAGGAGCGGCACCGCATACCGCGTGTACCAGAATTGCAGCGTGGTGGACGGGGCCGCCCGCACTCCCTCCGTCCGGATGACCGCCCTCAGCGCGCCCGACGCGAGCGCCGCGGCGCTTCCGGCGGCGCCCGCCAGGAGCGTCCGGCGCCCTATGGGTGTCCCGGCCCGGCCCACCTTCTGTGCACGCATCGCTTCAGCCCCCTTCCCCGCACCTATCGGGGATGCCCTTGAGATCCGCACGAACTGCTCGCCTCACTGACCGAGCAGCGCCCCCAGCTCGCGCTGGCGCGCCTGAGACGTCTCGAACTCATGCCGCACTGCCGCCAGGAGCCCATCGGCCAGCGTCCGCTGCCTCACCGGATTGTTCGCCTCGACCCGTTCGATCCACTCGTTCGGGATGTCCCGGGCTCCGCACAAGGCCCCCGAAACAGATCCCAGGATCGACGCCAGGGTGTCGGCGTCCCTGCCGAAATTTACCGCGTAGACGAGGCACGGCTTGAACCGCCCGTCCCCCAACGCGAGCAGCGCGAACACCGCCGGGATGGTCTCTCTGGGCTCAGCGGTGTCGTAAAATCCTTCCGGAGGCTTCGACCCGCTCAGGCCGTTTTGCGGCCACGGGAGAAGCTTCGTCTCGTAGTAGGCCTGACGGAAATCCTCGTAGCGTCCCGTGGATCGAGCCAGGGCGACGGCCTCCTGGATGCGCCAGCCGATGTCGTTGCCCGCCGCCAGGTACCCGCACGCCGATTGAATGACCGCATCGACGGTGGCGTCGGGCCGGGTCGCCTCGGCGACCGCCGCGGCGACCGCGCACGCGGCGTCCCGCGCGTAGCCCTCGTGCACGAGCCCCGCAACGTTGTACGCGTCGAGGGCTGCCTGCCGCGGATCGCAGGCGTTCACCAGGCCGACCGGAGCGATGCTCATCGCCGTGCTGTTGCTGCCCATGCTCCCTCGCCCCGCTTCTCGAGGGGACGCGTCTTTCATGAAGACTTTGTGATACGCGTTCACGACCGGCGTGAAGAACCACCCGTCCATGTCGGTCAGCCAGGTGCTCGCCCAGTCGTCGGCGGTCACGCGTCCGCCGGCCCGGATGATCGCCGAGCAGAGCAGATTGCGGAGGCGGGTATCGTCGGTGACCTGGCCCGCCGGCGCTCCCGGCTCGAAGCGGGCGGTGGCGGCGGCGGCCCCGCGGGGGAGGACGGTCTGGACGGTCCCAAACGCCGTCTTGATGTGCCGGTAGTGCATCATCTCGGTCACGCCGCCCATCGCGTCACCGATCGCTCCGCCAAGGAGGCACCCGTAAATCTTGTCAAACAACCCGCCCGGCGGGACCATCGGGCTACGCGGGGCGACCGAGTTCCATCACGCGCTCGACGAACAGGCTCGCGAGCCGCGGCCCATCCACATCGAGACAGACCCTGGCATTGGGCTCCCGCCCGAGGTGCCCGCGAAAGTCGACGACGGTTTGTCCCTGGCAGACCCCGGAGGTTTCGATCACCACCGGCAGGTGCTCGGACGAAAAGATTTCGGGCAGGATCGCGAACCCCATCGCGGGGACGTCGTTGAAGTACACCCGCCCCGTCGCGCCATACTGTGACCAGCGTTTCACGGGGGCGGGCGTCTTCTGATACGCATCCGCGATAAAGCGACTCATCTCGGCCAGGCGGCGGGCAGGAATTCCTCCGTCTCGTGCAAGCGCTGTCAGTTGAGACTCGGTGAACGACACTTTCTGGCAGACGTCGAGGCCGATCTGCACGAGTGGAGCGCCGGATTCATACACCACCGCCGCCGCCCACGGATCGTTGAAGAAATTGGCGGAGGCGACCGGGCTCGCATTGCCCATGGTCAGGACGGCCCCGCCCATGCACATGATGTTTTTGACGCGACCGGCCAGCGAGGGGTCGAGCGACAGCGCCAGCGCGACGTTGGTCAGCGGACCGAGGGCCATGATGGTGATTGCGCCCGGGTTGCGATTGACGTGCTCGACGATCGCCTCGCTCGCCCCCCCGCCCGCCGCCCCCGTGTCATGGACGGGCCAATCCAAATCGCCCAATCCGTCGCTGCCGTGGATATGTTTCGCGAACTTCGGCGCCCCCCGCAGGGGCTTGGACGCACCCGATCGGACGGGAATGGCGCCTCGCGAGGCCAGCGCCAGCAGGCGCCGCGCATTCACCGTGGCCTGCTCGACGGAAACGTTCCCAAACACGGTCGTGATCAGGTCGATCCGCACTTCAGGCGAGGCGAGGGCGAAGAACAACGCGGCGGCGTCATCGATCCCCGGATCGGTGTCGACAATCAGGTGCTCCATCTCGCAGAGCCTCCTCGGGCGAAAGGATGGCGGTGAGCCGCCGAGCGCGCGTCCTTGTCTTCGGGACGTCTCCGGTCGCGCCCTCCCGCATCCGCCGGGGTCATCTCGAGTCTCGCTCTCCCGCCGAGGTGATGACGCGCTCGTACCAATCCAGGATCCCATCGGCGTCCGCGTTCATGCAGACGGTGACATTCGCCGGCCTGTCCGTGAACGGCCGGAAATCCGCCACCGTCATGCCGTCCGTCAATGCGCCTTCTGTTTCAACGTCCACCGGAAGACGCTTCACCTCGAAGAGATCCGGCCGCAGCGCATAGGCCATCACCACCAGGTCGTGTACGGGGAACCCCGCAATGCCCTCCTTCAGGTAGGCGCCGGCGTAGAAGCCTGTGATCCGGTAGACAAACTCGGCAATCCGGGTGCCCGCGGCCTTCATCCGGTCGCGCCGTTCCGGGGTGATGCGGACCCGTTTTGTCACGTCCAGCCCCACCATCGTCAGCGGCACGCCGGCGCCATACACGACTTTCGCGGCCTCAGGATCGTTCATGATGTTGGCGGAAGCGACCGCGCTGACGTTACCGGGACCGAGCACGGTGCCTCCCATGGCGATGATCTCCTTGACGGCGCCGGCGAAGCGCGGGTCGAGGCGCATGGCGAGGGCGATGTTGGTGAGTGGCCCGAGTGTCAGGACCGCGATCTGCCCCGGCGCCTCGAGGGCCCGCCGGGCCAATTCGACAGGGGCATAGCCGGGCGCCGGCCGGCCGGCGGGACGCGGCCAATCCACGTTGCCGAGCCCATCCTCGCCGTGAACCATGGGGGCAAACCGCAAGCGCCGTCGAAGGAGCGGCTCCGCGGCGCCAAGGTAGACTGGAACCTCCGGCCGGTCCGCCAACTCAATCAACCGCAGCGCGTTGAGCGCCGCCAGGTCCACTGGGACGTTTCCGAAGACGCAGGTCACCGCATCGATCTGGAACTGCCCGCAGAGGAAGGCAAACAGGATGGCCTGCGCGTCGTCGATGCCGGGATCGGTATCGATAATGACGCGTCGGGGGGGCATCCGGCGGACTCCTGCTCTCAAGACCCACCTCTCCGCGACGACCGATGGCCCGGCGGGACGTCCGTTGGCGCCGTCCCCGCCAGGCCGCAGAGCTGTTCGCTGATCGCCCAGAGCCGCCGGCGCGCCTCAGGGTCGTAGGCCTGCTCAAGGGCGCGTGCCTCGCGCAGCCCGTTGAAATACCGGCCGGTCACCCCGTCGAGGTCGGGCGAGATCGCCAGATGCAGGGTCGCCTCTGTGCCTTCCTCGAGCGTGCTCATCGGGGCTCCGAACATTTCGAACACCATCTTGGTGGGCATGAGCGAGGCGGGGTGCAGCGCGTTGACGGTCACGTGTGTTTCCCCCTGGGCGCGCAGCCGCTCGGCCAGTTCGAAGGTGTGCATGATCTGCGCAAGCTTGCTCTGCCGGTAGGCATGCAGCGGTTCATACGCGCGTGTCAGCATCACGTCATCGAAGTCGATCGGCGCCTGTCCCGCCGAGGCCACGTTGACGATCCGCGCCGGAGCGGAACGGCGCAGCAGCGGCAGCAGCAGATGCGTCAGCAGGAACGGCGCCAGGTAGTTGACCGCGAAGCGGAGCTCGTGCCCGTCCTGGCTCTCCTGCCGGGGGCTCCTGCCCCCGACCCCGGCGTTGTTGATCAAGAGGTCCAGCCGCTCGGTGCCGGCCAGAATCGCTTCGGCCAGCCGCCTCACCTGGGCCAGCGAGGAGAAGTCGGCGAGAGAGACGCGGAGGCGGTCGTTCCCGGTGGCCTGGCGGATCTCGTGGAGCGTGGCCTCGCCGCGCGCCGTATCGCGGCCGTGGAGCAGCACGGTCGCCCGCCGGGAGGCCAGCTCCCGCGCGACGGCCTTGCCGAGCCCATCGGTCGCGCCGGTGACGAGAATGACCTGGTCGGGAACTGGTCTCACTGGTTCACCCCGCACGTTCATCCCTGTCCTTGAGGATGCGCCTCAGCCAATTCGGCGTGCGGCGAAAGAGGAGTGCGTTCACGGCAATCGTGAGCAGCGAGGTGGCGAGGATTCCTTGCTGGACCGGCGCACCGATCAGCCCTTCCCTGAGGCCGGCTGCCGCCAAGACATAGGAAAACTCTCCGATTTGAGTCAGACCCAGGGCGGCGAATCCCGCGGTCTCGCCCCCGTAGCCGGCAGCCCGCACGACGCCATACCAAATCCCAAAATTGCCGACGATGACAAGCGCGACCATGACCAGGATCGTGGGAATCTGGGATGCCAACGACGCCGGTTGGACGAGCAGACCGATGGACGCGAAGAAGAGGGCCACGAAGATATCGCGCATGGGAGAAATCCTCGTGAGGATCTCGTGGGACGACTCTGATTCATTGACGAGCAACCCGGCCAGAAAGGCCCCGAGGGCGATCGAAAGACCGGCGGCCGCGGTGAGGACCGCGGTGCCAATGGCCAGCGCCATCATGACTAAGACCAGCAGCTCCATGTTGCCCGTCCCCGCCACGCGGGCCAGCAGCCTCGGGACCACCCGCCGTGCGAGCAGGAAGAATGGGCCGAGGATCAAGGCTCCCTTGAGGAGCGCCCGGAGAAGGAGGGGGGGCTGGCCCGTGGCCGTCGGGTTGAGCGCCGGCAGCAGCACAATCATCGCGACGACCGCGAGATCTCCGACGAGCGCGATTCCCACAATGACGCGACCATGGGGCGAGTTGACCTCTCCCCGGTCCTGAAGGAATTTCAGCAGCACCATCGTGCTGCACACGCTGAGGGTGGCTCCGATGACGAGCCTCTGCGGCACCGGCCATCCCACCAGCCATCCCGCGAGAAACGTCATGAGGATGATGAAGATGATACCGGCAGGAGCGCCAAACACCGCCACGTTCCGAACCCTGAGCAATTCCTCGAGCGAGAACTCGACGCCGATCGAAAACATCAAGAGGACGACGCCGATATCGGCAAATATCTCGAAGGCTTGCGGATGGGACACCTGCGGCCCCGGGGTAAAGGGGCTGACCAGGATCCCACCGAGGATGTACCCGACGATGAGGGGTTGACGCAGAAGGTGCGCGACCGTCCCGCCGCCCAGGGCGGCGACAAGCAGCAGGCCTAATTCCGGGAGGAGGTGCGGCTGCTCCATGGCCGAGATGGACCACCAATGCTCCTCGCACAGGCGTCTGTGGCCTGGTTAACCCCCCTCAGGGTCACGCAGACACCTCTGGGCCAGCCTAGCTTGCGAAGATCGGTTTGAGGTCCAGCACGAATCGATGGAGTTCAGGATCGAGCGCCAGGGTTGCGGGATCCCGGTGGGTGGCCGGTGGACCTCCACGGTCCGCGCGTCTGGGTCGATCAGGACCGCGATTCGCGCGCCGTTGGAGAGGTACGCGCGCGCCTTCTCGCCCAGCTCGGCCAAGGTATTGCTCTCGGACCGGACCTCAAAGACGGCATCTGGGCACAGAGGACCGAACCTCTTGCGCTGCTCCGAAGAAAGTGCATTCCACCGGTCCAGGCGCACCCACGATGCGTCCGGGGCGAAGAGCGCGCTGTCAGGGAGCCGGAACCCGGTCGACGAGTCGAAGACCACACCGGCGCTCGCCTGACGATTCCAGAGCCAGAGCTGGGCAAGGACCTCGGCGCTGATGCGTCCGCCCTCCATCCCGGTGGGCGTCACGACGAGCTCTCCCTTGGCGGTGCGCTCGAACTGGTACCCCGGGTTGCGCTTGGAGAGCTCGAGTAGCTCCTCATCGGTCACTCGATGGGTCAGGGTCAGGGTAATCGCCATAGGCATCTCCTTTGGGAGCTGCCACTATTGTAGCACGGCCGGTTTCGCCGCTACTCCGGAGGCTCGCGGCCGCGCACGACGAGCTGGGTGATCTTGATTCCCCGCGGCGTGACCTCGGCCTCGTACTCAACGATCTCCCCGGGATCCAGCCGGCGGCGCCCCGCCCGGCGGAGCACGCGCCGGTGCAAAAAGATATCCCGCCCCTGCGCATCGACCACAAAGCCGTAGCCCATCCGGCTGTCAAACCATTTGACGACGCCCCGCTCCATGCGGTCCGCCCGCCCCGGGTGGGTCCTCGGGCTCTGTCATTTCCCCCGGGCCCGAAGGTGAGTTGGGCGTCACCGGCGTGGGGTCCTGGTGGCCGTGCCCGGCATCCTGGTCGACGCGCCGCACCACCGCCCTGGGCGGGAGCCCGCTGAGGAGATCGTCGACCGATGCCGCGACGTCCGAGTGGATCACCAAGGTGTCCCGGCGGACGATCTCGACCGCGCAGTCGAAGACGGGAGGACCGGTGCGCTCGAGAATGGTGTGCCGTGCGTTCCCCCGCCGTTCGATCTCCTCCGGCGAGAGCACAATCGGGTGCAGGTCGCCGACCAGGCAGGCGAGTTCCGAGTTGAAGATCACGTCGCGCAGCGACGTCCCGTGCGCCGTCGCGATCAACTGGACCCCCCGGCGGGCAATGGTCCTGGCGACCCGCGCGTCGGAGGCGAACCCCAATTCGTCGACGATGATGGTGTCGGCCCGATGGTTGATGACGGCCTGGAGGATCGCTCCGGCCTGCCGGTCGCCCGCATCCGACGGCCGGCCGGACTCGGACAGCGGGATCTGCAGCCGGCGGGCGCTGCCGATCGCGGGGTGCGGAATCTGACCGTCGCCGCCGATTTCATTGCTCGTGTCGGCGATGACCACCCGGCGATGGAACCGCTCGGACAGGATTGCCGCCGCGCTGCGAAGGAGGGTGGTCTTTCCCGCCCCGGGCCTGCCGACCACCAGGAGGCTCCGGCCCGCCTCCAGGAGATCCCGGAGCGGTTCGGCGGCCCCGGCGATCGTTCTCCCGACTCGGAATGTGAAGCCGACGATCTCGTGATAGCGGTCGCGGATGCAGGCGATGCGGTGGAGGGTGCGCTCGATCCCGGTTCGATTATCTTCGCGAAATCGGGTGACCCGGCCGAGCACATACTGCAGGTCCTCCGGACTCACCTCCCTGGCCAGCGCGACCGGTTCGCGGCGATCGTAGAGGTGAAGCCGCGGGACGCGGCCGAGATCCATCTCGATCTCCTCGATCCCGTCGGCGCCCTGCGCCTCGATCCATGCGACAATCCATCGGGGAACGACAGCCAGGAGGGCGGCGATCTCGCCGGCGGCCGGCATCGTGTGACCGGCGCCGTCAGTGCGCGGCCGATATCGCGAGATGGTCGAGGCCGGCAAACGTGGCCTGGAACGTGATGGGCACCGTCCGGCTTGGCCCCTGCGCGCGGGTCTCTATAGGGAACAGCGCGAAGATGATCTCGACCTGGCGGGGCGCGCGTGCGGGGGCGATGATGACGCCGGTTTCCGTCATGCCTCCGGGAAGGGCCGCCGGCCGGTCCTTGGCGGCGGGGTCCCGGGTCACGCCGAACGGGGCGGGCCGCCCGTTCACCCTGACGAGGACGCCGGGGAGTCGAACCGAATAGTCCGCGGTCCCGTTATTGGTGATCCGGTAGCGGATCCTGATCTGATCCGGCGCCCGGAAGACCTGGAACGTTCCCTCGGCATCGCCGATGATCTGCTGGGCTT
>WNGI01002038.1_pt1 | contig 25660 bp, 35 predicted proteins | sample 5400621 | NCBI WGS metagenome assembly WNGI01 (sample SAMN13153374, study PRJNA577476) | soil metagenome | isolation source: 20 cm soil or saprolite under Garry oak tree replicate 1 | place: USA:California | collected 2016-06-15 | reverse complement strand
GCCCGGCGATCCCCAGGCGCTGGCCGAGGCGGTCGTCACCCTGCTCGAGGACGAACCGGCGCGGGTAGACCTGGGTCGCGCGGCCCGAATGCTCGCACAGGAGCGCTACTCCTGGGAGGGGATCGCACAACGGCTGTCCGAGATCTACGAGGGAATCGTCGAGTCGCCGCAGGCGTTCGCGGCATAAGGATGTCGAAGCTGCTGAAAGCGAAGTGGACCCGGGCCGCGCTCGTCCTCGTCGCGTTCTCGGGGATGATCGCGTTCTTCGTCTGGCACGGTCCGGATTGGGGTCTTGTCCTCGACGCGTTCAGGTTCGTCGCCTGGGAGTGGGTCGTTGCCGCGATCGCGCTCAACCTTCTGTCGGTGCTCGCGAGGTCAGCCGCCTGGAACGAGGTGATCGAGCAGGCGGTTCCGGCACCACCGCCGTTCCGCGCTGTCTTCTCCGCGTTCGGGGTCGGCCTGTTCGCAAACGCCGTTCTGCCGGGCCGCATCGGCGAGCTCGCGCGAGTCGCGGTTCTGAGCCGGAGGATCGACGAGGAACGGCGCGCCGACACCTGGGCGGTGCTCCTCGGCACGGTGTTCGCGCACCGTGTGCTCGACCTCTTCCCGGTCGTGCTCCTGATCGCGTATGTCGCCGCGACGGCGAAGATTCCGCACTGGGCGGTGGCGAGCGTGATCGTGTTCTTGATCGTCGCGTTCGCGCTGTTCGCGTTCGCGCTTGCGAGTGCACGGCATCGCCATCGCACCGTGCTGGAGGAGGCCGAGGGCGGCGTCAGGCGGCTCGTGACCATGGCGCGCTACGGGCTCGGCGTCCTGCACGCGCCTGTACCGGCGTTGATCGCAGGGCTTCTCCAGTGCCTGGGCTGGCTGTGTCAGCTTTTCGCGGTCTGGGCGACGATGCGCGCGTTCGACATCCACGAGCCGCTCCCGGCCGCCGGGCTCGTCCTGCTGTTGATGAATGTCGCGATGCTCTTCCCGCTGTGGCCCGGCAACGTCGGCCTCGTCCAGGCCGCGGTCGCGCTGCCGCTCGTCTCGTACGGCGTGCCTTACGCCAAGGGCTTCGCCTTCGGGATCGGGCTGCAGGCGATCGAGATGTCCGTCGGCGTGGGGATCGGGTTGATCTTCCTGGCCCGCGAGGGGCTCTCGTACGCGATGCTCAAGCACATGCCGGGCGCCGAGCAGGCCGAGGTCGGCCAGGAGGACGAGGAGGACGGCGAGCAGGAGGCCGAGCAAGAGTCACATGAACGCACTCGCGTCGCCCGCTAGCTGCAAGGGCGTCCTGTCCGCGCTCGAGGCGGCGATGGCCCTGGCGGCCGGGATGCGCGGCGCCGGCCTCGAGGCGGAGGAGCTCCCCGTCGCGGACGGCGGCGAAAGCACGGCGGAGGTCTTCGCAGCGACCCTCGGCGGCGAGTGGCGGACAGCGCCTGCTTCGGACCCGCTCGGCCGCGTGGTCGAGGCGCGCTACCTCGTCCTGGAGGACGGGTCGGCGGTCGTCGAGGCGGCCGAGGTGGTGGGGCTGCGGCGGCTCCGGCCGGGCGAGCTCGACCCGCTCGAGGCGTCGAGTCGCGGCCTTGGTGAGGTGCTCGTGGCGATCGCGGGCGAGGCCTCGGGACCGATTCTGGTCGGGCTCGGCGACACGGCAACGGTCGACGGCGGCGCCGGGTTGCTCGAGGTCGTCGGCGAATCGCTGAGCGGCCGCGACCTGGAGGTTCTCTGTGACGTGCGCAATCCGCTGCTCGGGGAGCGAGGCGCCGCGCGAGCGTTCGGCCCGCAGAAGGGCGCCTCTTCGGAGCAGGTGGACGAGCTCGAGGCGCGGCTCGCCGCGATGTCGGAGCTGGGCCCGTACGCCGAGCTTCCCGGCGCGGGTGCGGCCGGTGGCCTGGGCGCGGCGCTCGCGTCGCTCGGAGGGCGGCTCGTCTCGGGTGCCGCCGTCGTGCTCGAGCGGATCGACTTCGCGGGCCAGGCTCGCTCGGCCGACCTCGTGGTCACGGGCGAGGGAACGCTCGACCGCTCGTCGACCGAGGGGAAGGCGGTCGGCGAGGTGGTGAAGGTGTGCCGCGATCTCGGTGTCCGCTGCGAGCTCTTCGGAGGCCGGGTCGACGAGCCTCCGGCCGGCACGCAGCCGCACGCGCTGAGCGGTGACCCGGATCGAGCCGCGGACGACCTCGTCGAGCTCGGCGGCCTGTTAGCTCGCGCGCTGCTCGGCGCCGCGTAGCCGCTTCGCCATTGTCTCGAGCATCTTCCACGCGAGCTTCGCGTTGCTCTCGACGAGTGGTCGAAACTCCCACGACGTGATGCCGTAGCACTTGAGCGGCGTCTTGGCGGTGATCGTCGCGGTGCGGGCACCGTCGTCGATCAGCGCGACCTCGCCGAAGTAGTCGCCGTGCGTGAGCGTGTTCACGTCATCGCCGTGCACGCTGACCGTCGCCTCACCGTCGTCGATGATGAAGAAGCCGATCCCGGTGGAGCCTTCGCTTGCGATCGTGGCGCCTGCGTCGAACTGCCGCTCTTTCATCGTGCTCGCGAGACCCTGGAGCTCCTTCTTGTCCAGGTCCGCGAACAGCGGGACTTGCCTGATGAGTTCCTCTGGGGCCGCCATGCACTGGATTCTATTCGGTGACGCGAGCTCGACGCTAGGGCTTAACGGCTTCGACCCTGCGTGCGAGCTCCTCGATACGGCCCTGCGCCGCGTCGAGCTTCGACGAGCAGACGGCGTAGAGCTGCTCGCCGCGTTCCCAGAGCGTGATCGCCTCGTCGAGACTCGCCTCTCCGCTCTCGAGCCGCTGGACAATCGTCTCCAGCTCGCGCTGGGCGTCCTCGAAGCTGAGCTCGCTCAGCGCGTGTCCTCCACGGTGGCCCCGAAGCCGCCGGTGCCGAGCTCGACGTCGACCTGCGTCCCGGTGGCGACCTCGGAGCTCGCCCGGACGATCGAGCCGGCTGTGCGGACGATTGCATAGCCCCTGTCCAGAGTGGCCCGCGGAGACAGTGCTCGGAGGCGGCCGGCCGAGTGCTCGACCGCCGCACGCCGACGTTCGACCAGCAGGAGCGGTGCGCGGCGAAGGTGGTCTCGCGAGACGTCGAGTCGGCGACGCTCACGTTCGAGCGCCCGGCGTGCCCCCGTGGAGAGGGCCGTCCGCGATCGCTCGAGGCGGGCTGTGAGGTCTGCCAGGTCCGGGACGACGAGGCGCGCAGCGGCTGTGGGTGTCGAAGCCCGCACGTCTGCGACGAGATCGGAAAGCGGCGTGTCCTGCTCGTGACCGACCGCGGAGACGACCGGGACCGGGCAGGCGGCGATCGCGCGCACGAGCCGCTCGTCGCTGAACGGGAGAAGGTCCTCGAAGCTCCCGCCGCCGCGGGCGAGGACGACGACGTCGATCTCGGGCGCTTCCGAGATCGCGCGCAAGGCGTCGGCGATCGCGGGCGCGGCGCGCGGGCCCTGGACGTAGGTCTCCGCGACGAGCAGGCGGGCCGGGGGAAAGCGCGCGGTGATCGCCGTGAGCACGTCCTTCTTCGCCGCCGCGTCCTTGCCGGTCACGAGCCCGACGCGTCGCGGGAGGCGCGGCAGCGGTCGCTTGCGGCCGGTGTCGAAGAGCCCTTCCGCGGCGAGTTTCTGCTTCAGCCGCTCGAGCGCCGCCAAGTGGTCGCCGAGGCCGAAGCGCTCGATCGAGAGGGCCCGGAGCCGGAAGTCGCCGCGGGCCTCGAACAGCTCGGGACGCCCGTAGACGTGGACGCGCTCGCCGTTCGCGAGGTCGAGCCGCAGCGCGTCGAACTGCGCGCGGGGCATCGTGACTGCGAGGCAGGCGCCCTCTTCGGGGTCCTTGAGCGTGAGGAAGATGCTCTGCCAGCGATCCTGGCGGCGGAGCTCCGTGACCTCGCCTTCGACCCAGATCGTGGGCAGGCGCGTGAGCCACCCGGCGACGCCGCGGTTGAACGACGCGACGCTGTAGACGCGACGGTCGCCGTACTCGATTGCCTCGACCTTCACGCTCCGGATGCTACGCCCTGGGTGACGGAAGCCCGGCGCACCTCTGGGTCGCGTGCCGCGGTCGACACGAAGTTGTCGCGCTTGCGGCATACCCGCGCGCGGATTTCAGCGATACGCTCGACGCGGGTGGCGGGTGGAACTCCTCATCCCCACCCGGGCGGGGACGTGGGGGTTGTCGGCGGCTAGAGGAGGATCTCGGCCGCGATCTTCGGATCGCACCCGCGCCGGACGAGCTCGACCGCTGCGTGGAGATCCGCCTCGCTGTGCGCCAGACGCTCGGCGAGCGGGAGCGGATAGCCCGCCTCCATCAGCACGTGCAATCGCCAGCCTTCAACCTTGGCGCGCTCACTCTGTTCGTGTTCGGCGATCTGCGTCATCGGCGTTTTGAGCGGTGATTCGCCCTCTGTATGAAAATCCCTGCCCGCCTGGTGCGCAGAGCTAACGCGGGAGCCCCTGCAGCGCGTCCAGGCGCTGCTCGGCCCGCGAGACCGTCTGGTCGATCCGGCGCGTGAGCTCGGTGAGCCGCTCCTCGAGCGCCCGCTCCTCTTCCGCGAGCGCCGCCAGGCGCCCCCGGAAATCCGCTTCGACCTCGCCGAGTCGTTTCGAGAGCGTCGCCACGAACTCGTCACGTTGCCGTTCCAGGCCCGCGGAGACCTGCCCGAGCTTCTTCTCGAGCCGCAGGCCGCCAGACTCGCCCAGCTGCGTCATCCGATCGGCGAGCAGTGACTCCCCCTCGCGGGCAAATCGCTGGACGGCCCGCTCCAGCTCGCGCTGCAACCGTCGCGCCGCCTCCTCGCGCGCGGCTCTTATCGTCCCGTCGAACTCGTGCGTGGCTGCGTCCACGAAGTTCCCGGACGCGCGGTCGAGAACGCGCTCGAGCTGTTCCACCTGACGCCGCTCGACCTCGCCGAACGAGCTCTGGATCCGGCGCGACGCCTCCGTTTCCTCGCGTTCGACTCTGCGGACGAGGTCGCGCTCCCGCGCGGTCATCCGGTCGGAAACCTGGTGAAGCGCCCGCCTGCGGTCCGTCGCGTGCGCCTCGAGCTCGGCCTCGGCGATCGCGGCCGACTCGGCGACCGCCCGCGCAAGATCCTCACGGAGCCGGATGACCCCCGCCCGCTGTTCATCGTCGGCCGCCTGGAGCCGTTCGGCATCGTGCTCCAGGCGCGCCTCGAGCGCCTCGATCAGCGAGCGCTCGTGCTGGGCGACCTGCTCGAGTCGCTCGCCGAGGTTCCGCTGAGCGCGATCGAGATCCTGGTGCCACGACGCGAGCCGCTGCTCGACCTGGCCCTGCACCTTGGCGAACGCCTCGGCGAGCCCGTGACTCAACCGCTCCTCGCTCTCCTCGAGAGCGGTCCGCCTCGTCTCGGCGAGCCGGCGCTCCTCCTCGGCGTAGGCGGACAGCGAATCGGCCCGCGCACGGGCGAGGGTTCGTTCGAGGTCGCCGGTCCGGCTTCGCGTTTCGCTCTCCACAGCCGCCTCGAGCTGCGCCTTCGCGCGATCGAACTCACGATCCAGCGTCCGGCTGCGGGCCATGCCGCGGCGGAGGCCGAGCGCGCCGACGACCGCGAGCTCGCACGCGAGGAGCCCGGTCCCGGCGATTGCGAGCCCCGTCGAGGGCTCGAAGGCGAACGCGACCCAGGCGGCAACGGCGCCAAGGCCGATCGCCCCGGCGGCTGCGATCAGCGCCTTGCGGCCGGCGGCCTCGAACGCGGCGCCGGCGAGCGCCGCAGCGGCCACGACGACGCCGACGGCGAAGACGATCTCGAACGCAGCCTCGAGCGACATGCGTCCATCGTAAAACGCGTGCTCAGGTAAGGCGAAGGAGGACCAGGCCGACGGCCAGCGAGATGACCGCCAACGTCATGGCGCGGAGGGCTGCCTCCGGCGCCTTGATCAGCGTGACGTCGGTGACGGGCTCGCGAGCCCCGTCGACCAGTTCGAGCGTGCCGCTCACCGAGGCCACGCGCCGCCGGACGGTTCGCACCTGAGTCGACAGGTGCCGCTGCGCAAGGCTCAGGAAGCCGGCGAACGCGGCCGCGAGCACTGCTCCGAGCGAGATGCGCCCGGCCATCGCGAGGTAGCCGACGAGCAACGGGAACGACCCCCAGTCGAGGCCGAACCAGACATCGGAGTGGAACGCGCCGCCGAACAGCTCGAGGTTGTAGGCGACGACGACGAACGCGCCGACGGCGACGAGCGGGGCCAGCCACGGCGTGTAGGCGATCGAGCCGTAGATGCCGAGCGCGACGGCCCCCGCGATCGAGAGGGCGCTCAGCCAGACGAGCGTGCGGTCCGAGATCCGCGTCTGCAGCGGATGCCCCTTCAACTCGTCGAGCGCGTGCGCTCCGATTCCGACCGCAAGGAAAAATGCGGTGAGCGCCACCAGCAGCCGGCCGACCTCGAACTGCGGCGCGAGGGCGGCGCCGATCGCGACGTAGGAGAGATGCCACAGCGTGTACGGCGGATGGAGCAGTGTCAGGTAGTCGCGCCAGCCGCCCGGCTCCAGCGCATAGAACGCCGGCCGGCCCGCGCTCACGAACGGCGCCCCCAGGTGACGTACCCGCCGCCGAGGCTGAGCCGCCGCACCCGCACGTCCTCGATTCCGGCCGCCCGCCAGAGCTCGACCTGCTTCCGAATCGGCAGGCGCTCGTGGAGGTCACGGATGCTCGGCCCGAGGAACGATCCGACCTCGTGCCAGCCGTGCGAGATCACGGCGCCGGAGACGGGGAGCCCGACGCGGACATAGAGCTCCCACAACGGCCGCCAGACGCCGCGCGGGAGGCCGAACTCGAGCGCCGCCACGATCCCACCGGGTCTCACGACCCGCGCCAGCTCGGCAAGCGTGGCGCCCGGATCCTCGACGTAGCGGAGCAGGTACGTGAAGGTGAGGGCGTCGAACGCGCCGTCGGGAAACTGCAGCTGCTCGGCGCTGCCCTCGACGAGCGTGATCCGGTCGGACAGGCCGGCGGCCTCGACCCGGGCCTGTGCGCCTGCGAGCATCTCGGGGCTCTGGTCGATGCCCACGACGCGGCAGCCCTTCTGTCGCACGAGCTCGATCGCGACCGCGGCCGTCCCGGTCGCCACATCGAGCACCGAGCCGTCGGGCCCGCACTCGACCCGGGAAACGAGGAACTGGCGCCAGCGCGGGTCCTGGCCAAGCGAGAGCAGACGGCTCCAACGGTCGTAGGACGGGCCGAGCGGCGCGAAGAGGTCGCGAGCGACCCGATTTCGCTCGGAGAAGGAGGCCACGTACCGAGTCTAAGCTGGCGCCGTGGGCCTCAGAGAGGACCTCGATCGCATCGCCGCTTCCGTGGCGCCCCTCGCCGAGGAGGGCGAGCAGGTGGCGGGCGTCGTGCCCGCCCAGGCCGAGCCGGACGAGCGGACGTACCTCTGCGCGTTCGTCCGCGGCGACGAGCGCACGTGGCTCGTGCTCGCCGACGACGCATCGGTGGTCGCGAGCCGCGAGGTCGTGCGGCGAACGGCCTCGATCATCGCGCTCTGCGAGCTGGCCGAGGAGCGGGCCGGAGGAGGCGAGCTCCAGGAGTTGCGGGAGCAGCTCGTGGCGCTCCGGATGACCGAGCACCCGGAAGGGATCGAGGAGGCGGAAGAGGCCGCGCTCGAGCTCGAGCGGATGATCGGCGCGCCACCGCGTCTGGCCGAGCCCGCGTTCCTCGACCGGGTCGGAGCTGCGGCGCGCCGCCTCGAACAGGCGCTCGGCCCGAGCACCGGGTCGCCGTTCGCCGAGGCGATGAAGCAGGGGATGGCGTCGGTCGAGGAGTTCGTGCGCGACGTCGAGACGAACTACCGGGCGACGCTGGACTGACCCGCGTCGCTATCGTGGTCTCAATGGAAGGCAGTTTTGGATTCCCGCTCGGCGGCGATCCCGACGAGCTGATGCGGAACCTGCAGGAGTTCGCGGCGCGCCAGGCTGAGTCGGTCGCCGAGGCCCAGCGCGAGCAGTTCGCGACGCTGACCCTCAACACCGCGGTCGAGCTGACCGGCGCGGCCCTGAAGCGGATGAAGGTCGAGGGCAGCCCCGACGAGCAGTCGATCGCTCTGAGGGATGCGATGCGCGTTCTCTTCCCCGAGGCGGTTGCACTGGTCAGCGCGGCCCGCCAGGGGTTCATGCGCGAGAGCTAGCTCAGGCTCGGAATCGGCGCAACGACTGGCGGGCAGGTGCACGGCTGGTCGCCCGAGTGCAGCCGCGGCGTACACGGAACGGCCATGTCCGTGAAGCAGTGGCACGACGGGTTCGCGCAGCCGGCCGGGCAGTTGCACTCGGAACAGCGGAAACGGCACCCGACTCGTCCAGTCGTCAGGCAGCAGAACCACTCGCCGCCCGTCGAGCAACCTTCCGGGCACCCGGCGCCCTGGAGGCACGTCTTGCACGGGTACTGGCCGCCCGTCACCGAGTCGCAGATGCTCGCCGGCTCTGAGGGATGCGATGCGCGTTCTCTTCCCCGAGGCGGTTGCACTGGTCAGCGCAGCCCGCCAGGGGTTCATGCGCGAGAGCTAGCTCAGGCTCGGAATCGCGCAAACGACCGGCGGGCAGGTGCACGGCTGGTCGCCCGAATGAAGAGCTGCCTTCTGGACGACTTCCCGGCGAGCTTTCTAGCCGCGGCCGACGTCAGGTCCATCTACGGCGCGAGGCTGGGAATCGGCGCCTCGACGGGCGGGCACGTGCACGGCTGCTCGCCCGAGTGGAGGCGCGGCGTGCACGGGATCGCCGTGTTCGCGAAGCAGTGGCATGCCGGGTCGTCGCAGTTCCCGAGAGGCCCGCAGTTGCATTCGGAGCAGCGGAAACGGCACCCGACCCGTCCAGTCGTCAGGCAGCAGAACCACTCGCCTGACGTGATGCACCCGGTCGGGCATCCTCCGCCCTCCTGGCATGTCTTGCACGTGAAGCCGAGGTTCTCGCAGATCTGCGCGGGTGAGAAGCACGGGTTGCACGGGCCACCGCCACAGCCGACGCAGCTCGTGACCGCGCCGAGCGAGACACCCGTGCGCGTCAGGAAGAGGCCCGTGCCGAGCGTGCCGGCTCCGAGGAACTTGAAGAACTGCCGTCGCGAGGAGCGTCGGGCAAGAGAACGAGCCGCGAGGTTCGCGAGGTCCATCAGTACTTGGTGATCCCGGCCGTGATCATCTTGTAGTCCTCGAGCGAAACCTTCTCGACGGAGAACTCCGGCACCGGCTGGTACGCGCGCTCACGTCCCCTCGCCGTTTTCCGCAGTGCCGCGAACTGGTCGTCGACGAGCGACTTGGCCTGGGCCGCGCTCGAGGCGAACACGGTCACGTTCTGCATGTAGGGCTCCCCGTGGTCGCCGTTCACCTTCCGGCTCAGCAGGTAGATAGCTCCGGCCTTCATCCCCTCACCTCCCGTTCCGCTAGGAAATCACGATTAGGGCAGCAATTACAAGAGCCGTCGCACCGACGACCTTCTTCAGGGTCAACACCCGATCCTGGATGGCGTCGCAGACCGCCGGAAAGTCGTCGTTCGCGGACGTCACGGCGGCGACGACCGCGAGCGCGCGCGCCGCTCCGTAGGCGGTCGTGATCGCAACGGCGCTCGCCATGTCGCCGACGAGGAACGCGGCCAGCGGGACGACGAGCAGCGACTGGTACGGGATCCGCGTCGTCACGCCGAGGCCGAGGTCGAAGCCCCAGGCGAAGATCCCCGGGTAGTGGCCCATCGAGCAGGGCCAGTCTCCGGGCGTCTGGCGAACCCACGTGATCGGCCGCACGGGCAAGAGGCCGAGGTCGACGGACGCCGCGTAGATCAGCGCCGCCGGCACGACGACGACGAAGACCGTGTCCAGCGCGTCGCCGATCGCGCTCCGGAGCAACACGCCTGCGAACCCCAGCAGGACGCCGATCGTGAGGCCGCCGAGGATGCCGCCGAGGACGTGGAGGGCAAGCGCTGTCTTTTTCCTGCCCACCTGCACGAGGGGGCCGATCTGTCCGACCATGGACAGTCCTCAGGGGCTGGCGGCCGTTGACAGCCCGACGACGAGGCTCAGGCTGACGAGCACGAAGACCGACGGGACGCCGACCGACGGATCCGCGTCGGCCGCGAGCATCGCCGCGACGAGCCCGATTGCGCCTGCGAGCGCGACCACGCCGCCGACCCGCGCGGTCCTAGCCATGCGAGTGCTCTTCGGCGACGGCGGAGCCGTCTCCGTTCCCTTCCGCGTCGACCCAGCCGCGGCCGGCCTGGAGCGTTCCCTCCTGGTCGAGCAGCGACTCGAGCTGGCGCCAGTCGTTCGCGACGCCGCGGATCACGACGCGCCCGTCGTGGTCGAGCAGGTACGCGAACGGGGTGAGCGTCACCATGTAGTCCTTCTCGATCTGGCCGTTCGTGTCGATCACCATCGGCGCCTCGAGGCGGTTCATGCGCCCGAACGACCGGCACGACTCCGTGTCGCCGCGGCAGATGACGAGGAAGTCGAACTCGCCGCTCCGCGTCTTCCGCACCTCGTTCAGGCCCGGCATCAGCTCGCGGCACGAGAGACAGCCGGGCGACGCGAAGACGAGCAGCCTCGGAACGGGCGACAGTTCGTACAGGGAGACGGGCTCGCCGCTCTCCGAGTCCGCGGCGACGAACTCGGGAGCCTGCGCTCCACGCTCGAGCCCGCTGTCCGTGATCAGCGCGCCCGGGTCGTCACCGAGGCGCAGCTGGAGCAGTCCGAGCTGGCGGAGCGAGCCCGCGAGGAGGAACGCGAGGACGAAGACGACGAGCCACAGGACGAGGTAGGAAGCGAGCCAGACGCCGCTCACAGCTGCTCCTTCGGGTAGAGGGGAACGTCGAGCGGTTGGTGCCGGAAGCTCACGCGCCGTGTCGGGGTCGGGTGCATCGACGCCTTCTGGCGCAGGAACGACCACGTGAGCGGGAACAGGCCCGAGAGGCGGGTGATCGCGACGAAGGCGGCCGTCATCAGCAGCGACGGCAGGAGCTCGTGCCGGCCGATCGACGCGGCGTCCTGGAGCGCGAAGACAAGGACGGCTGCTGCGACCCCGGCGAGCGCGAGCGCGCGGACGAGCGCGACGGGCGAGATCTTCTCGACCTCGGAGGCGCCGAAGCAGTGGCACGGAGCCGTGTTCGACCGCGCGAGGCTCACGGCCAGCGCAGCGGCGAAGATGCTGAAGAGGACGATCGCGCCGAGCGCGGCGAGAGTGGGGACGAGACCGGTGACGAGGAGCAGTCCGAGCCCGAGCTCAGTGGCGATCAGCGCGCCGCCGGCGACCGGAGCGACGCGGACCGGAACGAGCCGGTACTGACGCACGCCATGGACGATGTCACCCGGCGACTGCATCTTCTCGATCCCCGCGAGGAGGCAGACAGCGCCCAGGCCCGTGCGGAACACGAAGTACGTGACTGCAGCTGTCAGAGACTCTCCCCCTCGATCGGCTCTTGATCTTGCGTCCAGCGTGAAGCTACGTCAAGGCCCTCCGGTCGAGGTTCGCACCGCCTGCGGCGGTGCTCACTATTTCGCCCGCGTGAGCGCGGGCGAAATATCCTCGCGCTGTGGCAAAGCTCGATCGAGCCATCGTGCGCGTCCTGCCGGCAATGCCGCGCTCATTCGTCCGCCGGATCTCGGACCGCTACATCGCAGGGACGACGATCGCGGACGCCGTCAGGGTCGTGCGGGAGCTCAACGCCGGAGGGAAGATGGCGACGGTCGACGTCCTCGGCGAGGAGGCGATGAGCCGGCGCGAGACGCAGGACATCGTGCGGGCCTACCACGACGTGTTCGAGGCGATCGAGCGGGAGCGCCTGGACTCGAACGTCAGCATCAAGCTGACCGCGCTCGGGCTCAACCTCGCGTACGAGCTCTGCCGCGCGAACCTGTTCAAAGTCGTCAGCCACGCGGCCGAGAGCGGCAACTTCGTCCGGATCGACATGGAGGACGCGACGACGACCTCGGACACGCTCGAGCTGTACCGCGAGCTCCGCGCGGAAGGGCACGAGAACGTCGGCCTCGTCCTCCAGGCGGCCCTGCGCCGCTCGATCCGAGACATCCACGACCTGGCCCCGCTTCAACCGAACGTCCGTCTCGTCAAGGGCATCTACATCGAGCCGCCGCTGATCGCCTACCAGGAGTACGAGGAGGTGCGCGAGAACTTCGTCCGGTGCCTGCACGAGCTGCTCCAGGCCGGCTCGTACACCGCGATCGCGACCCATGACGAGCAGTTGCTCACGGAGGGCAAGCGACTCGTCGCGGAGCGCGGGCTGGCGATCGAGCAGTACGAGTTCCAGATGCTGCTCGGAGTGCGCGAAATCGCGGCAGGCAAGCTCGTGCGGGACGGGCACCGCCTGCGGATCTACGTCCCGTTCGGCGAGCACTGGTACAGCTACTCGCTCCGCCGCCTGCAGGAGAACCCGAAGATCGCGGGCTACGTCGCGTCGGACACGATGAGTCGGCTGTTCGGGGCGGACGGCCGTTGAGCTATCGGCGCTTCTTCCTGATCTACATCTGAACGCTCCGCTGTACGAGCAGTACGCCGCGTACATGTGGCGGGTTTTCGCGCACCAGAGCGCTGGGAGATCGAATGCCTTCCCAGACCCCGGGGCGGAGAAGACACAGAGACTCCCGGATACGGGAGCGATCGCGCGCCAGGCGATTCCTCCGACGCTCTCCGTCGTAGTCCTCACGCTCATCGTCTCGCTCGGCGTGGGCGGTCTCGCCGGTTTTGCGTTCGCGAAGACACGCTGGCGTTGGGCCTACGGCCTCCCGGTCTACGTTGCCGTGGGGCTGCTTCCCGTCTGGGTCGGCCTCGAGCTCGCCTACTACCTGGGCGTTCGGTGGAACGTCGTGCCGATCGGCAGCTACTGCAACTTCTTCGCCTCGAGTGGCGATAGCTGTGGCGGGCCCATCAACTGGATCAAGCACCTCATCCTTCCGGTCGTCACGCTCTCGCTCACCTTCGCAGCCGTGTACACGCGGATGATTCGGGCCGTGGTTCGAGACGAGTGGCGTTTTGTTGCGCGACCGAGGAGGGCCACCTAGGTTTTCCACACCCTTGCCCGAGCCCCGCGACCCAAACGAGCGTTTTCGACAGCGTCGGGTCAAGGCGCGCAAGCATCGGTACTGGTTGCGACGAGGCGTCGCGCTCGGCGCGCTGATCGTCGTCGCGGCGCTCGTCACCCTCGGCGCGACAGTCGTCGCCGGTCACGGGTCCAGCAGCGACGGGACCGAGGCGAAGACGGTGAAGCCGCACGGGCAGGCGATCCGGAGGACGCCGCTCCCGGCCGAGGTCCGCGGCGTGCACGTGACGATGTCGCTCGCCAACGAGCCGGGCAAGCTCGACGGGTACCTCGCGATCCCGGGGCTGACCGCGCTCGAGCTCGACGTCAAGGACGAGACCGGCAAGGTCGGGTTCCTGATGCCCACGCGCACGCTCGCGCGGAAGGTCGGCGCGTCGCAGCCGTACTACAAGGCCGCGGCTGTCGCCCGCCAGGCTCGTGCCGCGGGCGTCTATCTGATCGGCCGCGTCGTCGTCTTCGAGGACCCGACGCTGACCGCGGCCCGTCCGGACCTGGCGATCCAGCACAGCGACGGCTCCGTCTGGGTCAACAACGCCGGCCTCGGGTGGGCGAATCCGTACGACAAACGGGTCTGGAAGTACGTCGTCGGGATCGGAAAGGCTGCTGCGCGAGCGGGCTTCGACGAGATCCAGTTCGACTACGTGCGCTTCCCGACCGACGGCCCGATCGAGAGCGCCGTCTTCGCGGGGAAGACCGCCGAGCCGATGGGCTCGACGATCGCGCGCTTCGCCCACTACGCGACGCGGAAGCTCCACCCCCTTGGCGTGCGCGTCTCGGTCGACGTCTTCGGTCTCTCTGCGACCCACGACCTCGGCATCGGCCAGGTGCCCCGGCGGCTGGCGAAGTACGTCGACGCCGTCTACCCGATGGTCTACCCGTCGCACTACAGCTCGGGGGAGTTCAACCTGCCCGACCCGAGCGCGGCGCCGGGGCAGACGGTCGCCCTCTCGCTCCGCGACTTCCGGAACGCCATGCTCGGCCGCAAGGCGCAGCTGATTCCCTGGCTCGAGGACTTCTCGCTCACGAGACCCCATCCCGCGCCGGCGGACGTCCGTGCGCAGATCGAAGCCGCGCGCCTCGCCAAGACCAGGGGCTTCCTCCTCTGGAACCCTGAGGGCGTCTACACGGAGCAAGCCCTCAAGTAGGCTCCGGGCGCAAGCGACTCCTCTGGAGGCACCTCAAGTGACGCAGACGTACGACGAGCTCAGAAACCGACTGGCGACGATTCACGACCTGCGGATGGCTCAGGCAATCCTGGGCTGGGACCAGCACACGAAGATGCCGCCGAAGGGCGCCGAGCTGCGAGCCGAGCAATTGAGCACGCTCGACCGGTTCACACACGAGTTGTTCATCGACGACGAGATCGGCCGCCTGCTCGACGACCTGAGCGACTACGAGGAGACCGCGGGGTACGACTCCGACGAGGCGAGCCTGATCCGCATCGCGCGGCGCGACTACGACAAGGCGAAGCGGGTGCCTGCCGAGTTGCGCGCCGAGATGACGCGAACCGGCGCGAACGCGCTTCCGGCCTGGATCGAGGCGCGTGAGAAGTCGGACTACTCGATCTTCCTGCCCCATCTGAAGAAGAACGTCGAGCTCACGCACCGCTACATCGACTGCTTCGAGGGCATGGGCTACCAGTCCGCCTACGACGTCCTGCTCGACGATTTCGACGAGGGCCTGACCGCCGACGAGGTGCGCACAGTCTTCGACGAGCTCAAGCGCGAGCTCGTTCCGCTGATCGCGCAGATCGGCGAGAACGCCGACCGCGTCGACGACTCGTCGCTGCGCGGCGACTTCCCGATCGAGCAGCAGCGCGCGTACTCGCTCAAGGTGCTCGAGCGGATGGGCTTCGACCACGAGAGCTGGCGGCTCGATCCGACCGTGCACCCGTTCGCGATGAGCGCCGGCACGAAGGACATCCGGCTGACCACGCGCTACGACGAGACCGACCTCGCCGTCAGCCTCTTCGCATCGATCCACGAGTTCGGCCACGGCTTCTACGAGGCGGGCGTCGATCCGTCCTACGAGCGCACGCCGCTCTCCTCCGTGACGTCGATGAGCCTCCACGAGTCGCAGAGCCGCATGTGGGAGAACCTCGTCGGCCGCGGCCTCCCGGCGTGGCGCTTCTTCTACCCGCAGCTGCAGGCCGCCTTCCCGGCCCAGTTCGGGGACGTCGAGCTGGAGACGTACTACGGCGCGATCAACAAGGTCGAGCCGTCCTTCATCCGCGTCGAGGCGGACGAGGCGACCTACAACCTGCACATCATCCTGCGCTTCGAGCTCGAGCAGGAGATCCTCGCCGGCGACCTGTCGCTCGATGACCTGCCCGAAGCGTGGAACTCACGGATGGCCGACTACCTCGGGGTCGCGGTCCCGGACGACACCCACGGCGTGCTGCAGGACATCCACTGGTCCGGCGGCGCGTTCGGGTACTTCCCGACGTACTCGCTCGGCAACGTGATCTCGGTGCAGCTCTGGGACAAGGCCCGCAGCGAGCTCTCGGATCTCGACGCGCAGTTCGAGCAGGGCGAGTTCGGCGATCTCTCCGGCTGGCTCCGCGAGAACCTGCATCGACACGGGCGGAAGTACACGTCGAAGGAGATGCTCGAGCGGATCACGGGCGGCGGGATGGACCCCGGGCCGTACATCCGGTACCTGAAGACGAAGCTCGGCGAGATCTACGGGCTCCCGGTCGAGACGGCCGCTCCGGCCTAGACTTCAGCGCCTAGCCGTGGGATTTCTCGGCATCGAGCTTGGCCTGCGCGCGCTCGGCCAACTCGCGCGTTCGACGTGCGTTCTCGAGCGTGCGCTCGCGCTCTCGCCGCCTCTCCTCGCGCTCAGCCTTCGTCAGTTTCCTCTTCGCCATCCTCGTCCTCGAGCAGTCCTTCGATACTCGCCAGCCTGGCCGCGATGTCGCTCACGTTGAAGAGTAGGGCAACGACCTCGGCTCGCTCGATCAGAAGCTCGGCCACGCGAACAGGCTGCCTGCAGCGGCGCGCTCCCGCAATCCGCTTTTGCGACCATGTCCGAGCGCAGCACCGATTAGTTGATGCGGCATGGATCGTCCTATCCCCGACCTAACTACAAGGAGGAAACGTGCCCAAGGTTTCGCAACTCGGCAGGGTGATCATCCCGGTGTCCGACCAGGACGCGGCGATCGCCTTCTACACGGACAAGCTCGGCTTCACGCTCAGCGCGGATCAGCCCTACGGCGAGGGCGACCGCTGGGTCGAGGTCACCCCGCCCGGCGGCGGCGCGGCGATCGCGCTCTCACGCGGGATGGGCGAGTACCAGCCCGGCCGCGAGACCGGGATCGCGCTCAGCTCGCCGGACCCGAAGGCGGACTACGAGGAGCTGAAGGGAAAGGGCGTCGAGGTCGACGAGGAGCTGATGGGCGGCGACGGGACCGTGCCGCTGCTCTTCATGTTCCGCGACGGAGACGGTAACGGCCTGATGATCGTCGAAGAGGCCGCCGGCTAGGCGAGCTGCTTCTTGTAGCGGCGGCCCGTATGTGCGTAGCCGAGCGCTTCGTAGAACGCGTGCGCGTCGGCCCGGCGGTGGGCCGTGTTCAACACCATGACCTTCCCGCCGCGCCGGCGCGCTTCGTCCTCGAGAGCCTGCATCAGCAGCTCGCCGATCCGGCGGCGCCGGAAACGTTGCCCCACGACGAGGCCCGCCACCTGGCAGCCCGGCTCGTCGCGCTCGACGAGGTTCTGGACGTGCAGGGCGCCGAGGCCCGCGAGCTCCGATTCGACCTCGGCGACGATCACCCACGTGGACGGATCCACGGTGATCCGCTCGAGGCGCTCGGCTGCCTGCCCGGCCGAAGAGGGGTAGCCGAGCTCGTCGAGGAGCGCGGCGATGTCGGGCGCGTCGTTCGGCGTGGCTTCGCGGATCGTGGCCGCGGCGTCCACTAGGCGCCGCGGTGCTTGGGCTTCTGCCACCAGAACCGCTTGCGAGGCTCCTCCGCCTCCTCGAGCTCGGCCAGCGACGTACCGCCGTAGTTGCGGAGCGTGAAGTCCGCCTGGGCGACGAAGCCCAGCGCCGTGAGCGAGAAGGTCAGCGGGCGTGCCGTGATCTCCCAGCCCTCGAGGGACCCGAGGTCGGCGAGCTTTGCCTCCTCGTCCTCAGTGCGCACCTCGAAGACCGCAAAGCCTCCGTGCGGCTGCCCGATGAAGTGGTCGTGCGAGACGATCTGTCCGCGGCCGCTCTGGCCGATGTACTCGTTGAGGAGCTCGTTCGCGTCGCGCGCGGACATGCCCTCGGGCGCGAGCGCGTAGACGAGGAAGCAGCGCGAGCGAGGTTCGGGCTCGCTCATGCGGGCTTCTCCGCAAGCAGCGCGAAGTTCCAAGGCACCCGCCGGTCGCGCTGGAGCCCTTTGAAGAGCGTCTGGAACTCGGCGAGCCTCGTCACGCGCAATCCGGCTCCGATCACGGCGTTGACGACCTCTTCGAGGCGCCAGGCGCGTTCGTCCGAGCTGTCGAAGTAGTTGTCCCGCCAGTGGCCGAGCGGATCGAGCCGGTCGGTCACGGGATGACTGTCGTACAGAAGCAGCGTGCCGCCCGGTTTCAGCGTCGTCGCGATCCCGCTCAGCCACTGGTCGAGATCGCGGATCGAGCTGAGCACGTCTCCGCCTGTGAACACGAGGTCGAAGCGGCCGCGGTGGAGCTCGAGCGGCAGCTCGTGGACGTCAGCGTGGTAGTACGCAACGTCCGGCGCCCGCTCGCGGGCAATCTCGATCTCCTTGGCGGACACGTCGACCGCCGTCACGAGCGCGCCTCGCTCCACCAGCTGCGCTGTCGCCTCGCCGGTGGCGCACTGGAGGTGGAGGACGTGCTTCCCCTCGACGTCCGGAATGAGGTCGAAGATCTGCTCCGGGATCAGCAGCTGCTCCGACGCTGCCCGTGTCCGGCTGCGGTGGATCTCGTCCCAGGCGCTGCGATTCTCGTCGGTCGGTTCCACACCTCTCCTTGTAACAGACTGTTACAAGGATCAGTGGGACGATGCTGCGTTCGCGGTCGCGGCTTGGCTTGCGAGGTCGAGGATCAAGTCGCGTTCGGTCTCGCCGACCATGACCCAGTCGGAGGTCCGGGCTCGCCGCAGGACGCGGTAGTCGTCGAGACTATTGATGAGCTTGCTCGTGAGCCGGATCTCGATCCACGGCTCGTGCTCGTGGACGATCTCCCGTCCGTTGATCCAGATTGCCGGCTTCTGCGTCCACTGAGAGGGAGCCACTTCGACGCCCGGGAGCCTCCGCAACTCCTCGATAAGCGCGGTGTTCACGCCGGGAGCAGGAAGCCGCCGTCGACGACGAGCACGTGGCCGCGGATCATCTCCGCCTCGGGCGAGCACAGGAATACGACGGCGTTCGCGATGTCCTCGGCCGTGACGAGCCGGCCCGCGGGCGTGCGCTGCTGGCCCCACTCGAGCATCTGCTCCTTCTGCGGGAAGTACTCGAGCGCCTCGGTGTCCACGACTCCGCCCGAGACGGCGTTCACCCGGATCCCGCGCGGTGCGAGCTCGACCGCGAGGTAGCGGACGAGCGACTCGAGCGCGGCCTTCGAGGTGCCGACAAGCACGTAGTCCGTGAGCACCCGCGTCGAGCCGAGGCTCGAGATGCCCACGATCGAGCTGCCTTCGGGCATCTGCGGAGCGGCGGCGCGGGCGAGCGAGAGCAGCGCGCGGGCGTTGGCCGCGAGCGTCCAGTCCCAGTGCTTGTCCTCGGTTTCGAGAGCGGGCCGGATCACTCCGGTCGCCGCGTTGTGCACGAGCGCCTGGAGCGGGCCGAGCTCCGCGACCTCGCGCGCCACGCGTTCCGACGAAACGTTCCCGCGCACGAGCACGGGCTCCGCTCCCTTCGCGCGCAGCTCCTCGGCGGTCGCCTCGGCGGCGCGGTCGTTGCGCAGGTAGCCGATCGCCACGCGTGCCGCGCCGAGCTCGGCGAACCGCAGCGCGATCGCCTTTCCGATCCCCCGCGACCCGCCCGTCACGAAGGCGGTCGCGCCCTGCATCGTCACCGGTTCAGCGGCTTGTCGGCCGGAGCCGCGCTCGGGATCGTCTCCCAGCCGAGCCGCGTCTCCGCCTCACGCGGCCCCTCCTCGGCCTTGGACGACGCGTAGCCGAGGCGGTCGAGCAGCTCCGCCTTCTCCTCGGCATAGCGCCGCACCTCGTGGTTCTCGGGCAGGTCTTCGACCAGCTCCAGGACACGCGCGCGAAGCTGGTAGGCGAAGTGCGGCGTCGCCGGACCGACGATCGCGTCGACGTCGTCTCGGGTCGGAACGGCCACGGCGCGAAGCGTAGTGGACTACGGTCTCGCGGTGCGCCGGGCGTCAGCAGCCGACCTGATGCTGCTGCTGACCGTCACCATCTGGGCGCTCAACTTCACGGTCTCGAAGTACATCCTCGACGCCGGCCTGCGCCCGCTCCCGTACTCGTCGCTCCGCTACACGGCGGCCGCGCTCGTGTTCGTCGCGCTCACGTTCCCGCGCGAGCGCTCGCTCCGGATCGGCCGCCGCGACCTGCCGCTCGTCGCGCTCGCCGTCGTCCTCCTGCTCGTCAACCAGCTCAGCTTCGTCTTCGCGCTCGACCTGACGACGGCCACCACCGCGGCGCTCCTCTTCGGGACGCTGCCGATCTTCACGGCGCTCATCTCGCGCCTGGTCGGGATCGAGCGGCTCGGCCGGCGGTTCTGGATCGCGGCGTCGCTCTCCTTCGCGGGCGTCGCCCTCGTGACCGTCGGCTCGGGGAAGAGCGTTTCCGCGAACCTCGGCGGCGACCTGCTCGCGGTGCTCGGCGCCGCGACCTGGGGAGGCTACTCCGTCGCCGTCGCGCCGCTCATGCGCCGCTATTCGCCCTTCCGCCTCAGCGCGGTCTTCCTCTGCATCGTCTCGGTCCCGCTCCTGCTGCTCGCCTCGCCGCAACTCGGAGACCAGAGCTTCGACATCGGCGCGCTCGCCTGGATCGGTTTCGCGTTCGCCGTCCTCGGCCCGCTCGTGCTGACGAACGTGCTCTGGTTCACGGCGATCGACCGGGTTGGGCCGTCGCGCGCCTCGGTCTTCGCCAACCTCCAGCCGTTCCTCGCGGCGATCATCGCGCTGCTCCTCCTCGATGAGCGACTGACCGCCGTGCAGGTCGTGGGCGGGCTCGCGATCGCCGCCGGGATCGTCATCTCGCGGGAACGTAGGCCGCCGCTCGGGCCGGGGGAATGAGCATCTCCGCATCGTGATGTTATGATGCGGAGATGGCCAAGGTGCGAACGACACTCACGGTCGATGACAGCGTGCTGCGGGCCGTCAAGGTCCGCGCCGCCCGCACAGGAAAGGGCGACAGCGAAGTGATCGAGGAAGCCTTGCGAAAGGAGCTCGGCTTCGATCTTCTCGAACGGATCTGGGCACGAAACGACATGCCCGACGACGATGCGTTGGCGTTGGCGGTCGAAGCCCAGCACGAGATGCGGAAGACCGCGCGCGACTGAGTGCGCGCCGTCCTCGACGCGAACGTCCTCGTTTCCGCTCTGCTCTCGGTGAGCGGCACACCCGCGCAGATCCTCGCCCGCTGGATCGGGGGGGAATACGAGCTCTGCGCGTCGCCCCATCTGCTCGACGAGGTCGGGCGAACACTGAGCTCCCCCAGGTTTCGCGGCCGTTTCGAGCCTGACGAGCCAGCGGCTTACGTCGCGTTCCTCGGAGAGCACGGGACGATGGCTTCCGATCCCAAGGCCCCACCTCAGCGGGCGCCGGACGCCGACGATGACTATCTCCTCGCCCTCGCGGAAACACAACGAGCAGTGCTCGTAACCGGAGATCAGCACCTCCTCGGCCTCGCCGACTCGTTCCCGATCATCACGCCGAAGGAGTTCTTCCACACGCTCGAGGCCGAAAGCTAGGCTGAAAGCTCGTGGCTTCAATCAGTGCTCGCCTCGCCCGGAAGCCGCCTGGGTATCGCTTCACCATTGGACGTGTCCTGGCGATCTATGGCGCGATCATGGTCGCGCTGCTGCTCGCTGCGCTCGACCAGACGATCGTCGCGACCGCCCTGCCGCACATCGTCGCCGACATCGGAGGCCTCGAGAGCTACTCGTGGGTGATCACCGCCTACGTGCTTGCGATGGCGGTCACCGTCCCGCTGTACGGGAAGCTCGGTGACATCCACGGGCGGCGGCTGCTCTACATCTTCGCGATCTCGATCTTCCTCTTCGGCTCCGTGCTCTGCGGGCTCTCGCAGAGCATGGGCCAGCTCGTTGCGGCTCGCGCCGTGCAGGGGACGGGCGCCGGAGGCCTGTTCGCCCTTGCCATCGCGACCGTGGGCGTCATCGTCCCGCCGCGCGATCGCGGTCGCTACCAGGGCCTGATCGGCGCGACGTTCGCGGCCGGCTCGATCATCGGCCCCGCCCTCGGCGGCCTGATCGTCGACCACACGACGTGGCGCTGGGTGTTCTACGTCAACCTGCCCGTCGGTGCGGCCGCCCTGGCCGTGATCGCGATCGCGATCCCGAAGCGGACGGAGCGTCGCGAGCACTCGCTCGACCTGCTCGGAGCGACGCTGCTCGCGATCGGCACGACCTCGTTCCTGCTCGGGCTCGTCTGGGGCGGCGAGACGCATCCGTGGAGGTCTACGCAGGTGCTCGGAGCGTTCGCAACCGCCCTCGTCTCGTTGACGGCGTTCGTGTTCGTCGAGCGGAGGGCGAAGGAGCCGATCCTGCCGTTCGAGTTCCTGCGCAACCCGATCATCGCCGCCGGCGTGGCCTCGGTCGGCCTGTCGGCGATGGCGATGGTCGGAACGATCGCGTTCGTTCCGCTCTTCGTCCAGGGAGTGATCGGCACCTCGGCCACCTCGTCGGGCGTCGTCCTCACGCCGTTCGTGCTCGGAGCCGTGGTCGCCAGCGCGATTTCCGGCCAGTGGATCTCACGGAGCGGTCACTACCGGCCGAACGCGCTCGTGGGGCCGATCGTGCTCGCGACCGGGCTCTTCCTGCTCTCTCGGATGGACACGTCGACGACAAACGCCCAGGCGGCCTCGTACATGGTCGTGGCCGGCGTCGGGCTCGGGATGATGATGCAGGTCTTCGTCGTCGCGGTCCAGAACCAGGTCCCGATGCGCGCCATGGGGTCGGCCACGGCCTTGACGCAGTCCGCGCGCGCGATCGGAGCGACGCTCGGCGTCACAGCGATGGGCGTGATCGTCAACCACGGTCTGCCCGCCGGATCGCACCTCGACCGCGGATCGGTGCACCGGCTGCCGCCGAACCTGCGGGAGTCGCTCGCGAACGCGCTGCAGCCGGCGTTCCTCGCGGCGTCGCTGCTCTGCCTCGTCACGCTCGTGATCGTGGCCCTGTGGCTGAAGCAGGTCCCGTTGCGCGAGGAGGTCGACACGCCCACGCCGGAGCCGGCCGCGCCGAGCGTTGCGCCCCAAAGAGCGCGTTAAGATCAGACGGTGAGCTCGACCGACTTCATGCCCATCAAGGGGTGGGACCACCTCGAGCTCTACGTGGGCAATGCGAAGCAGGCCGCGTACTTCTACGAGCGCGCGTTCGGGTTCATGCAGACCGCCTACGCGGGGCCGGAGACCGGCATGCGTGACCGCGCTTCGTACGTCCTCGACCAGAACGAGATCCGGCTCGTGCTCACGAGCGGCCTCCGCCCGGACAGCGAGATCACCCGCTTCGCGTGCTCACACGGCGACGGCGTGAAGGACGTCGCGCTCACGGTTCCGAGCGCGACCGAGGCGTACCGGCAAGCGGTGCAGCGCGGTGCGAGGAGCGTCGTCGAGCCACACTGGGTGGAGGACGACTTCGGCCGCGTCGAGCTGGCGGCGATCGCGACGTACGGCGAGAACATCCACACGTTCGTGAATCGCGACGACTATGCAGGGCCGTACCTCCCCGGCTACACGTCGACGACCGAGAACGGCTCGCCCGCGACCGGCATCGGCCTGCAGAACATCGACCACGTCGTCGGCAACGTCGAGCTCGGCCGGATGGAGCACTGGGTCGAGTTCTACGAGCGGGCCTTCGGCATGACCGAGCTGATCCACTTCTCCGACGAGGCGATCTCGACCGAGTACTCGGCGCTGATGTCGAAGGTGATGATGGACGGCGAGGGCAAGATCAAGTTCCCGATCAACGAGCCCGCCGAGGGCAAGCGGAAGAGCCAGATCGAGGAGTACCTCGACTTCTACGGCGGGCCGGGAGTGCAGCACGTGGCGCTGGCCACGGACGACATCGTCGGCTCGGTGCAGGAGCTCGAGGAGCGCGGGCTGCGGTTCCTCAAGACCCCGACCGCGTATTACGACGACCTGGAGGATCGCGTCGGCGAGATCGACGTGGAGTACGAGGATCTTCGTCGCCTGGGCATCCTCGCCGACCGCGACGAGGAGGGGTACCTGCTGCAAATCTTCACGAAGACCGCGCAGGATCGGCCGACGCTCTTCTTCGAGATCATCGAGCGCCACGGCTCGCGCGGGTTTGGAGAAGGCAATTTCAAGGCATTGTTCGAGGCAATCGAACGCGAACAGGCCTTGCGGGGCAATCTCTAACGCGAGAGGAGACAGCTGGTGGGCATAGGCGCAGTCCTCATCATCCTCGGGATCATCCTGGGCTTCATCTGGAACTGGGTCATCGGGATCATCCTCATCATTCTCGGCCTCCTGTTCGGCGGCTTCCGCCGCGGCCGCTGGTATTGACCTCGCTTCCCTGAGCGGCGGCGGCTACCGCCCGGCGAAGCCGGGCTCCGCCACCGCCTCAGCGGCACGTCAGGAAACCGAGGAGCACTAAGCCGGAAGCGGCCTCCCCTAGCCTTCCGTACATGAGCCCGCAACGGCGCACGGCACTCATCTCCGTCGTCGCCGCCTGCGTGCTCATCTCGCTGAAGCTCGCCACCGGGCTCGCGAGCGGGAGCCTCGGCCTCGTCTCGGAGGCAGTCCACTCCGGGACCGACCTCGTGGCGGCGCTGCTGACGCTGTTCGCGGTCGGTGTCTCCGGGCGGCCGGCCGACCGTGGGCACCCGTACGGACACGGCAAGGCGGAGCATCTCGCCGCGCTCGCGGAGGCGGGGATCCTCGTGCTCGTGAGCCTGTACATCTCGTACCGGTCGCTCGCGGTGCTCGTCGGCTCGGCCGAGTCGAACGTGAACCCCGTCTGGTACGTGTTCGTCGTCGTTCTGATCGTGATCGCCGTGGACGCGAGTCGGGCGATGGTGTCGCTTCGTGCCTCGCGCCGCTACCGCAGCCCCGCGCTCGCCTCGAACGCGCTTCACTTCGCCGGCGACCTCGTCGGCTCGACTGCCGTTCTGATCGGGCTCCTGCTCGCCCGCGCCGGCTGGCTGGAGGGAGATGCGGTGGCGGCGCTCTTCGTCGCGGCGTTGGTCCTGATCGCGGCCTACAGGCTCATGCGCGGCAACGTCGACGTCCTCATGGATCGTGTGCCGGTCGACGCCGAGCGGGCTGCGCTCGCTGCGATCGAGCAGTTGGAGCCGGGCGTGAAGCTCCGGCGTCTGCGCATGCGCCAGGCAGCGGGGCGCCACTTCGCGGACGTCGTGATCGGAGTCTCACCGGACGCCGGTGTGGGCCAGGGCCACGCGGCCGCCGACGCCGTCGAGGCCGCCGTGCAGACCGCCCTGCCCGAGAGCGACGTCGTCGTCCACGTCGAGCCTGCACCGGAAGACGCCGCCCTCCGCGAGCGGATCCTCGCCGCCGCGCTCACCGTCCCGCGCGTCCGGGAGATGCACAACATCCGAGTCGTCTCGGTCGATGACGGCCTCCAGGTGGCACTCCATCTCAAGCTGCCGCAGGACCTGACCCTCGAGACGGCTCACGAGGTGGCGTCGCAAGTCGAGCGCGCGATCTCCGATGCCGTTCCCGAGGTCGTCTCTGTGCAGACGCACCTCGAGCCGCTACGCGAGCCGGCCGCCGGGCGTGCCCCCGCGGGCGCGAACGTCGAGGCCGATGCGGAGCGCATCAGGAGGATCGTCGAGGGTCGAACCGGGGCCCCTCCTCGCGAGGTCCGTTTCCTCCAGACCGAGGACGGGCTGGTTGCGTTCCTCACGCTCGGCCTCGATCCGGAGGTCACGCTCGCCGATGCGCACGCGCTGGCGAGCGAGGTCGAGGAAGACGTTCGCCGTGCCCTCCCCGAGCTCGCTGACGTTAGCGTGCACACCGAGCCCTGATGCCCCTCCCGGCAATACATGCCGGCTTCTGGCCCGCGATCACGCGGCGCCAGAGCCCACCCTCGCTCTCACCAAGGCTTCATCCAGCATTGGCTTCGAACGAGTGCGGCCTCTGGCTTGGTGCTCGCGACCCAGAAGCTCGGCGGCATCACCGGGAGGGGCATTGAAGCTCTGCATGTTCAGCCCAAAGGGAGCCGACCTCAAGCGAGGCTGGCCGGGACGCGTCGACGGCGACCGCGTCGTCCAGCTCGCGGCGCAGACGCTCCAGTCGTTCTTCGTCGGGGGTGGCCAGGCCCGAGAGCACGCCGAGTACGCGCTGGCCGACGTCGACCTGCGGCCGCCGGTGCTCTACCCGCCCGCGGTCCGCGACTTCTACGCCTTCGAGCAGCACGTCAAGACCGCGCGCGGCCTGCGCGGCCTGGAGATGGTCCCCGAGTGGTACGAGATCCCGGCCTTCTACTTCAC
>WNGI01004747.1_pt1 | contig 25674 bp, 26 predicted proteins | sample 5400621 | NCBI WGS metagenome assembly WNGI01 (sample SAMN13153374, study PRJNA577476) | soil metagenome | isolation source: 20 cm soil or saprolite under Garry oak tree replicate 1 | place: USA:California | collected 2016-06-15 | reverse complement strand
GTTCGCCGTCACCCAGACATCTTCGAGCGGCACCACACTCATCAGCGGCTGGCCGGGCTGAACCAGCTGGCCACTCTCGACCGACTTCTTCGACACGACGCCGTTTGACGGTGCGGTGAGCCGCGTGTAGGACAGCTGCAGCGCGGCCTGATCGCGGGCCGCGCGGGCCGCGGCGACGCGAGCATCTGCACCGACCAGCGCCGCCTGCGCCGCGGCGAGCTGCGCCTGCGCCGCCGTCGCAGCGGCGCGCGCGCCGTCGAGCTGCTGCTGGCTCACGACATTCTGCTGCGCGAGCGGCTCGATGCGCGCCAGGTCGGCGGCGGCCTTGGTGGCATTGGCCTGCGCCTGGGCGACCGCCGCCTCGGCCTGCCCCACGCGCGTCCGCGAGCTTACCGTCGCACGCAGTGCGGCGAGATCGGCTTCCGTCTGCGCGAGCCGCGCCCGGAAGTCGCCATCATCGAGCACGACCAGGGTATCGCCGGCCTTCACGGTGTGATTTTCGTCCACGCGCACCTCGGCGACGTAGCCGCCGACCTTCGGCAGCACCGGGATGATGTGGCCGTCCACCTGGGCGTTGTCGGTCGAAACGTGCGACCGGCTGAACCACCATCTCCGCGCCCCGATCAGGAGCAGCCCGGCCAGGATGACGCCCATGATGATGAAGACGGTCCGCCGAGAGCTCTTGGGAGCCGGTTTTGGCGGCGCCGCCTGCGGTGCCGAGTGTGCGGGCCGAGTTCTTGTCTCCGTGGGTTCCATCGTCGTAGCCATTGTTCCTTTTCCTTTAATGCAAGGTCCGCGCGCTGCCCACTGACCGGGCCAGCGCAATGCGCGCCGATACCGCCGCGAAACGCGCATCGATGTCCGCGTCACGCGCGCGGAGCAATGAAGACTGGGCGTTGATGACTTCGATGTTGCCGGCGACGCCTGCTCTAAAACGCTGGCGCGCTTCGGAAACTTCCTGCGCCGCGAGCTGCAAGCGCTCGGCGGCGATCTGCTGCTGGGCGCCCGCCGAGCGCAGATCGAGCAGCGCGCCGTCGACATCGGCGGCGACCTGCTGGCGCAGGTCGCGCACGCGGACGTCGGACTCGCGCGCCGTGGCCTCCTGCTCGGCCTTTCGCCCCTCACGCCGGAAGCCGTCGAGAATCGGCACCGTGACTTCCACCGCGATCTGGCGCGTGCCGACGGCGTCCGGGACGCGCAGCCCGCTGAAGCCGTAATCGGCTTCCAGATCCAGCCGGGGGAGCCGTTCGGCGGAAATGGCGCTCACCGCCTGCCGCGCAGCCGCGCCGCGGGCTTGCTCGGCGATGAGATCGGGACGGGTCGCAATCGCCTGCGTCACCGCGGCGTTGCGGTCCGCCGGGACGTCGGCGGCGCCGAGCTGTACGCTCAAGCTGTCCGTCAACGTGATCGGCGTGCTGGGCTCAATGCCCAACGCGCGCGCGAGATCGATTTTCGCGCGATCGAGCTGATTCTCCGCCACGACGAGCCGGCCTGCGGCGTCCGCCAGCTGCGTCTTGGCGCGCGTGACGTCGATCGACGCGCTCACCCCCGCCTGCTGTTGCGCCACCGCCAGACCGACCAGCTCGGCGGCCAGCGCCGAGTCCGCCTGCCGCGCAGCGACGACCGCTTCCGCGCGCGCCGCCCGGGTGTACGCCAGCGCAACGTTTTGCGCCGCGGTCTCGATGACCGCGCTGCGCTCCGCGTTGGCCGCGTTCAGCTGCCCGCGTGCCGCGCTCACGCGACTCACGCTGGAGAGATCGAACAACGTCTGCGTGACGCGCGCGCGGCCGTCGTACGCATTGAACGGCGGCACGAGCGACGGCAGGCTCAGCCCCGGCAGCTGGAAACCGAGCGTCTGCGGATTGAACGTGCGGTTCACCCACGAGCCTGTGAGCGAGAGATTCGGCAGCAACGAAGCGCGAGCCTGGCGTACCCGCGCGCCGGCCGCGTCGCTGCGAAGTCCGGCAATCGTGACTGCCGCGGGACCGGTGTCTGCGCTCGCCTTGGTTGCCTGGCGGACGGCGCCGGCAAATGAGAGCGGGAGTGGTGCCGAGCCCGGCGCCTGCGTCTGCAGGACCAGTGCGATCAGGAGGTTACTTGCTGATACCATGGAGATAGAGATCGATGTGAGTGTTGAGGTAACTGGCGACGTCGAAGCCCTCTGGCATGCACGCCGAGAACGCCTTGCGAGCGATGACGGCGTGCATGAGCGGCGACATCGCCAGCTTGGCCGCGAGCATAATGTTCACCGGACGGAATTCGCCGGCCTCGATGCCTCTTTGGATGACGCCGGCCATCAGCCGATGCCCACGCGTCACGACTTCTTCGTAGTAGAAGCGAGCCAGTGCGGGGAAGTTCCCGGCTTCGGCCATCATCAGTTTGGGGATCCCGACGAGCGACGTTTCACCGACCAGACGCCAGTACTCGCGCACCAGCCGCTCCAGGAGCTCGCGCGCACTCCCGGTAAACGACTGGGCGAGCGCCTCGCCTTGGGCGATGACCTGGACAATGGTCTCGCGGATGAGCGCTTTGAACAGCGCCTCTTTATTCGCGAAGTAGAGGTAGATGGTCCCTTTGGTCACGCCGGCCCGGCGCGCGACGTCTTCGAGCTTGGTCGCAGCGAAGCCGCGATCGGAGAAGACCTCGAGGGCGGCGGCAAGGATCTCGTCGGGACGGGCGTCCTTGCGGCGGTGCCAGCGGGGGCGCGCGGCACGGGACGAACGACGTTTGACAGCAGTTGCGGGCATGGGAGTCTCCAAAGTTACTAACTGAACGGTCAGTAAGTAACTTTAGGTTCCCGCCGGGGTCAACCCCGCTGCCGGTAAAAGCGGATCAGGTCGGTGTTGGGCGCGGCGCCGCCGAGTTGGCGCAGAAACACCACGATCTGGCCGCGATGGTAGGACGAATGATTGATGAAATGGCGAAACATCTGCCGGAATGAGTGGACGTATTCGCCGCCCGTGGAAGGCTTTACGACCCGCGTCTCCTCGAGCCGGGCGTCTTTCAAACCCGCAACGAACGCCGCCCGCTCGCGCTCCACCTGCTCCCACCGGCTCCGCACCTCCGCCAGGGTGCGCAGGTCGGTTCCTTGTGCCACGGGCGGATTGGGCCGTCCCAACCAGCGATGCAGCCACAGCTGCTCGGCCCACACGATGTGGCCGAGCGTGCCGTGAATCCCGCCAAAGCTGCTCTTCAGGTCGCGGAAGTACTCATCGTCCGGCAGCTCGGCGACCGCATCAAGAATGATGCGGTTCGCCCAGCCGTTGTATTCGAAGAGTTCGAGGAATTCGTTCACCGTTACCGCGCGGGCGCAACCTCTCCCGCGTCCATCACGGAATCCTTCACTTCGCGACCTTCGATCACCTGTTTGTCGCCAACCACGGAGCCCGAGACCGTGGCGTTCTTCACCCGCACGCCCGTGCCGAGGATGCTGTTGGCAATCGTGCTGCCCTCCACGGTGCTGCCGGCCTCGATCGCGACATTGGGCCCGAGCGTCGCATCCCTGAGGCTCACGCCGTCTTCGACGTACACGGGATCCTTGATCTGCACGCCGGCTGGCACTTTCGCCGGTCGTTTGCCGCGACCGTGTTTGAGGAGATGCTCATTCGTTTCGAGCAGCGTGTCCACCTTGCCGCAGTCGTACCAGCCGCCCACCTCGCTTACGAACAGCTTCTTTCCTTTATCCACCATGTACTGGAACGCGTCGGTCAGGTAGAACTCGCCCCCCTTCCCGGGGGGGCTCTTGATGACGTGCTCGATCCCTTCGAACAGCGTCTGCCAATCCTTCACATACTGGAGCCCGATGTTGGCGCGCCGAGAGATCGGCGTGCTCGGCTTCTCGACGATCTTGGTCATATAGCCCTGCTTATCGGTCACGACCACGCCGAAGCGCTGGTAGTCCTCGACTTCTTTCGTCCAGATGATGCCGTCAGCCTTGCTCGTCTTCACGATCGATAGATCGGCATCGAACAAGGTATCGACGAAAATGACGATGACCGGACCGTCGACGTATGGACGCGCAAGGTTCACCGCCCCCGCGGTGCCGTCGAGCACTTTCTGCTCGATGAACCGCGCGGGAATGTCATAATGCTCTCGGACATACGCTTCGACTTTTTCTTTCAAGTGACCCGTGATGATGATCAGCTCATCGAGCTTGCCCGCGCGCCGCAGTGCATCCATCACGTAATCCATCACGGGCCGTCCCGCGACATTCACGAGCGGCTTGGGGACACGCTTTGTGAGCGGCAGAAGCCGGGTGCCCTTCCCGGCCATCGGCATGATCACCTTCATGGAACCCGTCCGTAGCGGTCTTTGAGCCGGACGACGTCGTCCAGCTCGGGCGTGGAAGCTTCCAGGAGATCGGTCACGACGACGGCCTCGAATTGATGGATCTGTTTGGGGGGGATGTGAAAGGCTTCACCCGCGCGCGCGCGCCGCTCGATCAGCGTCTCGCCGTGCTGGATCCGCAGGATGATCTCACCGGAGAGGACGTAGATCGACTCATCCTTCTTATTGTGATACTGCAGCGAGAGCACGTGGCCCGCCTCGATATGCAGGATCTTGCCGACGTAGCGATCGGCCTTCGCCCAGATGAGCTCGTATCCCCAGGGCTTGTCCACGCGGTAGGGGAGCCCTCCGGCGCTCATGCCAGCCTCAGTTTCAGCGACGACGGCACGGTCACGCACGCCGTCACGCATACCCCGCAGCCGACGCAACCTTCCGGCTTCAGTACGGGATGCCCGCGGTCGTCGAGCGCGAGCGCTTTCTCGCCGATCGGGCAGGCGCGCGCGCAGACGCCACACTCGGCTCCCTGAAACGTGATGCAGCGCTGGGGGTCCAGCTCGAGGATCCCCATGTGGACTTGGGACCAGGGGATCGCGGTTAGGGCTCCGGTCTCACATGCATTGGCGCAGGGCATGTCCTCGCAGGCGATGCACGCCCGCGTGGTGGGATCGATGTATGGCGTGCCGGCCGCCAGACCTCCGCCATTGGCAGGCATTTTCAGGATCGCATGCACGGGGCAGACGTCGATGCAGTCCCCACACCGCGTGCAGGCCGCCACAAACGCTACTTCCGGTGCCGCGCCGGGCGGGCGGAACCAGCGCTTCGGCGCAACGCGTCGCTCGGCACGCTCGGCGATCTCGTGAAGCAGCTTCCCGAAGGTCTCCTGGAAGAATGCACGACGATCAGACATCGTGAAGTCCCACGCACGACGCACCACGCACGACGCACGTCAAAATGACGGCTCCAGGCTGATCTGCCAGCGAAACGCGAAGCGTTTGTCGGTTCCGTCGGCCGCGTAGTTCCACCGATTCACCACGAACGGCACCTCGAAACGCATCGTCCACGCCAGCTCGTTGATCCGGGGATGGAGGATGAGCCCCACACCGCCATCATACAAGGTCGTGAATGACTTGCCGCTCGCCGTGGAGGGAACGGCGGCCGTATCGACCAGCCCGGCATCCACGAACGCCGCGACGCTCGCGTCGGCGAAGAGTACCCCCCCGAGTCGCCTGGAGCCCTCGAGGTTCAGGACCACTGCCCAGCGCCCGCCCAGATCGGGCCGGAAGCCGCGAAGGTTGGCGTCCCCTGGCGCATGATAGTGGAAATCGGGACGCACGAAGAGCGCGCCGCGGCTGCGCAACAGCGGGTTCGTGAAGGTCTCGTAGGGATCGGCACCAGCCAGCATGATGCGACGTTGCAGCGCCGGCGCGTCCGGCGCGAGGTAGGCGCCGCCGAAGACTCTGGCACCAAGGGTCGTCTTGAGGATGAAAGGCGTGCGCACGCTGACTTCGGCCGTGGCGCGCGCGAGCCCTTCAACGTCATAGCGCCTGGACGACTGTTGGCCCGGTCCGGGATTCTTGTACACAAGGCCACCACGGACGCTCGCTCGGGCCTGCCAGATGCGGTCGCCGTGCCGGCTCACCAGCGAACCCCACGGTCCGGCTTCGAGGGTGCCCGCGTTTTCCCACAGCCGCCGGTCCACGTAGCCGGTGTCGGTGACCGCCATCCAGATCGCGTCAACGCCCGCGTGCCGGTCGGCGCCGAAGGTCGGGTGCTGGCGGAGCGAGCGGTCGGCGTGCAGCGCCACACCGGCGCGTCCCTCCACGCTCCAGCCGGAGACCAAGGCCTCGGTGCGCGCTATCGGGTGCGAGACGGGATTCCCCCATCGCGCGTAGATGCCCTCCCGGTGTGTCGCGTCGCGATCGAGCCCGTAGGAATACACCAGGACGTTTTTCTCGAAGCGGCCGAGGTAGTTCGATCGGCTGCGCAGCGCGAGCGTCGTCCCGGCGTAGTCGTTCGACCAAGCAAGAGGCAGCACGCTGGTCACCCTGCGATCACGGCGTGATGCCTCACGCGTAGGATTGTCGAAGCGTACCAGATCCTTGGAACGCGAACCGAACAACCCCCGCCGTTCATAGTTGTTCAGCGCATTCCAGTCGTGCGCGCGCTGGCGCGGATCGAGCACCAGCCGCTTTGGCTTGCGGGCTGTCACGAATTCCACGCGCTCACGCTCTGGCTGGCCGGTCGCCCGCGCATAGATCGTGTCGGCGTCGCCGATTTCAACCGGCATCCAACCGTCGCCTTGACGACTGATGCTAACAGCCGTCAGCCATCGGCCGTCAGCGAGCCGCCGTCGCTGAACTTTGTCCAACCGATAATCGATCAACGGCGTTCCATGCAGCCACTGGCCGAAGAGCCACTTCAGATCCTGGTGTGAGACCTCTTCGGCGACGCTGCGAAACGCGTTCTCATCGACATGCTTCAAGCGATACCGCGCGTAGTAGGTCCGCAGGATCTGCCGCATTACATCGTCGCCGACGACATAGCGTAGCTGCTCGTAAAAGAGCTGGCCCTTCTCGTAGATCATCGTGTTGTAGGTCGCGAAGTCGCGGTAGCGCTCGCTCACCATCGAGACCGGCTCGCTCCAACGGTCCAGGTCCCACAGCAGGATTTCGCGCTCGAGGTCGGCGTACCCCGAAGGCTGGCCGTGTGCCTCGAAGAACCACGCGGTCTGGAAGCTCGTGAATCCTTCGTCGAGAAATCCCTCGCGCCATTCGTTGTTGGCGAGAATGCCCATCGTGTAATTATGGCCCAGCTCGTGGACGATGAGGCCGAGCCCTGAGCTGCCGTCCATGATCATCATGGGGAACTCGGTACCGCCGCCCTCGATGCGGTGCACGTTCGTGAGCTGCGGCCACGCGAACTTGCCGTAGAGCGAGTCGAGCCAGGCGAGCGCCAGCTGTGTGCGCTGAACCGCGATGCCTTTCCCCCACGTCGCGCTGTCGCCGGGGAGATAGAGGACGCGCACGACGACGCCTTTGTACCGGCCCTCTTCGTAGCGGTAATCGGGATTGAGCGAGAGCGCGAAATGATGGACGGAGTCGGCGTAGAACCGCACGCATTTCCGTCCGGCTGCTACTGCGCCGCACCGGTTTGGACCGCCCGACCGCCCGTAGTAACTGCGTTGATAGTCGATCGCACCGCCAGCGACCGCCCCGACCGCCGCCCTTTGCCATCCAGGGTCACCTTCGACCGGCACACCCGTTGCCCCAACCACCTGATCCGCAGCCAGATCGAGCATCACGTCATAACTCGCGAACTCGCCGTAGAACTCGCCCGCCGGATACAGCGGGTGGGCCTCCCAACCGTACTTGTCATAGACGACGACTTTCGGATACCACTGCGCAAGATCAAAGCGCCGCCCCCGGCGCCCCTGACGCCGTGGGAGTGTCGATGGACGGGCGTGCCACCTGATGTCGACCGCCAACGAATCGCCGGGCGGGAGCGCGTGCGGCAGGCGCCAATGCGCGATCGTCGAATCGGGAGCATACGGATAATCCGGCGCGAGGTTGACCCCCATCACCGTCGTCGCCGTGATCCGCTCGAACGCGTAGTCGGGGTCCTGCATGTGCTGAAACCGCACGCGTCCTTCCGTAGAGTCCACCGCGGCCCAGCGCGAGCCGGGACGAAAAGCGTTCAGGTACTGGTGGACGTAGAAATCGCGGAGCGTGTCGGGCGACTGATTGACGTACGTGATCCGCACATTGCCGCTCAGCACACCACTCGGCTCGTCGAGCGAGGCGACGATCTCGTAGGCAACCCGCTGTTGCCAGTAAGTCGAATCCGCCGAGACAATGATCAATAGAAGCGCGAGCATGGCCCGGGAATCTCGCGTCTTTACGGTGCCGCTCGCAAGGAAAGGACGCTGAGATTCGCGCGCGTGACGGCACTATGAGCCTCCACCTTAACCAGGAGGACTCATGTTGCACCGTATCCTTGCCGTCGCCACGCTGGCGGCGGTGCTGGGGTGCGCCGATCGCGCACCCGTGACAGAGCCGGACGGCGGTGTGCAAGCAGCCGCCTCAATCGCCACCCTCTCGAAGCGGCCCGAGGCACTCGCGAAGATCGTCGCGAAGGGGCTCCGGAACGCGGCGTTCCGCGCGTACCTGAAAGCCCAGCTCGACGCGTCGCCGTATCGCGAGCACAAGCTCCACTTCCAGACCTTTCTCGCCGCCAACAGCGGGCATGCGTTGCGCCAGATCGCAAGCGAGAACGGCCTGAGCGAAGAGTCCATTGCCGAGCAGGCGAAGGCGGCCATCGAGATCGAGGTATACCTCCCCGTCCCCGCGCACCGGGCGGCGTGGACCGGCGACGAGAACATCCTCGTCGCGACGGCATTGACCGATGACGACCCGCCAATCGCGTTCGATGTGGACGGACGCCGCCAGGTCCTCGACCCGAAGACGCCGCCTACCACGCCAGTGCTGGCTATAGTGCCGGTAGAGACCGATTTCTCGAGAATCCCAAGTCGCGTGGAGGAATGCATCGTAGACTGCGGCGGTGGCGGCGGCCCGATTGGAGACGTCCTTCCGCCACCCCCGCCTCCGCCCGGCCTGTACATGACCAAAAGTCATTTCGTACAAGACTTTGAAGGCTGGTTGAAGGGGTCACCCGAATTTGAAGTCCACATGCTGGGGCAGAAGGGGACGACCGACTCTCTGTACGACTATCAATGCGCCGGCGAGCACGCCGGGGGCCCGTACACGTTCGATCAAAACGATCTCGATTGGTCTGGGAGTGTGCTGCTGTTTTCCAAGACGCAGCTCGACCAGTACAACGCCGCCCATCCGAACCAGAATCTGCGGGTGTTCGTGGTCGAGGACGACGACACCGCGTGTCAGATCAAGACGGATGTCGGACGGGCAGAACAGCTCTTCAAAATCGTGGACAGCCTCTATAACGACCTCACTGGAGGCAACGACTCGAGCACCGCAGTCGTGAAGGCATACAAATACGCCAAAGCAGCCAGGAGCTTTTGGCAAGCCATTTCGTCCTTCTTCAAGACCAACGATGACGTGGTCGGCACTGCCGTCGAAGATGACATCGTGGGCAGCACGTATCCGGGCTACAACTGGTTCGTCAAGGGCGACGACAACATCACGAACGGCTGGATCAACCTCGTCATGTATTGAGGACCAACATCATGCGTGGTGGCTTTCTATCACTGGCTCTCGTAGCCGTCACAACCACTCCTGCAGCAGCGCAATGGGACGTGGGATTCGAGATCAGCACCACTCATTATCGTGGATCGTCACGCGCAGCGACTGACACCGGTGGTCCAACGACAATCCGGCCGGGGAATGCGACGGCATTCGGAGTACGCGTGGATCGCGCGATCCGGAGGGTTCGCCTGGCCCTGCAAGCATCATACGCACACGTGGGCCTGACAGCGGCAGCTCCCAACTTGACGCTGACGGACAACTCGGCTGGGGAACTGTTTGAGGGACAACTGCTGGTGAACTTCCAGGTGGTGGGGATAGGGTCGAGCGGAGCGATACGAGCGGAAGTGGGACCCTCCCTCCACCTCTGGAAGTCTGAGGACGAGACGCGATCCCGCGGCGGCGTAGTCGCCGCAGCGGCGTACGAATGGCCCGTCGCGAGGCGGTTCTCGGGCGCGATCCGAATCGAGGGGATCCTGTCGAAATCGTGGTTCGACCCAGGTGACTTGCCGTCCGAATTGGAGCGGCGAGTCACCTGGCGCTACGGCGTGGGACTCGGCCTGCGCTATCGCCTGTAACTCACCGCAGGATAATCGCCGGGACGTCGCTCTCTTTCACGAGCTTGTTGAAAGCCGGAATATCAGCGTCGAGCACGGCCTTCAGGCGATCGAGCTGCACCTGCAACGCCGCCGACAGCCCGTCGAACACCTGAACCGACTGCGCCGTCGGCGCGGCCTCGGCGCTCGCCACCACCCCCGCGAGCGCCGCGATCTTGTTGTTCAAGCGGATCGGGTAGTTCAGCGGATCCTGGCTCGAGCGATTCTTCACTTGATAGATCTGCTCCTCGACCGCGGCGAGCCGGCCCTTGATCGAGTCGGCCTGCTGCCCGATGCGCCGGCCGGCATCGCCGGGAAGACCTCGGGCGCGCGTCGCCGCGCCGTCGAGCTGCTCGCGCACCTCGCGGATCTTCCGCACGGCATCGTTCGCCGCGCTCACGCGGCCCGAGATCTTCATGAGCAGATCGAACTGGCGTTGATATTCCTCCTGCGTCGTCTTCACACGCGGGTCGGGCCGCACCGTGAACGCGCGCGTCTGCGACCAGTCGCCCACCGTCAGCCGAACCTTGTAGGCCCCCGGCACCGCCACGGGGCCGACCGTCCCCCCCGCCCAGAAGATCATGCCCTGGAAGCGGCTCGCATCGGGATAGCGCAGGTTCCAGACGAACCGGTTCATGCCGGCGCGCACTTTGAGGGAATCGGGGCTCGGGGCTCGGGGCTTGGGAGTAAACCTGCGGACCAGGGAATCGCGGCTGTCCAGGAAGTCCAGGCGCACGTCGGTTGCCGAGTCGGGCGCAGTCTTCAGATAAAAGAACATGGCTGCACCACCTGGCGGATTGCGGCCCACACCAACCAGTCCCCCTCCCCCTCCCCCACCTCCGAATCCCCCACCCAGCCCCATGCGGTACGCGGTGCGCGGCGTGTAGAGGAAGCGCGTCGCGCGCGCAACGGAGTCGGCGAGCTGCTGCAGCGGTGTCAGGTCATCGAGAATCCAGAACGCACGGCCGTGCGTCGCCGCAACGAGATCGTTGTCCTTGACCACGAGGTCGTGAATCGGCACGACCGGGAGGTTGCGCTGCAACGACTGCCAGCTATTGCCGTCGTCGAAGGACACGTATACGCCGAACTCGCCGCCGGCGTAGAGTAGGCCGCGTCGAGCGGGATCCTCGCGCACGACGCGGATGAAGTGAGTGGCGGGGATTCCACCGGTGATGCTGCGCCACGTCTTGCCGTAGTCGGTCGTCTTGAAGATGTACGGCTTGAAGTCGTCGACCTTGTAGCGCGTCGCCACGAGGTAAGCGGTCCCGGCGTCGTGCGGCGACGGCTCGAGCGATGAAATCAACGACCAGTCGGGCAGATCGCGCGCGGGGGGCGTCACATTGGTCCACGTCTTGCCGCCGTCCCGCGTCACGTGCACCAAGCCATCGTCGCTCCCTGCCCAGATCAAACCGGAGTCCTTTGGACTGGGCGCGATCACGAAGACCGTGTTGTAGTACTCGACGCTCGTGTTGTCCTTGGTGATCGGCCCGCCGGAGGGGCCTTCTTTCGACTTGTCGTTGCGCGTCAGGTCGCCGGAGATCGCCTCCCAGCTCTGCCCCTCGTTCGTCGTGCGGAAGATGACATTGGCGCCGGCGTACAGCACGTTGGGATTGAACGGCGACAGCACTACGGGGAACGTCCACTGGAAGCGGTACTTCAGGTCCGCGGCGCCCCACCCCATCGGGTTGTCGGGCCACGGGAAGATGTTGCGCTCCTGGCCGGTGCGGGCGTCGAGCCGAGAGAGGTAGCTGTAACTGCCGGCGTACACGATGTCGGGGTCGTCGGCGCGCGCCGCGATCCAGCCGCTCTCACCGCCGCCCACCTCGTACCAGTCCTTCTCGCCGATCGTCCCGCCGTCGGTCCGGCTCGCGATGCACACGGTTGGCGATCACGTGATAGAACTGCGCGGTCGGCTGATTGTCCTGCCCCGTCCACGTCGCGCCGCCGTTATAGCTGATGTTCGCGCCGCCGTCGTTGCTGTTGATCATGCGGGCGGGATCGTTGGGCGCGATCCACAGCCCGTGATGGTCACCATGGGGCGCGCGCAGCGGCGTGAACGTCCGGCCGCCGTCCACCGAGCGATACATCCCGGTGTTCAGCACGTAGACCGTCTCGGGATTCTTGGGATCGGCGTGGATGTGGGTGTAGTACCAGGCGCGTTGCCGGAGATTGCGTTCGTCGTTGGTCCGCCGCCACGTCTCGCCGCCGTCGTCGGAGCGGAACACGCCGCCCGAGTCGGCCTCGACGATCGCCCACACGCGCTCGTGATTGGCGGACACGGTGACGCCGATCTTCCCGATCACGCCTTTGGGCAGGCCTTCATTGCGGGTGATCTCTTTCCACGTGTCGCCGCCGTCGGTGGACTTGAAGAGCCCGGAGCCGGGCCCGCCGCTCGACATGTACCACGGCCCGCGCCGCGCCTGCCAGATCGAAGCGTAGAGAATGCGCGGATTGGTGGGGTCCATTGCAAGATCGATGGCCCCGGCCGAGTCGGACCGGAACAGCACTTTCTCCCAGGTCTTGCCGCCGTCCTTGGACCGGAACACGCCGCGCTCCGGATTTGGCCCGAATGCGTGACCGAGTACCGCGACGTAGACGAGGTCGGCGTTCGCCGGATGCACACGGATCGCACCGATCTGCCCGGCGTTATCCAGGCCGACGTGCGTCCATGTCTTCCCTGCGTCCGTGGACTTGTAGACGCCATTGCCCGGCGACACGTTGCCGCGGATCGGCGACTCGCCGGTCCCGACGTAGATCACATTGGGATCGGAGGGCGCGACCTCGATCGCGCCGATCGAGCCGGCGCGGAAGTCCTTATCCGAAATCGGCACCCAGGTCAGGCCGCCGTCCGTCGTCTTCCATACGCCCCCGCCCGTGCCGCCGAAGTAGAACGTCAGAGGCTGGTCGGCATGGCCCGCCACGGCGGTGACCCGACCCCCGCGGAACGGCCCGATCTCGCGCCACTCGAGCGCGTTGTAGAGAGATGTATCAAAGGCGGGAGGGGGGACGGGGGACGGGGGACGGGTGCGACGTTGGGCAACGGCAGAGTGTGCGAGTGTGAGGAGACAACCCGCGAGGACAAGACGGCGGGACATAGACAACGGCTCCAGGGCGAAGAGTGAGCCGCTATTATATCCCGCCGCCGTTGCTCCGCTACGGCGTCTGCGGTGCGGGCGTCCTCGGCGGCACGATGGCCTGGCCGATGGTGTTGTTGTCGGTCCCGAACCAGATCGCCTTCGTCCGAGGATCGTAGAACATGTGCCGCACCACGCCGCCGCCGCTCGGCACTTGCGTCTCTTCCGAGAACTGTAGCGTGCGCGCATCAAACGACACGAAGCGATTCGGCCGCGACGTCTCGACCACCCAAACGCGATCTTCATCATCGCGTACCATCGCATAGGGTCGCGCGTCCGCGCCGCCGGGCAGCTGCCACTCATCGATCTTGCCGGTCTCCGGATCGTAGCGGCCCAGCTTGCCGCCGGCATAGTCGCCGTACCAGACACGATCGTCGGACGTGATCTCCATCCGCCGCGGGCGGGTCTCCGGCCGCGGCAGCGTGATCTCGCGCAGCTGCATCGTCGCCGGATCGACCGTCGCGATCTTGTTCGTGCCGAACTCCATGAACCAGGGATGCCCCTTCGAGTCCATCTTGATGCCGTAGGGACGCGCGTTCTCGGTCGGCACTTTGATGAGGCGGATCGTTCCGCTGGCGACAGTCAGGTGACCAACGGCGTTGCCGCCCTGGCACCATGCGGTCGGGGATCGGGTACTGCTTGATGCTGCCGTCTTTGGGATCGAGCCGGCCGATGTAGCCCGCGAGGTTTCCCGAGTACCACACCATGCCCGACTTGTCGACGATCAGGTTGTGTGGGCCGCTGCCGGGTGGGAGCTCGTATTTCTTGAACTCGCCCGTCGTCGGCACGAAGTAGGCGAGATAGTTGCCCGCCTGGCCGCAGAACCAGATGCGATTGGTGGTGGGATCGAGGAACGGATCGCGCGGGCGCGTATCCGCCCACGGCACGGGCCATTCTTTGATGACAGGAGGCTTATCTGCGAGAGGAACTGCGACGGCGAGCACACCCAGCCACGCGATGCTCTTCATGGTCACTCCCCTGTAAGCATTCTCCGTTGCAGTGCTGTGAGACGCCGGCGCACCGAGCCGTCAAAGATGCGGTCGCCGACCCTTACCACTACCCCGCCGAGGATTTTAGGATCGGACCGGAAGTAGGCCCGCACCTCGCGGCCCAGCGCCTTGGTCAGCCGCTCCACCACCTGCTTTTGCGTGCGCGCGTCGGGCTCGTTCGCGAGGGTCACGCCGGCGTGCACGCGGTTCAGCTTGTGATCTAAGAGGACTTGATACTCCTGCGCAATCTCGTCGAGCAGCCCCTGGCGCCCGCGCCGCACCACGGCTTGCAGGAATCTGACGAACTCCGCCGGCGCTTCGTCCTTGAGCGCGCGCTCCAGGATTTGGGCTTTGGCGGCTTTCGACACGCGCGGCGACTCGAGCGCAGTGGCAATGCGCTCGTCGGCCTGGATCGCCCCGGCGACGGCGTCGAGCAGGGGCCCGTACTGGTCGCCGGCCGCGAACAGCGCCTCGGCATAGTTGCGCGCGACCGTCACGCTTTTCACCGCTTTTTCGTCTCCGCTTTGCCGAGGCTCTCGAGGAACTCCGTGACCAGCCGGCGGTTGGCTTCCGTGTCGAGGTTCGCCTCGATGACCCGCGAGGCCGCGGCGATGGACAGCTCCACCGCCTCGCGCCGCAGCGCCAAGATCGCTTTCTCTTTCTCGGTGTCGATGTCTTTGCGCGCGCGACTGAGCAGCGCGTCGTACTCCTCGCGCGCCTTGGCGAGCAGCGTTTCGCGCTCCTTCTGGGAGACAGCTTTCGCCTTCGCCAGGATCTCCGCCGCCTCGTTCCGCGCGGCCGCAATCTGCTTCCGATGCTCCTCGAGCAGCCGCTGCGCCTCGGCATTCGCTTTTTCGGCGTCCTCGAGCTGCTTCTGAATGCGGCGCTCGCGCTCCTCGACCGATTTCACGAGCACCGGGAATCCCCAGCGCCACAGCACGAAGAGCAGGATGCCGAAGACGACCAGCGTCCAGATGATCAACCCGGGGTTGATCGTGAACGGGCCCCCGGCCCCCCCTCCCCCTGCTTCATGCGCTTCCTGCAGCAGCAGCAGCACTAGGCCAACTTGAAGAGGAGGGCAAACACCAATGCGGCCAGCGTCGCGCCTTCGACCAGCGCCGCGGTCAGGATCATCGCGCCGCGGATGTCGGCCGACGCCTCGGGCTGCCGCGCGATGGCTTCGACCGCCTGACCGCCAATGCGGCCGATGCCGAGGCCGGCGCCGATGATCGCGAGCCCCATCCCGATGCCGGCGCCGAGCAGCGCGTTGCTGTTGAGCGCCGTCTCGGGCGTGGCTTGGAGCAGCATGAGCAGGTTGTGCATTTCTTCCCCTGGTAAAGTGTCTGTGCGTCGTGCGTCGTGCGTCGTTAGTGCTCGTGACGCATCAAGCCGATGAAGACCGATGTGAGGAGTGCAAAGATATATGCCTGCAAGAATGCCACGAGCAGCTCGAGAAACATCATGAACAGCGTCAGCGCGACGGAGCCCGCCACCACGCCGTAGCGAATCACGGCCGGCGCGGTGCCGAAGACGAAGATGAGGCCGAGGAGCACAAGGATCACGAAGTGCCCCGCCGTCATGTTCGCGAAAAGTCGCAGGGTCAGCGCGAACGGCTTGACGAGTTTGCCGATCAGCTCGACGGGCGTCATGATGATCGCCATGATGACGGCGCCGACGCCTTTCATGCCCGGCGGCACCATCACGATGGTCTTCAGGTACCCCTTGGGACCGAGCGTGCGGAAGCCGGAGATCTCGATCGTCAGAAAGGCGGTCAGCGCGAGCCCGGCGGTCACGGCGATGTTGCCGGTGGCGGCGGCGCCCCAGGGCAGCAGCCCCAGCAGATTGCAGTACAGAATGAAGAAGAAGAGCGTCAAGATGTAGGGCGCAAAGACTTCCCCGCCGTGCCCGATGCTCGCGATCACGACGTCGTTCCGGACGAACAGGACCATGGCCTCGACGGCGGCGCCGATGCCGCCCGGTGCTTTGCCTTCGCGGTGGCGCCGATCGACCTGTCGCCCACCCCACCAGATCGTGAGCCAGACGAGGAACGCGGCGAGGAGCATGAAGACGACGTGCTTGGTCGGCGACACATCGATGTGGGTGCCGGGGATGTACCAGGGACCCGGCAGCGTCTTCTCCCCGATGAACGGCAGCTCGATCACATGGCTGTCGCCGGTGTGATGGAAGATCATCGCGCCGATATCGGGCTTCTGCATCACCTGAGAAACCTCGTTTCCAGGAACAAGAGCGGCAACAGCACACCGACGTACCCCAACAGGGCCAGAGCTGCGCGAGAACCGCGATTCCACCCCCGATCGCCGCAGGCTCACCACCAAGCGCAGTGGCTACCGCGACCAACCCAACACCGAGAGCGACGAGGATGACCAAAGCTTTCACGTCGCGCCCCGTTACCGCCCTTTGCCGCCCTTTTCCGTGTCGCGCTTTACGCGGTAGTAAATGCTCATAAACCCCGCAAACCCGCCGACGAACGCGCCGAGGATCGTGAACAGCGGCCGCGTATGCGTCCAGCCGTCGACGAACCATCCGCCCGCACCGAACAGCAGGATGGCGATGGTGAAGTTGAGCGCCATCCCGAAGTACTCGTAGCCCTGACCGTATCCTTTGGCTTCAGGCCCTTCGTCTTTTTGCACGGGAGTCATGTTGCGCCGGGAAACCTAGACGCTTGTGAAATTTTTCGCAAGCAAACCGTCACGCCTGCAACGCTATGTGGCGCTTAGGGGTAGGGTGTTATTACCTTGGCTGCAATGGCCCCGAACCCCTCCCCCGTCCCCCGTCCCTCCTCCCCGGTGTCCGGCGACGTCGAATTGCTCGAGCGTCTCGCCTCCGCGCGCGCGGATCTGCTTGCGCAGATCGGCCAGCGCATCATAGGCCAAACGGACGTGCTGGACGGGATTCTCACGGCGATTTTCTCGGGGGGACACGCGCTGCTCGTCGGCGTGCCGGGACTCGCCAAGACGCTCATGGTGCAAACGGTCGCCGAGACGCTGGATCTCGCGTTCAACCGCATTCAGTTCACGCCGGACTTGATGCCCTCCGACATCACCGGCACCGAGATCATCGAGGAAGATCTCGCGACCGGAAAACGCGGCTTTCGGTTCGTGCGCGGGCCTGTCTTCGCGAACATCGTACTCGCCGACGAAGTCAATCGCACGCCACCTAAGACGCAGGCGGCGTTGCTCCAGGCGATGCAGGAGCATCAGGTCAGCGCCGCGGGCCAGACGTATCGGCTCCCCTCACCGTTTTTCGTGCTCGCGACGCAGAATCCCATCGAGCAGGAAGGGACGTATCCGCTGCCCGAAGCACAGCTCGACCGCTTCATGTTCGAGCTGCGCGTGAATTATCCGTCGCAAGAGGAAGAAGAGGCGATCGTCGCCGCGACGACCGGCGATGCGGTCGCCGACGTCAGTTCGGCGCTGACGTCTGACGAAGTGGTTGCGATGCAGCACCTCGTCCGCCGGATTCCCGTGTCGGAGGCGCTGGTGAAGGCCGCGGTCACGCTGGTGCGGATGACGCGCCCGCCCGAGGAAGGGTCGCCTGCTTTCATTAAAGAGTACATCTCCTGGGGCGCGGGGCCCCGCGCGTCGCAGTACTTGATCCTCGGCGCCAAGGCCCGGGCGGCGCTCGACGGCCGGCCGATGGCGGACGAGGACGATTTGCGTCAGGTCGCGCCGACGGTGCTGACGCACCGGATCGTCATCAACTTTGCGGCCGAGGCCGCGGGGCGGACGGCGCAGGACATCATCGCGCAGCTACTCAAGGAGGCCCGTTGGCAGCCAAAGTAGCGCTCCTCTCGTTGGCCGTTGTGGTGTCGGGCGTCGTGTGGCAAAACCCAACAGATGGTCGACAGTTACTCGCGCGCATGCGCGCCGCGTATCTCGGCAAATGGTTCAAGACGGTCACGTTCCAGCAGCAAACCATCCAGACGCATCCCACTGGCGTGACCGACACCACGACGTGGTACGAGGCGCTCAAGTCGCCCGATCGGCTGCGCATCGATTTCGGTGATCCCAAAAACGGCAATGGCGTCGTCTACACGGCGGACTCGCTGTATGTCGTGCGGAGCGGCAAGGTCACGCGCACCGCGGCGTCGGGAAATCCATTTCTCCCCTTCGTCGCGGGCGTCTATGACCAGCCGCTCGAGACGACGTTGCGGCAGATTCAACCGTACAAGTTCGATCTGTCCAAGCTGTATACGACGACGTGGGAAGGCCGGCCGACCTACGTCGCCGGCAGCCTGTCAGCGAGCGACACCACGTCACCGCAGTTCTGGATCGATCAGGAGCGGCTGATCGTCGTGCGGATGATTGTGCCCCTGAATCCCGCTACGCCCGCGGATGTAGCCGACATTCGGCTCGAAGATTACCGGCCGGTGGCGGGCGGCTGGCTTGCCGTGTTGGTCGAGATCATGCATGGCGGCCAGGTGATCCAGAAGGAGCAGTACAGCGATTGGCGCGGCAACGTCGAGCTACCGGGGGACTTCTTCGTGGCGGCAAAGTGGCGTGACGTGCCGCATTGGCACCACTAGGCGGGCGGCGGCAACCGTTCTCCCTCGCGCTGTCTCGCGAGAAGTCGTTCGGCAAAGTCGACCCGCTCTTCCAGCTCTGCGACGCGCTGTTTCAAATCGTCGAGCTCCGCGAGTCTCGCCCGCACGTCCTCTGATTCAGCGAGCGTCTCGCCTCTCCACGAGCGCCGGCGGTAGCCGGGCGGAAGCAGCCGCGCTACCGCCACCTGCAGGACGGCCACGAGCGCCATAATCGCGCCAACACCGATCGCCCACTCCGGAATTCCGAACATCTTAAGCAACCCTCATTTCCATACTACTTCACCCTCCGATAGGTTTGCTCGCTATCCACGACACGTAGCTCCCCCACCGCTCCATCCGGATCGATCACGAACGCGACATACGACGCATCCCAGAATGGATCCGGCCACGTGACCCGAAACACGTCGTACTGCCAATGCTCGAGCTGGCCCTTCGCGGCGCCGGCCTGCAGCGTCAACTTGCCGTCGTTCAGTCCGACGGTCGCTGTTCCGAACAAGCTATCGGCGTACGTGCCCGCGTAGCGATCGAGCGGCAGCGTCGGATGAGTATTCGCGATCCGCTTGCTCTCCTCGACCTGCTGCGCCGCGCGTGAGCTGTCCGCGAGCCGTCGATAGAGCACGCGCATCTCGGCGCTCCAATCGTGCGCGGGTGTACTGGGCCCGATGAAGCGATCGAAGACGGTGTACATCAGCGCGTGGCGCAGCTCGGAGTGATCGAGGTTCGTGAAGATCGCGACGCCCGCGCGCCGGCTGGGAATCAGTCCGACGATCGCCGAGCGTCCCTCGATGCTGCCGGTGTGGATCGCGGTGAATTCGCCGCGATAGTCCTGCAGGATCCAGCCGAGGCCGTACGCCTGGTAATGGAGATTGGTCAGCGTGGCCGTGGGATAAAACGGCCGCTGCACGGTCTGCTGCGGCCGAAACAGCTCGGCGAAGTTGCGCGCGCTGACGAGCCGTCGCCCCGCCACGCGACCGCTGTCGAGCAGGAAGCGCAGCCATTTCGCCATGTCGGCCGCGGTCGAGAGGATCGAGCCCGCCGGCGCGATGTCGTCGATGCCGTCGAGCGCCGCGGGCAGCACGCGCACCGTATCCCGCACGATGCCGTGCGGTGACGTCACGTCGGTGATGCCGGCGGCCTTGAGCTCGGCCGCATCGGCCACGGTTTCGGTCATGCCAAGGGGGCCGAGGATCTTGGCGTGGAGCAGCGCTTGCCACGTCGTGCCGGCAACACGCGCCGCGACATCTCCGGCAAGCGCGTACGTGACATTGTTGTACTGAAAGCGCGACCGAAAGCTCGTCTGCGTGGGGACGAAGCGCAGGCGGTGCGCGATCGTCGCGAAATCGAGCCCACTCGTTCCCCAGAGGTAGTCCGGATCTCCGAAGCCCACGCGGTGCGTGAGCAGGTCCCGCACCGTGATCTCGCGCGTGACGTACGGATCGGCGAACTGCACGGCCGGCTCGTGCTTCTGGACCGGATCGTCGAGCGCGAGCTTCCCTGAATCGGCCAGCATCGCCACGAGCATCGCGGTGAAGGCCTTCGTCGTGGACATGTTGCCGAAGCGCGTGTGGACAGTCACGGGATCGGGCTTGCCCAGCTCGCGCACGCCGTAGCCCTTCATGAAGAGCACCGAGTCGCCCTGGACGACGACGATAGCGAGGCCGGGGACGCGCCAGTCCTTCATCCCCTGCGTGATGTAGGCGTCCAGACCGGTGAGCGGGCGCTGCTGGGCAAGCACAAGGAGAATGGGCAGAAGGTTCATGGCGACCAAAGGTCCTACTTGAAGAAGAGGTGCGCAACCGGCGCTTCAAGGTTCCAGTAGATCAGCGCGTAGATCCCGCCGAAGCGGGCATGTGACCTAAGGTCGTGGAGGCGGGGTAGATTGGAAAGGAGAATCGATGCCATTCAAACCTGTGATGCATCTGTCCATCCTCGCCGCCCTAGCGGCGTGCGACCTCTTCGGTCCTGCGTCGAGCCTGTCGCACGCGGCCGCGACGACCGGATGCGGGCCGGCCGACGGGCCGACCCTTGTGGTGACGCTGGCGCGTGAACCGATCGGAACTGCCGCGCCGTCGTATCCGTACGCGAGCGTGCAGGTTTGGGAGCCTCCTGCCGTGAGTGCACTTGCCGGCCACACCTGGAGCGTCGGCCCGAATGCCGATGCCTCCGCCTGGTACGTCTCGCTGCCCGGCAGATCGCAATCGGCCGCGGGCGGCAGCATCACGATAACGAGCGTCGACAGCGCCAACACCATCGAGGGTGCGGTCAGCCTGCGCTTCCCCTCGCGGATCGTGGCGACCCACTTCCGGGCTCCCTGGATCCAGCGCAGCGGCCCTCTGTGCGGATGAGCATCTCGGGATGCTGACCAGGACTGTCGTGGCGCTGGCGAGCGTGGTGGCGGTGCTGGGCCCGTGCGACCCGACCGGCGTGCGGCCTCCCAAGGATCTCGCGGGGACGTGGGGCGGCGAGAACGCGGGACTCATCGCGGACGACACGAGCGCGCACGTCCACATCGGCTGCACCTACGGCAACATCCATCAGCAGATCGTTCCAACCGAGGGCCGGTTCGACGTACCCGGCGAGCAGAACATCACGGCGCATCCGGTCGATCTGGGGATCATGCATCCGGCGCGGTTTCGCGGTCGCGTTCTTGGCAGCAACATGACGTTGACGATTCAGCTCACGGACACGACCGTCACCCTCGGCCCTGTGCTGCTCACGTTTGGCAAAGAGCCGCGGATGGGACCGTGTCCGATTTGCCGGAGGCCCCGCTGAGACCATTCCTTTTCGCCGGTGTGATCACCGCCGCGGTTGGCCTCGCCGGTTGTTTCCTCGAGCCCGACACGGGCCTCAGCGGTCAATGGGGCGGTCGCCTCATTGGCCTCGATGCCCGTGGGTCCTATATGCGGCTCGACTTCGTCTGCTCGCAGGCCGTCGCACCGAACCTGCCGCTCGACGGCTCCGGACGTTTCGAGGGCACGGCCCGGGTCACGCGCGTCAGTTGGGCTGGGCCGGCGCCGACGGTGCTGCGGTTGTCCGGGAAGGTCGAGAACGGTGTGATGATGATGCTCTCGGTTGCGTCGGTCTGGCCGCCCCACGGCGCGCAGCCGGACACGCTGATCAGCTACCAGTCTTACACTCTCCTGCGTGGAGCTGCGCCGGATTTCATTGGGTGGGCCTGTTTGGAGTGAGCCTCCGCGTCTTAGCGCCGTCCAGGTTCGGCGTGCTATAATCTGCCCAACATCCCACCATTCGAGCGTTCCAATGCGCACCGCCTCCCTCATCGCTGCCACCTGTGTCGCCGCTTCACTTGCCGCGCAGGAGCCGGCTCCCCCGCCGGTGGTGGGAACCTGGGATCTGACGTTCACGGCGCCGGACGGTCGTGCGCTGCCGTCGTGGCTCGAGGTGCACGCGTCCGGCCGCGGCGTGCTGGTGGGCCGGTTCGTGGGTGTCGTGGGGAGCGTGCGCCCGATTTCCCGGCTCACATATGCGAACGACACGCTCCGCTTTTCGCTGCCGCCGCAGTGGGAGGCGGGCGACGCCGATGTGCAGTTCGCGGCCGCTGTGGCGGGCGACGGTCTGAGCGGGGCGATCACCGATCCGAGGGGGACGCGGTATCCGTTTACGGCGGTGCGGGCGCCTGCGCTGCGCCGGGCCACGCCGCTGTGGGGTGCGGCGCGCCAGCTGTTCAACGGCAGAGATCTGGCGGGCTGGCATACCGTCGGCGGCGCGAATCAGTGGAGCGCCGTGGGCGGCGTGCTCACGAACGCCAAGGGCGGCGCGAATCTGGTGACGGACGCCGTGTTCACCGATTTCAAGCTGCATGTGGAGGTGCGGTACCCGGCGCGGGGCAACAGCGGCGTGTATCTGCGCGGGCGTCACGAGGTGCAGGTCGAAGACTCCGTCGTCACCAAGGCAGATGCGGAAGCCACTGGCGGCCTGGGCGCGATCTACGGCTTCTTGATTCCCAATCAGAACGCGGCGAAGGGCGCGGGCCAGTGGGAGACGCTCGACATCACGCTGGTGGGCCGGCTCGTAACCGTCGTGCTGAACGGCAAGCGGATCATTTGCGAGGCGGAGATTCCGGGGCCGACGGGCGGCGCGCTGGATAGTAAGGAAGGGACACCGGGGCCGATCATGCTGCAGGGGGATCATGGGCCGGTCGAGTACCGCAACCTCACCATCACGCCGGCACGATAGTCCCTAAGCGTCCGACCCGCGCCGAAGTGCTCGGGGCGGCGGGTCGCACGGTGCCGGATGTGATCGCGCATGGGCTGCGCGTGCTGTTCTGCGGCATCAATCCCGGTCTCTATTCGGGCGCGACGGGTCACCACTTCGCTCGGCCCGGGAACCGGTTCTGGCCGGTGCTGCATCGTGCCGGGTTCACCGATCGCGTTCTCGCGCCGTGGGAAGAGCGCGAGCTGCTCGTGCGGGGCTATGGGATCACGAATCTCGTGGCGCGCGCGACCGCTGCAGCCGCCGAGCTGATGGCGAACGAGTTCATCGCGGGCGCGCGGCGGCTCGAGCGCAAAGTGAAGCGGTTCCAGCCGGGGTGGGTGGCGGTGGTGGGCATCGGGGCATATCGCATGGCGTTCGGGCGGCCGAGAGCGGTGATCGGGCCGCAACCGGAGCGGCTCGGTCCCGCGCGCCTATGGTTGTTACCACAGCCCAGCGGACTCAACGCGAATCATCAGATGCCGGAGCTCACTGTCGCTTTCCGAGAGCTGCGCAAAGCAGCTGTTGACAGGGGTTTGCGGTAACCCCCAATAGCGGTCCCAACACCGAGTAAATCAACGTGTTGACACGTGGTTGATTCGCCGGTCTAATCTTGAAACGAATCAATAAAACGCGTGTGGATGTGAGTCACGTCTTCGTGCTGCGCAGCCTGGGTAGTCCCGCCTTGTTCACTGTTGCCGGCGAGCAAGTCCGGTTTCGTACGCGCAAGCATTTGGCACTGCTGGTTCGTCTCGCGCTGGAACCCGACAAACGATTCACCCGCGACTATCTGGCCGATCTCTTGTGGCCGGGCGCCCCGCCCCGACACGCCAATCATTCCCTCGCGCAAGGGTTGTCCGTCATCAAAGCGAAAATCGCTCGCGAGGCGGTGCTCCTGCAGCGCGCGACTGTGGGTCTGGCCGCTGGCTGGGTCGACGTCGACGCGACGCATCTGGCGGCTGGGGACGTGAGCATTGACGGTCCGTTCCTCGACGGCTTCGAGATTGCCGACGCGCGTCCATTTGAAGATTGGAAGGACGAGTACCGAGCCCGTCTGACGCCGCAAGTCCGTGATTGTCTCGTGCGGCAAATGGACGCCGCCCGGCGGATTGGCGACTTCCCGACCGTAGAACGCCACGCCACCCGCTTGCAGGATCTCGATCCGCTCGCCGAGGAGGGGATCCGCGGCATCATGGAGGCCCGGGCGTGGGCGAGCGATCGTAGCAGTGCGCTCAAGGCGTTCGCGCGGTACGAGGCCCAGTTGGCGGAGGAACTCGGCGCGAAGCCCGGGCCCGAGTTGGTTCGCATGGCGGATCTACTCCGCGATGGCCGGCGACCTGCCGCCGGTCCGCATGCCGCTGGCTACCCGCCAGAACGGGCTGACCGTCGGTTCGAGCCCGAGACGCTCATCGGGCGCGAGCGAGAGTTCAGCGTGTTGTACGACGCCTGGCTCGAGGCGCGGCGCAAGAATCCACGAATCGTCGTCGTAACGAGTGATCCTGGCGTCGGCAAGACGACGCTCGTGAACGCTTTCGCCTCGACGTGTCAAATGGACGGTGCGGTGGTGGCGCGGGCGCAAGCCTATGACGCCGAGCGCGAGCTGCCGTTTGCGGTGTTGGGCGAGCTGGTGAAGCAGCTGGCGATGCAGCGGGCGATTGGGAGTGCGGATCCAGAGGCGTTGAGTGAGTTGACGCGCATCAGCTTGGAGGTCTTGAAAGCTTTTCCTGGCGTGCCAAAGCCGGTGGAGTGGTCGCCCGAACTGATGCCCCTGCGCCTAGCGGACGCATTTCTGAAAACATTGGTCGCGGCCGCTAGCGATAGCCCCGTAATGCTGGTAGTCGATGACATACATGCCGCGGACAACGCGAGCATTGCGATCCTCCATACCGTTGCTCGCAGGCTGACGGATGAGCGGGTGCTAATGGTACTGGTGGGTCGCATCAGCGAGCTGCGTCTGTCACGGGCCGCCGACGCACTTACTTCAGATGATGCACTTTCTAGTTTGATCAGCTGTCAGCTTGACGTGTTGGTGAATGAAACCGCAGAAGCGCTTGTCTGCAGGCTCGCTAACACGTCCAACAGCGCTCATCCACCTGTCGAACGCATTCTCCGAGCGGCACGTGGCAATCCCCTGGCAATAGAACTACTAACTCGGGAGTGGCAGGCTCATCCATCGACCTCATTGTTGAATGATCTAGAGTCACTCGACACTCAGCCCGCTGCCATGGTCGGCATTCCTCGAGCAATTGGGAAGATGTTTGAGCGTCAGTCACGCCGTCTGGATTCGATCACTCGCGCTGTTTTGGATACGGCTGCTGTACTTGGAAGGCGTTTGACTGCTTTGGACCTCTATGCCGCCACTGATATTGCCCCAGGCCAAGCTGCGGAAGCTCTGTCGCGTCTAAGAGACGAGGGTCTTCTGCGGGAGATACGTGGGGACCTAGAATTTCGGAACGAACTGATCCGCGCCCAAGCGTATTACGCAATTGCTGCTCCCATTCGGCAGACTCTTCACGCAAGAGTTGCTGACCTTCTGTCTCAACGCGAACCAAAAGGCGACGCTCCGAACTTAGAAATTGGCTGGCACTTCTTGCGCGGTGGCGCGCCCACGTTGGCTGCGCCGTTTGGGATCTCGGGAGCTGATGATGCAATCGCAGCGGGAGCCCCCGCGGAAGC
>WNGI01003353.1_pt1 | contig 25686 bp, 24 predicted proteins | sample 5400621 | NCBI WGS metagenome assembly WNGI01 (sample SAMN13153374, study PRJNA577476) | soil metagenome | isolation source: 20 cm soil or saprolite under Garry oak tree replicate 1 | place: USA:California | collected 2016-06-15 | reverse complement strand
GGGATTGACGACGCTGCCGTCGATCAGGTAGCGGCCGTCGCGCAAAACGGGCTGAAAGAGTCCTGGGACGGCACACGACGCGTGGACGGCATCGGACACCTTGCCTTCGCGTAACCATATTTCCTTCCCTGATGCGAGATCGGCGGCGACTGCCGCGAACGGCACCACGAGCTCGGCAAACTGGCGTCCGCCGATGTGTCCATCAAAGAAGTCGAGAAGCCGATTTCCCTTGATGAGTCCGCCTCGCAGCCCGATATCGAGCAGGCCGAAGACGCCTCTGCCGTCCAGCGAAAGCGCCCAGGCCTCGAGCTGCTCGATGCGACCGGCGGCGAATGCGGCCCCGACCATCGCGCCCATCGAACAGCCGGCAACGACGTCAGGAACGATTCCGTGATCGGTGAGTGCACGAATCACTCCGACATGCGCCCACCCGCGTGCGGAGCCGCTGCCGAGCGCCAACCCGAGTTTGGGCCGCGGGGCCATTATTGTCGGAGTCGAGCGCGCCGCTACGCGTCCTTCAAAATGTTCAACGAATGGGCTCGGTCATTTGAGCCCTATAAGTCGAAACGCGTGCTCAGTCGAGCGGGCGGATGTTCGAGGCTTGATCGCCCTTGGGGCCAGCCGTGATATCGAAGGATACCTTTTGATTTTCCCGCAGGCTCTTGTGTCCGCCATCACCCTGGATTGCCGAAAAATGCGCAAAAACATCTTTGCCGCCCGCGTCGGGCGTAATGAAACCAAAACCTTTACCGTCATTGAACCACTTCACAATGCCTGTACTCATGTCTACAACTCCATGGAATAAATAATGGGCCTTCGCCCGAAGCGCGGGATCTTCAAGGGAGATAGACGGTGACCAGAGGAGTACCGCCGAAGCGGTTACAACGGACCAGCGATTTCGCTGCTTGAGGAACCTGCCCGCCCCTTGTACACGCCTTTCATGATTACGTCAAATCGCCCGAAATCGCGTAGTCGGGTCGGGAGGGCATTGGTCGTCAAAGGCCGGGAACTCGGGACCGGCGCGTTAATCAGAAATATATGCAGATTGCGCCGGAGATCGTCTATCACGACGTTGAGCGCTCTGAATGGGTCGAGAGCTACGTTCTCGAGCGAATGCGGCGGCTCGACAAATTCGCGCAAGGCATCACGCGCTGCCATGTCACGCTGACTCGCGAGCAAGCCTCACGTCAGAAAGGCAATCGCTACAGCGTGATGGTGGAAGTGCGCGTCCCTCCGCAGCATGATTTGGCTATCAAGAAAGAAAAGGAAATCCGCGAAATGCGAACGCAGCTGCCGGCGGTCATCAACCTCGCTTTCGCCGCTATCGAGCGCCAACTGAAGAAGACTGCGGCGCTCCGCCGCTATGAGCTGAAGGATCACAACGACGAGCAGTCGCGTGGCATCGTGGAACAGCTGCTTGCCGATGGCTACGGCTTTATTCGAACGGTGGACGGCAATCGGCAGTTCTATTTTCACCGCAACAGCGTGCTGCACGACGGTTTCGAGCGCCTGGCGATCGGCACCGAAGTGCGCTTCAGCGCCGAGGAGGGCGAGCAGGGGCCGCAGGCGAGCAGCGTTCAGATCGTCGGCAAGCCCGGCGTGTCGTCGCAGCACTGAATCGTTTCACCCGCGGGCTATCCACAGCTCGTTCAGGCGTTTCGCGAAGCGCGTGCCGAGCGCTTCGTCTTCATGCATGAAATAGACGTACGTCCGCGGCAGCGCCTTCGCGGCGATTTGATCGGCCCAGGCGCGCAGGTCGGCATCGTCGTAATGCGTCCGCCGTAAGCGCACATAGCCGCAGTCCGCGGTGGCGACGAACGGCGTATCGCCCTCATCGGTATCGGTCACGCACAAGATTGCGCCGCGACTGCGCAGCGTTTCGTACACTTCGTCGTCCTGCCATGAGCTACTGCGAAACTCGAACGCGATCTGTTGGCCGGGCGGCAGCAGCGCCAGAAAGTCCGTGAGGCGCGGGAGATCCTTCTTGAGGTACGGCGGCAGTTGAAACAAAAGGACGCCGAGCTTGCCGCCGAGCGTATTCGCTCTGCGCAGAAATTCAGTGACGTTCGATTCGGTGTCGCGCAGGCGATTGTCGTGCGTAATGCGCTTTGGCGCCTTCAGCGTGAACGTGAAGTGGTCGGGCACCTGCTCGGTCCATTGCATGAGCATCGATTCGGCCGGCATCCGGTAGAACGTGTTGTTGATCTCGACCGTCGTAAAGCGTGCGGCGTAGTAGCTCAACATCGCGTTTCCTGGAAGCTTCTCCGGATAGAAATGTCCGAGCCACTCCTTGTACGAATAGCCGCTCGTTCCGGCGAGTAGCTGCATCGTCTTGCTCCTGTGCCGTCCGGCGTCAGCGGGCTTTGTAGCCGACTCTTGCCATGATGGCGGCGGTCAACGGCGCTTCGCTCTCGGCAATCGTCTTCCATGGATCGCTCTTCATCTTCGCCAATCGCTTCGGAACATTCGTCGCGTTGAAATGCGCGAAGCGAAGATCCTTCGACAATTCCTTCCACTCAACCGGCGTGGAAACCGGCGCGTTCGCTTTAGCGCGTAACGAGTACGCGGCGACGGCGGTCGCGCCTTCGCTGTTGCGCAGATAATCGATGAAGATTTTTCCGCGGCGCGAAACCTTCAACAGTTTGGCGGTGAAGCGATCGGGAAAGGTGCGCGCGAGGAGCTCCGCAATCGCATTCGTGAATCCTTTGACGTGCTCCCAGCCCACCCGAGCTTCGATTGGCACGACGACATGCAGACCTTTGCCGCCGGTGGTCTTGAGGAAAGGCGTCAAGCCGAGGTTTTCGATCAGCGTCTTGACGACGAGCACCGCTTCCTTGACGTCGTTCCACGGCAGCGCTTCGTCCGGATCCAGGTCGAGCACGATCCGGTCGGGGAAACCCAGTGTCTTCGAGCGTGATCCCCACGGGTGAACTTCAAGCACGCCCATCTGCAGCAGCGCAACAATGGCGCTGACCGAGTCCGCCATCATGTACAGCGACTCACTGCCATCGCTGTTCTTGATCTTGACGCGCGAGATCGCTTCGTCGACGCCGCCATCCGCGTTCTTTTGATAGAAGCACTTCTGGTCCCAGCCGTTGGGGCAACGAACCAGCGTCAGCGGCCGGTCGCGAAGGTGCGGCAACATCCACGTCCCGATCGCTGCGTAATACTGCGCCAGGTCGCGCTTGGTGAGCTTGGCTTCCGGATATAGCAGCTTGCCGGGATTGGACAGATGCACGCCGGCGATTGAATCCTTGTCGTCCGCCGCGCTCGCCTTCGCGTGCGACCGCGCTTTTGGGACCGGTTCGCTGGCAGCGTCACGTTCTTCCGCGGCCGCTGCGCGCTCGCGCACCACTTCGCGCGCCGGCTTGTCGAGACGCAGCCCCTGGAACGATGGATGGCGCAATGTTCCATCATCCGTCCATTCGGTGAACGATACTTCCGCGACGAGCGCCGGCTTGACCCAATGTGCTCGGCGCGCTTCGGCGCCGCGCGGCGGGTTATGAAAAGGCGGGTCCTTCTGGACGAGCGGAAGCAAGGCGCGGTGGACGCTCGCGAGCAACGCTGAAGTGAAGCCCGTTCCCACCTTGCCGGAATATGTCAATCGGCCATCGGGCTCATAGACGCCCAGCAGCAATGCGCCGAATCCTTCGCGCGATCCTTCGGGGTCGGTGAACCCGCCAATCACCATCTCTTGGCGTTGCTCGCATTTGGTTTTCTGCCATGCGGCGCCACGGCCGGCCTGGTATGGGAGGTCCGCCCGCTTGGACACCATGCCTTCGAGCCCTAAGTCGCAGACTTTTTCGAGGAACGACGCGCCAGGCGCGGCGAAATGCTCGCTGTAACGAATGGTTGCCGGCGCCGTTGAAAGTAATTCCTTAAGGAGGCGCTTTCGTTCGACCAGCGTGACGCCGCGCAGATCGAAGCCATTCAGGTAGAGGAGGTCGAAGCCGAAAAAACTGAGCGCTTTGGCATTGTCCCCGGAGAGGGCGTTCTGCAACCCTTGGAAGCTGCTTCGACCCTGTGCATCGACGACGACCACTTCGCCGTCGACCCACGCCGTCTCTACCGGAAGCCGAGCGAGAGCGTGGGCAATCGACGGAAACGCGGCGGTCCAATCCTTGCCATTGCGCGACACCATCTGAACTTCGCCGTCCGCGATGCGGCACAGCATCCGATAACCGTCGTATTTGATTTCGTGCACCCACGCGGCGCCGCCGGGAGGCGATTTGACTAACGTCGCGAGCTGCGCCTCGACGATGGCGGGAAGGGCGCGCTCGCGAGCGCCTTTGAGATTTGTGAGGTTCGCCGAGACCTTCGTCTTGGGTTTGCCGATTGCGCCGCCTTTGACGTTTGCCGCGACCGACTGATTCGACGACCGACTGATTCGAGTGCCAGACCCGATCCTTGGCGGCCTTGATCTCGTCGAGACTCCGCCCCGTCGCCACGCTGTCCGGCCGCTCGTCGACGATCAGCGCCTCGGGCCCCAGGCGTGCGAAGTCGTCGGCTTCTTTGAACAGCAGCCAGCTCTTATCGCCGTCGCCGTATTTGCTGCTGCGAGTGCGCACGAGATTCCAACCCCCTTTGACCTTTTCCCCGTGCAGCTCGAACTTGAGGTGGCCCTTTGTATAGCCCTCGTCGGGATCGCTCTTCGGTTCCCATGTGCCCCGATCCCACAGCATCACGGTCCCGGCGCCGTATTGCTTGGGCGGGATCACACCCTCGAATTCACCGTACTCCAGCGGATGATCTTCGACATGCATCGCGAGACGCTTGTCGTTGGGGTCGAGACTGGGCCCCTTCGGCACCGCCCAGCTCAGCAGTACGCCGCTCAGCTCCAGCCGAAAGTCGTAATGGAGCCGGGTTGCCGCGTGCTTCTGGATGACAAACGACAAAGCGCGCGATTTGCGCTTCCCGACTTTGCCTTTTGGCTCGGGCGTGACCCGAAAGTCGCGCTTTTGCCGATAACGTTCAAGCGCCATGGCGTCCGCGAATCAATTCAGTTGAAGATTGCGTGGCATTTTGGCACGATGACCGTCCCATTTACCCGAGAGGCCCCTCATGGCGGCTCGTGCATTGGCTTCAGTCACCGTCACCTTTGGAATGGTTTCCATCCCGGTCAAGCTGTACGCCGCGACTTCGCCCCAGGCGGGCATCTCGTTCAACCTGCTGCACGGCGCCTGCGGATCGAGGCTGAAACAACAGTACCTGTGCGCCAAGGAAGGCGTCGTCGTCGAGCGGGCTGACATGGTCAAAGGCTATGAATTCGCCAAGGACCAATATGTCACGTTTACTGCGGAGGAGCTGAAGGAGCTGGAGGAAAAGGGCACGCAGATGATCGAGATCAGCGAGTTCGTTCCTGCGGATAGTATCGACCCGATCTACTACGACAAGGCGTACTTCCTCGGTCCGGACAAGGGCGGCGCGAAACCCTACGCGCTGCTGGCGGAAAGCATGCGGCAGAGCGGGCAGACTGCGGTGGGGCGCTACGCGGCACGCGGCAAGCAGTACATTGTTCAGTTGCGCGCGGTGCCGGGCGGACTGGTAATGCAGCAGCTTCTTTACGCACCCGAGGTACGCACGATTGAAGACGTCGGGATCGAAACGGCGCCGGTCCGAGACACCGAGCTCGCGCTGGCGAAACAGCTGATCGCGCAAATTTCGTCCAAGCAATTCGACCCGAGCCAATACGAAGACGAAGTGCGCAAGCGGATCGAAACGGCGGTGCAAAAGAAAGTCGAGGGCGAGGAGATCGCCATTCAAGTGATCGATTTGATGGACGCATTGCGCGCGAGCCTCGAGAAAACATCCGGCAAGCGCGCGGCGGCCAGGACGGCTGCTTCGGAAGGCGCTTCCGCGGAGCTCAAAACTCCACAGCGCAAACCGGCGAAGAAGGTTGCGGCGGAGCCCGAGCCACGTCGCAAAGTCGGCAAGCGGTAGGGCGTATATTGATGAGCGCCGCCGGGGCTGGGCCTCATTGGATTGGCGACGCGAGTCACGGCGTCAAGAGCCGGCCTCGTGTGACGACTCGCGTTGGCCGTCGATCCTCGCGTCGCGGGGCCCCTCGCCGGCTGCTCGCGTCACTATCCCGCGGCGCGAATTACGCCCCCTCAGGGGGCAGCGCAGCGATAGCCGCAAGCGTGGGGGTCCATTCAAGTTGTGACTGACGGTTACTCGCTGCGCGAAGTCGGTAAGCTGCTCGGACTCCCCCGTTCCGTCGTTAACGGGCTCATCGAAGCCGGATTTGTGGTCCCTGCAAGGGGGCCGCGGCGCGAATACCGCTTCTCGTTCCACGATCTGGTGCTGCTGCGCGCTGCGCAAGGCCTCTCCGAGGCGAAGATCCCAGCGGCGCGAATCCTGCGTGCACTGCGCCGGTTGCGCGCCCAACTTCCAGACAAAGTGCCGCTGGCGGGATTGCGGATCGGGGCGGTCGGCGACGCCGTCGTCGTGAGCGAAGGCGAAACGCATTGGCGTCCCGACAACGGGCAGTACGTGTTTCAGTTCCAAGTGGCGTCGCCCGGTGGTCGATTGGCCTTCTTCGGTCCGGCGCAAGTCGTGTCACAGGTGCCCGATACGGCTTGGTTCGAACGCGGTGTAGCGCTCGAAGGTGCAGAGCCCGAAAGGGCGTGCGATGCGTATCGTCGCGCGTTACAGGACGACCCGAAGCATCTCGACGCCTACGTCAATCTCGGACGGTTGTTGCATGAGCTTGGACATCTGAGCGAAGCGCAGGCTGTCTATCGCGATGGACTGGACCGCTGCAGCGCCGACGCCACACTGCTCTTCAACCTGGCCGTGCTGCAGGAAGACCAGGGCCGTCCACTAGACGCCATCGCGAGTTATCGAGCGGCAATTGCAAAGACGCCCAAACTGGCTGATGCGCATTTCAATCTCGCGCGCCTGTGCGAAGCGCGCGGCATGAATCAGGACGCGTTGCGACACTGGAGCGCGTTTCGCAAATTGACCGGCGCGGCGCCGAAGTAGGGTCAGAGCCAACTTTTTCAGGCGACCCATAAATATGGTAATATGGGTCAATGAAGACGACGATCGAAATCCCGGACCCGCTGTTCCGAAAAGCGAAATCGAAAGCCGCCGAACGTGGCCAGACGCTGAAGGAGCTCGTAACCGAGGCGCTTCGGGAGAAGCTTGCGACAAACGCAAGCGGGAATCGGCTGGGCGAGCCCGAATGGATGCAAGGTTTTGGGAAGCTCCGTCGGTTGCGCAAAGAGACCGCGCGCATCCAAGCCAAGATCGATGAAATCTTCGAGGTGATCGAACCCGAGGACCGTACATGATCCTGGACACGAACGCGTTGTCGGCGTTCGTGGATGGGGATGCGCATGTCGGGGACGTCTTGCGGTTGCAGGCGCGAGCGGCCATCCCGGTCATCGTGCTCGGAGAATTCCGCTACGGTATTGCAGAGTCCCGGCATCGAGCGGCGTATGAGGCGTGGTTGGCATCGGAACTAGGTCACTTTGACATCCTCGCGATCACCGACGAGACCACGACGCCTTACGCCGCTTTGCGTGTCGCGCTCAAACGATTGGGACGTCCAATTCCGGCCAATGACGTCTGGATTGCGGCGCTCGCCGTGCAACATCGGCTCCCCATCCTGAGCCGCGATCAGCACTTCGATGGAGTCCCGAATATCGAACGGAAAAGCTGGTAGCCACTGACGCGATGACGTCAAACGGGAGCCAGTCGATGCGGATTCTGTTCATCGGCAACAGCTACACGACGCGCAATCAGTTGCCGTGCTTGTTGGTGGACTTGGCCGCGGTGGCCGAGCGGCCAACGCGCGTGGATTTCGCAACGATCTTCGCCGGCGGCGCGAGCCTTCGCCGGCACTGGAATGCCGGCATCGCGCAAAAAACGATGGCGACATCGACGTGGGATTACGTCGTGCTGCAAGAACAGTCGACGTTGCCGGTGAAGAATGCGCTGCGCTATCACGAGAATGTCCGATTGTTTGCGGCCGAAATTGCGAAGCACGGCGCGAAGATCGCGCTGTATCTCACATGGTCGCGACAAGAGGCGCCGCAGAACCAGAATCAAATCACGCGCGCGGTCGAGGACATCGCTGCGGAAGTCGGTGCCCGGGTCGTCCCCGTGGGTCCGGCGTGGCACGCGGCGATGCGCAAGGACCCGAGCTTGGTGCTGTACGAAGACGACGGCAGTCATCCGACTGCGGCCGGATCGTATCTTGCGGCTTGCGTGTTTCTCGTCAGCCTTTTCGATCAACGGCCCTGCGGATGGTCGGTGTCCGATCGTTTGAAGATCGATCGAGCGGTTGCAGGCAAGTTGCACGAGGTAGCGTGGGCGTTTCGCGGCGCGTGAGCGTCGCCAGGTAAGACAGCGCCCTACCGCAAAAACGCGCGCCGGCTGACGGCGAATCGGTAGGCGTTCCGACGGACTTGGGACGGCAATTGGCATGAAATCTCGGCGTCATCCACCGACGCGTCGACCGCATTCCCAACGACGCCCGTCCAATGCCGCGAAGGCGTTCGCACATGCCAACGATTCGTTGGCCGGTGCCAGGCTCCACGCTGACGGTGTGCCTGGCCGTCCTGCTCGCTGGCAGCTGGCCGCACGACGCAAGCGCCGATAAAAAAAACGTCTGCACGATCACCGTCAATTCGGCGGACGAAAAGGAGGCGTTTCGCAGGAGCTTGCCGCCCGACAAGTTCCAATTCGTCGAGTTGGTCGAGCGAGGTCGGCCCGATTGGCTCGCATCGGCGTGCCAACGGCAAATTCGCTGCGATGTTCTCGTCATCTCGGGCCACTACGACGGCGGCAACGAGTTTTTCTCCGAGCACGTCGACGCACACGAATTTCTTCCGGTCGACGAGATGGAACGCGCGTCGTGCAGCAACTCGTGCTCGTCGCTGTTTTCGCAGTTGAAAGAAGTCTACCTGTTCGGCTGCAACACGCTGAATCCCGAGCGACAGAACGCGGTTTCAGCCGATATCGCGCGAAATCTCGTCCTCGCCGGGCACTCACCGGCAGACGCTGAACGCCTCGCTCGCGCCTTGAGCGCTCGGTATGGCGACAGCAGCCGCGACCGCATGCGGCAAATTTTCCCGAACGTACCGGCGATCTACGGCTTTTCATCGGTGGCGCCGCTTGGACCGACCGCGGCATTCAACTTGAGTCGTTACCTTCAGTCCGGGACCGGCGAAGTCGGCAGCGGACACGCGAGCTCAAGGCTGATCGGACACTTCGCCGGGCACTCATTGACGTGGACCAGCGGGTTGAACGATTCCGATCCCCAGGCGAACTATCGCCGCGACATGTGTCAGTTCTCCGGCGATCAGCTATCGGCTGCACAAAAGGTCGCGTTCGTTCACCAGGTCCTTGGCCGTGAGATGGCCGAGGTGCGAATCTTTCTGGACCGTATCGAACGATATATGGCGTCGCTGCGAGACGTCGATCGGGAAACGTCGGCCGTATCACACGAGCTCGACGCGATAGCGCACGATGAGGGGTCACGCGCGCGCTATTTGGACTTTGCGAGAAACGCGGACACCCCCGTGGTCCGGGCCCGGATGTTGAAGGCGGCGCATGTCCTCGGCTGGCTCACGCCGACGGACTTGCGTGCGGAATTGATGCGGACGATTGCCGACACGCTCGCGCGCAGCACGGTTACACCGGCAGACGTGGACTTGGCATGCACGCTCAACCAGGACCATGCGCTGGACGACGAGCTTCACCGACTGCAGCTGTCGCCTGCGCAAACGGACAGGGCTGGGAGTGCAGCCGTCTTTGCGTGCTTGGGAAGCGTGGAGAGTCACGCGCGGGTCCTGCGCGCGCTCACCAGTTCATCCGATGATGATGTGCAGGTCGCCCAAGTGTATCTGCGTCACCGTCCGATCGCCGACGCAAACGAGCTTCGCGCACTCACCACAGGCGTTGCGCGAATGACCGACGCAAAAGCGCAGTCCCGCGCGCTCGATACGCTTGCCGGCCAGCAGATCACCGACCGCCAAAGCCTCGAAGATCTGACCCGCTTGTTCGCGCAGGCGGGCTCCGGCGGCGTGCAATTGGCAATCGCCGGCATATTGCTTCGCTCCGACTATCAAATGATCGCGAGCGCCGATCTTCTCCAATTGCTGCGGCAACATCGTCGCAAGTCGTCCAGCAGTGACGACATGGTCGACGTCCTGATTCGGCGGGTTCAGGGGCTCCTTTAAGCCGTCGGGAAGCAGGTTCCTCGGAACGACAAAGCGAAGTGACGTGCCGTCGCCGCGTCTCGCATGCGATACTAGCGCGCTCGATTTTTCTTGCCGCCCTGAGATCCATGCCCGTTTCGCCGAGCTCGCCTCGCTGTGCATGGATTACGCGCAGGCTGACAAGAAAACCGTATGCACGATCACCGTCAATTCCCCCGACGAAAAGGAAATATTTCGCCGGAGCCTCCCCGCGGATGAATTTCAGTTCGTCGAGCTGGTAGAAAGAGGGCGCCCCGATTGGCTGGCATCGGCGTGCAGCGCCGGTGTCCGCTGCGACGTGCTCGTCATCTCGGGTCACTTCGATGGCGGAGACGAGTTCTACTCCGACCGGCCCGACGTGCGCGAATATCTGCCGGTCGATGAAATGGAGCGCGTGTCGTGCAGCGATTCCTGTCCGGGGTTGTTTTCGCAACTGAAGGAGGTCTATCTCTTCGGCTGCAACACGCTCAATGCGGACGCGCAGAACACCGTGTCAGCCGAGGTCGGGCGCAGTCTGCTTCGCAACGGACATTCGCCGGCCGACGTCGAGCGTCTGTCGCGTCTTTTGAATGAGCGGCACGGCGACAGCAATCGCGACCGAATGCGTCAAATCTTCGTCAACGTTCCGCTCATTTACGGCTTCTCGTCCAAGGCGCCGCTTGGCGCGACAGCCGGCCCGCTGCTGGATCACTACTTTCAATCGGGCCCGGCGATCGACTCAATCGCCTACGTCGGGAGCGGACGCGCGAGTCCCAAATTGCTCGGCCTTTTTGCACGGAGCTCAATGACTTCCGCCAGCGGACTCCGTGATGCGGATCCTCAGGCCGACTATCGGCGCGATGTGTGCCATTTCGCCGACGATCGATTGTCGACAACGCAGAAACTTGGCTTCGTCCACGACCTTCTGCGCCGCGAGATGGCGGAAGTGCGGATGTTCCTCGGCCACATCGAAAAATATTCGACGTCGCTTGCCGCAACCGACCGACTAATGCCGGCCGTGTCGGAGGCGCTCGACGCAATCGCACGCGATCGGACGGCACGCCAACGCTATCTAGAATTTGCGCGCGACGCCGATGAGCCGGCGATCCGCGCCCGCATGATGAAGCTCGCGCGAAACTTGGGCTGGCTTTCGTCCGCGGAGCTTCGCGTGGAGCTCGTGCAGATGATGCGCGATCGACTTCTCCAAGACGTCGTGGGCCCCGGTGACGTCGATTTGTTTTGCTCGCTTAACAAGACCGGCGAGCTCGATGACCAACTTGACCGGTTGGCTCCGCTGCCGGTCACAACGACGAGCGTCGGTCATGCCGCGGTCCTTGCCTGCTTGGGAAGTGAAAAGAGCCGGGCGCGCGTGCTGCGCGCGCTCACCAGTTCCAACGATGAAGACGTCCAGATTGCGCAGGTCTATCTCCATCATCACCCCATTGCCGATGCGGACGAGCTTCGCGCAATGGCCGCGGAGATCGCGCGGATGAAGAGCGCCGATGCGCAAGTCCGCGCGCTCGATACGCTCGCCCGCTATCAGCTTTCGGATCGCGAAAGTCTCGATGCGCTGACACGTCTATTTCCACTGACCAAGTCGATCGGCGTACAGAGAGCGATCGCCGGGGTCCTGATCCGAGCCGACTATCATTCGATTGCGAATCCCGAGCTCGTGCGCGCGCTCCGTCAGCATCGGCTCAAATCGCCAAGCGGCGAAGATCTGATCGACGTGCTGATCCGCCGCCTGCAGTCCTGATCCTTTACGACGAAGACCCAGACCCATGGCACGTGGCGTTGACGATCTATCGATCAGTGAGATCCGGCAGAGGTATCTCGAGAAGGGCGAGCTGGTTTCGGCGCGCGTTCTGAACCGGCTGCAGCGCGATTCGCGGCAAGGCGTGCACCAGCTGTTCGTGGCATTGAAGAAACGCTACGAGCGCCAGCGAGACGAGCGTCTGCGCCTGGAGGCGATGCGGCACTTCGAGTTGCTGTTGTGGAAAACGGGCGTCCAGGACATTGCCGGCGTCGACGAAGTCGGTATGGGGCCGCTGGCGGGACCCGTCGTCGCCGCAGCCGTGATGTTTCCACCCGAAACCAATATCGCACGCGTAGATGATTCCAAGAAACTTGACGCGCCGACGCGAGCCGAGCTTGCGTTGGAGATACGCGCAAAAGCGTCGGGCATTGGTCTCGGTCTCGCTTCCGTCGAGGAAATCGACAGCGTCAATATCTATCACGCGGGGCTTCTCGCGATGCGGCGCGCCGTCGAAGCGCTGCCGCGCCGTCCTCAGCACGTGCTGGTGGACGCGCGTACCGTGCCCGGTGTCGACGTGCCGCAAAACATGTTCAACAAGGGTGACGGGATCAACTTCTCGATTGCAGCAGCTTCGATCGTCGCCAAGACGGTGCGCGACGGCATGATGGAAGTGCTCGACCGCGAATATCCGGGATATGGGTTCGCCGCCCACAAGGGCTATAGCACGCCGGAGCATCGCCAGGCGCTGCAGAAGCTCGGCCCGTCGGCCGTCCATCGCAAGTCGTTTCCGGTGATGCACGAGTTGCAGGGCGAATACTCGGCGCTCTTTTACGTGCTGAAGACGCAGCTCGAGGCGGCGCGTACGCGCGTGGCGCTCGACGAGCTCGAGACTGCGCTTCGCATTCAAGCCGCCGAGCTCGCAGAGCAAGAATGCAAGAAGCTCAGGCTGCTGGTCGCGCGACGTTGGAAAGTGATCGGCAATGGGGCAGCGCATCAATGAGTAGTCAAAAGACCTTCGCGTCGCAGGCCGATCTGGCCGACAAGAAGGTGAGCTTCGACAAGCTCTCCGACAGCGTCTATGCATATACCGCGGAGGGCGATCCGAACACGGGCATCATCATCGGTGACAACGCAGTGCTCGTGGCGGACACGCAAGCAACGCCGGCAATGGCGCAAGACGTCATTGCCCGGATCCGCGAGGTGACTGACAAGCCGATCAAGTATGTCGTGCTCACGCACTATCACGCGGTTCGCGTACTCGGCGCGTCGGCTTACCAGCCGCAGGAAATCATCGCAAGCCAGGATACCTACGATCTGATCGTCGAACGCGGCGACGCCGACATGAAAAGCGAAATCGCGCGCTTTCCGCGGCTCTTCCGCTCGGTGGAGAGCGTGCCGGGACTCACGTGGCCGACGGTGACGTTCAAAGGCGAAATGACTCTGTGGCTCGGCAAGCTCGAAGTCAAGCTGATGCAACTCGGGCGCGGGCACACCAAGGGCGATACCGTTGTGTGGCTGCCACGCGAGCGCATGATGCTGTCTGGCGATCTCGTCGAGTTCGGCGCGACCCCGTATGCGGGCGATGCTTACTTCAGCGATTGGCCCCAAACGCTCGATGCGATCGCGGCGCTCAAGCCGACGAAGCTCGTGCCGGGTCGCGGCGCAGCGCTCACCACGGAGCACGCAGTGCAAGAGGGGCTCGCGGGCACACGCGCGTTCGTCAGCGAACTGTTTGCGGCGATCAAGGCCGCTGCCGCGGCCGGCAAAGACCTACGCACCGTCTATCGCGAAGCCTACGAGCGGCTTAAGCCGAAGTACGGCAACTGGGTGATTTTCGATCACTGCATGCCGTTCGATGTCACGCGCGCCTACGACGAAGCGACGCATTATCGCGACCCGCGAATCTGGACAGCTCAGCGCGACAAGGAGATGTGGGATACGCTGGAAGGCGTGGGCCCGTCCAAATAATCGATGACCGCCGCCGGGCCAAGGCGCGGGTGCTCCCCCTATGGGGGCAGCGCAGCGGCCTCATTGGCCACTGAGGCCGCAAGCGTGCGGGTCACTAACTCGAGTTAGCCGATGGAAACTGACTACCAACGGGTCGAGTTTCCGTACCTTCGTTCCGGCGATCAAGACGCGCGCGAACCCGTCCATCATCCCGTCATCGTTGTCGGCGCGGGGCCGGTGGGTCTCACCGCCGCGATCGAACTCGCACAACGAGGCGTCCCCGTCGTCGTTCTCGACGATGACAACAAGCTGTCGTCCGGCTCGCGCGCGATTTGCTTCGCCAAGCGTACGCTGGAGATTTGGGATCGCCTTGGTTGCGGCGAGCGGATGGTGCAAAAGGGCGTGTCGTGGAATGTCGGCAGAGTCTACTTTCGTGATGAGCTCGTCTACAGCTTCAATCTGCTGCCGGAATCGGGGTACCGCCGTCCCGCATTCATCAACCTGCAGCAATACTATTGCGAAGGTTATCTGTGCGAGCACGCGCAAACGCTCGCGAACCTCGACTTGCGCTGGAAGAACAGGGTCGTCGGCGTCGAAGCGTTAAGCGATGGCGTCGTGCTGAGCGTGGAGACGCCGGACGGACGCTATCGTTTGCGCGCCGCATACGTCGTCGCCTGTGACGGCGCGCGTTCAGCGATCCGCGGCATGATCGGCCAGGAGAGCAAAGGCCGCAGCTTCCGCGATCGATTCTTGATCGCCGACGTAAAGATGGAAGCAGGATTTCCGCCCGAACGGTGGTTTTGGTTCGATCCGCCGTTTCACCCGAATCAGTCGGTGCTGCTGCATCGACAGCCTGACAACCTGTGGCGGATCGATTTTCAGCTCGGCGCCGATGCCGATCCCGATGAGGAGAAAAAACCCGAACGCGTCATTCCACGCATCCAGGCGCTGCTCGGCCAAGAAGCGCCGTTCGAGCTCGAATGGGTCAGCGTCTACACATTTTCCTGCTCGCGGATGGAGACGTTTCGGCACGGACGCATCTTGTTTGCCGGCGATGCGGCGCACTGCGTGTCGCCGTTCGGCGCGCGCGGCGCGAACAGCGGTGTGCAGGACGCCGAGAATCTGGCGTGGAAGTTGAAGCTCGTGCTCGCCGGAAAAGCGCCCGACGACTTGCTGGACACCTATGACGAAGAGCGCGGTTACGCTGCGAACGATAACCTCCAATGCTCGACGCGCGCGACCGACTTCATCACGCCGAAGAACAACGTCAGCCGCATGTTCCGCGATGCGACGCTCAAGCTTTCCAAGAACTATCCGTTTGCGCGGCGCTTGGTCAACAGCGGAAGGCTATCGCTCCCTGCGACATTGCGGGACTCGTCGCTCAACACGCCCGATTGCGACCCCTTCGTCGGCGACATGGCGCCCGGCGCGCCGAGCGCGGACGCTCCGGTAAATGTGCGACGCGACGCCGGCTGGTTCCTCGCGCAGATCGGCGGCGATTTCTGCGGGATCTACTTCAGCGATGGGGCGTTGTCGACCGACACAGAAGAAGCGTTGGCGTCTCTCTCGAGCGGTGCTATACCCATCAAGACCGTCATCGTCGTGCCCAAAGGGATAAGCTTGTCGAATTCTCCTGCGGGGAGCGTCGTGGTGGAGGACTCGGAAGGGTTCCTTTGCCAACGCTTCGATGCGCGTGCGAGTACGTTTTATTTAATGCGGCCCGACCAGCACGTGTGCGCGCGATGGCGGCGTTTCGATGTCGATGCGACGCGCGCTGCGCTCGGCCGCGCCACGCGCAACCTTTGATCGAGGTGCGCATGCAGAAGCTGATCGTCGAGCTCAATATCGTGCGACCGGATGATTTTTACGAGGCGCTGATCGACATGCACCGCGATCTGACCGATCAAGAGAGCCAAATGGCCAATGCCGCGTTGATCCTGTTGCTCGCGAACCATATCGGTGATCTCGGCGTGCTGCGTGATGCGATCGCCGCGGCCAGGGCTGGCGTCAAACCTACCTGAAAGAACTGCATCATGGACATTGCAGCGCTTCGCTATCAGTCGGGCTTCGGCAACGAGTTCATGACCGAAGCCCTGTCGGGCGCTCTTCCCATCGGCCAGAACTCGCCGCAAAAAGCGCCCTACGGCCTCTATGCGGAACAACTTTCCGGAACGGCATTTACAGCCCCGCGCGGAACGAATCGCCGCTCGTGGCTCTACCGCATTCGACCCGCCGCCGTACACCGGCCGTTCACGCGTACCGGGAACGGACGAATCACGCATCGTTTCGACGACGTGGAAGCGACGCCCAATCAGCTGCGCTGGGATCCACTGCCGGTTCCGTCAGCACCGACAGACTTCGTACAGGGCCTCACTACGATGGCCGGCAACGGCGATCCCGGATCGCAGACAGGCTGCGGCATCCATCTCTATGCGGCCAATCAGTCGATGAAAGACCGCTACTTCTACAGCGCCGACGGCGAGATGCTGATCGTGCTGCAGCAGGGTCGCCTTCGCCTCGCCACCGAGCTCGGTGTGATTGAAGCCGAGCCACACGAGGTCGTCGTGATTCCGCGCGGCGTGCGTTTTCGCGTCGAGCTGCTCGAACGGGACGCGCGGGGCTACGTCTGCGAAAATTACGGCGCATTGTTTCGCCTTCCCGATCTTGGTCCGATCGGATCGAACGGCCTCGCCAATCCCCGCGACTTCCAGACGCCCACTGCAGCGTACGAAGACCACAGCGGCTCTTTTGAGCTCGTCGCGAAGTTCATGGGCAATCTGTGGTCTGCCGAAATCGGTCATTCGCCGCTCGACGTCGTCGCGTGGCACGGCAATTACGCGCCGTACAAATATGATCTGCGCCGCTTCAACGCGATCGGCTCGATCAGCTACGATCATCCGGACCCATCGATCTTCCTGGTGCTGCAATCGATGTCCGACACGGCGGGCGTGGATACGATCGACTTCGTCGTCTTTCCGCCGCGGATCTTGGCGATGCAGCACACCTTTCGTCCGCCATGGTTCCACCGCAACGTCGCGAGTGAATTCATGGGCCTAATCCATGGCGCCTATGACGCGAAGGCCGAAGGCTTTCTGCCAGGCGGTGCGAGCCTCCACAATTGCATGAGCGGTCATGGGCCCGACGCACAGGCGTTCGAGCGAGCGACGAGCGCGGATTTGGCCAGGCCGGATTACATCAAGGACGCGATGGCGTTCATGTTCGAAACCCGATGCATCATCCGGCCATCTCGCCATGCGCTCGAATCGTCGCAGCTTCAGGCCGAATACTTCCAATGCTGGCAGGGATTGAAGAAACATTTCGATCCGCAAAAGCGCTGAAACCGAGGAATCGCAACGTGTTCGAGATCAACGAAACGCATGATGCTGCGCTAACGAGTTGGGTCGCGTCGGCGAACGAGCCCGGCGATTTTCCGCTTCAGAACCTGCCATTCGGCGTCTTCCGCCGCAAAGGACAAAACGAAGCGTTTCGCGTGGGCGTCGCGATCGGCGATCAAATTCTCGACATCAGCGCGGCGCAAACCGCGGGCGCTTTTTCGGGTCCGGCCGCGCGCGCGGCCGCGGCATGCGAGGCGCCGGCACTCAATGCCTTCATGGCGATGGGTCCGGCGTCGTGGTCGGCATTGCGTCTCGCCTTATCGCAAATTCTGCGACAACATTCGGCGCTCGCGGACCGGCTGCATGGCTGTCTCGTTGCACAGAATCACGCCGAGCATGCGCTTCCTGCGCACATCGGCGATTACAGCGACTTTTACGCGTCGATCCACCACGCGACGAGCGTCGGCAAGCTGATGCGCCCCGACAATCCGCTGCTGCCGAACTACAAGTGGGTGCCGATCGCCTATCACGGTCGCGCGTCGTCGATACGTGTTTCGGGCTACCCATTTCATCGTCCGGTCGGACAGCTGCTTGCGGCGGGCGCGCAAGCCCCGGTGCTGGCCCCATCCAAACGGATCGATTACGAACTGGAGCTTGGCGTTTTCGTCGGCACCGGCAATGAACTGGGAACACGTATTCCGATCGGCGAAGCGGAAGCGCACGTGTTCGGGCTTTGCCTGTTGAATGACTGGTCGGCGCGCGATATTCAAACGTGGGAATACCAGCCATTGGGCCCGTTTCTGGCAAAGAGCTTCGCGACAACGATCTCGCCCTGGATTGTGACGCTCGAGGCGCTGGCACCCTATCGCTCGCCATGGGATCGCTCGAACGGCGATCCGCAGCCGCTGCCTTATCTCGATTCGCCGGTCGTGCGAAACGCCGGCGCCATCGACATCGAGCTCGAAGTTCTTATCGAGACCGCACGGATGCGCGATGCGGCCGAAGCGCCGCAAAGATTATCGCGATCGAATTTCCGGCACGCGTATTGGAGCGTCTTCCAGATGGTGACGCATCACACGGTGAACGGCTGCAATCTTGCACCGGGCGATCTGTTCGGGAGCGGGACCCAATCGGGTCCGACATCGGCCGAGGCCGGATCACTCCTGGAACTCACGGTGGGCGGAAAAAAGCCGATTACGCTTGCGAACGGCGAAACGCGGTCGTTTCTCGACGACGGCGATACAGTGATCATGCGCGCCTGGTGCGAAAAACCGGGTTACGTTCGCATCGGCTTCGGCGAGCTCGCAGGACGCGTGCTGCCCGCAGCAGTCGCGTGAGTCGTTCGCACGCAAAACATCATCAGCGTTGCGACTCGGGCAGATCGTCTGCGCGACGGCTGCGTTGCCGACGCTTCTCCAACCCGGTGTGCCGGCCGAACATCCCGCGATCCGCAATACGGCGCGGGCCCGCGCGCCGATCGGCGTAATGACGGTAAACGCACTTGCAGCGCCAAGGCGACGTGCAATCCGGAAGCGGAATCGGAGGTGCTTCGGCCGCGATAAAGCGCCTTCCCTTTATTCGTAGCGCCGGCGGGCAAGCTGTAGTGCCACCGACCACGCCGACGGCATGCCACGGTTCCTTTGGCGCTATCCGAGCACTCGGCGCCGGCTTGGTCTTCATTGGATGGAGCATCAAAGTAACGTGGCGGTCTGCCAATACCTGTCGTTCTAGAGATGTTGTAGGAATACTCCGATATACGTTGACACGCAAATGTTCTGTAGCCCACTAGTCGTCCACCGGCACCTCGATATCGAGCAACGGCGCGTACTGCTGCGAACCGAAAATATCGGGGTCACCGGGGCTGCCGCTCGGCTCCAAGCGATAAATCGTGAATTTGATGGCGTTCGCCGGATCGAACTCGACGAAATCGGAGATGCGATCAGGCGAAATGCCATATAGCTTTGCAACCGTTTCTCGCGTCAGCACGCGCGACTTTTTCACGCGCTCGTACGGCGCGCGGTCGGTGAAGATGACGTCGAACGTGATTTTGTCGACGCCGGCATTCTTGCTCCGAACGGTCTTGGCAATTTCCGCGAGCTTTTGCGTTTTCATCGCGCGCTAGATTCCCGCGGCAGTCATATGCGTCGAAAACAACTCGAGCGGGTGGCTGCACCGAAGCGTGTGATTAAGCGTCCAGCGGTAAGCGGGACTTGCGCGCAAGACTTCATCGAGCGCGAAAGCGACCGAGCCCGCCGAGCCTTTGACATCGGGCAGTCGCGCGTAAAACATTTGCCGCGTGCCGATCATGCAAACTTCTTCGGCCATCGCCGCTGTCGGCGCTACGCCTTGAACCAAAATGCAGAGCTCGTGCCCGGGTCGGTCTTTCATGGGCTCGAGCGCGCCCATGACCCCGTTCCGCCCATAGACGATGTAGTGCAACTCGTAGCCGGTATCCCCGAACCGCTCGCGCACCTGCGTTCGCGCCCAGCCGATGACGTCGTCGACGTGCGCGATCGTGTACGGGTCGCGAATGCCAACCAGTCCGACGTAGCGCTCTCCGATCTTGCCGGCACCTTCCAGCTTGACGCGGAATTCGGCTGCCGGCACAAACTGCGCGCCCGTGATGCGCGCCGTCCTGGCATCGACTTGTTCGTAATGACACTCCGACATGTCTAGCGTGCCGCCAGCGACGTATTCGAAATACGGATTGGAGCGCTCGTACATCGCATGGCCCGCCACCGATGCGACTGTGCAACGTTGGCCGGGGTGCATCGCAGTAACGCGCACGTCGTCGTCGGTCACCTCGCCAAGCACGGTCTCTTTGCCGCCGTAGGGCTCGGCGCAAAACGACGCGCATTCGAGGACTTTCCCAAGGTAATACGCATGGCGCTCGGGAAAGCCATGATGGATCGCCGGCGCCGCGAACACGCAGCAGTCGCTACTGCGGCCACCGATGATGACGTCGGCGCCCTGTTGCAGCAGGTCGATGAACGGATGCACGCCGGCCATCGCAACGATTCGTTCGGTGGCATCCAGCTCGGATTCCGTTAGCGCCTGGTGCGCGTCCAGTCCCTCGACCGGCGTCCCATCGCGCATGCGCCGGCGCAGATCGGCTTTGTCGATTTCGGAATAGAAATACCCGACGTTGAAGCGCGAGAGCCGATGCTTTGCCGCAAGGTCCTTGATGATCTGCACGTAGAGATCGACACGGCTGTTCGAGCCCGTGTCGCCGGAGGAGCCGATGATCATCGGAACGCCGAGTTGCCGCGACGCGAGCAGCATCTGCTCGAGGTCGTGCGTCTGCCACGCGAGCGGGCTCGTCGACGTGTCGGTGCCGAGCGGCACCGGGCCTATGTCGTCGCTGCCGGAGTCGGCCGCGATATAGTCCGGTCGCGCCGCGACACCGATCCTAAAGCTCTCGATGCGAAGCGGCGCAAATCCCAGGTGCCCGTTCGGACAAATGATGCGTAAAGATTGCATAGATCGAAGGCGTTCCGCCGGGAGCGCATCATAGCAGCGCGCCGATTTCGCGTGACGAGCTTCACCTCGGCGCGATACGATTTTCCTATTGACCGATGCAAGCGAGAAGGCTCATGCGATTCCTGCTGATTTTTCGGATTGCCGTTTGCGTCGGCGTGCTAGTCGGCGTAATGCCAAATGCCAGCGCACAGGCCGCGCTGCCGAAGATGATCAAGATTGTCGTCCCGTTCTCGCCGGGCGCAAGCAATGACGTTATTGCGCGCGCGATTGCAGTGCCACTGGCGAAACGCCTGGATATCCCTGTCATCGTCGAGAACAAGGCCGGTGCAGCCGGTGTTATCGGCGCTGATGCCGTTGCGAAATCGCCTCACGATGGTTCGGTACTGTTGTTGACATCGTCGACGTTCCTGACGGCAGCTGCAACGCAACCTCGATTGCCCTACGATGCCGTTGCCGCGTTCGCGCCCGTCGCAATGGTGGGCCAGGGCCCGCTATTGCTTGCCGTATCGGCCTCGACGCCTTTCAAGTCGCCCGCCGACATGTTGTCGGCAGCGCGCGCCAAGCCTGGCAGTCTTACGTACGGTTCGGCGGGCGTCGGCTCGGTTGGACATCTGGCGACCGAACTGCTGAACGATGCGGCGAAGGTGCAAATGACTCATGTTCCCTACAAAGGCGCCGCGAATGCCGTCGTCGACCTCGCGGCGGGCCGAATCGACGTCATGGTTTCGAGTTACAGTACGTTGGCCCCGTTGATGAAGACCGGCAAGGTGAGAGCGCTCGCCGTCACGTCGAGGGAGGCACACCCGGCATTCGCAGATCTGCCACCGCTTGCCGCGTCGGTACCGGGTTTTTCGATCGATATCTGGGTCGGCGTGTTTGCGCCGGCGGGAACGCCGGTTCCATTGATCGAACGCTTAAATCGCGAGATCAATGCCATTTCCGCGTCGCCCGAGCTTGGTGCAATTCTCGAGCCGGACGGTACGGTGGCAGTCGCGACGATGCCTCCCGCGTTTGCCACGCGCGTCAAGGAAGAGCTTACGCAATGGAAGCAAATCGCCACCGATCACAAGATTGTCGCTGAATGATAGGACTCCCACGCTTGCGGCTGAACTGGCCAATGCGGCTGCTACGCTCTGCCATCTGCGCCCAAAGGGGGGGCACCCGCGCCTTGGCCCTGCGGCGCCCATGAGCACTCCGGAGAATCCGCTGACGCTTGCGCACTGGCGACGTACGGTTGCCGAGCTCTATGCTGACGTCCGCCAAAGCTCGCCTCGAGACGCCGCCGCAGCAGCCTCGAGGTATCGCGCCGCGCGCGATCGACTCTTCGCCGATCACCCCGACAGTCCGATCGCCTCCGCCTCGCGAAGCCGTTGGCACGGTTCGTCATGGTATCCGTACGATCCTGCGTGGCGGACCATCGGCGTCATCGAGCCCGTTCGTTCGACGACGTTCGAAATTCCTCTCGCTGCCGACGGCGTCATTCGTTGTTCACGCATCGCATGCGTTCAGTTCAAGATTGCCGGCGAAGCCGCGAAGCTTTCGCTGTACTGGTTCGAAGGTTACGGCGGCGGACTGTGGCTGCCATTCTCCGACGCGACCAGCGGTGAATCGACCTACGGCGGTGGTCGTTATCTTTACGACACGATCAAAGGCGCGGATTTGGGCGCGAGCGGCGATGGAATCGTTATCGATTTCAATTTCGCCTACAACCCCTCGTGCGCCTACGACGATCGTTGGGCGTGTCCGCTTTCTCCGGCGGAGAACAGCCTGCCATTCGCGGTCAACGCGGGCGAGCAAATGCCAAGCGGATAGCTACGCGAGCGGCGCAATCGCAAAGCTGGACGGGCTTTCTCCGCGTCGTTGGCGCGCCCACATTTCGATATAGGCGGCTTCGATGTGTCGACGGCTGCGATCGGTGTTGAAAAGCGGGAAGATGTCGCGATTGTCGCAGAGCTTTTGCCGGATGCCGGCGAGCAAGCTCGGCTCGCGGGCAAGTTGCAACGCCAGCGCTTCGTACTCGGAAAGGGTTCGCGTAACCAGCTCAGTGAGTCCGATCGCATCCAACAGGCTCGCCGCGACGCGACCCGCAAACGTCGTCCCGATGCACGTCAGGACTGGAACGCCTGCCCATAGCGCGTCACTGGCCGTCGTGTGCGCGTTCCATGGCTGCGTGTCGAGAGACAGATCGGCGAGCCGATGCCGCGCGAGGTGATCGGCAAGCGGGACCTTCGGCGCGAACACGAGACGCTCGGGCCCGACGCCACGATTCACCGCTTCGCGGCGCAGATTCGTCGGCGCAGCAGCGTTGCCTTCGAAGAGCCACAGGACGCTTCCATCGATATCCCGCAACAATCGCATCCACACATCGAACATCATTGGCGTGATCTTGCAATTGTTGTTGAACGAGCAGAACACGAACCCCGCTTCCGGCAGCTCCGCTTCGCTGCGCGTCGGCGTGCGCTCGGCGATCGTCCTCTTCGCGTCGTTGACTTGGTAGCAATGCGGTAGATAGACAACGTTCTCTGCATAGGCGTCGCGCTGGTCGTGCGGGATGACGATCGGATCGGCGATGATGTAGTCGATGTAACGCGCGCCCATTGTTCCCGGATAGCCAAGATAATTCACCTGAATCGGCGCCGGCCGGAGCGCGAAAATGCCGGTGCGCGCATCATCGGTAAATCCTTTCAGATCGACGGCGATATCGATTTCGAGGTCATGCAAGAGCTTCGCGATTTCGTCGTCGCGTAAGTGCCGGACATCGATGAAGCGATCAAATGCGGCCTTGAGCCGCACGCGCATCTCGGTCTGGGGATCGGGTCCGAACGAAATCGCGACAATGTCGAACCGCGCTCGATCATGCCGCTCGAACAATCCCGCCATCAAATGCATGACGGCATGGTCGTGAAAATCCGCCGACAGGTAAGCGATGCGAATCCGGTCGTGCGCATAGCGTTCACCGCGCCATAGCCGTGCTGCGGCCGCTGGAAACCGATCGTCGGCGTAGGTTCGCGCGCATGCCAATTGCAGAGCTGCCGAATCACAGATATTGAGGATCGTCAGCGGCTCGGCCGCGCGATTGCCGGCGCGAACCTTCGCGAGGAGCTCGACGGACTCCTTTTCGTACGTTCGCCAATCGCACGCATACATCCGCGCGTGCAACAGCGCGCCGGCCGCGTATGGCAGATCGGAACTTAGCGTAAGCGCTCGTTCGATGTCCCGGCCGGCGTCTTCGTGGCGTCCCATTGCGGACAAAGCCGCACCCCGGTTGAAGAGAGCCTCGGCAAAGTCGGGTCGTTGCGCAAGCGCCTGGTCGTAGCTGGCACGCGCTTCGTCGTAGCGTTGCAGCGATTGCAGGCTCTGCCCGCGGTTATTGAGCGCTTCCGCAAGATCGGGCCGAAGCGCCAGCGCTCGGTCGTAACTGTTAATCGCATCGCGATAACGCTGTAAATGCTGTAGCGCAAGGCCGCGGTTGTAAAGAGCTTCCACGTGGGAGGGCTGAATCGCCAACGCTTGGTCGAGGCTCGTCAGCGCCTCGTCATGACGATGAAGATCGTGCAACGCGGCGCCGCGATTCGTCAGCGCCTGGGTGAACCGCGGCATGATCACCAGCGCCGCGTCGTAATTTGCAATCGCTTCGTCATACTTGATTTGCCTGCGCGTCGGCTACTTGCGGATCGATCGCCAGTGCGCGTTGCAAGAACGTCTGTGCGCTCGAAAAATCTCGCCGCTGCGCGGCAATTACGCCCAACGCATGAAGCGCATCGAAGTGATCCGACGCTTCGGCAAGGACGTCGCGATAGATGCGCTCAGCGTCATCCAACTTTCCCGCTCGATGCGAATGCGCTGCGCGCTGCAACGCATCGGCAATGGCCGCGAGATTCGATGCTGATGTCATGACGGTGAAAACGACAGCCGCAATAATTGGCAAGACATGTGTGCTCGCCTATGATGGGTGGCGGCAAAACAATACCGCCGCGCGTGATTGTGCGCGCCGGTCGATTAAACGGAGGGAGCGATGAAGTTACAAAGGATCGGCATTGCAGTCGGCGGTACCTTAGGCGTGTGCGCTTTGGTGTGGGCGCAACAGATGGGTGCAACGGCGACGCTCAAACCCACGACAGGAAACACAGCGGCAGGTACCGTCACGTTCGCGCAAAAAGGCGACAAGGTGAGCGTGACGGCGAACATGACCGGTCTATCGCCCGGTTCGCATGGGTTTCACATTCACGAAAAAGGAGATTGCAGCGCAGGCGATGGAATGAGCGCCGGCGGTCATTTCAATCCAACGGGAAAGCCGCACGGCGATCCTGCGACTGCGGACCATCACGCGGGCGACCTGCCACAACTGGTTGCCGATGCAAGCGGCAAGGCGACCTTAACCGCTGATCTAAGTCCGATGACGATCGGCGCGAGCGCGACCGACATCGTCGGCAAGGCCGTCATCGTGCACAAGGACGCCGACGACTTCAAGACGCAGCCCACCGGAAACTCGGGTGCACGCGTTGCGTGCGGCGTGATCGCTAAATCCTGATCATTCGCGCCGCCGGGCGAAGGCGCGGGTGCTCCCCCTCGGGGCAGCGCAGCGGCCGAATTGGCCAATGAGGCCGCAAGCGTGGGGTCCTTTGTCGCGTTCTCAGAATCGATAGAGCGAGAGCGCGATCAACAACGGCAGCCAGAACAACAACAGCGATAGGAGCGTCGCGGCAACAATCCCTTGTACGGGCGCAAAGGGCGCGCTTCTTCGATCCGGCTCACGCCCCGCATAGGGCTGCCGATGGACGACGAGCGCGGGCGTCATGGTGCTCCCTCCAAAGAGGCGACGAGTGACCCTAATCTGCTCGGGTTTGTCGTTCGCCGGCGTCGGGTTTCGCCCCAAATTGTCGTAGGACAAAATCGGAAAGGTTTACTTGATGAGGGGCGCCTCCCACGGTCCAGCGACGGCGCCAGGCGGCCGCCAGCCGTCAACGCTCGCTGGCGGCGA
>WNGI01004688.1_pt1 | contig 25713 bp, 22 predicted proteins | sample 5400621 | NCBI WGS metagenome assembly WNGI01 (sample SAMN13153374, study PRJNA577476) | soil metagenome | isolation source: 20 cm soil or saprolite under Garry oak tree replicate 1 | place: USA:California | collected 2016-06-15 | reverse complement strand
CCGACGGGGAGCGGCTGACGATCTACGACGCCGCCGTGCGGTACCGCGCGGAAGGCGTCCCGCTGCTCGTGATCGCCGGCAAGGAGTACGGCGCCGGCTCGTCGCGCGACTGGGCGGCGAAGGGGACGCTGCTCCTCGGCGTTCGCGCGGTGCTCGCCGAGAGCTTCGAGCGGATCCACCGGAGCAACCTGGTCGGCATGGGCGTCCTGCCGCTCGAGTTCCTGCCGGGGGAAACCGCCGCCTCGCTCGGCCTCACCGGGCGCGAGGTATACGAGATCGAGGGCATCGCCGCCGGTCTCGCGCCGGGCAAGCGTCTCACCGTGCGCGCCAGGGCGGAGGATGGATCGTTCCGGGAGTTCGCGGCGATCGCGCGCGTGGATACCCCGGACGACGTCGAGTACTACCGCCACGGCGGGCTCCTGCCGTACGTGCTCCGCGGGCTTGCACGCGCCGGGGCCGCCTAGGCAGCGTCGTCCGAACGACATGTCGGGCCATGCATTGTGCGGGCTCGACGCGGGCCGTAGCGTGCGGTGCGATGCCACGAGCCGCAACGACACCGCCGCGCACCGAGCTCCGCTACACGAGCAGCCGCTACTTCGCGCTCCGCGCCGAGGGCATCCTCGGAAACGACCGCGTCGAGCTGCTCGAGGGGGTGATCGTTGCCATGTCGCCGGAGAGCGCGCGCGAGACCGCCGGTGTCCGGTGCGCCGGCGATTCTCTCACGGTGGCGGTTGGCGCGCAGGCCGTCGTCCGGGTCCGGCAGCCGCTCGTCGCCGGCGCCTGGTCGGTCCCCGAGCCCGACGTCGCGGTCGTCGCCGGGCTCAAGTCCGACCACGTCGACACGCCACCGACGGCGGCGCTCCTCGTCGTCGAGGTCTCGGACACGACGCTCGTCCAGGACCGGCTCACCAAGGCGACGATCTACGCGGCCGCGGGGGTGCCGGAGTACTGGCTCGTGAACGTGCGCGACGGCCGGGTCGAGGTCTTCCGACGCGCCGATCGACTGGTCCGGCACTACGGTGAGCAATTCGTCGCGGGCCACGGGTCGCGCCTCGAGCTGCGGACGCTCCCCGGTGTCGGGGTCGCCGTCGACGATCTACTGCACCAGGATGAACCGTGATGCTCGGTCGGCTTGGCAGTTGGGCAATGGCACGAGTTATGGTAAATTCAATGCCATGACCACTACCATCGATGCGGCAGGCCGCATCGTCGTGCCGAAGGCGATGCGTGAGCAGGCGGGGCTCTCTCCTGGCACGCGGGTGGAGGTCCGCTGCCACGACGGCGTGGTGGAGATCGAACCAGCCGCTCTCCCGGTGCGCCTGCGTCGGCGTGGGACTCTTCTCGTCGCCGTTCCCGACAGGTCCGTCCCACCGCTGACCGGCGCGATCGTCGAGCGGACTCGCCGTCGCATGCGCCGTGAGCGGGGCGTGGAGTGAGCGGCTGGCCGGGTTTCTTCCCGATACGAGCCTGCTGATCGCCGCATTCACCGCGTGGCACGAGCACCACGCGATCGCGGCGGAAGCACTCGACGCGTTGACGCGCGAACGGGGACCGCTCGTCCTGGCGGCCCCGGTGTTGCTCGAGACCTATGCGGTGCTCACCCGGTTTCCGCCGCCGCACAGGCTATCGCCCGATTCCGCTGTGCAGCTCGTTCGAGCAAACCTCGCGGGCCGGCGGACGGTAGCGCTCGATGGCAGAGGGTACTGGAGGTTCGTGGAGCGGGCCGCTGCCGGCGGAGTCGCAGGTGGTCGAATCTATGATGCGCTCATCGTCGCGTGCGCCACGCGCGCGGGTGTGGATCGGCTGGTCACGCTGAACCGCGCTCACTTCGTACCGCTCGTTCCGCCGGGGATGACGGTCGACTGTCCGATCTGAGCCGGTATCGGCTCCGACGCGCGTCAGCCGAGGCCGAAGTGTCGGATCGCGTTGCCGCCGAGGAATGCGGCGACCGTCTCCTCGCCGACGCCGCCCCCAGGCGGCGACTCGGTCGAACACGTCGGGCATGTGGCCGACGGCCTGCTCCCAGGAATCGAACGCGACGAGCGACGGGCGCGCGAAGAACACGCGCTCCGGCTCGAGGCTGACGTCGCGGATGCCCGAGAAGAGCCAGAGGTAGGTCTCCGCCTTCTCGAGCGCGAGCGGCACCCACGCGGCCCCGGAGTGGAGCAACGTCAGCTTGAGCGCCGGGTAGATCTCCATGTGGCCGTAGAACGCGAGCGCCGTGAGCAGCATCGAGTTGTCCATGAATGGCGCCACCGCCTCGGCGACGTCGTGGCCGATGCGGAGATTCGTCGCGACGCGTTCGACGAAGGGGCCTGTCGCGCTCCACTCGGGGTTCGTGCTGCCGGCCGACGGATGGATGCAGGCAGCGAGTCCGAGCTGCTCGAGCGCCTTCCAGACCGGCTGGTAGGGCGGGTGGCTCGGGAAACGGCCCTGGAGGAACGACGGACGGATGAACGCGGCCTTGCAGCCGCGTCGCGCCACGCGCTCGGCCTCCGCGACGGCGAAGCTCGCCGACTGGAGCGGCAGGATCGCGACGGGGAGCAGCCGCCGCGGGTCCGCCGAGGCGAAGTCGAGCAGCCAGTCGTTGTAGGCGCGCGCCAGGACGCGCGCGGCGTCCGGGTTCTCCACCAGCGGGAAGTGCTCGGCGAAGAGTGTCGGGAAGAGGAATGCCCGGTCGATGCCCATCGCGTCCATGTCACGGAGACGCTCGCCCGCGTCGGCGGCGCCGGGGCTCACGGCGTGCCGGACGTCGGGATCGAGCGCGCCGATCGAGTCGATCGTCATGCCCGGCCGCCAGCAGGCGCGCCGCGGGATGCCGCTGCGCTCGAGGGCGCGCACCGGCCTGCCGTTCAGGATCGTCGTCTCGAGACCGCCCGCGTCGACCTCGTGGCAGAACGCCGCCCGGACGGCGGGCCGTTCTTCGCGCGCGACGTAGTCCTCCCAGATGGTCGGTGGCTCGTAGACGTGGCTGTCGACGTCGACGACGACCATCTCAGTACGGCCGCAGCGCGCGCATCAGGAGCCGCGGGTCGAGCTTCGAGAGCTCGAAGCTCGTGATGCCGTGCGCGCGCGGGTCCGCCTCCGCCCGCGCCCACTCCGCGAGCTCGTCGCCGCCGGGGAACCAGGCGGGGCGCTCGAGCGGGGGCGGCTCGTCAGTCACGACGAGCCGGCTCTCGACCCCGTACATGCGGCGCGCATTGGCGCCCAGGAGCTTCGCCTGCACCTCCTCGGGGACGCCGGCCTCGCGCATCTCGCGGATCGCGCTCCACGAATCCGAGCCGTCGTGGTGGTATGCGTCGGAGGACCACACGCCCCAGTCCGCGAAGAACTCCCACTGGCGGAAGACCGGCACCTCGTCCGACTCGAACGCGATGAAGCATTGCTCGCGGAACGCCTCGGACGGCAGGCGGTCGGTCTTGAGGGCGCGTTCGTTCCGATACAGCCGGAAGAGGCGATCCCAGTGCTCGAGGAGCGACGGCAGCCACGTGGCGTTCGACTCGAAGACGGCCATCCGGAGCTTCGGGTAGAGATCGAGCATGCCGGAGAGCAGCACCTGGCCGAGCCAGGTGACCGCCTCGAAGACGAAGCTCAAGGTCTGGATGTCCACCATGCGGCCGCCGGTGAGCATCTCGCCGGCGCGGCCGATCAGCTCCCCGGGCGACATCATGTTTGCGGGCGGCGTCGGCAGGCGCGCGGCCGCGCCGAGGTCCGGGTTCGTCGCCGGGAAGGTATGCATGCCGAGCACGAGGCCCGTCTCCTCGAAGGTGCGAAAGACCCGGTCCATCGTCGCGGTGGGCGTGCCGCCGGTGAAGCTCGGGAAGATGAAGCTCGGATAGCGGCCGCGCGCGTCGATGGGACGGATGAGCGCCGCGCGGAACCCCATGGCGGCCACCCGCTCGAGCTCGCGGCAGGTGTCGTGCACGCTCTGGAGGGGCAGCCAGCCCGCGGGAAAGAGCCGCTCGGGCGCCGCGGCGCAGTAGTCGCGCGCCCAGTTGTTGTAGGCGCGCGCGAAGGCGGCCGCCCCCTCGACGCTCTCCACGAACGGGAAGTTCGCGACCATCATCGTGGGGATGATCATCACCTGGTCGATCCCCATGAGGTCCATCTCGCGGAGCCGCGCGCGCGGTTCGTACGCGCCGCGCTGCTCGAGGTACTGCTTCTGCTCGGGTGTGAGCGGCGCCTGCTGGAGTCGGCGCGCGATCTGCTTGGTCATCTGCGGCCCGGCGATGCAGATGGGGTTGTAGCCCGGGAAGTCCGAGCTCGCGCCGCCGATCACGACCGTGCGGCCATTGAGCACGGTCTGGTGGGCGTCCTTCCAGTACGCGCGCCGCACGACGTCGCGATACTGGGGCTCGACGTACTCGCTCCAGATCTCGTCGGGATCGTTGATGTGCGCGTCGCAGTCGAAGACCGGGAAGCGTTTCCGGATGCGGTCTTCGTCCGCCATGACCCGAGCGACCCTACTGTGCGTCGCGCGCGACGGTCAAGGGAGGCTGACGCGCGGCGACCTCGTCTGCTATGGCCGGGTCGATGACGTCCCGTCGCGGACCGGGGCCGGTGGCCGCCGCGCATCGCATCCTCATCGCCGCCGCGCTGCTCTGCGGCCTCGCGTACGCCACGTGGGAGCTCGCCGGGTATCGCGAGACGGGCGAGACCGCCGCCGCGGTGCGCGGCGCGATCGCCGTCGTCGTCAGCGGGCTGATCGCGCTCTATCTACGCAGCCTGCGCGGGCTGGGTGCGAAGCTCACGCCGCGCGATCCGAACGGCGCGCCACGCCGCGACGGCTGAGCGCTTTGCCTGTCGCGGACGTTTGTGCGAAGTACCGCGGGATGCGTGGCGCCCCGCCGATCGCCTTCGTGTTGGCCGTGCTCGCATCCGCGCCTGCCGCGGCGAAGAACATCAGCATCACCCTCGCGCCGACGGTCGAGGTGAGCGCGGGCACGTTCACGCTGCGGGTCAAGATCGGCAACGCGGGCGACGAGGCTGCGCAATCGGTCACGCCCGTCCTCCATTTCGGCGAGAAAGAGACGCGCGGGCAGACGAAACAGTCGCTCGGACCGAACGAGTCGTTCGACCAGTCGCTGAGCCTGCCGATCGGCGACCTCAAGCCCGGCCGCTGGCCGTTTCAGCTGCGCGTCGACTACACCGACGCCAACCAGTACCCGTTCCAGGCGCTGCAGGTGAACGCCGTCCTGGTCGGCCAGCCGCCGCCCGCCAAGATGACGGTCCCGCTGGTGAAGCCGGATCCGCTGGCGACGACCAGCCCGTTGCACGTCCGCCTGAAGAACCTGACCGGAACGGCGCGCACCGTCACGGTCTCGGTCCTCGTGCCCGAGGGCCTCGACGTCGCCGAGCCGATCCAGCCGGTGGCGCTGGCCGGGTGGGAGGACAAGCCGGTGACGGCGCAGCTCGTCAACCGGAGCGCGCTCCCCGGCAGCAAATATCCCGTCTACCTCGTCGCCGAGTACGACGACGACGCCGCCCACCAGTCGGTCATCGCGCAGAGCGTGGTCGAGATCGTCGCGGCGAGATCGTTCTTCGAACGGCAGCGGTCGTTCATCATCGCCGGTGCGATCCTCCTCGCGGTCGTCTGGCTGTCGATCATCGTCTGGCGGGTGAGCGGCCGCGCGAGCGTGCGGCCGGCGAGCGGTCGCCGCTGAGCGCGGTCACGACGCCGCAGCACGCGCTGCGAACGCGTCGGCGACGAGCCTTGGGTCGAGGACGGCGCCCGCGAGACCGAGTGCCTGCACGTGCGCCAGTGCCGGCGCAGGCGCGATCGCGCCGGCCGCGGTGACCTCCGCGGCGATGAAGCGGCCCGGATCGCGGCGGTAGAGCGCCTCGCAGGCGGCGCGGTCCGGGAACATCTTGTAGCCCTTCGCGTTGCACGGCGCGATGACGGCGGCGAAGCGACCGAGGTCGCGGCCGAGGACGGCGGCAGCGCGGAGCGGGTTGTTGGTGACGATGCCGGCCGCGATGTTCATGCGCTCGGCGCGGTCGGCGAGCGCGGTGAAGGCCGCCGCGACGCCGCCGGCGAGCGCGACCTCCGTCACCTGGGGGTGGAGGAAGAGCCGCGTGATACGGAGACCGCGGAGCGCGGCGAGCTCCATCTCGGCGACGAGCGTCGTGCCCGTCGCGAAGTCGCGTCGGCGGATCGCGCCGAGGCGGCCGACCGCCCCGAGCCCGATGCGCACCATGGCGGCGGGAGAGAGGCGCGTGAAGCGCGCGCGCGCCGCGCCGACCATGCCGAGGTCGGTCAGGTCGCGGATGAAGGCGAACATGTTCGGCACCACGGCCCAGACCGGCACGTCCCGCCAGCGCTGGAAGGCGAGCAGCGCCTCACGGATGGGCGCGTCGACGACGGCGAGCACCGCGCGCGCACCGAGCGCGTATGCTTCCTCGCAGAGCGCGTGGAGCTCGTCGGGACGCGAGTGGCGCGCGACCGTCTCGAGGCGTTCCCCCCACGAGGCATAGTGCCGGCTCTCCGCGGGGCGGAGCTCCAGGACGAGGGGCGGCGTGGCAGCGGTCACGCGTCGACCGGCGCGCCGGCCGCGGCGGAGGCGTAGATCGCCTCGATCATGCGCTGCGTGTTGCACGCCTCGGCGAGCGAGCAGAACGGCAGCACGCCGGTCCGGCAGGCGTCGACGAAGCTCTGGAGCTGGCGGTAGAAGGCCTCGCCCCCGATGTGCGGGCTCACGTCGAACGCCGTGTCCGCGGGCAGGTCGCTGGCGTGGATCTCGTTCCAACCGGCGTCGTGGCCGGCCGCCGGCGCCAGCAGGTCGCGGCGGAGCACCAGCGTGCCGTTGCGACCGTCGACGGCGAGGCCGTAGTCGAGCATCTGCGTCCCGGGCACGCTCCACGACGTGTCGAGGAGGCCGGTCACGCCGTTCGCGAACGTGAACAGCACCTGCGCGGAGTCGTCGACGGTGCTGAAGTGCGAGCGCGTGCTGGCCGCGACCCGGCGGATCGCGCCGAAATACCAGCCGAGGATGAAGAGCACGTGGGAGGCCATGTTCGCGACGACCCCCCCGCCCGCTTGCTCCTTCTGGAAAAACCAGCCCTTTTTCGGCCCGAATACCTCGCTCACGTACGCGTGCGCGGTGAAGCGCAGGAGCTCGCCGAGCGCGCCTGCGGCCACCAGGTCGTGCGCCGCCTGGACGACCGGCAGGTGGGCGTAGACGTAGCCCGCGGCGTGCATCACGCCCGCGTCGGTCGCGAGCCTCAGGATCGCCTCCGCGTCGGCCCGGGACGTCGCCAGCGGCTTCTCGACGAAGAGGTGCACGCGCCGGGCGAGGCACTCGCGGACGACGGCGACGTGCGTGTGGGTCGGCGTGCAGACGAAGACCGCGTCGGGCGGTGCGGCGGCGTACAGCGCCGCGACGCTCGGGTAGAGCGGCGCGCGCAGCCCCTGGCTCGCCAGATGCTCGGCGAGGCTCGTGTCGCGGTCGACGAAGCCGACGAGCTCGGTCTCGGGGTGCACCTGGAGCAGGTGCCCGTGGACCATGCCCATGCGGCCCGCGCCGACGACCGCGGCGCGGAGCGGCGGCCAGGCGCTCACGCGGCGGCCTCGAACGTCCGCCGGAGACCCTCGCCCAGCGGCGTGAGACGGGGCCCGAAATCTCGTTGGATCGCGCGCAGATCGCACGGCGCCTCGAGCGTCGCCCCGTGCACGTTGTCGACGGTGAGCGGCGGATTCGCGAGCACGCGCTCGAGCACGCTCGCGAGCACGAAGCTCACACCGATCGGCAGACGCACGCGCCGGCACCGCCGTCCGAGCGCGGCGCAGATGGCGGCGAGGAATTCGTTGTACGTCACGCGGTCCGGGCCGCCGACGTCGTACGTGCGTCCGGCGATGTCCCGACGCGCGAGCGTCGCGACGACGACGTCGATCAGGTCGTCGAGGAAGACGGGCCGGAGATGCCACGTACCCGGGCCGATCACCGGGATCACGGGCAGGCGACGGACGAGGCCGGCGAGCTTCACGAAGACGCCGCGCGCCCCCGGTCCGTAGACGAGGCTCGGACGGAGGATGGTCACGTCGAGTCCGGAGGCGAGGAAGAGCCGGTCCGCCACGCGCTTCGTCACGCCGTAGAGGCCGGGCCGCGGCAGGTGGACGTGCTGTGTGCTCATCACGACGATGCGCGGGCAGCCTGCCGCCCTGGCCGCCGCGATCAGCGCGCTCGCGCCGCCGACGTTTACCCGGTAGGCGACGGCGGGATCGAGCCGGCCGCTCGACGTGGCGGCGCCGAGGTGCACGACGGCGTCGCTGCCGGCGACGGCGGCGGCGAGCGTCGCCGGCTCGGCGAGGTCGCCCTCGATGACGTCGCCCGGCGGCGCCGCAGCCGGACGGCGCCGGAAGAGGAGGCGTGGCGTGTGTCCGGCGGCGGCGAGCCGCGGCGCGAGCGCCGTCCCGATGAACCCGCTCGCGCCGGTGACGAGGACCCTAGCCATGCGCGTTCCGGCGCTGGCCACGGAGCTCGCGGAACTGCTCGGCGGCGAAGCCGGCCCAGCGGTTTCCCGGATACGTCACCATGACGTAGCGGAAGCGGGCCTTCGCGTCGCGCCGGCGCCCGAGCTGCTTCAGGCAGAGGCCCACGTGGTAGTGGCTCTCCGCGACCCACATGCTGTCCGGGAAGCGCTCGATGACCGCCCGGTAGCCGGCGAGGGCGCCCTTGGGATCGCTGGAGCGGAGGAGACTCGCCGCGCGGAAGAACGTGGCGTCGGCCGCGGTCGACGAGTCGCCGCCGAGGTCGATCGCACGCGAGAAGTTCCAGAGCGCGTTCGGGTAGTCCTGCGTCGAGAAGGCCTTCCAGCCGCGCTGGTAGAAGAAGCCGGCGCCGTAGTCGCGCGTGACGTTCCACGTCGTCGCGATCACGACGAACACCACGCCGAGACCGAGCACCCACGGCCGTGCGTTGCCGAGGGTCGCGGCCAGCTGGGGCGACGGCTCGACCGCTGGCGTCGGCTGCCAGAGCGCCATGAGACAGATCCCGAGACCGGCGAGCGTCGCCGCGATGCCGAGCCAGTCAGCGGCGATGCGCCGGAAGACCAGGCGCACGTGCGGGCCGTCCGGGAAGACGAGCATGAAGGCGGGGCTCACGAGATAGACGCGCCGCGCCCCCTCGACGTGCCAGTTCGGGTAGTACGAGACGGCCACGATGTGCGGGAGGCCGGGGCACGTCGTCGTGAACTCGATCGCCATGTGATCGAGCTGCTCGTTCTCGATGCGGCAGCCCTCCGGCAGCCGCTCGCGCGGCAGCTCGATGGCCGAGGCGCTGGTGCGCGGGAAGAGATTCCGGTCCGCGGCCGGGATGCTCGCCGCGTCGACGATCGGCACGTCGAGCGCGGAGTCGGTCGAGAACCAGCGGACGAAGTCCCGCTTCCAGCGTGCCGTCTCGATGGCGACGGGCCGGTAGCGCGGCACCCGCACGTAGTGGTTCTCGGCGTTCTTCAGGTGGAAGACCGAGTACGGGTGCTGGTGGAAGATCCGCTGCCAGCGCGCGTCCTGCTCGAGCTGGGTCGTCACCTCGGGCGTGACCGTGATCATGTCGCTCACGTTGAAGAGCATGAGGCGCGGCGTCGCCCGCGGCAGGTCCATCGACGGGTAGCTGTACCCGGGAATGACGCCGCTGCCCTGCTTGGATATCTGCGACTGGAGCCAGTAGATCGGCGGCGACGTCACGGCGGTCTGGAGAAGGACGCCCTCGAGCGTCGGCCGACCCGCGAGGAGCGGCAGGTCCTCGAAGACGCGCATGCTCCCGAACCGGTCGTGGATCGGGGAGTTTTCGTACGCGACGCGCGGGTCGGTGATCTTGCCGCGCACCGCGCCGAGGATGCCGGTCAGCAGCCCGTAGGACGCCTTCCGCTCGACCCCCTCGTAGTTCCACTGGATCCACGTCGGGATGAAGCTGACGCAACTCTGCACCCAGAGGACGATGCCGGCCGCCAGCGCCAGCGCGCCGAGGATCGGCGGTGCCGGCGTGATGGCGAGCACGCGCGCGACGAGGTCGAGCGCGAGCAGCAGGCCGAGGAAGTACACGCACGGGACGAAGCGGATCTCCGGCAGGCCGACGGCCGTGCCGTTGAAGAAGCAGAGCGTCGTGACGACGGCGCCGAAGAGGAGATAGCGGCCGGGCCGGTCGGTCGGCCTCCGGAAGACCGCCATCCAGAGGACGTCGAGCGCGGCGACCGCCGCGGCCGGCCAGAAGATCTTCGGCATCAGGTCCTGCCAGGAGGCGAAGTGCCACTTCCAGTTGATCGACGTCGCGAAGCCGAGCTTCGCGACGAGCGGGATCAGCCAGAAGCCCATGAGCAGCACGGCGCCCCCGTAGACGAGCGCCAGGTAACGGACGTTGCGCGCGAAGTGCTCGCGGTCGAAGAGGAAGAAGACGCCCGGCGCCGCCGCGTTGAGGAACGCCACCGGGTGGCAGAGTCCCGCGATGGCGAGTACCACCGACCGCGAGCGCCAGTGACGGTTCTCCTCGATGCCGCGGTAGACGAGCCCGAGAAACAGCACGGTGAAGGCGAACCCGGCGCTGTGGGCGAACTCGCCGGCGAGGGTGCTCGGGATGTTGCCGCCCCACATCGAGTTCCCCTCGTTGAAGAGGAACAGCAGGCTCGCCACCGCGCCGAGCGCCGGTATGGGGAAGGCATAGCCGAGCGCACGGAGCGCGAGCGTCGTCATGAGCGGCAGGAGGAAGCTGCCGATCACCGTCACGAGCTTGAAGGCGACGTTCAGCGGGATCACGGACGAGAGCGCCACGATCGTCAGCGACGGCGGCAGGAAATAGAACTGGTAGGGGGCGTAGCCGCAGAAGTTGCCGAGGTCCCAGCCCTGCGGCATGCCGGCGGGGAGCAGCGTGTCGCGCAGATGATGGATGGGACGGAGGAAGGACGGCGTGTCGCCGCCGGCAATCGTGGTGTCGAGGAAGAGCAGCGACGGCTTGAAGTACGAGAGGAGAAACCCCCACGCGAACACGACCGCGACGACCGTCGTCCCGGTCCGCGCCCAGGCGATCCAGCGACGCTCAGCCATAGCGGCCGCGGCGCGCCCGCCAGGCGATGCGGAGCGTGTCGAGGAACATCCGCGGCGCATGCCGCGAGAGGCGGACCGACGTCTCCTCGTTGTTGATCAGCCGGAGCGGCTGGCGGCGGATCCGGCAGCCCTTCTTCCGCGCCCGCATCAGGACCTCGGCCTCGAAGGCGAAGCTCGTCACGTCGAGGCGCCCGAAGAGGTCCTTCGCCACCGTCGCGCGGTAGCCCTTGTAGCCGCACTGGGTGTCGGGGAAGTCGAGGCCCAGGAGGTGCTTCACCATCCACGTGTAGACGACGCTCGAGAGCTGGCGGACCGGGGTCACCTCGGTGGCGCACACCGACTCGGGATGCAGGCGGTCGCCGATCACGATGTCCGTGCCGTCGCGCAGCCAGGCGAGCGTCGTGGGAACCGGCTCGAGCGAGAACGGGAGATCGGAGTCGGTGAAGACGACGAACTCGCCCCGCGCACGCGCCACGCCGCTCCGCACGGCGCCGCCCTTCCCGAGGTTTCGCGGCTGGCGGACGAGGGTGACGCCCGCCGGGAGATCGCCGGCCTCGACCGCCTCGCCCGGGTTGCTGCCGTCGTCGACGACGATCAGCTCCGCCTGCTCGCCGAACCGCTCGTTCAGGAAGTGCGCCGCCTCGGCGGCCGTCTGCCGGGCTCGCGCGCGCTGGTTGTAGAAGGGGATCACCAGGGAAAGGGTTAGACCTGCGCCGGAGATGGGGCATCCTCCATGAGCATCCGGAGCGCTCGCCGGTCCACCTTGAACATCGGTGTGAGCGGCACGTCGTCGAGCAGCGTGAGGCCGTCGGGGCGCTTGAAGCTCGCGAGCTCGTCGCCGACGAAGGCCCGCAGCTCGGCCAGCGTCGGCGGCTCCGCAGGATCGCGCGGCACGACGAACGCCCAGCCGACCTCGCCGAGCGTGGCGTGCGGCACGCCCACGACGGCGGCGCGGGCGACCTTCGGATGCTGTCCGAGGCGCTCCTCCACCTCGCCCGGGTGCACGTTGAAGCCGCCGCGGATGTACATCTCGCTGCGCCGTCCGGTGAGGTGCAGGTAGTTCGCGGCGTCGAGATGCCCGAGATCGCCGGTGTGCACCCAGCCGCCGGCGTCGATGGTGGCCGCGGTGGCGTCGGGGTCGCGCCAGTATTCGCGCATCGTTGCGGGTGAGCGGACGACGACCTCCCCCGTGGCCCCCACGGGCAGCGGGTGGTTTCCCTCGTCGACGATGCGGAGCTCCACGCCCGGCGTTGCCCGCCCGACGGTGGTGGCGACGACCTCGGGCGAGTCGCCGGCGACGGATGCGGTGGCGATGCCGACCTCGGTCGAGGAATAGCGGACGCTCACCTCCGCGCCGAGCTCGTCCTGGATGCGCCGGATGAGGGACGGCGCGGCGGGCGCACCGCCGACGAGCACCGAGCGGAGCGACGAGAGGTCGCGGCGCGCCCGGTCGGGATGGTCGAGCAGGGCGATCAGCTGGGTCGGGATGCCGCCGAGATGGGTGAGGCGTTCGCGCTCGATCGCCGCGAGTATCGCCCGAACGTCGAACGTATCGTGGATCAACGACGAGCCGAGGTTGGCGATCTGCACCGCGATGCGCGTCATCGTGCCGACGTGCGCGAACGAGAGGCCGGGAGCCAGGTGCTTCTGGAAGCGTGGCAGCCCGTCGGGGTGGCGGCGCGCCTCGATGTCGGCGACCGCGAGGAGGCTCGCATGCGTGTAGCACGCACCCTTCGGCGCCCCGGTCGTGCCGCTGGTGAACACGATCGCAGCCGGGTCGTCGGGGTCGACGGCCGCCGCCGTGGCCGTCGGCGCCCCGAGCGAAGCCACCACGCCCGCCGTGCTGCGCTGGAGATCGGCGGCGTCGAGCCAGAGCACCTCGCGGAGCTCGGGCAGCTCGCCCCGCACCGACTCGACGATCCGGCGAAAGTCGACGTCGTGCCAGCGGTCGACGGCGAGCAGGAGTCGTGCGCCCGAGCGCTGCAGCACGTGTCCGATCTCGCTCCGCCGGTAGCGCACGTTGAGCCCGGTCGTCACGGCACCGAGGCCGGCGGCGCCGAGGTAAGCGATCAGATACAGCGGCGTCGACGGCAGCAGCAGCGCGACGACGCTCCCGTGCCCGACGCCGTGCGCGGCGAGCCCCGCGGCCAGCCGGTCGGCGAGGACGTCCCAGTCGCGATACGTGAGCTGCTCGTCGCGATAGCGGAACGCGTCGGCGTCGGGCGCGTCGTGCGCGGCCGCGCGCAGCAGCTCGCGCAGGGTTCGAGCGGACCGCACGGGCGGCGTCTTAACCGAAGTAGGGCAGCTGGTCTAGTTCAGCGAGGGGGCTCCGCCCCTCGCCGCCCGCCGGGCAAAGCCCGTCGGGCTCCACTCCCCGCTCGCTGTCGCTCGGCCGCGCGCTGCGCGCGCGGAGGGATCGTTCGCACGTCGCTATTCTCACTCCTTGACGAGGCTCCATCGATCCGTCGGGACCTCGTCCGCACGCGGAATGCAGTGGATGCAGCCGTAATACGACTCGCGCGCGCCACCGGTGACGAGGTAGCCGGAGGTAGTCGTCGTCAGCCTCTGGCGGCGCTGGTCCGGGTTTTCTTCGATCGTCTGTGCGTGCCAACCGGCGTCTGCGAGGCCGCTGAAGACGAACCAGCTGCCCACCTGGAAATCCGAATACGTCGGCTTCGGCGGGAGCGTCGCCAGGAAACGCGTGGTGTTCCGCAGGTCGCCGAACGCGACGTGGGTGATCATCGCCGTGCCGATGCTCTGCCAGAGGCTGACGCCGAGGAGCAGCACCACGAGGCCGCTGATGGCCTTCGGCCACCGCGCACGGAACGCGGTCAGATAGCCGGTGAGCAGCAGCACGAGCGGATACGTGAAGACGTGGCCGTGTCGGACGTTGCGGAATCCCACGATCCAGTAGCCGCCCGCGTGCTGCACGTTCAGCTCCATGCCGAGGAACAGGACGCAGAGCCACCAGAAGACCGGCCAGCACGGACGGATTCCGAGCAACGCGCCGACGATGGCGAGGACGATCAGCACGTGCGGGTAGACCGAGTAGACGAGCGTCCCGAACGCGTCGGGGAGGAAGAGCCACCGCGGGTAGACCTTGAAGATCTCTGCAGTCAGCTGATGGAACTGGGCCTCGCGGCCGGTGAGCCCCTGCGAGCGCAGCTCGGCGTCGAACGGCGCGAGCGGGTTGCCGTGCAGCACGTAGAAGACGAGGGCGCTCGCGCCGAACAGCAGCGCCGCGGTCCAGACGAAGCGAAGCGCGTCGCGGCCGAGCGCGCGGCGGTTGGCCCAGCCGATGATCGCCACGACGGGCACGAGCATCACGGCGGAGACCTTGGCATGGAAGGCGAGCCACAGACCGACGGCGGCAAGCGCGCAGCAGCGGCGTCGCCGCTCGCGATCGTCCTCGGTGGGCGCGCGCACCACGAAGTACATACAGAGCGCCAGGCAGAACGAGAGGATGACGTCCGACGCGAGCATCGTGGACCAGGCGACGTCGAGCGGCAGGACGGCGAGGAGGAGCGCCGCGATGACGCCCGCGCGGGAGCCCCACAGGCGCCTGGCGAATACGCCGACGAGGACGATGCCCAAGGCATCGAATACGGCGATCGGAGTGATGAATCCCGCCTCGCCCAGGCCGAACAGCCGGCAGGTGAGCACCGTCGGGATCCACCACGTGAACCGATAGCCGTTCGGTCCGAAGTTCACGTGGCCGTTGTGGACGATCGTCAGGATGTCGTTGCGCAGCAGGAGATCGTCGCCGAGCCCGAGACCGCTGAAGTACCGCAGCCGCAGGCCCATCGCCATGAGGAGAACGAGCATCGACGACAGGAAAAACCCCATGTCGAGGCCTGCCACTACGCGGGGGCCGGCGGCAAGGCAAGCTGGCGATCGCATGCGCACGTGCCCGCACGTCGTTGCGCGCCGCCGCGTTTGCGGAGACCTTCGCGGGCGACGTAAGAAGTCCCGCGTGCAATGGCCGATCGACCGACGCCGACGCTCACCGTCGTCATGCCGGCATACAACGAGGCCGGCGTGATCCGCGACGTCGTGAGCGCGTGGGACCACCAGCTCGAGACGCTCGGGATTCCTCACGAGATCCGCGTCTACGACGACGGCTCGCGCGACGGCACCGGCGAGCTGCTCGCGGCGCTGGCGCGCGAGCGCCCCGCCGTCACCGCGGTCCGTCAGACGAATCGGGGTCATGGGCCGACGGTCCTGCGCGGCTACGCGGAGGCAGGCGGTGAGTGGGTCTTCCAGACCGACAGCGACGACGAGATGGGTCCGGAGCCGTTCGCGCGCCTCTGGCAGCGGCGGCACGACGCCGACGTCGTCCTCGGCTACCGCGAAGGGCGTACCGCGCCGCTCGTCCGTCGCATCGTCACGGCGGTCGCCGGCTGGACGATCCGCGTTGGCTTCGGCGCGCGCGTGCGCGACCCGAATGCCCCCTACCGCCTCTTTCGCCGTGCCGCGCTCGCGCGCCTGCTGCCGGCGGTCCCCGCCGACGCGTTCGCGCCGAACGTGATCCTCACCGGCCTCGCGTGCGGCAACGGGCTCCGCGTCGTGGAGGTTCCGGTGCCGTATCGCCGGCGCCGCACAGGTACGACCAGCATCGCACGGCTCCGCCTGCTGCGCGGCGCGGCGCTGTCCTTCGTGCAGACCGTCCGCGTCGCGCGCGCCCGATCGACCCGATGAACGACCCGGGCCGCGTCGTCATCCTCGGCGCCGGACCGACGGGCCTCGGCGCCGCCGTCCGCCTCCACGAGCTCGGCCACGACCGCTGGCAGGTAATCGAGCAGGAGGACCGGCCGGGCGGTCTCGCGCGCAGCTACGTGGACGATGCCGGCTTCACGTGGGACTGCGGCGGCCACGTCCAGTTCAGCCACTACGCGTACTACGACGCGCTCTGCGACCGGGCCGTGGGCGACGCATGGCTCGATCACGAACGCGAGTCGTGGATCTGGATCAAGGGCCGCTTCGTTCCCTATCCTTTCCAGAACAACATCCAGCGCCTCGATCCCGCCGACCGCGATCGCGCGCTCGCGGACGTCGTGCGCGCGGCGGCGTGTCGCGAGCGGCGGCCCGCGAACTTCGCGGAGTGGATCGTCGCCACGTTCGGCGACGCGCTCGCCGAGCTGTTCTTCTTCCCCTACAACCGGAAGGTCTGGGGCTATCCACTCGAGCGCCTCGGCATCTCGTGGATGGGCGAGCGGGTGGCGGTGCCGGACGTCGAGCGCCTGCGACGCAACGTCCGGACCGGCGAGGACGACCTGTCGTGGGGGCCGAACAACATGTTTCGCTTTCCGCTGCACGGCGGCACCGGCGCGATCTGGAAGGGCGTCGCGGCCCGTCTTCCGGCCGAGAAGATCCGCTTCGGCGCGGAGGTGACCGCCGTGCGGCTCGCGGAGCGCATCGTCGAGCTGCGCGACGGCCGGCGCGTCCCGTACGACGCGCTCGTCTCGTCCCTGCCGCTCGACGTCCTGTGCACCATGGCGACCGATCTGCCCGCGGCGCTGCGCCAGGCCGCCGGCCGTCTCGTCTACAGCGCCGTGCACGTCCTGGGCGTTGGGCTGCGCGGGCCGAAGCCCGACACGCTCGCGCGCAAGTGCTGGATGTACTTTCCGGAGGCGCACAGCCCCTACTACCGGGTGACCGTGTTTTCCAATTACTCGCCTCACAACGTGCCGCCCGATGATGCATGCTGGTCGCTCATGGCCGAGGTCTCGGAGACCCCGGAGAAGCCGGTCCAAGTGGAGACGCTCCGTCGCGATGTACTCGCGGCCATGCGGGCGGACGGTCTCCTCGGCGGCGCCGAGGTGGTGAGCTTCTGGCACCGGCGCGAGGCGCACGGCTACCCGACGCCGTTCCTCGGCCGCGACGAGACGCTCGCATGCCTGCTTCCCGGGCTCGAGGCCCACCGCGTCTTCTCGCGGGGCCGCTTCGGCGCATGGAAGTACGAGGTCTCCAACCAGGACCACAGCTGCATGCAGGGTGTGGAGCTCGTCGACCGCGTGCTCGACGCTGGCGACGGCGACGAGCCGACGCTCAACCGCCCGGACCGTGTGAACGCGGGTGCGTTCGCCGCGACGGCACGCCGATGATATCGCAGGCGCCGGCGCAGGTACCCGATGCAATCCCCCCCCGTCGCGAGCGCCCTCGCGCGTGGGCCGCGTTGCTCGCCATCGTGCTCTTTGCGGCCGTCCTCCGCTGCATTTTTTTCATCGGCTTCGGGGTTACCGGGGACGACATCATCTATGCGGGGATGTCGCGCGAACTGTTGCGCAACGGTTGGAAGGCGGTCGATCTCAAGTGGGGCGTCAACTACCGCCTCGGCTTGAGCGTTCCCGTGGCGCTTCTCTTTCGCGTCGGCGGATTCAACGACCTCACGTACGTCATCTACCCGCTCGTCATGTCGCTGCTGTCGGTCGTCCTCGTGTTCTTGCTCGGCCGTCGGCTCTTCGGGAGCGCGGCGGGCCTCGTGGCGGCGTTGCTGGTGGCGACCTGCCCGTTCGAGGCCGTTTTCGGCTCGTCGATGACGATCGACATCATCACGTCGTGCCTGACGGCGGTCACCGTCCTCGCATTCCTGAAGGCGCGCGACGCCGCCGGCGCCCGCTGGTTCGCGTACGCCCTGCTCGGGGCAGCCGCGACCCTGATCGCGTACATGGTCAAGGAACCGGCGTTGTACGTGCTGCCCTGCTTGGGTGCCCTCACGCTCGCGTGCATCCGCGATCGCCGGGTATTCGTTCGCGATGTCGCGTTCTACGGGGTGGTGGGGACCGCCGTGGCCGCGACGTTCGCCGCGGACTACTGGGCGACGGGGGACGTCCTCAACCGCCTGCAGGTACAGCTCCCGCAGAGCGGCTCCGCCGTCGGCCCCCTCCCCGAGCTCCTGCTCCAGTACCCGCGATGGGTATGGCGACGATCCCCGGACGGCACGATGCCCTTCGGGTACCTCTTCTACGCGCTGGTGCCCGCCATCCTCTACGTCGTAGCGCGCAGACCCGCCGGGGTGTACGTGCCGGTGCTCTGGCTATCGGTGATGGTGCTGCTGCTCGAGTTCTTCCCGAAGCAGCTCCATCCGCTCACCGTGTCGCCGCGCACGATGCGCTATGCCGACGCGTGGGTCGCGCCCACGAGCCTCATCGTCGCCGCGGCGCTCGACGCCGTCCGGCGATGGCATCGGGGCGCCTTCTGGGCCTGTGTCGTGTTACTCGCGACGTCCGGGCTCGTGGAGGCGCGGACGCTTCATCGCGTCTGGGTGGAACCCCTGTCGGACCGCAACGACGCCGCCGGCTTTCTGGCGTCGCTCCCGGTGAAGCCAGTGTACTCGGATTTCTGGCTCACGGCCCGCTATGCCTTCGTCATGCAGTATGGACCGGCGCTTCCGATACCGTCGGAGGTCCACGGCAAGCAGCTGCAGATGGGCGTCATCGAGAAGGACGATTTCGGAACACTGTGGACGATCCCCAAGGGGTACGTCGTCACAGGAGGCTCTCGCGGAGCCGGGATCGGCATGTTCTCGATCTTGAACCTGAAGGGTAACACCCCTCCGCCATCGTGGCGGCTCCTCAAGGAGATCGACCGACCACTCGGGGAGCGGCGCCTCGAACCGCTGCGCATCTGGGAAGTCACCCCCGCGCGCGACGGCGCGGGCGAGCGATGACGAGGGGGGCGTGCGCCGAGGTCGTCATCCGTGATCGGGACCGGTTGATGGGGATATGGTAGTGTCCGCACCGGTGCCGAGCAGGATCTCCGATCCGGGCGCTCCAACCACGACGCTCGGAAGCCCGCGCTATCGCCGCGAATACGATGCGTTCGCCCAGCTGCTCGAGGGCAAACGAATCCCCGCAGGATCGCTCATCGTCTTGCTCGGCAAATCCCTGCTTGGCTTGGTCGAGATGGCGATCCGATACGTCCCCGGCGGTATCGGCTTCAAGCTTCGGTACTACTACTATAAGCCATTTCTCAAGCATATCGGCAAGAATGTGCTGATCGACGTGGGCGTCTTCCTGCTGGGCCCGGCGAACATCTCGATTGGAGACTACTGCTGGATCGATGCGTACACGCGGATCGAGGCCATGCTCGGAGAAGTCACGCTCGGGAAGCGCATTCATGTCGCTCCATTTTCGATCATCGCGGCGCGCGCCCCCGTCGTCCTCGAGGACTACGTGGGCATCTCCGCCGGCGTGAAGATCTACGCCAACACCGAAGCGCCTCTGGACGGCAAGCGCATGAGCGGCCCGATGATCCCGGAGCGCTACAAGGCGTTTCTCTCGAAGCCCGTCACGCTTCGACGAGACAGTTTCGTCGGCGCCAACAGTGTCCTGCTACCCGGTGCGGAGCTCGGTGAGGGGGCGGTCGTCGGGGCAAACTCGATCGTGAGTCGCCCGGTAGAGCCGTGGGCGATCGTCGTGGGCCCTTCGGCAAGAGTGATCGGCCACAGGGATCCGGTCACGGTCCCCGACCTCGACTGAGACGTCGAACGCGATGTTCCATCTGCACTGCGACGTCGACAACGTGTCGCTCTATGAGCGCGAGCACGGGGTGGCGCAGTCCTTCGATCCACACCGTATCTACGATCAGGCGCTCCCGATGCTCCTCGACCTCATCGAGACAGCGGGAGCGCGCGCGACGTTCTTCGTCGTCGGCCAGGACGCAGCCCTCGAGAGCTGCCGGAGGTTCTGTCTGCTCGCGCGTTCGCGGGGACACGAGATCGGCAACCACACGTTCACGCATCGTGGCGATCTGTACCGACTGTCTTTTGCCGACAAGGAGCGGGAGATCGCCGCGTGTGACGAGGCGCTGAGCACTCTGCTCGGAGAGCCGATACGAGCCTTCCGCGCGCCGGGGTACTACCTCGACCGGGACGTGCTGGAGATATTGATGGCTCGGGGTTACCTGTACGACTCGTCGGTCCTGCCCGGAGTCGTCAATCAACTCATGGGCGTCGTGATCCGGTGGCAGTCGGGACGGGCGATCGACAAGGCGTTCGGTCGGCGGCGCTACGCCCTGGCCTCGCAGGCGATCACGAGAATCACGAGCCGCAAGAACCCGAGCCGGACCATCCTCGAGTTGCCGATTGCGACACTGCCAGTCGCCAGGCTGCCGGTGCATACCACGTTCGTCTTCCTCCTCGGCATGGGGTACTTTCGTTTCGCGGCAGCCTTGCTCGCTCGATTCCGACGCGACGCGGTGTTCCTCTTCCACGCCATCGACGCGCTGGACTATCCGGCGCACGGCGACCTTTCGAGAAAGGTTCCCGCCCTCCGGTACTCACTCGAGCAGCGGCGACGAATGCTCGGCGAGATGCTTCGGACACTACGGACGGCGGGCTTCACCGCGACCTCGACGCGACTCGTTGCCGAGGCGCCTTCGCGCTGGCCGGACTCGCGCCTCTGGGGATGACGAGGCGCGCCGGTGAGCGTCGGCTCTAGCCAACCCGCCGTGGGGTGTACAGTCGCTGCGATTCGAGCGGATCGTAAAACGTCTCGACCGCGCGGAGCGTCGTCGCGACGTTGCTGTACACCTCGTCGCGATAATTCTGGTACGACCCGCTCGCGAAATTACGCGCCATCTCACGAATACCGTCGGCGAGCCCGGTCTCGGCCTGGAAGCCGAGGTGGCTGCGGATCTTCTCGAAGGACACCAGGTAGTTCCGTCGATCGGGCGCCGCCTGCTCCCGAAGCGTGACCGTCACCGAGTCGCGGAACTCGCGGCTCACGGTAGCGACCAGCTCCGCGAGCTGGCCGATCGTCATGTTCAGGCGACGGTCACCGACGTTGTAGACCTGGCTCTGGACGATCTCGGGAGGCGCCTCGAGGACGTGCAGGACGGCGCGCGCGAGGTCGCGAACGTGGATGAACGGCCGCCACTGGTCGGGGCCGGCGACCGTGATGCGGCCCTCGATCATCGCCTGGGCCGTGAACAGGTTGGTCACGAGATCGAACCGCGGACGCTTCGAATGACCGAAGACGGTGGCGAAGCGCAGCACAGTGACGAAGAAGTCGTCGCGGAGCGCGTGCAAGAGTTCTCGCTCGCTGTCGGCCTTGGTCTGCGCGTAAAGCGACAGTGGATTCACCGCGCTCAGCTCGTCGACCTCGCCGTCGGAGAGACCGTAGACCGAGCAGCTCGACGCGAACACGAACCGGTAGACTCCGAGCGACTGGGCCACCTCTTTTGCCATGCGGGTGGCCACGATGTTCGTGTGGCGGGTGAAGTCGGCGTCGACCGCACAGGCCGGATCGCCCACCAACCCGGCGAGATGGATCATCGCGGAGGCGTTGCGGGCGGCCGCCGTGAGCTTGGTGATGTCGGTCACGTCGCCCTCGATCAGCTCGAATCGCGGGTGGCCGACGAACTCGGCGATCGACTCCCGGCCGTACATGAGTCGATCGAGGACGCGGACCTCGTATCCGCGTCCCAGCAGCAGGTCGACCGTGTGCCAGCCGATGTAGCCGGCCCCGCCAAGCACCAGGACGGGTCCGTGCCGGTGTGTGACCAGCGTCGTGAGGAGGGACGCATGCCGGCTGAAGGGCAGGGCGACGAACAGCCGGCCGAGGATCACGGGGGCCGTGACGATGAGTCCCCAGAGGACCACGCCGGCTGCAGGCGCGCCGAGCAGGACGCAGATCACCGACGTCGCCGTGACCGTGCCGAAGAGCACGACGGCCTTCCGCTGCCAGGCCGCGATCCGCAGCCGTGTGTAGAGGCCCGCCACGACGTTCCAGGCGATGAACAGGATCGGCGCCATGAGGAGCGGCGCGGTCTGTCGAAAGGACGTCGAACCGGGCACGAAGAGGGCCAGGAACCCGACCGCCGCGCCCACGGCGGCCGCGCTGGCGGCGACGTCGAAGAGAATGCGAGCTTCGTTCGCTCCGAGGGAGGAGAGCGACCAGCCTCGATCGAGGCGCGCCCGGATCCACGCCGTCGGCCTCATGATCGGTACCGGATCTCTTGCAGCTCGCCCGCGGGCACCACGCCGACGGTACATGGCCACGGCGCGCCCCGGCAAGCACTCTCGAGTCGATCCGCCGGAGTCCAGCGGCTTTACGTCCCGCGACGGGTTGGCTAGCATCCGCCGCCGACGGCCTCATGAGCGAACCCGTCCTCTATACCGGCGACGTCGCGGTCGACGATCGTGGCGAGCTGACGTTCGTGAACGAGTTCGATTTCGCCGGCGTCAAGCGCTTTTACACCGTCCGCAACCATCGGGCGGGATTCGTGCGGGCCTGGCATGCGCACCGGCGCGAGGCCAAGTACATGACCGTCGTTACCGGCGCCGCGCTCGTCGGTGCCGTGGCGATCGACGACTGGGACGCCCCCTCGCGTGATGCCCCCGTCAAGCGATTCGTGCTCGCGGCGCATCGGCCGCGCGTCCTGTACGTCCCAGCAGGCTACGCCAACGGCTTCATGTCGCTCACGGCGGATGCGCACGTGGTGTTCTTCTCGACGTCGACCATCGAGGAGAGCCTCACGGACGACGTGCGGTACGACCCACGGCATTGGGACATCTGGACCGTCGAAGAACGCTAGTTGTTCCGTGTGTCCGCTCATCCCTCCTTCGCGGTCGTCATTCCGATGTTCAACGAGGCAGCGGGAGCGGAGCGGTGTGTCGTCGAGGTGTGCGGCGCGCTCCGTGACCTGCCGTATCGATCGCGTCTCATCGTCGTCGACGACGGCAGCAGCGACGCGACCGGCGCGATTCTTCGTCGCCTCGCCGCGACGGAGCCCCGTCTACGGATGGTCACGCACCCGGCGAACCGCGGCTACGGCGCAGCGCTGCGCACGGGCGTGGAGGCGGCGAAGGAAGAACGTTTCGACTACGTGCTATTCATGGACAGCGATCTGACGAACTCGCCGGCCGACATCCCCCGCTTCGTCGCCGCGATGGAGGGCGGGACGGACGTCGTCAAGGCGACGCGCTACAGTGGCGGTGGTGGTGTGAGCGGGGTCCCGTTCTCGCGCTGGATCGTCTCCGCAGTCGGGAACCGGATCGCGCGTGCACTCTTCGGTGTGCCGATCCACGACTGCACGAACGGCTTCCGGGCGGTGAAGGTCTCGTTGCTCGAGCAGATGGCGCTCCGCGAGCGGCGCTTCCCCGTCATCATGGAGGAGCTCCACTGGTGCCGGTTTCTCGCGCGCACGTATGCCGAGGTGCCGGTCGTCCTCACCGCTCGCCAGGCCGATCAACGGCCGACGGCCTTCGCGTACCGTCCGTCGGTCTTCTGGTCCTACCTCAAGTATCCGCTGCTCGCGTTCCTGCGGCGACGTCCGGCGGCGTCTGCATGACGAAGGTTCTCGTCCTCGGCGGGTCCGGCATGCTGGGTTCGATGGTCGTGGACGTGCTGTCGCGCAACCCGGCGCTGAACGTCACCGCGACCGTGCGGGACGCGACGCTCGCCGCGCAGTACGGGTCCCGGCTGCCGGGCGCGGCGTGGCGTGTCTTCTGGTTCGACCGCGACCCGCCGCCGTCCGAGATGGTCGCGGGCCACGCGTGGATCGTGAACGCGATCGGCATCACCAAGCCGCTCATCCGCGACGACCAGCCGTCGGAGGTGGAGCGCGCCGTTGACGTGAACGCGCGTCTCCCGCACCTGCTCGGCGAGCTCGCGAGAGGGGCGGATGCCCGCATCCTGCAGATCGCCACCGACTGCGTGTACTCGGGGAGCCGGGGCGAGTACGTCGAGAGCGATCCGCACGATGCGCTCGACGTCTACGGGAAGACGAAGAGCCTCGGCGAGTCGTTCCAGGAGACCGTTCACCACCTGCGCTGCTCGATCATCGGTCCCGAGCCGAAGGACTTCAAGTTCCTGATCGAATGGTTTCGCCGCCAGCCGCGCGACGCGACGGTCAAGGGATTCGTCAACCATCGCTGGAACGGCGTGACGACGCTGCACTTCGCGCGGCTCTGCGAGGGCATCATCACGCGCGGGCTCTCGCTGTCGCACCTGCAGCACGTCGTTCCCTCGGGCTCCATGACGAAGGCGGCGATGCTGCACGCCTTCGCCGCCGCGTTCGCCCGCCGGGACGTCCGGATCGAGGACGTCGAGGCCGGAACGATCATCGATCGCACGCTCGAGACGAACGATCGCGACCTCAACGGCCGTCTCTGGGACGCCGCGGGGTATGCGGAGCCGCCGACCGTCCCCGCGATGATCGAGGAGCTCGGCGCGTTCGATTACCGGGGCGGTCCATGAACCACCGCCTGGCATTCGTCCTCGGGATTCGCCCCGACGTCATCCGCGCCGCATTGATCCTGAAGCAGCTCCGGCGCTACGCGGACACCGAATTCCACCTGATCTGGTCGGGCCAGCATTACTCGGACAACCTGAAGGACATCTTCTTCCGCGAGCTCGATGTGGTGCCGGCCGAGATCGACCTGCGGTCCGGTGGCCAGACGGACGCCGACATCGTGGCATCCGTCATCTCGGGACTCTACCCCGTGCTCCGCGACCTCGACCCCGCCGCGGCGGTGTTCCTCGGAGACACCAACACGACGGTCGGTGCGATCGCCGCCGCGCAGCTGAACGTGCCGATCGTGCACATCGAGGGCTGCATGCGCTCGTACGACTGGCGCATGCCCGAAGAGAAGTACCGGATCACCGTCGACCATCTTGCCGACGTCATCTACGCGTACTTCGACGAGTACAAGGCGCAGGGCGTGCGTGAGGGGCTCAACCCCGACAGCATCGTGGTCGTCGGCAACCCGATCGTCGACATCCTGGACCATTACTACTTCTCCCGCCGCGAGCGATTCGACGCGATGATGCGCGGCGCGTTCTTCGCCGATCGCGGCATCGCGCGAGGCGAGTACTACCTGATGACCTGCCACCGCCGCGAGAACGTCGAGCAGCGGCCCACGCTGGAGGCGATCGTGCATCTCGCGGGGGCCGCACCTCGCCACGTGTACTTTCCCGCCAGCTATCGCACCCAGCAGCGGCTCCGCGATTTCGGCGTCGCGCTGCCGCCGAACGTGCACGTCGTGGATCCCGTCGGGTACGACGAGATGCTCTGTCTCATGGTGGGCGCGCGCGGCGTGCTGAGCGACTCCGGCACGGTCGTGGAGGAGGCCTGCGTGCTGCAGGTGCCATCCGTGCAGATGCGCCGGGCGACGGAACGCCCGCAGGTGTACGACGCGCGCTCGAGCGTCAAGTTCGACCCGGCCGAGCCGGAGTCGTATCCGGCTCCGACCGTGTTCCGAAAGCTCGAGTCACTCGTCGGCACCCGGTGGACGCACGACCTCGGCGACGGCCGCGCGTCCGAGCGGATCGCCGACGACCTCCATCGCCGCCTGATGGAGGGCGGATTCTCCCGGCACCGTCCGGAGCACTACCACGTGCCCATCGCCCGCTCGTACCGTGGCGACGGGCTCGACGGCTGACGCCGCGCTCAGCTCCGGTCACGCCGAAGCCGACGAAGTAGTGCCAGCGCAGGACGGCCGCGAACCGTCGACTGGGCGCCGCGGTCAGCGGCAGCGGCCGGACGTGCAGCTCTTGTCGAGGGGACAGACCGTCCCGCAGGACCCGCAGTTGCCGGGATCGGTCTGCTTGTCGACGCAGGCGTTGCCGCAGATGGCCTTGCCGTCGGCGCAGATGCACCGGCCTCCGGAGCAGGACTCGCCCGCGAGGCAGACCTTGCCGCAGCCGCCGCAGTTGTTGGCATCGCTGCGCTTG
>WNGI01001850.1_pt1 | contig 25720 bp, 19 predicted proteins | sample 5400621 | NCBI WGS metagenome assembly WNGI01 (sample SAMN13153374, study PRJNA577476) | soil metagenome | isolation source: 20 cm soil or saprolite under Garry oak tree replicate 1 | place: USA:California | collected 2016-06-15 | reverse complement strand
GCAAGGGCGCGGTCGCCGCGCCCAGGGCGGCCGCCAGGCTGACGTGGAGGACGAGGAAGCCGCCGACGAGTGCGCCGGCGAGCATCGCGGCAACGGCGGCGAGCCGGCGGCTCCAGCGGGGACTGGTCCCGCCAGCCCATCGCGAGTCGGCCGCGAGCCCGGTGAGGGTCAACGTCAAGACGGTGGTGGTCAGGTCGGGTACGCCGAGCGTTCGAGCCGTCGCATTTTGCGCGCCCATCGCCACCGCGAGCAACACGACAACGGCGTTCCGGGCCGCCTCGTCGAGAGCGGTCCCGCGCTGGACAGCCACGAGGAGCGCCGCGGCAACGAGGACGCTCTCGATGGCGATGGCGGAGGCGAGCAGCCGTCCCCGGTGCTCCCCGTAGCGAATTCGCACGCGCCCGCCGACCAGGGCGCCGGCGAGAAAGGCGACGAGCGCGAGGAGCGAGGACGAGACGGACACGTCGCTGGCGCCGGCGACGGCGAAGCCCAGGAACACGACGTTCCCCGTCATGTTCGCCACGAAGACATGGCCGAATTTGAGATAGCTGACGGCGTCGAGCAGGCCCGTCCCGACGGTGAGCACGAGAAGGAGGTGTGGCAGAGGGCCGTGCCGGTCCAATCGAGATCCTCTGGCTACCGCTTGGGTTCCCCCCGCAGCGCTTCGACGGCCTGCCGGCCCGCGGCGAGCAGGAGGCGAACGTCCGAGGCGTACATCAGGAGGCGCATGCCGATGTCGCGGCCGTGCTGGACGACCTTGATGTCCGAAGGGTGGATGCCGGCGGCGACGCCGTGGCGCTTGGCCACATCGACGACGCGCCGGTAGGCCTCCTGCATCGTCGGATGGAGCATCTGGCCGGGGACCCCCAGGGAAATGCTGAGGTCGGTCGGGCCGACCAGCAGGACATCGATGCCCGGCACCGCGGCGATCTCGTCCAGTTGATCGAGGCACCGGCGGCTCTCCACCTGCGCCATGAGCATCGTCTCCGCGTTGGACCAGGCGATCGCCTCGGGGACCGAGGCGCCGGAGTAGTCGGTCACGGCGCTGCGGAGGCCGAACCCGCGCTCCCCCACCGGGGGGTACTTGGCGCAGCGCACGATTTCCCGGGCGTCGTCGGCCGTCTCGACGTGCGGCACCATCAGGCCGAGCGCGCCCGCGTCGAGCGTGCGCGCGATCAGCGCGTAGGTGATGTCCGCCACGCGCACCAACGGCGCAATCCCGGCGCTGCGGGCGGCGCGACTGATCCGCTGCAGGCTCTCCGTGTCCGCGGACCCGTGCTCGGTATCCACCACGAGGAAGTCGAAGCCGGCGGCGGCGAGGACATAGGCGACCTCATCGGTCCACACCTCTGAGATCATCGTCCCGAGGGCCGTCCCGCCCTCCTTGAGCCGCGCCTTTGCCTGATTTTTCGTCATGACACGAGGCCCCCTCCCACCTTCGACCAGGGACCGCCGACGGCCCCGGCCGCGATATCCCTCAGCGCTATGACGAGGAGCGCTCGGCCGCGCGGGCCCCGCCTCCCACACCGAGGAGACGAGCCGACGGCTGGTCGCGCACAGCGCGGTTGGCCAGGTAGGTCGGCCACTCGCCGCGCAGGTACTGGATGATCTGACGGTTCACCTTGGCGGCGAGATCCGCCAGCGCCTCGACGGTGGTCGAGGCGAAGTGCGGGGTCAGCACGACCTGGTCCATCCGCAAGAGGGGATTGTCCCGGGCCGGCGGTTCCGTCCACAACACGTCCAGGCCGGCGCCCCCCAATCGGCCCGACTGCAGGGCGGCGATGAGAGCCTCCTCGTCCACGACTTTGCCGCGCGACGTGTTGATCAGGATCGCCCCCGGCTTGATCGCCGAAAACTCCTTCGGGCCCAGCAACCCCTGGGTCTCCTGCGTGAGCGGCGCGTGACACGACACGATGTCGGCGCGGGCCAGAAGCGTGTTTAGGTCGACCTTCTCCACGCCTCTCCCCTCCATGGTCGACGCGTCCACATAGGGATCGAAGGCGATCAGCCGCAGCCCGAACCCGCGCGCCCGCTCGGCGACCGCGCGGGCGATATGCCCGAAGCCCACCAGTCCCATGATCTGCCCGCGGAGGCGGTGCATCGGCAGCATGGCGCTGGGCGTCCAGGATCCGCCCCGCACGTGCCGGTCGGCCAGCAGCACCTTACGCGCCACCGCCAGGAGCAGCGTCATCGTCGTGTCGGCCACCTCGTCGTAGCAGAAATCGGGGACGTGGGCGACGCACACACCGTGCCGGGTGGCGGCGGGGAGGTCCACCGAGTCCAGGCCGATCCCGGTGCGGACGAGCCCGACCACGCCGGGCGCCCCTGCGAACAGCGCCTCGGTGATCTGGGCGTGCGCCACGATCAGCGCATAGGCGTCCCCGGCGGCGGCGATGCGCTCCGCCTCGTTCCGGCACGCCACCCGCCGGACCACCCCTCCGGCCTGGGCGATCCCCTGTTCATCCAGTGGAAACCGGGGCCCCGTTTCGCCTTCGGTCCACATCACGACGCGGGCGGTCTTCATCATCGCCTCCTATCAGATCGTCTTCAGCGGGCGCCGCCGCGGCGGGCGGCGGGCCCGCGACCCTGGAACCCGTTGCCTCGACGGGGTCGCGCCGCCGGAGACTCCGGGGCCGGCGACGGACCCGTCCCGGCCGCCACCAGCCCGGATGGCCCGCCATCCGCGGCGGGAACGTCCCGAGCGCCTGACCGGGCTGCACGGGGGGCGCCGGACCGCCGGAGCGCCAGGCGGAGGTACTGTCCGGTATACGAGGCGGGGCTCCGCCCCACATCCTCGGGCGTCCCCTCCGCCACGATCTCCCCGCCGAGTTCACCGCCCTCCGGACCCAGATCGACGATCCAGTCGGCGGTTTTGATGACGTCGAGATTGTGTTCGATGACAATCACCGTGTTGCCGACGTCGACGAGCCGGTGGAGCACCTCGAGGAGCCGCTCCACATCGGCGAAGTGCAGCCCGACGGTGGGTTCGTCCAGGATGTAGACGGTCCGGCCGGTATCCCGCCGGCTCAGCTCGGTGCTGAGCTTGACCCGCTGGGCCTCGCCCCCGGAGAGCGTCGTGGCCGGCTGCCCCAGGCGGACGTAGCCCAGGCCGACGTCGGCCAGCGTCCGGAGCTTCCGCCGGATACGCGGAATCGCCTCGAAAAACTGCAGCGCCTCGTCGACGCTCATGTCCAGGACGTCGGCGATCGACTTGCCCTTGTACTTGACCTCGAGGGTCTCCCGGTTATACCGCTTCCCCTTGCAGACGTCGCACGGCACGTAGACATCGGGCAAGAAGTGCATCTCGATCCGGACGATCCCATCGCCTTCGCAGGCCTCGCACCGCCCACCCCGGACGTTGAACGAGAACCGCCCCTGCGCAAAGCCGCGCGCCCGCGCATCGGGGGTCTGCGCGAACAACTCGCGGACCAGGTCGAAGGTCTTGGTGTAGGTGGCCGGATTGCTCCTGGGGGTCCGGCCGATCGGCGACTGGTCGATGTTGATGACCTTGTCGATGTGGGCGAGCCCGTCGAGCCGGTCGTGCGCGCCCGCGCGCAGCCGCGAGCCGTGGAGGTGATGGGCCAGCGCCCGGTAGAGGATGTCGTCGATCAGGGTGGACTTCCCCGATCCGGACACCCCCGTCACGCAGACGAACATCCCCAACGGGATCTTCACATCGATCCGCTTCAGGTTGTGCTCCCGGGCGCCGCGAATGTGCAGCGCCTCCCCGCTGCCGCGCCGCCGGCGGGCCGGCACGGGAATGACCCGCCGGCCGGAGAGGTATTGGCCGGTGATCGAGTCGGGCGCCTTGAGGATGCGATCGAGCGGGCCGGAGGCCACCACCCGGCCGCCCTGCGCCCCCGCCCCGGGCCCGATGTCCACGACCCAGTCGGCCGCTCGGATCGTCTCCTCGTCGTGCTCGACGACCAGGATGGTGTTCCCCAGATCGCGGAGCCGCGCCAGCGTCTCGATCAGCCGCCGGTTGTCCCGCTGGTGCAGACCGATGCTGGGTTCGTCCAGCACGTACAGCACGCCCATCAGCCCGGAGCCGATTTGCGTCGCCAGCCGGATCCGCTGCGCCTCGCCGCCCGATAGGGTGTTGGCCGTCCGGTCGAGGGTGAGGTAATCCAACCCGACGTTGACGAGAAAGCCCAGGCGGGCATTGATTTCCTTGAGCACCTGCTGGGCGATCAGCCGCTCCCGCTCCGTCAGCGTGAGGGTCGAAAAGAAGTGCAGCGCGCCCCGCACGGTCAGCGCGCACGCCTCCGCGATCGACCGGTCGCCGATCGTGATGGCCAGGCTTTCCTTCTTGAGCCGCGTGCCGTGGCACTCGGGACAGGGCGCGGTGCTCATGTACCGCTCGATCTCTTCCTTCATGTACTCCGAATCGGTCTCCCGGTACCGGCGCTCCAGGTAGGGGACGACGCCTTCGAACACCGTATCGTACTGGCGCAGCGCCCCCCAGCGGTTGTGGTACTTGATCCGGACCTCCCCGTCCGATCCGTTGAGCAGCACCCGGACGAACTCGCGGGGCAGCTTGCGCACCGGGGTATGCATATCGACCTTGGAGCGATCGGCGAGCGCGCGCAGGAGCTCCTGGTAGTACTCGCTGGTGGACGACGCCCAGGGCAGCACCGCGCCGTCCAGGAGGGAGAGGCTGGGATCGAGCACGAGATCGGGATCGATCTCCTGCTTGAACCCGAGCCCGGTGCAGGTGGGGCAGGCCCCGTAAGGCGCGTTGAACGAGAAGATCCGCGGCTCGATCTCCGGCAGGGTCACGTCGTGGCCGTCGGGGCAGGCGTAGTTCTGGCTGAAGGTGTGCTCCTCGCCGTCCACGACCGAGATGCCGACGATGCCCTGCCCGAGCTTGAGCGCGGTCTCGACCGAGTCGTTCAATCGGGTCCGGATATCCGGCTTGACCACCAGCCGGTCGACGACGACCTCGATCTGGTGCTTCCGGTTCTTGTCCATGGCGATCTCCCCGCCGAACTCGTGCAGGGTCCCGTCGACGCGAACCCGGGCAAAGCCCTGCCGCCGGAGATCGTCGAAGAGCTGCCGGTACTCGCCTTTGCGGCCCCGCACGATGGGGCCGAGCACGAGGATGCGGGTGCCCTCCGGGAACGCCAGCACGTGGTCCACGATCTGCTCGGGCGTCTGCCGGGTGATCGGCTTCCCGCATTTCGGGCAGTGGGGCACGCCGATCCGCGCGTAGAGGAGACGCACGTAGTCGTAGACCTCCGTCACGGTCCCGACGGTGGACCGGGGGTTGCGCGGCGCGCCCTTCTGGTCGATGGAGACCGCGGGGCTCAGCCCCTCGATGTGGTCAACGTCGGGCTTCTCCATCAGGCCCAGGAACTGGCGGGCGTAGGCCGAGAGCGACTCGACATATTTGCGCTGCCCTTCCGCGTAGATGGTGTCGAACGCGAGCGAGGACTTCCCGGACCCGGAGATCCCCGTGAGCACGGCCAGGCGGTCGCGGGGGATCTCGACCGTAATGTTCTGGAGGTTGTGTTCGCGCGCTCCGCGCACGATGATCCGATCGAGAGGCATGACGGCTTTCTATTATACTCCTATCGTCCTGTGTCGCTCGCCGCCCGGTCGTGGACCACGTTCGGGGGGATGCGCTATCGGGGCCGTCCCCGCCCGCCCGGTCGCCCGGGCCTGGGTCTCGCCCCGCCGGGCCGGCCTCCGGCTCCCCGGTGGCCCCGCCGCGCACCGGCGAAGAACGGCTCGCCCATCCCTTTGCGCAGCTCTTGAATCTGGTCCCGCAGCACCGCCGCCTTCTCGAACTGCAACTCGGCGGCGGCCTTCCGCATCTCGCGTTCCAGGGTGTCGATCGTCCCCTCGAGTTCGGCGGGGCTCAACATCAGCAGGCGGGCGATGTCCCAGGGGACGCTCGCGCGCTGCTGCTCGGCCAGGCCAATCAGTTCCGTCGCGGTGAGGACCTTCCCTTCGCGCTCCTCCCCCGCGCCGTACGAGGCGGGCTCCTCGGCGACCTCGGCCAGGTCGATCAGGTCGCGGATCGGCTTGACGATCGACTGCGGGGTGATCCCGTGCTCCTCGTTGTACTGCGTCTGGATCGTCCGGCGGCGGTTGGTCTCGTCGATCGCCTTGCGCATGGACTCGGTGACCTCATCCGCGTACAGCACGACCCGGCCGGCGACGTTCCGCGCGGCCCGGCCCATCGTCTGGATCAGGCTGGTCTCCGATCGCAGATAGCCTTCCTTGTCCGCGTCGAGGATGGCCACGAACGACACCTCGGGAAGATCGAGCCCCTCGCGCAGGAGGTTGATGCCGACGAGGACGTCGTAGGTGCCCAGGCGCAGGTCCTTGAGGATCTGCACGCGCTGGAGCGTCTCCACTTCCGAGTGGAGGTAGTGGACCCGCAGGCCGAGCTCCTGCAGGTAGTCGGTCAGGTCCTCCGCCATCCGCTTGGTCAGGGTGGTCACGAGGGTCCGCTCGCCCTTGGCGACCTGCGCCTTGATCTCGCCGATCAGGTCGTCCACCTGCCCGCGGGCCGGCCGCACCTCCACGTGCGGATCCACCAGCCCCGTCGGCCGCACGATCTGCTCCACCACCTGGCTGCTGACGCTGAACTCGTACGGCGCGGGGGTGGCGGAGACGAAGACGATCTGGGGCACCAGCGCGTCGAATTCCTGGAACGTGAGCGGACGGTTGTCGTACGCCGACGGGAGGCGGAAGCCGAAGTCGATCAGGTTCCTCTTGCGCGCCCGGTCGCCTTCGACCATCCCCCGCACTTGTGGCACGGTCATGTGGGACTCATCGATCACGACCAGGAAGTCCTTGGGGAAATAGTCCAGGAGGCATCCCGGGCGCTCCCCCGCCGCGCGGCCGGAGAGGGGACGGGAGTAGTTCTCGATCCCGGGGCAGTACCCGACCTCGCGCAGCATCTCCAGGTCGTACTTCGTCCGGAACTCCAACCGCTGGGCTTCGAGGAGCTTGCCCTGGTCCTTGAACCACTGCACGCGCTCCCGCAGCTCCGCCTCGATCCGGTCGAGGGCCGCGGCCATCTTCTCGTCGGTCGTCACCCAGTGCTTGGCCGGCCAGATGGCCACGGCGGGCTTCTCGGCGATCACTTCGGCGGTCAGCGGGTCGACTTCCAGGATCCGCTCGATCTGATCGCCGAAGAGCTGCACCCGCACCGCCCGGTCCTCGTACGCCGGGTAGATCTCCACGACGTCGCCGCGGACGCGGAACCGGCCCCGGGCGAAGTCGATGTCGTTCCGCTCGTACTGGACATCCACCAGCCGGCGCAGGATCTCGTCGCGGGACCGGGCCTCGCCGGTGCGCAGGAAGAGCATCACGTCCTGGTAGTCCTCGGGGGAGCCCAAGCCGTAGATGCAGGAGACCGACGCGACCACGATCACGTCCCGCCGCTCCATCAGCGCCTTGGTCGAAGCGTGGCGGAGGCGGTCGATCTCGTCGTTGATCGCCGCGTCCTTGGCGATGTACAGGTCGGTCTGGGGGACGTACGCCTCCGGCTGGTAGTAGTCATAGTAGGAGACGAAGTACCGGACGGCGTTCTCCGGGAAGTACTGCCGAAACTCACCGTAGAGCTGCGCGGCCAGGGTCTTGTTGTGCGCCAGGACCAGGGTCGGCCGCTCGATCTGCTCGATGACGTCGGCTACCGTCCGGGTCTTTCCCGATCCCGTGACTCCGAGCAAAGTCTGGTCACGCACCCCGCGGGCGGGACTACACCTTGCCTACAGGAGTGTGATTGTTCAATGAATCCGTCACCCTCTAACTGTTCAGTGATTCTGTCACCCTGGGACTATGACCAGGGAGACGATCACCTTGACCAAGACCGAGCACCACGGGCACAAGTCCTCCCACTGATCCAGGTCGGACTCCTGACCGCGGCGGGACTACGGCTCGAGCGGTAGTTGCGCTCCGACTGCCGCCGCGGCCGGCGGAGGCTGCTTCGTGAGGCGGGCTACGACGGAGAGGGGGACCGTCCCGCTGACCCCGCCGCTTTCCGCCCTCAACACGCCCGTGCCCGCGATCTCACCCACCCGGACAACGCCCGCAGCCGTCACCGTGACGAGCTGCGGTTGCGCCGTGACGCGGACGGGCTGAGGCGGTGCGACGGGGTTGCCCTGGGCATCGACGCCGATGATCGACAGCGGAGCGGTCGCTCCGGTCAAGAGCCGAAGCGGTTGGTTGGCGTTGAGCATCAGCCGGACCGCCGGGCCGGGCACCGCGGTACTGTAGAAGAGCAGCGCGTTGGCCACCCGACGCTCATGTCCATCGGACGGAGAGTTCACCACGGCCGGATGCGGCCGGCCGGGGAGGCGGACCACCATGGTCGCCGACCCGCCGCTGTCGAAGGCCATCGCCTCGGAGGCCCCCAGCCAGTTCATGTAGGCGGCGAGCTGCGGCTGCGTGAGCCCGATGCTGAGGTGCGGCTGGCGGCCGTCGACTTCCACGAGGATCACCGTACGGCCGTCCTTGAGGATGCCCAGCGCGGTCACAGGAAACCGCACGTTGCGTTCCCCCGGTGACGGGGGATGGGGATCGTTAACCAGCCGTCCACACTGGACCAGGACGGGCCCGCCGCCGATGGCGGCGCGCAGATCATGCCAGTCCGGGTCGGTGGTGAGATTTACCTGGACCGCGGTGCCGGCCGGCACCTTGTCCCGGATCCACTCCGCCGCCGCCCTGCCCCGCCCAACGAGGAGGATCTCGCCCGCCGGAAAGGGCGCGTAAAACGCCTGCTGGATCCAGACCTGCTTTACCGTGTAGAGGCCCGGCGTCGCCGCCCCCGGCACCCCGGCGGCCTTCCCGGGCCTGACGGGGGCGGCAGGCGACCCTGCGGGCGCGAGTTCCGCGACCGTCTGGCGCATCCCGGGCTCGGGCGCGGGAGCCCCATACCCCAGGGCGTCGGAGATGACCATGAGCCCGTCGGAGGGGAGACCCGCGTTGTATCCCGCAAGCGCGTGCGACTCCCCCGTCCTGGACAGCACCACGGTGCCGGTCCACTTGAACCGGTCGATCCGGGGGCGCCCATCCTTCCGAATGGCGAACGCGACCCATGCTGTGGGACTGCGCACGAGCTCGCCGTCTCGCACGACGATGTTGAGGGGGATGCCGGAACCGCGGATGTCGAAGAAGTCGCCGTTGACGCCGGCAATCGCCCCGCTGCGGGCAACCATCGAGGAGACGGTTTCGTCGTCGCTCATGAGTCGGTTGTGGGCGAGCCCTGCCCCCGCGCGCACCGTCGGATTGGTCAGATCAACGCTGAGGTGGTGGACATTGAGCGGCCCGGCCGCCGTGCTGAGCTTGAAGTGGCTGTAGAGGATGCCGGAGGCGACCGGCACGGTGAAACCGGACGACGAGAAGACCGCAGGCCAGAAATCTAGGGATTGCGCCAGACCTGGTCCAGCGAGCACGCCGAGAAAGACCGCGGCGCAGGCCCAGATGGCGCGACGGCGGCTACGGTGAATGCCGCCTGGTGCAGGTCCGGCCAATGCTCCCCTCACTCGCATGTAGTCTTCCCCCGCCCGATCGGCGCGAAACCGGGCCCCGCCACCCCATATGCACTTCACCATAGAGCATATGTCGAACCATTCTATCGGCGATACCAGCAGTTTCCCTCAGGACTGAGGCGGGAAATCACGGAGCGTGGGCGACGATCCGGCTATCGAGGGTGCGTCCGAATCGCTTCCCAGACGGCTCGAACCTGCTCGCGGGTGCGGTCGGGGGAGCCGTTGTTGTCAATGACCCAGTCGGCGCGGGCCACCTTGTCCCGAAGCGGCACCTGGGCCCTCATGCGGCGCCGGGCCTCCTCGGGCGAGAGACCGTCCCGGGCGGCCAGGCGGCCCACGCGGACGTCGTCGGACGCATCGGCGACGACGATCCCGTCGAGCCCAAGGTCGCGCCCGTCCGTCGTATCGAGCAGGAGGGGGATGTCCAGGACGATCACCTCGACGCCGGGGGTGGCGGCGAGGCGGGTGGCTTCCTCCGCCATCCGCCGGCGGATGTGGGGGTGGGTCAAGGCATTCAGCTGAAGGCGGGCGGCCGCATCCGCGAACACCCGGGCCGCCAGCGCCTTGCGGTCAATCGTCCCGTCCGCGCGGAGAACACTCCGGCCGAAGGCCTCGACCACGCCCTGGTAGGCAGCCCCCCCCGGCGCGGTGACCTCCCGCGCGATCGCGTCGGCGTCCACCACCGCCGCCCCCAGTTCCCGGAAGCCCTGCGCCACGAGGCTCTTGCCGCTGGCGATCCCGCCGGTCAGGCCGATCCGCAGGGGTCGCGGGTCACGCGACGTCGACAAGGTCCTGCCAGTTGGGGCCGCAGGCGACGCTGACGGCGAGCGGAGCGGCCAACTGGTAGGCCCGCTCCATGATCTCGCGGATGCGAGGCGCAACATCCGGCACCAGGGCCTCAGGCAGCTCGAACAGCAGCTCATCGTGGATCTGTAGAATCATCTCGAGCCCCGAGGTGCCCGGCAGGAGGTCGTGGTGGATCCGGAGCATCGCGATCTTGATGATATCCGCGGCCGTCCCCTGGATCGGCGCGTTGATGGCGTTCCGCTCCGCGGCCTCCCGGATGACGCGGTTGCGGCTGAGGATGTCCGGCAGGTAGCGGCGCCGGTTGAGGAGGGTCGTGACGTACCCCTGCCGGCGCGCCAGTTCCACGGTCGTCCGCGTATACTCCTGGACCCGAGGATACCGGGCGAAGTAGGTGTCCATGAACCGCTGGGCCTCCGCGCGGCCGATGCCCAGCTGGGACGCCAGCCCGAAGTCGCTGATCCCGTAGGCGATGCCGTAGTTGAAGACCTTGGCCTGCCGCCGCATCTCCGGGGTGACGCCGTCCGGCGCCACGCCGAACACCTCGGCCGCGGTCACCGTGTGGATGTCCTCCCCGCGCCGGAAGGCGTCGAGCAGACCCGGGTCGCCGGTGATGTGCGCCAGGACGCGCAGCTCGATCTGATCGTAATCCGCCGACAGCAGGACGTGCCCGGGCCGCCCCGGGACGAAGGTCCGGCGGATCTGCCGCCCGACGTCGGTGCGGATGGGAATGTTCTGGAGGTTCGGGTCCGTGGTGACCAGACGGCCCGTGCTGGCGACGGTTTGGTTGAACGTCGTGTGCACCCGCCCGGTGCGCGGGTCGATCATGTCCGGCAGGACGTCGACGTAGGTGCTGAGCAGCTTGCTGAGCTCCCGGTGCTCGAGGATCCGGGCCACCACCTCGTGCTGCGGAGCCAGCTGTTCCAGCACCTCGGCGTCGGTCGAAAATCCCGTCTTGGTCCGCTTGAGGGGCGGGAGTTGGAGCTTCTCGAACAGGACAAACGCCAGCTGCTTGGGCGACCCGATATTGAACTCCGTGCCGGCCAGGCGGTAGATGTCCCCGGTCAGCGCGTCGATGCGCTCCCGCAGGGTCACGGACAGGGCGCGCAGTGCGTCCACGTCGATGGCGACGCCGACGGTCTCCATGCGGGCGAGCACGTCGACCAGCGGCATTTCGATCTCGCGGTAGAGGGAGAGGAGTTCGCGCTCCCCGAGTCGCGCTTCGAGGATCCCGGCAAGGCGGCCGGTGATATCGGCGCGTTCGGCCGCGGCTTCCTCCGGCGCCCGCCCCAGGGACAGCGCGTCGCCTTCGGCGGCTTCCCCATTCCCCAACCGCCACCCCAGGAACTGCCATGACGCGCTCTCAAGGGTGTGCGTGCGCTTGCCGGGATCGAGCAGGTAGGATGCGAGCGACACGTCGAACGCGAACCCCCTGGGATGCAGCCCGGCGCCCTCGAGGAGCAGACGATCGCGCTTGGCGTCTTCGCTCAGTTTCGGGAGGCCCCCCCGCTCCAGGAGGTCGGCCAGCGCACGGGGGATGCCGGACTCGACCGGCACGTACGCGCCCTCGCCCGTCTTGGTCGAGACGGCCAGGCCCCGGAGCTCCGCCGTGAGCGGGTGCCCGGGGCCCGCGACCGGGGCGATCGCCAGGCGCGCCGCCTCCGCCAGCAGCGGCGGCAGAGCGTCCGCGGCCACGGTGCGGTAGGTCCCGCGGCTCTGCGGCGCGGGCGCTTCGACCCCCAGACGCTCCAGCAGCGTCTTGAACTCCAGGGTGGTGAACAGCTCCTTGACCTGATCGCGGTCCGGGGGCCGGCGCCGCAGGAACTCGAGATCGAGCCGGACGTTGTCGAGGTCGGTCACGATCGTCGCCAGGTGCTTGCTCGTCAGAATCTGCTCCCGGTGCTCCCTGAGCCGCTCCCGCAGCTTCGCCTCGCGGATGTCGCCGACCCCGTTCAGCAGCGCCTCCACGGACCCGTACTGGCTGAGCAGGCGGCTCGCGGTCTTCTCCCCCACCCCGGGCACGCCGGGGATGTTGTCGGTCGTGTCGCCCTTCAGGCTCTTCAGATCCGGGATTTGCGGCGGGGCGATCCCGAATCGCTCCCGCACCGCCGCCTCATCGTAGATCGTGGTCTCCGTGATGCCGCGAGAGGTCATCATCACGCGCGTGTGGGGCGAGACCAGCTGGAGCGCGTCCAGATCCCCCGTCACGATCAGGACGTCGATGCCCTGCGCCTCCGCCTGCCGCGCCAGCGCGCCGATGACGTCATCGGCCTCGAACCCGGCCACCTCGAAGACCGGCAACTGCAGCGCCTCAACCACCTCTTTGGCCAGGCCGACCTGGGGGCGGAGATCGTCCGGCATCTTGCGCCGGGTGGCCTTGTACTCCGCGTAGGCTTCGTGGCGGAAGGTCGGCCCGGGCCTGTCGAAGGCCACGGCCACGTACTCGGGCGACTCCTCCTCCAGCACCTTGAGCAGCATCGTGGTGAAACCGTACACGGCGTTGGTCGGCTGGCCGTCGCTCGTCGTGAAGTATGGAAGGGCGTAAAAGGCCCGGTAGACGAGACCGTTGGCATCGATGAGAACGAGGAGAGGGCGGCCGGAGCGAGCAGGCATCGCTCAACGATTATAGCACGCGCCGGCCGGCGCTCTGCGGCGCCGCGCTCGCAGAGGCTGCGATACTCGCGGCGCACAGCGCCCAAGTACCGGCATCGGCAGACGATGGCGACTCACCATCGCTCCTGCTCACGCCCGTGGGCGGTGGGTCCCGCGGAGGTCCATGCGGCATCGAGGAATGATCCGGGTGACTATCGGTTGCTATCCTGACGAAGGTAGGGTCTTTCCACCTTACTCCTCAGGGTTTTACCTGATTCAGATATAGGGGCTTTCCCGTGCTATCCTCCTGCTGTGATACCAAGCGAACTGGGGACAGAGTAATACAGCACACATCCGTTCGCATCAGTGACTCTTCCGAGGAGGAGGGAACTGGTTGTGAGCAGTAAAGAGGCCAAGGCTGGTCCGAAAAAGGCAAGGGAAGCAAACATAACCAGGCGTGCTCTCATCCAAGCGGGCTGGGTCCTCCCGGCCGTGATTGTGGTCGCGATACCTTCGAAGGCGTTCGCCGAGTACGGGGGGCCGATACCAGATTCGAGCTCCAAAGGCAGCGGTGACTACCGGGGGCACAGCGACGGCGAAGGCGAAGGCGAAAGCAACCACGGCCGCGCGGGGTCCCACCGATCCGAACCATAGTTCGCGCCCTTGAGCACTCCACGCGCAGATGCTAGGATACTCACGACACGCCGCGCCGGAGTGTCGGAATCGGCAGACGATGGCGACTCAAAATCGCCTGGGCTCACGCCCGTGGGGGTTCGAGTCCCTCCTCCGGCACCACGTTTTCCAGTGATCCGCCCCTCCGCGCGCGGGATCAGGGTGGATTTCAGCATGCCGCGCTGACGGCATCCCCCAACGCCACAGCTCGATGCCATTGGGAATGATCCGAGGCAAAATTGGGGTGAATAACCCCTCCAGTGAAGGTTGTATCATCAGGCGGTACACCGACCTCACGTCTAACAATCTCCTCCTTTCTTCATCGGGGATTTTCCCTTATTTCATTACGGCCTTCACCTGATTCAGAACCAGGGGGTTTGCATCTTATCTTCTAAGTGTGATGCGACCCGGCTGGTTCAAAGGCTCCGCGTTAGAGCGAACGTATGTTCGCATTAATAAGCCGGGTCAGGGGGAGGCTGTGATGAGCACTCAGGATGGCAGGGCCGGTTCGCCGGATACGAGGGACACGAACCTGACCAGGCGGGCTCTCATCCGGGCGGGCTGGATCATACCCGCTGTTCTTGTGGTGTCGCTCCCGTCCAAAGCGTTCGCTGAGTACGGCGCGTTGCCGGATGCCAGCGTCCGCGGCGGCGCCAACTTTACTGCCAGCGGAACTGTCGGCGGTGTCACCATATCCGGCAGCGGCGGGGCCAGCGGAAGCGCTTCGACGCCGCCGGCGCATTAATCCGGTTCCTGACGTGAGGGTGAACCGGCATGCCCGTTGACACGGCGACACTCCGGCCGGCCCGGCTGAGCGGGACCGAGGAGCACCGGCTCGACGACGAATTGCTGGTCTATGTGCCCCGCAGCGAGATTGCGTTCACGCTCAATCGGTCCGCCGTGGCGATCTGGGAACTGTGCGACGGCACCCGAACCGTCGAGGAAATCACGGAGGAACTGGGGCAATGCCTAGGTCGTTCCAGGACGACGTTGCTGACCGACGTGATGCGGGGCGTCAATCGGCTCCACGAGTTGGGCCTCCTGGAACTCCGATGAGCGCCGCGCCGGCGGGTGCGCGGACGGCGAGAGTCCCCCGGACGGTCTACATCGAGTTCGAGGGGCACCAGGTCGCTGTCGGGTCGGATACTCATGAGGTGCTGGCGGGCCTCGAGAGCATGTACTCCGCCATGATCGTCCCCGCGGCCGGACGCGCCGTCCGGACGCTCGTGGTATCGGGGAATGGCGGCTCATACCGGATCACGGGCGACACCGCGTTTCAAGTGGCTGATGGCTCGCTCAGCGACGTCCTCCGCTGCCTTCGCTTCTCGGTGATCCAGGGCCTGATGCAGGCCCGGCCGGATCTCCTCTGGTTTCATGCGGGCGCCGCGGCGGCGGACGGGCGCGCGATCCTGCTCCTGGGCCCACGGGGACGGGGCAAGAGCACGCTCATCGTCAGCCTGTGCGCGCGGGGCTGGTCCTACCTGTCGGACGACGTCGTTCCCCTGAATCCAGCCTCAAGCCGCGCCGTGCCGTTTCCTCTGACGCCCGCTCGGCGTGAGTTCCCCGGTCAGGAGATGCCCGCGGACTGGCTTCGATCGCCGACCAAAGTCGACGTTCCTCTCCCGTCGCGAAGCCTCGGCCGACATCCCGTGCCGGTCGGCGCCCTGGTCTTCCCGAAATACCGCATCGGCGCTCCGGCCAGGCTATCCCCCTGCCCGCCTGCCGAGGCCGCGGCGGAGCTGCTTCAGCACTGCTGGAACTTCGCCGAACACGGAAAGGCCGCGCTGCGCCGCCTCTGCGACCTGGCCGCACGCGTGCCCGCCTACCATCTGTCATTCAGCAATGGGGATCTCGCGACCGACCTCCTGGCCCTGCTGCGTCTGAGGGAGATGCCGCCGGCCGGCGCCAAACGAGACTCCGTTGGAGCGCGCTAGAGAGACAAGGAGGGAGCGAGGGAAGGGGTAGCCAAAGGGGATTGTGGTACGGAGGTCATGTCGCTGGGGCGCACGAGCAGGCGGCGCGGGAAATCGGGCTTCACGACGATCGAAATGGTGATCGTCTTGGCCCTCTTTGGCATCGTCCTTATCAGCCTGATGGGCTTGCACCTGGTGGCGATCACGGCCGGCACGGCGGCCGAGACCTCGTCGATCGCGGCGAACCTCGCCAGAGCGCGAATGGAAGAACTGCTGTCCCTGCCGCCGGACACGCTCAAAGAGCAGAACGGCACCGAGGAGCAGCGGCAGGTTCCGGCCGGCGGCGGTCGCCCCTACACCCTGCACACCAGCGTGGTCGCCCCGGATCCTGCCCGGTTGGACATCACCGTGACGGTGACCTGGCAACTGGCCTATGCGGGCGCCTGCGCCGCCGGAGGACCGAGCAACCAATGTGAGGGCAGCCCGGTGAAATACGCGCGGACGCTCCAGACCAGGATCCAGACCCCGGATCAGGGACAGGCCCAGCCTTGAATCGGCCAGACCCATGGCCTGCCGCGGGCGCGCTCCGGCAGCCCGAGCGCCGGCTGCTCCTCGCGTGTCTCCGCCGCCGGCGCCCCGAAGATCTCCAGGCCCTGGCCGGGCCCGAGCTCGACTGGGAGCGGCTGCTGGGCGCTGCGGCGCTGCACAGCATCACCCCGCTCGTCTATGCCGCGTTCAAGCAGGGGATCGGCGGCGTGGCCGTTCCCCCCGCCGTCATGGACCGGCTCGCGCACGAGTACTATCAGCAGGCAGCGTCGAACGGGCACCTCTTCGCCGAGCTGCGGAAGATCGTGGGGGCGTGCGGCCGGGCGGGGATACCCGTCCTGGTGTTGAAGGGCACGGCGATCGCGGAGAGGGTGTACGGGAACATCGCCCTGTGCCCGATGAGGGACCTGGATTTCCTGGTGAGGAGGACGGACCTCGATGCGGCGGACGGCGTCCTCCACGAGCTCGGATACACGCACGACGAATCGTATCGCTGGGCCGCGTGGTACCGGGACCATCATCACCATCTGCCCCCGTACGTCAGAGCCGATGGGCGCGGCATCGTCGAGCTGCATCATCACCTCGTCCCGCCCCCCGTGTCGGCCGGCATTCCGATCGAGGATCTCTGGCGGCGGGCCAGGCCGGCCGGCGACGGCGCGCTGGTGTTGTGCCCTGAAGACCTGCTCCTCCACCTGTGCCTCCACGCCTCCCTCGGTCACCAATTCAATCTGGGATTGCGGCCGATGTGCGACATCTCGGAGACCATCCGGTATTACGGAGACGACATCGACTGGACGCAGATGAGCCTCCGCGCCCGCGAGTGGGGGATTGGAAAGTACGTCTATCTCGCGCTCCGCCTCAGCAAGGATCTCCTTGGCGCCGCCGTGCCGGACGATCTGGTGGACCCTCTCCGGCCGAAGGGATTCGACCCCAGGATCATCGCCTGGGCAGCCGAGCAGGTGTTTGCCGATAGAGGCTGGACCCCATCCTCGCCCCTCGCGCAACTCTACGGGCCGATGCGCCTTCGGGAGAGAGTCGCCCTGCTTCTGCAGAGCGCGTGCCCCCCACCGAAAGCCATGGCGCGATTGTATCCGGCGCCCCACGACTCGAAGCGCATCTACCTCTACTATCCGGTCCGTTGGTGGGACCTCATGCGGAAGTACGGCCGCCCGGCGCGCCACCTCCTGCGCCGCGGCGACGCCATGACCGTTTTGGCTGAGCGCGAGGATCAGAAATCTGCCCTGAGGAAGTGGCTCACGCCGGATCCGCTTCCCGAGCGCTCACCGGGCGCCTGACGAGGGAGGCCCACGCCGAGCGGTCACGTCCCGGATAAACCCGGCGGCGACCCGTCCCAACGCCTGTCCGATGTCTCGATCGGAACGCGTTGTCCCCCGCACGCGGAACGAGTGATCGCCGTCCGCCACCACATGAAGACGGGCCAGCGGTTCGAGTCGCTTGACCACCGCCTCGACAAGATCGAACCTCGCCAGCGGATCTCTGGTGCCTTGAATGAACAACATCGGCACACGGATGCCAGGCAGATGGGCGTCCCGAAGGCGGTCGGAGTTCCCCGGAGGATGCAGCGGATACCCGAAAAACACCAACGCCGCCCCCGCGAAATCTTCGCCCTGCGCCGCCGCCAGCATGGAGGCGATCCGTCCTCCCATCGATTTGCCGCCCGCCACCAGCGGCATCCCGCGGTCGGGAGGCACGGCCTGTTGGATGGCCGCGTGCCAGGTCGCCTGGAGCACAGGGGGGCGGTCGGGGGCCCGCCGGCGCGCGTCCATGTATGGAAAATTGAACCGGAACACGGAGATCCCACCCGCGGCGAGTTCGTCTGCCACCCCCGACATGAACGGGTGCGTCATCCCTGCCCCCGCCCCATGGGCGATGACCGATACGGCCGTGGGGTAGGGCGCCCGGGTCCAGAAACCGGACGTCTGGATCCCCCCGGCATGAAACTGCACGGGCTCCGAACCGGTGCGTTCGATGGTGGCGTCCTGGGGGGACCTACGGCTTCGCCGCCCGCGCCGCGGGCGGGGCCGCGGCCGCGAGGAGCGCCAGGTGCTCTTCGACCCTCTCCGTGGCGGTAATGGCGCGGACCACGATCTCGTCGACCACGCCGTGCCACTTCGCCAGCGCCGGCGGGATCGCGCCCGGATCCTCCACCGCGATGGCCGTCTCCACCGGCCGAACGCCCATGCGGGCAAAGTTGGCCGCGTACGCCGGATATCCCGCATACCGGCCGGCCTCGGCCAGCAGTCGCTCGCGGGCCGCGGGGCCCAGCGCGACGCGCACATAGGCCATCAGCGTCGGGGATTTGCGGCCGGCCGCGGCCGCGCCGGCACGCACCCATTCGGCCGATTGCCGGGCGTGCGCGGGCGTCACCCAATTGAAGAGCACCCCGTCGGCCAGCTCCCCGGCCAGGCGACACATCTGGGGACCGAGGGCCGCCGCGACGATGCGCACCTTGAGACGGGACCGGAGCGTGCTGATTCCCTCGCGCATGCGCGCGAGCGCCCCCGGGTTTGCGCTGCCGACACCCAGGAGGAGACGGTCGAGCGGCAGCGCGTTGGCGCGGACGCCCTGGTCGATGCTGTTGGGGCCGCGCGTATGCAGCGGAATCACCCCGATCCCCAGGTCGATGCGCCGGGTCACCTGCGCCGCCGGCGCGAGCGCCGCGAGCCCATCGGTCTCACCTGGATGGTTGACCCAAAAGGAACCGTACCCCCGCCCTTCGGCCTCTCGCGCTGACGCGCGGATGACCTCGGGCCCGATGGCGGCAGAGAAGACCGCGAAACCGTATCCCATCTCACTCCCCCTTACGGATGAGCGGCACCGAGGACAGACGCCGCGTGCTCTATGTAGGAAAGATCGACGAAGCGCGCGGGGGTGACGAAGGCGCCGATCAGGCGCTCGTTCAGCAGCCAGCGCTGATAGTCCAGGATCGTGCGCACATTGACCGCGCCGTCGGGGCTGAGCCCGGGCCAGATCATCCGGTCCCACACCGCCCGGTCTTTGATCGGCGTGTGGCCAATCATGATCGTGATCACGTCGTCGCGGATCTCCCGGTTTCGGAGCGCCTCGTTATAGTAGCGAAGCGCCTTGACGTAGGCGACCATCCAGCCTCGCGCCTCCTCCGGATGCTCGCGGGCCCATTGGGTGTTGTAGAAGATAGCCGCCGTCTGGAAATCCGGGAGGATCTGGTCCAGGGGCATGACGATCTTCCCGATCCCTCGTGACTCGGCCGCGGTGGCGAACGGCTCCACCATCACCGCCGCGTCAATTTTCCCATTCGCCATCGCCGCCGGCTGGTCGACGAACTCCATGTACTCGATGGCGACATCGTGGGGTGTGAGGCCGCCCTTCCGGAGCAGCAGGGAGTTCTCGAAATTGACGATGGACGCGGGGCTCGCCGTGCCCAGGACACGGCCCCGCAGGTCGCCGAGCCCCCGGAACTGGCCGGCGTCCACCAGCGCCTTCCGGACGACGAGGACGTTGAAGCCAAAGCCCTTGCGCAGCGAGCCTTTGTCCGCGACCACCACCACGGGCAGGCCGCGGAGGATGGCGTTGAACAGGGTCGGGCTGGGCGCTCCGCTGGCGATATCCAGCCGTCCCGATCCGAGCAGCGCCATTTGGTCCGCGCCGACCCCGAACCGCTCGAGCGAGAGGTCCAGACCCTGCGCTTTGAAGTACCCCTTCTCCAGGGCGATGAAGATCCCGGCATCGCTGGCGACGCCGAGATAGCCCATCCGCACGGGTGATGCGGCTCCCGCGGGCGTCACCGCCCGCCCCGCGCCGGCCAGGCTCAGCACCCCCAGGCCCAGGCAGAGGATGAGCGCGCGCGTGCCCCTCATCGAGGGGTGCTCGCCTGCCGGCGGTGGGCCAGCACCTGCCGGAAATTGCCTTCGTCGACCATCAGCCGGCGCTCGGGGGAAAGCCCGCTCTCATCGAGCGCCGCGATCGTCTCGCGGATGTAGCGGCCGCCCCCTTCGACGTCAAACGGGGTATCGGTGCCGAACAGCACCCGATCGATCGGAAAGTAGGCCAGGCCGCATCGGACGCCGTGGGGGGCTCCGAACAGCGCGGTGTCCGCGTAGAAGCGGGGAAAATACCAGGCCGGCGGATGGGCCAGGGCGATGGGGAACGTCTCCACCTGGTGCTCCGCCCCCCGGGTGCCGAACTGGTCGTACCCGCCGTGGATCCGCCCGGCGAAATGCGGGACCATGGCCCCCATGTGGTGGGTGATGATCACCGCGTCGGGATGGCGGTCGAAGAGCCCGGTGAAGACGAGCCGGGCCATAGCGATCGTGGTCTCGTACGGCCAGCCGAAGATCTGCCAGAGATCGTACCGGGAATCCTTCTCGCCCACGTAGTCGGGGAGGTCGGAGGCGTTCCGCGCGGGGTGGATGAAGATCGGCATCCGCTGGCGCGCGGCCTCCTCGATCACCTCAAGGGTCCGCGGCTCATCGAGCGGGCGCCCTCCGACATTCGAATAGATCTGGATGCCGGCGAAGGCGGCCTGGGAGGCCAGCCGATCCAATTCCCGAAGGCTGGCGTCGGAATTGTTGAGCGGCAGACCTCCGAACGCGCCCGCGAACCGATCCGGGTGGGCGCCCACGAGGCCGGCGAGCTCATCGTTGGCCAGGCGGGCCAGATCGGGCGTGACCTGAGGAGATCCGAGCCGGTCGATCGGCGGGGAGGCCAGCGACAAGACCTGCCGGTAGTCGGCGAAGCCGTCCATGATCCGGAACCGCACGGTGAGGTCGTACAGGCACGGGATCCCCTTGACCCGCTTCGCCATGTAGAATCCTGGGATCTGCTGGAGCCGGGCGAAATAGCGGGTGGGCAGGATGTGCGCGGCGATGTCGATACGCATGTGCGTCCTCTACGCCGGTCCTCCGCGCATCTCCTGCGCTTGTCCTGCACTCATCGTTTTTCCTGAAGCAGCAGCGCGTTGCTGAGGAGGCGTCCGGGGGTCCGGAGGTAGGTTCCGCGTAGCCACAGGCCGCTCGACCCTCCGCTGTCCAGGTTCATCGCCTGTTCGGCCCCCAGGGCCTTCATCACGCCCGCCATCTCGCGCACGGTGCCGCTGGAGATCGCGAGGATGAGCCACCCGTCCCCGGTCAACCCGACCATGCTCCGCGCCAGCGACAGCCGCACGATCTTGGGATCGCGGAACCCCTCGGCCACGGGGTCCACCGTGACGCGCCCATCGGTCAGCAGCCGCGGCCCGGCGCCGACCGCCTCGCGCACCCGCCCCCAGAACCCCAGTCCCTTCCCACCCTCCACGACAATCCGGAAGGCGCACCTGCGTCCGACCCGGAAGCGCTTCGCGAGCTGGGCGTCGCTGCCCCGAAAATAGACCACGTAGCCATCAGCGGGGATGATCTGCGAGTCTCTCCCGATGCGCGTGACGGTGCCGTGCGAGACGACGATCTGCACCCCATCGTGCAGTCCGGTCGACCTGCCCCAGTACGGGGAAAAGATGGTCGCAACGTTGGCATGCTCCGGATAGCGGTTGACCCAGTAGGCATACCAGTTGTTGGGGTACGTGAAGTCCCCGTCGAGACCGCCTTCGATCCGCAGCGGCAGCCGCTCGATGCGGGCCTGATTGTCGGCGGTGAAGCCGATGAGGCTCCCGATGTTGCCTTTGTGGACGATGACCCCGTTGGTGATCAGCGTGTTGTCGGGACTCTTGATGGGATTGCTCGTGTAGGCGTCGAAGAACGAGCCGTTGATGGCGGCCACCGCCTTGTAGCGTTCGGCGATCCCGGCCAGCGATTCGGTGTGACCAACCCTGCCCTCCGCCAGCCCTACCTTGACGCGGACGCTGCGGAGCCGCGCCTTCACCATCCTCACCGGATACTGCCGCCCGTCCGCGATCACGGTCGTCGTAATCGCCTGGACGACCGCGGCCGGCCGACCGCCTGCTGCCGCGGATCCGCCGGTCCGCGCTCCGTGATGCGGGACAAATGAACACGCCGCCGCGATGCACGCGGCGGCCGCCAGCGCACACGCCCGCCGGGCCGTCATTCCTCCCAGACGTTGCCCTCGCCGAACAATTGCTCGAGTTCCTGGTGCAGCCCCTCGGCGTCGAGGACACGGGTGCGCGCCGGGACGATGTGCTCGGCCCCCTGGCCCGCGACGACGTGGACGCAGACCTGGCGGTCCCCGGGATGGTCGAGCAGAAACCGCTCGAGCTGCTCCATCTCTTCGCGGGTGCTCACCCGGACGCGAAGCGGAGGCCGTGCCGTGTCTGAGCCGCGAGCCAGGGCGTGCTCCGCGGATCCCGGGGTGCCTGCCGACCCTGCCGGGATTCCGTTTGCCCGCCCCCGATCTGCGCCCCGGGCCGCCGGTCGCCCGCCGTTCCCATTACCTTTGTCCCACTCCCCGCCTCGATTGGCTTTCCTGACCTGCGTGGCCGGGCTGGGCATTTCACCCGCGGCCGCCCCGTCGGCGGCGGCGTCCGGAGACGGCGGCAGCGAGAGAATCTCCTCACAGAGCAGCTTGGCCGTCTGCTCCTCGATATCGACCCGCCCTCTCAGGAGCACCACGGCATCCCGCTTGAGCGCGTAGCCCTGCTGTTCGTAGACCCGGGGAAACACGACCACCTCGACGCTGCCGGTCAGGTCCTCAAGGGTCAGGAAGGCCATCGCGGACCCGGACCGGGTGATGGTCCGCTTCACGCCGCCGACGAGGCCGCCCACCACGACTTCCTTGCGGTCGGGGAGGTCCACGAGTTGCCCCAGTTGGGCGGTGACGCGCTGCGCCAGAATGGGCTGCCAGCGGTGGAGCGGATGATCGGAGATGTAGAGCCCGAGCATCTCCTTCTCCATGGTCAGGAGCTCTTCGCGGCTGAACTCGTCTCCGGCGGGCGCGGCCGGTTGGGAGATGGCCTCTGCGCCCATGTCGAAGAGGCCGGTCTGCCCCTGGGCCCGGACGCGCTGCGCCCGCTGGGCGTTCTCCATCGTCTCGTCGAGGGTCTGCAGCATCTGGGCCCGTGCCGTCCCGAGCGAGTCGAGCGCCCCGGCCTTGACCAGGCTGGCGACGACCCGCTGATTGACCTGCCGGGTATCCACCCGCGCGCAGAAATCGGCGAGCCCGACGAAGGGACCGCCGGAGGACCGGGCGCCGATCATCGACTCCACGGCGCCGGGCCCCACGTTGCGGACCGCGGCCAGCCCGAACCGGATCGCCTCCCCTTCAACGGTGAAGGACGACGCGCTCGTATTCACATCGGGGGGAAGGATGCGGATGTCCATGCGGTGGCACTCGGCCACGGCCTGGGCCACCTTCTCGGTATCGCCGGCATCGCTGGTCAGGACCGCGGTCATATACTCGGCCGGGTAGCGGGCCTTGAGGTAGGCCGTGTAGTAGGCGATGAGCCCGTAACAGGCGGCGTGCGCGCGGTTGAAGCCGTACCGGGCAAACGGCTCGAACTGCTCGAAGATCTGATCAACGATCTTGGGATGCACCCCATTCCGCCGGGCGCCGTCGACGAACTTCTCCCGCTGGGCGAGGAGCCGGTCCTTGATCTTCTTGCGGATGGCGTAGCAGAGGACGTCCGCCTCGGCGAGCGTGTAGCCGGCCACGGCCTGGGCCACGGTCATGATGTCTTCCTGGTAGACCATCACCCCGTAGGTGTCCTTGAGCACCGGCTCGAGGAGCGGGTGCAGGTAGGTGACCGGCTCCTGGCCGTGCTTCCGGCGGATGTAGGACGGGATGTTCGCCATCGGGCCGGGGCGGAACAGCGCGACCATCGCCATGACGTCCTCGATCCGGTCGGGGCGCAGGTCCTTGAGGTACCGGCGTATGCCGCGGCCCTCAAGCTGGAAGATCCCGGTCGTCTCCCCGGAGGAGAGCAGCGCGTAGCTCGGCTGATCGTCGAGGGGGATCCGCGCCAGATCGATCTCCTCGCCCCGGGTCTCCCGGATGATCCGGATCGCCGCGTCCAGGATGGTGAGGTTGGTGAGGCCGAGGAAGTCCATCTTCAGGAGGCCGATTGCGGCGACGCTGTTCATGTCGTACTGCGTCATCACGAGGTCGCCCTTGGTCGCGCGCTGCAGCGGGACCTGTTCGATCAGCGGGTCGCGCGCGATGATGACGCCCGCGGCGTGGGTGCTGGCGTGGCGGGCCACCCCTTCGAGCTTCTGGGCCAGATCGAGGAGCCGGCGGATCTGCGGATCCCGCTCGGACGTCTCCCGGAGTTCCGGTTCGGCCTCGATCGCTTCCTTGAGGGTCACGGTGGGCCCCGGGATCATCTTGGCGATCCGGTCCACGTCCCCGTAAGGCAGCCCCATCGCCCGGCCGACGTCGCGAATGGCCGCGCGGGCGCCCATCGTCCCGAAGGTGATGATCTGCGCGACCCGGTCCGCCCCGTACTTGTCCATCACGTACTTGATGACCTCGTCGCGCCGGCTGTCCATGAAGTCGACGTCGATGTCGGGCATCGTATAGCGCTCCAGGTTGAGAAACCGGTCGAAGGGCAGGCGGTAGGCCAGGGGGTCCACGTCGGTGACGCCGCAGGCGTAGAGTACCAGGCTGCCGGCCGCGGATCCCCGGACCGTGGTCAGGATGCCGCTGCGGCGCGCGAAGTTGACGAAATCTTGGACGATCAGAAAGTACGCGGCAAACCCCATCCTGGCGATCACGCCCAGCTCATAGTCGAGCCGCTCCGCGAGCGCCGGGGCCATCTGGCCGAAGATGCGGCGGATGCCGGCCTCGCACAGCCGCCGGAGATACGAATCCGGCGTCTCGCCCTCGGGCACGGGGAAATGCGGCAGCGTCAGCTGGTCCGTCTCGATCTCCAGCCGGCACCGTTCGGCGATCGCGAGCGTGTTCTCGAGCGCCTCGGGCAGGTCCGGAAACCGCGAGGCCATCTCGGCCGGGCTCTTCAGGTAAAACTCCGGAGTCTCGCCCATCCGCGGCTTGTCTTTCTGGTCGAGGGCCAGCCCCATCTGGATGCACATCAAGACATCCTGGGCGTCCGCTTCGTCCCGATTCACGTAGTGGACGTCGTTGGTGGCGACGAGCGGCAGGCCGAGGTCGCGGGCGAGGGGGATCATCCGCTGGATCAAGGTCTGCTGGTCGGGAAGGCCGTGGTTCTGCACCTCGAGGAAAAAATTCCCGGGACCCAGGATGTCGCGGTAGGCGGCGGCCAGATGCCGCGCCGCGGCGGCGTCGTCCCGCAGCAGCGCGCGCGGCACCTCACCCTGGAGGCAACCCGAGAGGCCGATCAGGCCGCCGGCGTGGCGGCTGAGGCACTCCCGGTCGATCCGCGGCTTGTAGTAGAAGCCGTCAAGATGTGCGGCCGTGGTGAGCTTGAGGAGATTCCGGTATCCCTCCGCGTTCGTCGCCAGCAGCACGAGATGGAACGAGGACGCGTCCAACTTGGGGTCCCGATCCGTCATCCGCCGCGACGCGATGTAGGCCTCCACGCCGATGATGGGCGTGATGCTGTGCGCGCGGGCCTGCTGGTAGAACTCGACCGCCCCGTACAGCGCGCCGTGATCGGTGACCGCAAGCGCAGGGATGCCCACCTCCTGCGCCCGCTGCATGAGGGAGGCGATCCGGCTCGCGCCGTCGAGGAGGGAATATTCGGTGTGGAGGTGGCAGTGGACGAACTCAGCGGGCATTCAGGTATATCCTCCAGAGCCCTGCGGCCCCCCCACTATTCTTCGAGGG
>WNGI01001613.1_pt1 | contig 25721 bp, 22 predicted proteins | sample 5400621 | NCBI WGS metagenome assembly WNGI01 (sample SAMN13153374, study PRJNA577476) | soil metagenome | isolation source: 20 cm soil or saprolite under Garry oak tree replicate 1 | place: USA:California | collected 2016-06-15 | reverse complement strand
TCGAAGACGTGCTCTTGCCCCAAGTTCTCGAGCTGGTCGGCGATGAACAAATCTTGTTCGGCTCGGATATGCCGCACGGCGACCGGGAGCGTTTCGCGGAAAAGACATTGCGCGAAAGAAAAGACCTCAGCGAGGCGGCGAAAACAAAAATTTTGGAATCGAACCCGGCCAAATTTTATCGCTTACCGGGATTCTAGCCGGAACGGCGACGAGCCTCAGCGAATTTCAAACAGTAAGACCTTGTGGTCGTGCACGAAAGTGCCCTGCACAGACTCTACTTTATCGGGCACCCAGCCAGGGATTTCGTAATCGTGCGAGACAACTCGGGTTCCAGGTTTTAGCTGCCGATCGAGAACCGGCCGGAGCTTGGCGTTAAAATCCGGCAGCATGTAAAGAGTCACCACCGTCGCTGGCGACACATCGACGGTGAAGGCATCCTGGGCGCGAAACTCCACAAGATCCTGGACATTTTCCCGAAACGCATTGTCGCGCGCTTTCGTTACCAGGCCCTGATCGATCTCGATACCGACGCCTTTGACACCGTATTTCTTCGCGGCTCTAATAATGATCGCGCCATCGCCGCTGCCGATATCGTAAACCACGTCGCCGGTTTTCACGTGCGCCATTTCGAGCATGCGGTCGATAACTTCCGGGGTCGAGCGTACGAAGGGCACTTCGCCATCCGTCCAGACGGCCACCGACGAGCCACAGCCGTTTGTGATCGTGAGGACGATGCTCAAAAAAAGCTTTGCGGCCAAATTTTCTTTCTGCATATTGCCGTTATAGGGTATCGACCGAGCGAGCGTCAATGCGATAGACGCGAGTATCGTCTTGACATCGTCGCCAGTTTGTTATGAACATCCGAAGTATAAACCAACAAAGGAGCATCGGTATGTCGAGCTGGGACGATATTCTCACTTCGCGCGATAAAGAGGTTTTTGCGCTCTCAGGGTTTGGCAAGAAAGCCGGCTTCGGTCAGCGCCCGGCGCTGCTGATCATCGATGCCAACTACAATTTTACCGGCGACAAGCCCGAGCCGATTCTCGAGTCGGTCAAACGTTTCCGCACGAGTTGCGGCGAGGAAGGATGGGACGGGGTTTATCACATCCGGGAATTGCTCACCGAAGCGCGCAAAAAACATCTGCCGACTTTTTACACCACTGCCGAGGAGAATCGCGCCAACAGCACGGTTTTGGTTGGCGGTTGGGCGGCCAAGAGCAACCGAACCACGGAAGACATGACCGTGCAATGGGAGAAAGCCAATCAAATCGTCGAAGAAATCGCGCCCCAGCCAGGCGACATTGTCGTGCGCAAACAAAAGCCCAGCGCTTTTTTCGGCACGCCGCTCATGAGCATGCTCAATGAAGTCCATGCCGACAGCCTGATCGTCACCGGCACCACCACCAGCGGCTGCGTGCGCGCCAGCGTCATCGACGCCTTTTCGTATAATATGAAAGTTTCCGTGGTCGAAGAATGCGTTTTCGACCGCGGCCAAGCGTCGCACAAGATCAATTTGTTCGACATGGCGATGAAATACGCCGACGTGATCTCGCTCAAAGAAACCATCGACTACATTCGCGGTTTGCCGGATAACTTGTACGCGCCGGCGTTGTAACAATTGCCGACTTCAGATCGCACGCGCGCACTTTGATCCGGAGCTTTTTTATGGCCTGCGCGAAATCGTGATTACCGCTCATGCCGATGTAATCGGCAGCTTGCTTCGACCACCAAAACTACTCGCAGCGCAAAAGCACTTCGCGGCCGGAACAACCACTGCTGCTCAAATCAAAGAAATAGAAGACCGCGCGGTGGACGAAGCCGTCACGTTACAGGAGAGCGTCGGCCTGGAGATCGTTACCGATGGCGAGATGCGCCGCCAATCGTTTCAGAGCCAAATGACCGCCGCCGTCAGCGGCTTTGGCGCGTATGATCTCGACGCGTTTCTTTGGGGAGAGTGGTATGACGAGCAGGGCATGCAGAAGAAACGCCGGCCCCGCCGCCTCGGTGCGACCGCCAAGCTCAAGCGTCTTCGTTTTCTCTCGACGGATGAATTTTCCTACCTGAAGAGCAAAACGAATCGAATTCCCAAGATAACGCTTCCGAGTCCCGGTCTGTGGGCGAACTTCTGGTCGCCGAAGTATTCCTGCGATGCCTATCCAACGCTCGATGATTTCCTGAATGACATTGTCGCGATTCTGCGCGACGAAGTTACGGAGCTTGTCCGCCTCGGCGCGACTTACATTCAGATCGACGCTCCGCATTACGGCTTATTGCTCGATCCCGGCACTCGCAGTTTCTACGAGGGACTCGGCTGGAACTTCGACAAGTGGCTTTCCTTTGGTATCGAGCTCGACAATGCTGTGATGACGGGCTTTCGCGATGTTACGTTCGGCTTTCACGTTTGACGCGGTAACCAGGGCAGTCGGTGGCTGTCCAAAGGTAGCTACGAAGGGATCAGCCGCGGTTTGTTTCGTCGCGTCAATGCCCAGCGATTGCTATTGGAGTACGACGACGCCCGATCCGGCTCATTCGAACCATTGAAGGATGTCCCGGATGACAAATTCGTCGTCTTGGGACTGGTGACGACCAAGAAACCGGATCTCGAAGCCGACGAATTATTGTCACGACGAATTGTCGAAGCGAGTCGGTATATTTCAAAAGACCGACTGGGTCTGAGTCCTCAATGCGGTTTTGCTTCGTCCATTATTGGCAACCGCATTCCTCCGCATGAGCAAAGGCGAAAACTCGAGCTAGTGGTAAACACCGCCAATAATGTATGGCCATGAAAGTGTATCAGGCAGCCTGCGTAACCGCCCGCAGGATCAAGATCACGCCAATCAGTGACAGCAGCACCATCAAGCCACGATTGAAGGTTTTCTGATTGACCCGATCCTGGGCTTTGATGCCGGCGTAAAAGCCCGCCAGGGTGAAGAGCAGCACCAGGATCGACAGGCGGATCGTGTACCAATTGAAAAAATTCCAAGTCGAGATAGCCACCAGCTGGGTGAGCTTGGTGATGACGAAGGTCGTGCCGATGGTTTTGACGAAGGCGCGCTTTTCCAGCTTGAGGTTGTAGAGATAAATCGCTAAGGTCGGTCCGGCGGCGTTGGTCACGCCGTTCAAAAAACCGCTGACGAAGCCGAACAGCGGCGAAAGAAATTTTTCCCTACGGGGCGAGACAGTAAAATCGAATTTCAGCAGGCTCGAAAACACGAAAATCAGCACCATTACGCCTAGGCAAAGATTGAGAATCCACAACGGCGTCTTAACCATCACCAGGGTGCCGAGAAAAACCCCGATGATGGTCGGCAAGATCAGATTTTTAAAGCGCCGCAGCACTTCGTAGGGCACGCCGTCGCGGAGCACCTGCGCCGAATCCATGAACAGATTGGGCAAAATCAATACGGTCACCGCGATGCGAATATCCAAGAGCAGCGCCAAGGTCGGGGTCGCAATCAGCGGAAAGCCCAGGCCGGTGGCGCCCTTGACGAAGGCGGCGATGAGCAGGGCTATGCCGACGAGTAGATAAGTGAAATCGAATGCCATTGGAGTTTGGGCTGTGATGATCTAAAGCTGTCTTATCCGAGTGGAAGGATGATCGTGAGCGCGCTTACGACGGCGGCTACGCTTCGAGGAATCAAAAGTCATGCGATTCTTGAGTCGCACACCGATTAGAACTTTCATCGTCTATCCGGTCTTGACACTGTTATGGGAGTTACTTCTCCACGGTGAAAATTTCGCGCCCAATCTTTGGTTTTCTCCGCTGCTGATCTGGGGTTATTTGCAGTATCTTCTTTGTGGCCGCTACCGGATCAAACATGGCGGCGGCGGACCCGGGCTGGAAACCCCGCCAGATCGACTCGTCAACGCCGGACCGTACGCCTACAGCCGCAACCCCATGTACCTCGGCCATATCATATTCTTGAGCGGTCTGACGCTAACTTTGCGGTCCCGGCTCGCCGCGCTTATCACGATCACCGTGGCGGTTTGGTTTCAGCTCCGCGTTACCCGCGACGAGCGAAAATTAATTCAACGTTTGGGCAAACCATATGAACAATATTTAGCGTCCGTCAAACGCTGGATTCCGGCGCTTTTTTAAAAATCACAATAATGATGAGATCTCGTTGGCGGCTTAGATCAGCTAAGTCTTCTTCCTCTGACCAGTCTGCTTTTTGCCGGTTTCGAAATAGTCCCCCTTGACCGCGATATCCGCTTCGGTCTCATCCTCTTGAGTCCACGCGCCGAGGCTGTAACCGTACCACGGCATGCGTGGCTTGAGCGGCGGCAACTCGAGCTCCTCCCAAATCTGTTTGGAGCGCTCCATAAACTCTTTTTTCGGCAGCGAGACGGGCGTGTACGGCCACGGGCGGACGGCGTTGATCAGCAGTGCCGAAGTCGAACCCGGCCGTTTTTCTTCGCTCTCCATCCCCGGCGGGTAGGTCGAGGGATCGAGACCGGGCGGTTTGCCTTTGGCGATCGCCACGTCTTGATCAGGTCTCATGTTGTAACAGATCGCCCAGTTGATCATCGCCGGGTCGTGAATATCGACGTCTTCGTCCACCGCGACGCAGACTTTGGCATAGGCGCCGGTGAAGCCCGCCGATGCATTGAGCGCGCGCCACGCGTCGGCCTTGGTGGCATTGCTCATTTTGATCACGCAGTAGGCTTGCCCGCTGCCGCTGACCTCGTCGTGGAGCGCGACGTCAATAACCGCCGCATTGCCGCTGTCGTGGCGCAAGAATTTGTAAATAATTTTCTCCGTTCCCGTATGTTTGATTTTGCTCGACTCGCTCGGTGGAAACTGGCTCATCAGCGCGGTATAGATCGCGTCGCGCCGGTGCGTGATGCAGCTCACCTCGAGAAAAGGCGAGACCGTCCGATGGCCCATGTAACCGGGATATTCGCCGAAGGGCCCTTCGGGCTCGACGATGTCGGTGGGAATCGTTCCTTCGATGATAATCTCGGCCGTCGCCGGCACAAGCAGATCGACCGTTTTCGCCTGCGTTAGTTCCACCGGCGCACCCGCAAGCCCGCCGGCTAGGCGATACTCATCAAAGTCGTAGGGAATTTTTGCCGTAGCCGAATATGCGATGCTCGGCACCACGCCGATGGCGATACAGGCCTCGAGGCGCTTGCCCTTGGCTTTGCATTTGCGCCAGTGCTGGCCCATGTGCTGCGACGTAAAAAAACCGCCGGTGCGGTCGGGGGCTTTGATTTGGCTGCGATAGTTACCAATATTGTAGATGGCGGTCTCGATGTCCTTGGTAATCCAGTTGGCGGAAGTGAGATACGGCGCATTATCAAAGCCGGGGGTGGAAATCGGCACGGGAATCATGTCGAGCCCGTGGCCGTTCAGCAAATCCCGTCCTTGCCAGACGACCTCCTGCGCCGGCGCGTTCGCGACTTTTACAGGTTCGATCGGCTGGAGCTGCGCCTGGGTCCAGCGCTCATGGATCTGGTCGGGCTCGCACATCAAGCCGATGGCGTAAATTTCTGTGGTCGCGGCCAATGTGCCGACGGTCACCGGCATGTTGTAGCGCCGGCCTCTCGAATCGGTTACATTCTCAAAAATAAACGCTTTGCGCTCGCGCTCATCTAGACCGCGAAACTGCCAGCGCACCAGCGGCATCAATTCGGTGTCCTTATTGATCTCGCGAGTGATGTGAACCAATTGATGACGCTCCTCAAGCGCCCGTAAATGCTCGCGAAAGTCTCGGTAGTACGTCGCCATGCAACTCTCCTAGTGAAATTCCTGTCGCCATCTATCATCTGCGCCACCAGACTTGTCAAGCAGCTCGCGACCTTCGCTCTCAGCTCCTAACGAGGTCAAAGATTTTCCCGAAGGCGCGCTCGAGGCGGCGTGGCAATAGTTGCAACTGGATTTTGAGGCTCTACAAAGCCAGCGCGCTGACTTGAGTTTTTGTGATCGCGCCGTTTTTCCTTGTATGGTCATGAGCGGGTTTGATACACTTAGTCTTTAGTTTTTACGAGTTGCGCCCCTATACGGCTAGGAATGGCAAACACACTCTCCCAGACATCTTTGGATTCTTGTCTTCGAACCGCCTTGAAGCCGGTTCGATTGCCACAAGCACTTTACGAGTGGCTTTCGTGGTTGTCAGTGCCGCTGCTCTTGTTCGCCATCTTCGCATTGGCAGTATGGACCCCGGAAGGCTTAGTCGTTCCCGTCTACTATGTCGCCGGCTTGATCCTCGTAATTGCCTTGCCCGGGAGGCGCGAACGCCTCTTGGCCGCCGTCACTTGCACGCTCCTCATGATCGTCGACTATTTCTTATCGCCATCATTACCGGCGACTCCAGGCTGGGTTTACATCTTCAACCACGCTCTCGCGATTGTCATGATTTGGACGGTGACGATCTTGGTGTCTCGTCATCGACAGGTCCAGGAAATGGTGCGCGTCAAGGAACGAATCGCCAACGAACGGTTGGCGCAATTGAACACGATTTATACTTCAGCGCCGGTCGGCCTCTGTTTCGTCGACCGCGACCTGCGTTACGTATCCATTAACAATGCGCTGGCTGAATTAACCGGGCGCTCGCCCGAATACTTCCACGGTAAAACCGTTCGCGAAGCCGTCCCGGAGCTAGCGGACGTGATCGAAACTCACTACCGTCGGGTGATCGAGACCGGCCAACCGGTGATTGACGAGGAGGTCCAGGGCCCTCACCCCACCCGCGTGAACGAGCGGCGCTATTCTCTCTGCAGCTATTACCCGGTGCACAACGACGACGGCGAATTGCTTGGCGTCAACGTCGCGGTTCGAGACGTTACCCGGCGCAAGCAAGCCGAAGCCGACACGCTTTTCTTGCTAGATCTCGGAGAAGGTATTCGGTTCGCAGCCGATGCCGATGAATTGCTTTGGGCTGTTGCCGTTGCGCTCGGCGAACACTTGAAAGCCAGCCGCTGCGGTTTTATTGAGATCGATAGTCAACACGACCGTCTTATCGTGCAGCGTGACTATCACCCTCATATCCCGTCTTTGGTCGGCAGTTACCCGCCTAGCGTATTTAGCTCAGCGGTCGTTGAAGCGACGAAATCCGGCCAAATAATCGCCCTGTCCGACGTTGAGAGTGATGAACGCACCGCGCAAGATGCCAAAACCTACCACCAGTTCGGCGTCGGCGGCATGGTCGTCACACCGCTGCTCCGTGACGGCAAGCTGGTTTCCGCGCTCATCGTCACGACCAACAAGCCGCATGAATGGAGTGAGCGCGAAATCACTCTGGTGAATATTGTCGCCGAGCGCACATGGCTGGCGGTGGAAAAATTGCGCCTCGATACCACGCTCCGCGAAAGCGACGCTATACTGCGCGATGCCGACCGGCGCAAAGACGAGTTCCTGGCAACCTTGGCGCATGAACTGCGTAATCCATTATCGCTGATCCGCAACGTCAGTACGTTGCAAAACACTCCCGGGTCGCCGGAACCCGATCCGCGTTGGGGTCAGGACATCATCGAAAGGCAAGTCAATTATCTGACCCGATTAACCGATGATCTGTTCGATATCAGCCGTATCACCCGCGACAAGCTGGTTTTACAAAAGGAGTCGATGAACCTTGCCGAAGTAATCCATGCGGCAGTGGAATCGAGCCGACCGTTGATTGACCAGCGCCATCATGAGCTGACGATAACCATGTCGCATCACTCAATTTACGTTGACGCCGACCGAGTGCGGCTCACGCAAGTTTTTATGAATTTGTTGAACAACGCGGCGAAATATACGCCAAACAACGGCCAGATCTGGTTAAACGTCGAACCGGCCGGCGACACGGTGGTGGTGCGAGTCAAAGACACCGGCATCGGTATTGCGCCCGAGAATATACCCCACTTGTTTGAATTATTTTATCAAGTTGACCGGTCATTCACCCGGGCTGAGGGCGGACTCGGGCTCGGTCTAACCCTCGTGCATCGGCTTGTCGAGATGCATGGCGGCGAGGTCGAAGTGCGTAGTGACGGCCTGAATCGCGGCAGCGAGTTCACGGTTCACCTGAGGGTATTGCCCGCACAATCGATGGATGAACGCTGCGAACCGAATCACGATAACGGCGCCCCGGTGGATAGCCGGTGCCGACGCATTCTCGTTGCCGATGATTTCCCCCAATCAGCCGAAACTCTCGCGCGTCTGTTACGCCAGGACGGTAACGAAGTTAAAGTCGCTCAAGACGGTATCGAGGCCGTCGAAGCCGCCGCCGACTTTCGGCCGGATGTGGCGGTGCTCGATATTGCAATGCCCAAACTTGACGGCTTCGAGGCCGCGCGCAGAATCCGGGCGCAACCTTGGGGAAAGCGCATGCTCTTGGTCGCACTGTCGGGATGGGGGCACCAATTGGATCGCCAGCGTACCAAGGAAGCCGGCTTCGACGCGCATCTCACTAAACCGGCAAAATACGAAAAGTTGATGGAAGTCTTGAATCTATTCCGCTTGGACGAACATGGCGAGACAGCTCGCCAGCACCGCGAGCTTTAGACGGCCTCCTCCACGATCCGAGCCGCTGGGCGAGGGTTCTTCCATCAATTGTGCTCGCCTCAAGCTTCGAGTTTACGCCAGCAATCAATTAATAGTTCTACTAGCCAATTTTCGTTGGGCGGCGGTTGTCCCGCGTCTCGCCTGATCGATCGCGCTGTTTCAAGCCATGCTGGGCGCAAAACGAAAACTTGTGAATACGCCGGTTTTGCAGTAGATAGGGTGCCGAATCAGCTGTCGCCAAGAATGAATTGACAACCTCACTAATGGCTCGCCGGTCGTTCCACGGGCGAGAAAAAAGCGATATTCTAAAGTGCAAGAAGTTTTTAGCGGGCATTTCAATCGTGAGGAGCGAAAGAATTCAAGCAATGCTTTTGGCAATCCGAATTTCTGATGAACAGCGAATTTACTGACAAGAAAAATCTCACGGAGGTTTTACGGCAAGTCTAGGTTTTGTCGGTCTCGGCGTCATGGGCAGTCGCATGGCGCAGCGTCTTATCGCCGCTGGCCACAAGGTGACCGGATACAACCGCACCAAAGCAAAAGCGCAGCGGTTATTGGACGGCGGCTTGCAGTGGGGTGAATCACCGCGAGCAGTTGCCGAAGCGGCAGAAATCACCTTCTCCATGGTCAGCAATACCCCAGCGCTCGAAGCAGTCACCAGCGGCACCAACGGTATATTGGCGGGTCTAAACGCTGGGAAAATTTACATCGACATGAGCACGGTGAGCCCGGCGGCAAGCCGCGAAATTGCCCGGCAAGTCGAAGCCAAAGGCGCGCAGATGCTCGATGCGCCGGTATCCGGCAGCGTCATCACTCTCGAAGAAGGCAAGCTCTCGATCATGGTCGGCGGCGATCGTCAGACGTTCGAACGCGCGCTGCCGATCCTCCAAGCGATCGGTCCCAAGGTGACTCACGTCGGCGCCCACGGCCTTGCCGTTTCAATGAAGATCGCGACGAACTTGAGCCTCGCCGTGCAAATGCTAGCCTTCAGCGAGGGAGTGCTGCTGGCGCAAAAGAGCGGCATCACGCGCGAAACGGCAGTCGAAGTCTTGCTCAATAGTGTAATTGCCTCGCCGATGGTGAAATATCGCGGGCCGTTCGTTCTCAACATGCCCGATGAAGCCTGGTTCGATGTCGACATGATGCAAAAAGATCTGTTGCTGGCGCTGGAAATGGGCCGCCAGCTCGATGTCCCGCTGCCGACCACGGCAATTACCAACGAAATGCTCACGACTGCGCGCGGTATGGGACTGGCGGAAAAAGATTTTGCCATCTTGTTCGAAGCGCTAGCGCGAATGGCGGGGGCAAAGACTGGGTAAATGGAGTGTTGGCGCTGTGGAGTGTTGGGTTCTGTAAGCCCCAATACTCCATTATTCAATACTCCAATACTCCAGCACTCCAATTATTTGCGGTGACACTCTGATGACTCAATCCAAGAAAGCTAAATCGACCGCCGCGAAGACCGCCGTCGCGCGCGATGAGCGCTGGTTGCATTTCTATCGCCAGATGCTGAAAATCCGCCTCTTCGAAGAAGAGGTCAATCAGCTCTATCTCGGCGCCAAGATGCCCGGTCTCGCGCATCTCTACATCGGGGAAGAAGCGGTAGCAGTGGGCCTGTGCGAGGCGCTTCGTCAAGACGATTACATCACGAGCACACATCGCGGCCATGGCCACTGCATCGCCAAAGGCGCGGCGCCGGACAAAATGTTTGCTGAGCTCTTGGGCAAAGCCGCCGGATATTGCCGTGGCAAAGGCGGCTCCATGCACATCGCCGATCAAGACACCGGTAATCTCGGCGCCAACGCGATCGTCGGCGGCAGCGCCGGCATGGCCACCGGCGCCGCCATGTCGGCGCAAATGCGCGGCAGCGATCAAGTGGCCGTTTGTTTTTTTGGCGACGGCGCCTTGGGGCAGGGATTGCTCTACGAAGCCATGAACATGGCTTCACTCTGGAAGCTGCCGGTTATTTATGTCTGCGAGAACAACCAATATAACGAATACACGCACTACAGCGAAACCACGGCGGGCGGGCTGAGCGCGCGCGCTGAAGCATTCGGTATTCACACCGAATCAATCGACGGCCAGGATGTGCGAGCGGTCCACGCCGCTGCGCAAACATCAGTCGAGCAGGCGCGGCGCGGCGGCGGTCCGGCTTTCCTACTCTGCAATACTTATCGGTTTCACGGCCATCATGTCGGCGACGTCGATCGAGCTTACTACCGATCGAAGAAGGAAGAAGAAGAATGGAAGACCCAACGCGATCCGGTGAAAGTCTTCGCTCAATGGCTCGCCAAAAGCAAATTAGCCGACGGTAATCTCCTCGGCCAAATCGAGAATGAAGTCGCTGCAGAAATTAAACAGGCGGTGACCTTCGCTCTGGCGGCTCCTTACCCTGATGCTGACGAGGTGGATCAGCATGTCTACGCCTAGACACCCCTCGTCCTCCTTGCCGCGGCGGCTGGAAAAGGGCAAGGGTGAGGGGTCACAGTCGACCCTTGTCAGTGCAACAACACGCGAGATCACGTTCGCGCAAGCGATCAAAGAAGCGTTGGCCGAGGAAATGCGCCGCGACCCGACGGTCTTTATCATCGGCGAAGATGTGGCCGAAGCGGGCACGCCGTTCAAAGTGCTTTCCGGGCTGGCCAAGGAATTTGGCACCAAGCGGGTGATCGATTCGCCGATTTCGGAAGCCGGCATCGCCGGCATCGGGGTCGGCGCGGCCATGACCGGCATGCGTCCGGTCGTCGACATCATGTTCGGCGATTTTCTCACCTTGACGATGGATCAGCTGGTCAATCAAGCCGCGAAGATCCACTACATGTCCGGCGGCAAGCTCAAAGTGCCGCTGGTCTTGCGCACGACCCTCGGCGCCACCCGCCGCTCCGCCGCGCAACATAGCCAGAGTTTGCATGCTTGGGTCAGCCATATTCCGGGTCTTAAAGTTATCGTCCCAGCCACACCGTATGACGCCAAAGGTTTGCTCAAGAGCGCGATCCGCGACGACAATCCGGTGGTCTTTTTCGAAGATAAAATGATGTACCAGTTAAAGGGACCGGTACCACCGGAGGAATACACGATTCCGTTGGGTGTGGCCGATGTGAAGTGCGCCGGGCGCGATATTACTCTGGTCGCCACGAGCAGCATGGTTCACGTCGCGCTCGCCGCAGCACAAGCACTTGAAGCAACCGGCATCAGCGCCGAAGTCGTCGATGTTAGAACTACGTTGCCGCTGGACAGGCAGACGCTGATCGAGTCAGTCAAGAAAACCAGCCGGGCGATCGTCGTCGACGAAGGCTACGAAAGCTACGGCGTCACGGCGGAGATCGCATCTATAATCGCCGACGGCGCCTTTTATTATCTCGACGCGCCGGTGAAACGTATGGGCGCCATGGACGTGCCCGTGCCGTTTTCGCCGGTGCTCGAAGACCAAACCGTGCCGACGCCGGAAACCGTGGCGACTATGGCAATGCGTCTGTGCAATAAAACGTGATCGAAGCCTTCACGACCGACACAGCCGGGATGGGTATGGTGCAAGTAGGTCAGACGAACGACTTGAACGACTTGAACGTCTTGAACTATTTGAACGGCTTGAACCTTAGCGAGGGAGGTTCGCGATGGGTCTAAAAACCTTCGGCCTGATGGCCGTCGATTGGGAAGAACGGGTCAATATCGAGCGCCTGCGCCAGGATCGCTTGAACCGCATCAAGGCGGCGCTGAAAAAATCGGAGCTTGGCGCCTTGCTCTGCTTCGATATGAACAACATTCGCTACATCACCGCCACGCACATCGGCACGTGGGCGATGGACAAACTGGTGCGCTTCTCGCTGTTGGCGCAAGATGACGAGCCGATCCTGTGGGATTTCGGCTCGGCGGCACGCCATCATCAGATCTATTGCCCCTGGCTCGGCGAGCGCTCGCGCGCCGGCATCTCGACCTTACGCGGCGCGACCCATCCAGGCTCTGGCTTGGCCGAAGACGTGGCAAAAAAAATCAAGCTGGAACTGGAAAAACGCAAGCTGCACAACGAACCGGTCGGCGTCGACGTGATCGAGATGCCCGTACTATTCGCTCTCCAAGCTCAAGGCATCAAAGTCATCGACGGCCAGCAGCTCATGCACGAAGTCAGAAAAATCAAAACCCAAGACGAAATCACCCTGCTCAATGCGGCGACCATGATGGTCGATGCCGCCTATGACGAGCTCTATCGCTTCATGAAACCGGGAGTGAAAGAAAACGAATGCGTCGGCGTTGTCAGCAAAGTTCTTTACGATCTCGGCTCGGAACACGTCGAAGGCGTCAACGCGATCTCCGGGGAGCGCTGCAGTCCGCATCCCCATGTCTATACCGACCGCGTGCTGCGGCCCGGCGATCCGGCCTTTTTCGATATCCTACACAGCTACAACGGTTATCGCACTTGCTACTATCGAACCTTCGCCGTTGGCAGCGCTTCTCCGGCGATGGTCGACGCCTATAAACGCAGCCGCGACTACATGGATGCCGCCATCAGCATCGTCAAGCCGGGAGTCACCACTGCAGATGTAGTCAAGCTCTGGCCGAAAGCCCAAGAGTTCGGCTTTGCCAATGAAGAAGCCGCGTTCGCGCTCCAATACGGCCACGGCGTGGGTCTTTCGATCTGGGAAAAACCGATCTTCAGCCGTTTGGTTTCCCTCGATCATCCCGAAGTGATCGAAGAAGGCATGGTCTTCGCGCTGGAAACCTACTGGCCTGCGTCCGATGGCTGGTCGGCTGCCAGACTCGAAGAAGAAGTGGTTGTGACTAAAGACGGCTGCGAGATAATTACGCGCTTCCCGTCGGAACAATTGCTAGTTGCCGGCACACATTACTTCACCACAGGCGGCGAGCTTTCAACGACGCGCGAGACGCAATCGAATCTGAACAATCCGGGGGCGCTAGAGCGCGTGACAAAGTAGGGGCGACCGGCCGGTCGCCCTCTCGCGTTTCCGTAGGTAGCAACCATGCCCACCAACGTAATCATGCCTGCGCTCGGCGTCGCGCAGCAAACCGGCACGCTGCTCAAGTGGCTCAAAGCCGAAGGGCAATCGGTTTCCAAGGGCGAACCGCTCATGGAAATCGAAACCGACAAAGCGACGGTTGAGATCGAAGCGCCGGCCGCCGGCGTTTTAGCTCAAGTGCTTGCGCAGGCCGGCGACGAAGTTCCCGTGGGGCAGAGAATAGCTCTGATCCTAGCGCCGGGCGAGTCACCGGAGACAGAGGCAAAATCACCCGAGCCAACACCGACGCCCAATAAGGCAAAGATCTCCGGTCCGCCGGCAGTCGCAAACACAACTCCGTCCGCAGCATCAATTACACTCAACCGTGGGCGCATACTCGCGTCACCAGCGGCAAAAAGAATTGCCAGAGAAAAAGGCGTTGATCTCGCAGCTCTCAAAGGCAGCGGGCCGGAGGGAAGCGTTTTGGCCGAAGATGTACTGCGGGCGTCGATTACCGAATCGATTCCTGAAACTGAAAAGATCATCCCGCTCACGCCGATGCGTCGCATCGTCGGCGAGCGCATGACCGAGAGCAAACTGAGCACACCGCATTTCTATATCAGCATGGATATCGACATGAGCGCGATGCGTAGGGTTCGGATCGAATGGAGACAGCGCGGCGATGAAGTTATACCGTCGGTCAATGATTTCATACTGCTAGCGTGCGCCCGCGCTCTGAGGGATTTTCCGTTGGTCAATTCAACTCACACGGAGCAGGGAGTTAAGCTCCATGCGGAGATCAACATCGGCATGGCCGTCGCCCTCGATGAGGGCTTAGTCGTACCTGTGATTCGTAATGCCGACGGATTGAAATTGGCAGAGCTGGCGACACGAAGCCGCGAACTGATCGACAAGGCACAAAAGAAAAAACTCTTTCCACTCGATTACGAAGGCGGCACCTTCACCGTCTCGAATCTCGGCATGCTAGGTGTGGATAGTTTCATCGCGATCATTAACCCACCGCAGTGCGCAATTTTGGCCGTCGGCCGCGTCGCCCAGAGAGTCGTTGTGGAAGACGGAATGTTTGCGATCAAATCCATGATGACCGCCACCTTGTCCGCCGACCATCGGATCGTCGACGGCGCCATTGCCGCGCGCTTTTTGCACGACGTCAAGAAACTCCTGGAAAGCCCTGAAATTTAATTTCTCCATGGCCAAGATCGTCATCCGGAATCTCACCAAAACTTACAGCGGCGGAGTGGTGGTGGCGTTGCAAGATATCAATCTCCAAGTCGCGCCTAACGAGAGTCTCTGTGTTTTAGGCCCGAGCGGTTGCGGCAAAACGACTTTGCTCAGAATCATCGATTGTCTGATCGGCCGCGATCACGGCGATGTGCTGATCGACGGCGAGCTTGTGACCCAACCGCGGCCTGATGTCGCCGTGGTGTTCCAACACTTCGGCCTTTTTCCCTGGAAACGCTTGGAAGAAAACATCGCCTACGGCTTGGAGCTCAGAGGCAAATCGCGCGAGGACATTTCGGCGCTCGTTAAGCGTTACGTCACTCTTATCGGGCTCCGGGGATTCGAAAAATCCTATCCGCACCAGCTTTCCGGCGGCATGCAGCAGCGCGCCGGACTGGCGCGCGCCATGGCGATCAATCCCTCGGTGCTGCTCATGGACGAACCGTTCGGCGCCCTCGATGCGCAAACCAGAGAACTGATGCAGGAAGAGCTGCTGCGCATATTAGAAACCGAACGGAAAACCATGATCTTCGTCACCCACAGCATCGACGAAGCAATCGTTTTAGGCGACCGGATCGTCGTTATGTCGTGCCGGCCCGGCCGCATTCGAGAGAGTTTTCCCGTCGATATCCCACGGCCGCGAAAAATTCTTACGGTCCGAGCTCATCCGCGCTACATCGAGCTTAGAAACGCCATCTGGGAAATGCTCAAATCGGAACAAGAGCAAAATCCTGCAGGAGAAATCACTCATGAGCCGGCGTGCTAAAGTTCGTCTGCTTTCGCTTGTCATTGTTCTGGGGCTCTGGGAATATTACGGGCGGCGCGTGAATCCGATCCTGTTTACTTATCCGCTCGCGATCGCGCGCGCTTTCATCGATCTTGTCCTGTCGGGTGAACTACAAAGCTACATGAAAGACAGCCTTTTAGTTTTACTCTACGCCTCAGTTCTGTCGGTGCTCGTCGGCGTATTTCTTGGCGTCGTGATGGGGCGCTACGCGTTGGTCGAGTGGGCGACGGAGATTTACATCAATGCACTGTATTCGATGCCGATGGTGGCGATGGTGCCGCTGATTGTGCTTTGGTTCGGCTTCAAGGTTCCAGCGAAAGTCATCATTGTTTTTCTCTTCATGGTCTTCCCGATTCTGATTAATACCTATCAGGGCGTCAAGGACGTCGATCGCAATCTGCAAGAAGTCGCCCGCTCCTTTTGCTCCAGCGAGCCGCAGCTCTGGCGCCATTTGATCATTCCATCCGCTCTGCCGTTCATCGTTGTCGGTATTCGGCTCGCGATCGGCCGCGGCCTCGTCGGCATGATTGTCGCGGAGTTCTATACTTCCGTCACTGGCTTGGGTTACATGATTGTCCGCTATGCCAACGCTTTTGAGACTGACAAGCTCTTTGTCCCGATCGTGGTCGTTATGATATTAGGGATTGGGCTAATGTCACTCGCCAAGTGGATCGAGGGGCGCATCGCGCCGTGGAGAAATTTTGATGACCGGGAATAGAGAGGAGATCTTATGAAAAGAACTTTGCTGATTTTAGCCCTCGCGACGATATGGCTTTGGAGCGCTCCGCTGCAGGCACAGACCAAACGAAAAGTTGTCTTTGGCGTGCCCGTCACGCCGCCCAACGTGGTGCATATGCCGCCGTACATCGCCAAGGAGCTGGGCTTCTTCGCCGAGAATAATATCGACGTGGAGTTCGTCACCTTCGAAGGCGGCACGCAGACTCTGCGCGGCAGCGTGGCCGGCGGCTTGGATATCACCGGCACGAGCTCCGATCCAGCCATTATTGCGGCGGCGAAAGGGGCCGGCACTAAGGTGCTCGGCAGCTATTCGCACCGCCTGTCTCAGTCAATGCTGGTGCAAGGAGACATCAAGAGCTGCAAGGATCTCAAGGATCGAAAAATCGGCATTCAGGAGGTCGGCGCATTCAACGAAGTCATGAGCCGCGCAGTGTTGGCGACCTGCGGCCTGACGCCGAAGGATGTTCAATACATTCCGGTAAGCACCAAAGGCCGCGTGCCGGGATTGCTGACCAATCAAATCGACACAGCGATCCTCCACGTCGACCAAGCGATCGTGGCAAAAAAGAAAAAGCCGGAGCTCAATATTCTGGTCAATCTCTGGGAGCCCCTGCCCAAGTGGCTCTACGCCGCTTACATCGCACCGGAAAAAGAGATTGCCAGCAATCGCCAGCTTTACATCGACATCATGGCGGCGCTGATCAAGGCGAATCGCTACATTTACAACAACAAAGCCAGGATCGTCGAAATCGCAACAAAATACACGCAGCAGGACGGCGACGCCGTGGCGCAAACGTACGATATCCTAGCGAACGCGGGCGCCTGGCCGGTGAACGACGGCCTGCCAAAGGAGATGGTCGACTGGACGGTTAACAAGCAAGTAGAATTGGGCACGATCAAAGCTGAAGACAAACCGAGCTACGAAAAGCTGGTCGACGTGTCGATCGTTCAAGCGGCGTTGGCCAAAGCCGGCGGCCGTTTGAAAGGCGACAAGCGGTGGGATTAGCTTTAGCGCAATTCTGATTCACATCGGGGGAGGGCAAGAACACTTTCTTGCCCTCTTTTTATGGCTAGACGCAATCGAGAAAAAGAAATCGACTCCTCTGCATCGGAAATGGAATCTCCATTTAACGCTCCCGTGGAGATCCCCCCGCAAGATTCGCTCGACCTCCATCCGTTTCTGCCGAAGGACATTCCCAGCGTCGTCGAAGAGTATCTCCGTCAATGCCAACTAGAAAAGCTCACTGAAGTCCGACTGATTCACGGCAAAGGAATCGGCGTCCAACGCGAAATCGTGCGCTCTTTACTGAGTAAGCATCCGGCAGTTCAGTCGTTTCATAACGCTCCGGTCGAAGCCGGCAGCTGGGGTGCAACGATCGTCGTGCTGAAAAGAAAAAGTTAGACGCGCGCGAAGGGATCTTCACCCTTCGCCCTCATCAGGAAATAAAGCGTAATCGCCACGCCGACGGTAATAAAACTGTCGGCGAGATTGAACGCCGGCCAGTGATAGTTTGACCAGTAAAAATCTAGAAAATCGATGACCTCGCCGTGCAGCACGCGATCGATCAGATTGCCGATGGCGCCGCCGAGGATGAACGCGAGGGCGGTCGCCAACCCGATCTCCTGCTCGTGTAAGCGCTTTAGCATGACGAAGATGAAACCAATCGCAATCACGGAGATTAGAATGAGAAACGGCAAGCGAAAGGCTTCATGGCTGCCCGCGAAGATACCAAACGCAGCACCGGTGTTGCGCACGTAGGTGAGACTGAACAGCCCGTCGATAACAGGAATGGACTCATGCAGCGGCATCGTGCGATCGACGATGACTTTGGTCAGCTGATCAAGAACGATAATCAAAATCAGCCAAGTGCCGACGAGCTTCCATTTTTTCGCACTCAAGCCGCTTCTCCGGCATTGAGCACCAACGCGCAACGTGCGCAAACGGTCGGATGGGTTTGATCTTTGCCCACTGCCGGGTCGTATTTCCAGCAGCGGGCGCATTTCGCACCGCGCGCGTCGAATACAGCAATGATGCTGTCCAGTGCTTTACTGTAGTAGCCCCAGCCATCGCGACCATCTGGATGCTTGATCGGCGCTGCCATGCCATCCTTCCCCGCTCGACGTGCTTCCTCCAATTCCCACGCCCAGCCGGGCGTTTTCGCGTCGTAACTAAATTGAGACACAATCAAGACATCTTCAAGCCGCTTTCCGTTATTGTCGGATAGTTGGCGAAGGATCGATTCACCATAGAAAGTTTCCGAAAAAATGAGAACTTCAGCATCTAGAGAATGACCAATCACGCCTCCAGTTCTGGTTGCTTCCAGAGCTTTCAGCACTTCACTCCGTTCCCGAAAAATCCGATCCCATTTAACCGCAAGCTTCTGGTCAACTAAACTCGGGTCGGGCTCGGAAATTTGGGACAAGAACACGCTTCCGGCTCGCCGTCCTTTGTCCGGCAAGTAGTTCCAGATCTCCTCCGCAGCAAAGGATAAGATGGGCGCCATCAAATGAACCAAGGTGTCCAGAATCCGATAGAGCGTCGTCTGTGCCGCCCGGCGGGTGTTCGATCTTGTTCCTTCGCAATACAGCCGGTCTTTGACGATGTCGAGATATTGCGCGCTTAAATCGACGCTGCAAAAATTATTGAGCGTATGATACACCGCGTGGATTGTCATAGGCTTCGCGACACCGGCTGAGTACGTTTTGTGTCCGCTGTAGAATCCACCGATCCATTTCATCGAGTGTCGCGGTAGGAACGACATCTTTTCCCGGGTCGAAATCGTAAAGATTGCTGATTAAAAATCGCGCCGTGTTCCTCAGCCGTCGGTACGCTTCAATCGAACGATTGAGGATTTCGTCCGAAATGCGCACGTCTTCGCGAAAGTCTTCCGCCGCCACCCAGAGGCGCAGAATTTCCGCGCCGGATTTTTTTATAATCTCTTGCGGCGCGACTACGTTGCCGAAAGATTTCGACATCTTGCGACCCTTACCGTCGAGAGTGAAGCCATGCGTCAACACACTCTCGTAAGGCGCGCGCGCGCGTGTGGCCAATGAGGTGAGAAGTGCCGTATGAAACCAGCCGCGATGCTGGTCGCTGCCTTCCAAGTAGAGATCAGCGCGCCGGCCTAAACGCGGATCCTGCTCGACGACTGCGGCGTGGCTCACGCCAGAGTCGAACCACACGTCAAGAATATCTTCTTCCCGCGAAAAGTCCCGGCCGCCACAATCGGGGCAGGTTATACTCGCCGGCACCAATTCCTCGATCGGCCGGAGAAACCAAGCGTTCGACCCTTCTCTTTCAAAAATCTCCGCAACATGGTTACAGAGGTCCTGCGTTAGAAGAGCGCGGTTGCAATTTCGACAATAAACCGCCGGAATCGGCACGCCCCAGGAACGCTGGCGCGAAATACACCAATCCGGCCTGCTTTCGAGCATGCCGCGAATGCGATCTTTGCCCCAAGGCGGAATCCAACGCACTGCTTCGATCGCCTGCAGCGCGCCTTGCCGCAGCCCCTGCGTCTCCATCGAGATGAACCACTGCTCGGTGGCGCGAAAGATCACCGGATTTTTGCAGCGCCAACAATGGGGATAACTGTGCGACAGCTTTTCTTCTTTGAGCAGCGCACCATGCTCGGTTAATTTTTGAATGATGCGTGGATCAGCTTTGAATACGGACTCGCCTCTAAGGTCGCCGGCCTCATCAGTAAATTTTCCTTCCGCATCGACCGGCGCCATAACCGTCAGGCCATAGCGAAGCCCGACCTCATAGTCTTCCTGGCCATGGCCGGGAGCGATATGGACCGAACCGGTGCCTTGATCCTGGGTGACAAACTCGCCGAGGACAACTCTTGAATCGCGATCGATCCAGGGATGACGACAAACGATGCCTTCGAGCTCAGCGCCGGGCCATGCGCCATCGGTAATCTGGTATTCTTCAGGCGCAATGCCGCAAGCCTTCATCACACTGGGAATAAGCTCCTGATTGATGATGAGTTCGCCCTTTGGAGTTTTAACGAGCCGGTACATGAATTTCGGATGGAGGGCAATTGCTTGATTGGCTGGCAACGTCCAAGGTGTCGTCGTCCAGATGACAAAAAACGTTCCGAGCACCGGGTTAATCGGGAACAGTCCCCGCGAATCTTTCACGGCGAATTTGACATAGATCGAAGGCGAGGTGTGATCTTCGTACTCGACTTCCGCCTCTGCCAACGCGGTCACACATGATGCGCACCAGTAAACCGGCTTTTTTTGTCGGTAGAGTGCGCCGGAAGCCGCAATTTTCCCGAGCTCGCGGATCTCCTGAGCTTCGTAAGCCGGATCCAAGGTTCGATAGGGATGTTCCCAATCGCCCAAAACGCCAAGCCGTTTGAATTCTTCCCGCTGAATCGAGATATATTTTTCTGCGTACTCTTTGCATAGGCCGCGAATTTCCGTTTTGCTCATCGCCAATTTCTTCGATCGCCCGATGTTCTTTTCGACCTGCAGTTCAATGGGCAACCCATGGCAATCCCAACCCGGAACGTAGGGCGCAGCGTTCCCGGTCATCGCTTTATACTTGATGATGATGTCTTTGAGAATTTTATTCAGAGCGTGACCAATGTGGATGTTGCCGTTGGCATAGGGCGGTCCGTCATGGAGAATGAATTTGGCGTTTGCTTGATTGGCATCCAGGATTTTGAAATAGGTTCCTTCGCGCTGCCACTTTTCGATCTGCTTCGGTTCATTCTGCGGCAGGTTCGCCCGCATAGGAAAATCGGTCTTAGGAAGATTTAACGTGTCTTTGTAATCCATGGCTGTCGATCTCAGGAACGGCAAGGCTTCGCGGTCCGATAATTTTTACCTGTGGTGATTCACGCCGCGCACCATTCGAAAAGCAAACATATCAGCTTTGTTCTCGGCGTCGGCCCAAAAAACGTAATGCCCCATCTCGTGATACACGGTGTTGATCCAGCGTCGCTCTGAATTGTACTTGCGGCCCTTCTTCCAATTTTCCGGATGGACCAAATAAATTTGGCCGTTTTCGTAAGTCTTACCGGCGGTCCTACCCCAATCGATGTATTCGAACCACTCAACTTGAGGATTTTTTAAATGATAAAAGCGGCATAACGACGCGACGGCTCTTTTGAAATCGCTCGCTTTGTATTCGTGGAAAAAAGCCGAGAGCAGGCGATCCACTAGGCGCCGTTCCCTGATCGGCGGCAAGATCATTCTCATAGTGTAGATCCGAATTCACTTGGTTCAATTTTATTAGCATACAACCACCCCAATAGAAACAGCTACGGCCTGCTAATTCTCTGGGCGCCGCCCTATAAGTATCTGTTATTATGGATATTTTTTGCTTGGGGAAAAACTGGAGTTCACGTCCCGCGCGCCGTTCCAGCGCTCTTGCGATGACAAATAAAGTGTCGTAGATTGGCGTACTTCGAAACGCCTGACGGGCATCGGATCGGCAAATTGTTCAAAAATTAATGATCGCTTGGGTCATGGGTAGAATCGCGGCGATCGGTACCCATTGTGGTTTTACGATTGGCTGTCTGGCGGTCAGGCTATTACCGCGACACTGGTTGTTTCGCCTAGCTGATATGTTCGCAAGCGTCGGTTTTAGCTTGACTAAAGGATTTCGATCTCGATCGACCCATAACATCACTGCGGTGTTTCGCGATCAGTTAAGCGCTGCGGCAGTCGAAGACATGGCACGCCGCTCGCTGCGGAACTTTTTCCGCGATTGCGTGGAGATTGGTATCGTGCTCGAGTCATCGACCGAGGAGTTACGCGCCCAGATCCCGATCGTCGGACGGGAACACCTGGACACCGCCCTTATGAAGGGAGCTGGCGTTATCATCCTTAGCGCTCATTTGGGGAACTTTTTTCTGCTCGGAACACGTTTGGCCATAGACGGATACTCAACTTTCGTGTTGGTAAACCAACCGCGTGATGGCCGCTTTGCAGAGCTTATGGACCGTTACCGATTAAAGGTTCAACAACGCACAATCCATGCGCGCCCCCGGCGCGAGTCGTTGAAGCAACTCAATGAAGTATTACGGCGCAATGAAATTGCCGTGATCATCGCCGATGAGTACCGACGAGGCAATGGCATTCAAGTTCCGCTGTTTGGCGGCACCGTGTTCGCCCGGCGCGGGCCGGCAAGCCTGGCACTGCGAACCGGCGCCGCCGTGGTTCCGGCGAATATCATTCGACAACCGGACGACAGCTTGAAAATGATCATCGAGCCTGAGTTGGAGCTGGACCGCTCGGCCAAGAGCAAGTCAGAGATCAAAGAGAACACGATTCGCATCACCGAGTGGCTCGAACGCACGGTACGCAAGTATCCTGACCAATGGAATTGGATGAACATTCGTTGGTGGGAAACTTCTCCTAGTGGGTCGACGGTTGAAAGGGGACAAGAACGACGGGCATCCTAAGGGCAAGCGGGAAAGGGGAGCGAGGTGAAAAACGACAAAAAGGAACTTGAGGAACTGAAAAAGAAGGTTGCGCTCGGAAACCGCATCATGTTTTACCAGGGATTGGCCGACTATCACGGCCATGTGAGCGCGCGCATTCCCGGCACCCGGAAGTTCTTCATCAAGCCGGTCTTGGCGCCCCTCGGCGAAATCACGCCAAAACACATTGTCGAAGTCGATATCGACGAGTACATGGCAGTCTGTGAACAAAACTACGCTCAGGCGGGGAACAAGCGAGCAGTAACCAAGCTCAAGAACCCACCGCGCGAGACCATGATTCATGCGGCGATTTATAAGTCGAGACCGGACGTGAATTCCGTCGTCCATACCCATCAGACTATCGCGACCGCCTTTTCTGTCGCCGGAACACCGATCCTGCCTATTTATAACCAGGCTGCCGTGTTCGCTCCCGAGACGCCGATTTTTCCAAGCCCCCGGCTCATCTACACCGTTCAGGACGGTAAAGAGATTTGCCAAACGTTGGGCGATCGTGCTGCGATGTTGCTGAAGGGTCACGGGATTGTTGTGTGCGGCGACAGCTTGGAATATGCTACGGTTCACGCAATTTACCTGGAGCGGACTGCGTACATGCAGTTCATCGCGAGCTGCGTCGGCAAGCCGACGGTCATGCCCCAGTCAGAGATCGACACCATGAAACAAAATATGATGTTCCGCTCCTATGATGCCTTTGCCTATTTCAAGTCACTGCTGCCGAAGAGCGCGCAGCTCTGAAGATAATTCCTGAGTAAATTTCTGGAGGATGATTTGATGGCTAAAAGGGAAGAGAAAGTGACGCAATCCACAAGCAAGCGACCGATACAAGACTTGCGCGAGTGGCTCGAACGCGTGGAGCAAATGGGCGATCTGGTTCGCGTCAAGGACGCGGTCAGCTGCGAAGAAGAAATGAGCGCCATCGGCTATCTTGTCGCCAAGCAGAAACCGTCGCCGGCGATCCTTTTCGACAACATCAAAGGCTACGAGAAAAGCCCTTTTAAAGCTCGCTCGCTCTGGAACATTCTTGGCCCGAGCATTCCGCGGATCGCGCTGACTATGGAAGAGCCCCCCGATACTCCGACAGTGGAATTGATCAGCCGGGTCAAAGACAAACTTAAACACCGCACATTACCCCGCGAAGTGGCGCCATCGCAGGCCGGATTTTACGAGAATACTTTGACCGGCGATCAGATCGATTTAACCCAACTGCCGATACCGAAGCATTGGCCGTTGGATGGCGGCCATTATGCCGGTACCGCCGACTGTGTTATCACCCGCGACCCTGACACGGGCTATCTCAACGTCGGCACGTACCGCATGATGCTTCAAGGTAAGAAAGAAACTGGACTTTATCTCTCGCCGGGAAAAGACGCGCGCTTGCATATCACGCGTTCCTGGCAGCAGGGAAACCCGGTGGAAGTCGCCGCCGCTTGGGGCATCGATCCATTGTTCATGGTCGTCGGTTCGCAGACTTTCGCGAAAAACGTTTCCGAATATGAATTTCTCGGCGGTATCAAGGGCGAGCCGATCCCAGTTGTCAAAGGCAAGACGACGAATCTACTGCTGCCTGCGAACGCAGAATTTATGATCGAAGGCGTCATCAGGCCAAATTCGGTGAAGAGTGAAGGACCCTTCGGTGAATTTCCCGGATATTATGGCAGACCCGAAGCTGGCTGCCCATTGGTCGAAGTAACCGCCGTTCATTATCGCAGCAACCCGATTCTGACCAATGCGCTCATGGCAGATTACCCTTCCAATGAGCAGAGCGGCTTTTTCTCGATCATCCGCTCCGCCCGCATCTGGGATGACTTAGACAAACTCGGTGTGCCCGGCATCCAGGGAGTCTATGCGCACCCCGCAGGCGCCGGTGGTTTCGGCATGACGGTCATTGCGCTTGAGCAACGCTACGCCGGCCACGCGGCGCAGGCTTTGGCGCTGGCGGCGCAGGTGCCGGGCGGCGCGTATTATACGAAATGGATCATCGCCGTTGATGAAGATGTTGATCCCACCGACACCGACCAAGTGATTTGGGCGATGAGCAGCCGCTGCAATCCGATCGACGACATCGACATACTGCGCAACACCTGGAGCACTTGGCTCGATCCCACGCAGAATCCGCCGGAGAAGCGGCCCTACGGATCCAAGGCACTGATCAACGCGTGTAAAGAGCATCGTCACTTGCCGGTGTTCTCAAAGCGCACCGCGCTGCGCAAAGAAATTTACGACAAGGTTGCCGGCGAGTGGAAAAAATTTGGCTTACCGGGTCAAGTCCCCACGGTGCGCGCTTTCGAGGAAGAGAAGAAAGTCGTGTACCACGAAGTCGGTGGTTTTGAGCCTGGAAAACAGCCGGGAGAAGCAGACAAGAAATAGGCTGAAGTCACGGTGGCAAGCCTATAATCAAATCATTGGTATTTCATGCCGCAGTCAAGAAAAAAACCGTAACAGCGCGCTCGGTCGGAACACCTTCGGATAAAGATTTTTCATCGGAAGCAATCCCAGAAACTAATTGATTGCTTCTTCGCCTCTCTCATTGGTGCGGATTCGGATGATCTCTTCGACTGTCGAGACAAAGATCTTTCCGTCACCAATCTTCCCGGTTTGCGCCGACTCCAGGATCGTCTCAACGATTTTCGGAGCCAAATCATCGGCGGCAAGAATTTCTAACTTTACTTTGGGCAAGAAATCGACCGTGTATTCGGCCCCGCGGTAGAGTTCCGTGTGGCCCTTTTGGCGCCCGAAACCTTTTACCTCTGTGATCGTCATTCCGGTAATTCCTGCGGCGGTGAGTTTTTGTTTCACCTCGTCGAGTTTGAACGGCTTGATGATCGCCTCGATTTTTTTCATGCAATACCCCCTTAGGTTAGATGTGGGGTGCGGCTGCTCTTCCCATTAAAAGAGCAGCCGCATCTAGGATTATTAAATCAGATATCGAAGTACAGAGCGAACTCCCAGGGATGCGGGCGAAGGCGGATGGCATCGACCTCAGCCTTTCTCTTGTACTCCAGCCAGGTCTCGATCACGTCCTTGGTGAACACATCGCCCTTGAGCAAAAAGTCATGGTC
>WNGI01000728.1_pt1 | contig 25730 bp, 17 predicted proteins | sample 5400621 | NCBI WGS metagenome assembly WNGI01 (sample SAMN13153374, study PRJNA577476) | soil metagenome | isolation source: 20 cm soil or saprolite under Garry oak tree replicate 1 | place: USA:California | collected 2016-06-15 | reverse complement strand
TGGATGCGCGCAGCGTGACCCGCGGTTGTTACACTTTTCGAATCCAACGTGCATGAAAACACCTGAACTCCTTCCTCCGCCGGAAATGATGTATCGCGCGCTCGTGAATCGCGATGCGAGCTTCGAAGGCATATTTTTTATCGGAGTGCGCACGACGGGAATTTTTTGCCGGCCCACCTGCCCGGCGAAAAAGCCGGCGCGAGAGAATGTCGATTTCTTCGCGAGTTCGAGCGAGGCGCTGGAGAGTGGATATCGTCCCTGTTTGCGTTGCGACCCGATGGAGCCAGGTAAACGTCCGCCGAAATTGATTGAGCGCCTGCGTTCCGAAGTCGAGCGCGCTCCAGGCGGCCGGCTCACTGACAAAGAGCTGGCGGCGCTGGCGATTGATCCATCTACCGCGCGCCGGCAATTCAAACGCCATTATGGAATGACCTTTCAAGCTTATCATCGCGCGCGGCGGATCGGCCTTGCGTTGGGTGAAGTGCGGAAAGGCAGCCGAGTGGACGAAGCGCGCAACGGAAGTGGATTTGAATCAGAGAGCGGTTTTCGTGAGGCGTTCACGAAAATTTTTGGCGAATCGCCGACGACGGCGAAAGCTCGCGCACCATTGCTTGCTGAGCGAATCGATACGCCGCTGGGTGCAATGATTGCTGTTGCGGATGATGAAGGATTACGCTTGCTGGAGTTCATTGATCGTCGCGCGACCGAACGCGAATTATCGATCCTGCGAAAACATTTGGGAACGAATGTCGTCCCAGGCGAGCACCGGCATCTTGCGGCAACGCGCCAGCAGCTGGCTGGTTATTTTTCCGGCAAGAACCTAGAGTTCAATATTCTGCTGGCGCCGGTCGGCTCGGCCTTTCAATTGCGTGCCTGGAAAACTTTACGGTCAATCCCGGTTGGCGAAACGCGCTCGTATTCATGGATGGCGAAACGCCTCGGCGATGAAAATGCTCGCCGCGCTGTTGGCCGGGCGAACGGCACGAACATGATTTGCATCGTTATCCCCTGCCACCGCGTCATCCGTGCCGATGGCACACTTTGCGGGTACGGCGGCGGTTTGTGGCGGAAGAAATGGCTGCTCGATCACGAGCGGCGGTACGCTGGTAAAAAACAATAGTGAGAAGTAAGATGTGAGAGGTGGCTACCAATCACTTCTCACTAGTCACTTCCATTAAGACGCGCCCGGGGTGACTCGAACACCCGACCCACGGATTAGAAATCCGTTGCTCTATCCGGCTGAGCTACGGGCGCAGAATTAGCAAGGACTTATAACGCGTTTCGCGCCGAATAAAAGCGGCTCGCGCTACGCGACTTTCATTCTGGCCTTTTGGAGATGAGCATTAGCTGGAGTCGCCAGCGACAGGAGTATTTCGCCGGATCTTGCGCGAGCGCGGACTGCAGTCTTTGGGAGAACAAATCAATCACCTGCTGCCGGCTCTCTGGCCTGCGCTTGTCGCTCAGGTTCACGAACAGGCACGGTTCGTGCCGCTTTGAAAAAACCAGTGTACGCTTTCGCGAAGGCCTGGGCATTACCGTCTTGTTGAAACTGCTCTAAATAAACATCGGGCAGCGTGACCTCTTTAAAATGATTGGGTGAAAGGACTGCCCTCTGAAAGAAGTTGGATTCGGAGGTGAATGGTTCTTTCCATTCCTGTGCTGTTCGATAATAGGTGGGAATCGCCATTTCTTCGTACTCAGTCGGGTATAGCGTTCCATCTTTCACTAACTGCTGGAGAATATGATTCGCGAGATCGATTAAGCCTTCCGCGCCGCTGTTACCTTTCGCGTCAGCGCCGCTACCAACAATGATGAACTGAGCTGACGGTTGCATTTCCAGCGCGCGATACTGCAAAAATGTGTGCCAGTCGGATTGCGCTTGTGCCGCCCACGTCTCGCGCACTTCCCCAGTTGCCCGCACCGACCAGATTTCATTTGGGATATTGCACGAATTCCTGCTGAGCCAATGTTCCGTGATCGCCGAATAGCCGAGTGCGATGTGGGTCGGCGGAAAGATCTGCTGGTAGATTGACGTACCGCTCGCAAAACAAAACACATCGCTCTCCCCGGCCAAATAACTATCAGGCGAAAAGAGAACCGTTTGAAAGAGCGTGCTCCAGTCGTTTGTTGGTAAATCTGTGTGCGTAACGAAATTGGAATCGTCGCTCTGTCGGCTTTGGCAGCGAGCGTCCTGATCTGTGTGATCGCAGTTTTCATTGGCAAAAGCGAATTTTGTCCCTGCGCCGAGCCGTAATCGGCGATTCGGAACTCTCCGCCGATTTGCGCGAGATCGATTCGATTGATGGCTTCAACGATCAGCGGCAGTGCATACGTATTTGCTTTCGCCTGCTCATGCGAATGCTTGTTGTAAAAGCCGTGACCGAGCATGTGCTCTTCACTGTGCGATGCCGATAGCTTGTCTGTTGATTGAGTCATGTACTTCTTGTTTTCGGAAAATGATGATGATTGCAATGGCTTCGCAAGCAAAACGTATTGGCAGTGTTCTCGTCCTGGACCCGTTCGTCGAGAAGATTGACGGATCTCCGCAAGCTTGATAAACGCTTGTGCGCAGACCGCCGCATTTGTGTGCCATGGCGAAAGAGATTTCATCGGCCAACGCCTCAGTGCCGCTGTATGAAGTGTTGGAAGCTGAGTTTGTCGCTCTGCGCGGGAAGCTTCCGCAAGATTATCCTAGTTCGGCTCAACCAGAGGTCCGGCTAAAGGCGATTTGGGCGGCAATTCATGGGCTGCCGGAAAAGCGCTCGGCGCTCTGCTTTTCTGGCGGCGGCATTCGCAGCGCAACGTTTGGACTGGGAATCTTGCAGGGTTTAGCTCGCTGCGGATTGCTCGCCCAGTTCCACTATCTCTCCACAGTTTCCGGCGGTGGATATATCGGTGCCTGGCTAAGCGGTTGGGTTAATCGGGCCGACAGCGGACTGACGAGCGTCGCGGCGCAACTGGCTCAGCCACGCGATAATTCGAAACCGAATCCGGAACCGGTCGAGATTCAGAATCTGCGCAGCTACAGCAATTATTTGAGCCCGCGTCTGGGTCTTTTGTCCGCAGATACGTGGACGTTGTTCGCCACTTACATTCGCAATCTGCTTTTGACTTCGCTGGTCATGATTCCGTTGCTCGCGGTGGCGCTAACGGTCCCGTGGTTTTACGAAGCGGTTCTCATGAGGAATCCAATTCCCTACACGTCGATCCCTCTCTGGATCGGCGTGGCCGGTGTCGCGATGGGCGTCGCTTACATGGGAATTAATTTGCCGTGCGGTGGAAACAGGCGCGGCAGTCAGCGCAGTTTTTTGATTTTTTGCCTATTGCCACTGCTGGTGGCGGCTTTTTCGATGACGACATACTGGGCGTGGTTCGTCGCTTACGGGCGAACGACGCCTAAATGGTCGTTTCTTGGGCTCACTCCTCCACATCAGGTCGTGCCATTTATTTATCTGGGCGTGCTGATGCATCTTCTCTCATGGGTGACTTCGCTTCTTCGTGCGCACGGATTTCGGCTAAAAGAATTTATCGCCGTGGTGGCATCGGGCGCGATCGGGGGTTGTTTGCTTTGGCTCGGTGCAACAAAGATTTTTCCTCAGCCTCTGGCCGTTGCGGAATTGTATGGTGTTTTCGCGGTGCCACTTTTTTTGACGCTCTTTTTCCTGGCGGTATTGACGTTTGCGGGAATCTCCAGTCGCTGGACGAACGATGAAGATCGCGAATGGTGGGGACGCGCCGCGGGCTGGCTTTTGGCAGTTGTGATTGGATGGATGCTGATTGGCGGCCTCGTCATTTTCGGGCCGTTACTTCTTTCAAGAACAATTTCCCTTCTAAGCGCAGGCGGCGTAGCTGGTCTCATCACAATTCTTGCCGGCCGGAGCAGCTTGCTTCCGGCCACTGCGGATAAGAGCGCTAAAGCGGGACCGATGGTGTTGATTCTCTCCAAAGCAGTTACGATCGCAGCGTTCATCTTCAGTGCCGTGCTGATGATTCTCATCACGCGCGCGATGACCTGGATGATGGTGCAAATTGGCGACCAACTGCATTTCTCCTGGAATCTGGACGCTGTCTCTCACGTTGTCGGCGCGAAGGTGCAATATCTGAACGTCCTTCTATATACGCCGATCTCGGTCCTGACCTTGTTCGCGCTGGGACTCCTCGGATTCGGAGTTGCCATGGCGTATACGATCGATCCGAATCGATTCTCGCTCCACGCCGTTTACCGCGATCGCCTGATTCGCGCGTACCTGGGCGCCTCGAACAAACAGCGCGATCCGAATCCATTCACCGGCTTCGACCAAAATGACAATATCCGGATGCATGAGCTTTGGCTCGAGGAGAAACTCCGTGGGCGATTGCTGCCGATTGTAAATATCGCGCTCAATCTGGTCGGGGGCAGCAAACTCGCGTGGCAGGAGCGAAAGGCGGAGAGTTTTACGGCGTCGCCGCTGCATTGCGGCTCTTATGAACTTGGTTATCGCAAAACGAATGCGCCGCCAGGAAAACGATATGGCGGGCAGCAGGGGATTTCGTTAGGCACGGCGACAACTATTTCAGGTGCGGCGGCAAGTCCGAACATGGGTTACCACTCGTCTCCGTTGGTCACGTTCATCCTCACGTTGTTAAACGTCCGCCTCGGCGCATGGCTTGGGAATCCGGGAAAGGCTGGGGAGGTGACGTTTCATCTCGGTTATCCAAACTTCAGTGTTGGTCCAATCATTGCCGAAGCGTTTGGATTAACAAACGATACCAGTCCTTACGTTTATCTCTCCGATGGCGGGCATTTCGAAAATCTCGGCCTTTACGAGATGGTGCTTCGGCGATGCCACTACATTGTCGTCAGCGATGCCGGCGGGGATCCGGAATGTTCTTTCGCCGATTTGGGTGAGGCGGTGCGCAAGATTAGGATCGATTTTGGAATCCCAATCGAGTTCGATCGCATGGGCATTTATTCGCGTACGGAAATAGGCGCGCTCAAAGATCCCGGCCACAACTGTGCGATCGGTCGAATCCGCTATTCAGTCGTCGACGGTCCGGCCGCTCCCGACGGGATCATCGTTTACATCAAGCCGGCGTGTTATGGCGATGAACCGCGCGACATTTACGAATACTTCAAAAGGAACGAAACCTTCCCGCACGAGAGCACCGCAGACCAGTTTTTCTCCGAATCGCAATTCGAGAGCTACAGAATGCTTGGCGCGCACACGATGCAGAAACTTTGCACAGATTGCGGCGGCGACTTTCGGTGTTTTATTCGCGAAATCCTAGAGCGTCACTTGCAGATGAAATCACCGGATTGGCTTGCGGGATTGCTCGGATCATCGGCGAACAACGCCGAGGGGCAGTTAGCCAATCACGCGCGACAACCTGGAAAATAAACGACCGGCGGCTCGCCCTCCTAGCCCCCTACGAATTCCGCCGGTCGATGAATTAAAATCAACTGAGCCCTCTCGGCTCTAAGCGAAGGAAACCCGGTCAGTTGCCTGCGTACCCGTGGTCCCGCTCGTACGCGCGGATTGCTCGACGCGTCTGCGAGCCCAAAACGCCGTCGACCGAGCCATGATAATAACCGGCGCGTGCGAGTCGGCGCTGCAGTTCGGCGACTCTGGAGTGAGTGGCCTGGCCGTATTGACCGTAGCCATTGCCATTTTGACCGTAGCCATTGCCATAGCCGTAGTCGCCGCCGTATTGGTTTCCTCCATAGCCGTAGCCATAACCGTAACCGTACGGGTCGCCGGAGCCGTAGTAGCCGTAGCCGTACGGGTAACCATAATAGGGATATCCCCAGTCCCAGCCGGCGCCCCAGCCCCAACCCCAGAACCACGGAAAGCCGAAGGAACCGATAAAAATGACATCGTTGCCATTATGGTTATGCCCGTGGCCATGCCAGTTGTTGCCATGCCAGTTGCCGCCATGCCAGTTGTTTCCACCATGCCAGTTGTTGCCGCCCCAGCGCTGTCCACTCCATGTTCCTCCCCCTCGCATTCCCATCGAACCGCCTCGCATTCCCATCGAACCGAAATGGCCTCCGCCAGAATGACCGCCGCCACCGCCACGCGGGGCAGCTGTGACCAGTGGTGCGGTGAACACCGCCACAAAAACGCAAATCACGAAAAGTATAAGCTTTGAATTGTTCATAGTAGGTGAGTTTCTGATTAATTAGACACCGCACGCTGTTTAAAGTCTCGCTTTTTTTTCGTAAAATGCATGAAACGCCCTTCTGCCATTTACATACACATCTCACAAGGAGCTGGCGCCGATATGGTTCGGGGTTTTGACGTCACGAACAGCGTTCCGCCCGGGGCACCAATGCGGGCTGGGTACGGACCGCTTTCGGACGACGGCGCCCGCTGATGCTTACGCAGCTTCCCTGTGAGATTGCTTCATCTAATTAAAAACCGCGAACCACCTGGAGTTTCGCGTTGTTTCTTGCTGGTCATCACGTAGCCGTCACGCTTATCATCCACGCTCAATGACGATGGAGCGTGCCGCGATCTTCATATCGGCTTTCTTCATCTGGCACGTACTTTACGCCGCGCCGACCGAACACAGCGTAAGTCCGTCCCGCCAGTTCATTATCTACGGAGCTGACGCGGCGCTGCGCGGCGCGGTGTCCGACTTGGCCGAGCGGACCAAGGCCGATTTTCTCGTGCTGTTGCGGCAGCGCGACAACTGGACGGTCCCGATCGTGGTGAATCTTCAACTGCAACAGGCGAACCTGCCGGAAGTTCCGCCTGCGGACTTGCGATTCAGTCAAACCGGGTTCGGCCTCAAGCTACAGCTGGACCTGACGCTTTTCAAAAAGCTCGATTCTTCATTAATCGAGCGCGAACTTCTGCGCGCAATCTTACTGGAGATGATTTATCGAAAAGAATCGCATCTCGCTGCCGGCACGGTGTTCGTCGAGCCACCGGATTGGTTGCTTGATGGAGTGCTTGCGCTCGCGCCTGGGCGCGATCGCGAATACTTGCTCGACGCACTGACTACGGCGAATAAAACCGTGCCTCTCGAGACGTTTCTCCGTCAACGGCCAGAACTTCTCGATTCGGCGGGCCGCGTGCTTTACCGCGCGCACTCTTTTGCGCTGGTGCAGATGCTCATCGATGGGAGGGACGGCCCTGGCCGCCTGGCGCAGTACATCGGTCATCTACCTGACGCCTCCAACGAACCGCTGACCAATTTGAAGGCGCACTTCCCGTTCCTTGTTGCTGATGCGGAGGGAAGCTGGCAGTTGACCTTACGGCGGGCGAGAAATTTCCAGACGTACCAGTTACTGACGTTCGCCGAAAGCGAGCAACGCCTCGCTGAATTGTTGAGCGTCAAAATCTCGCAAGCAAACAAGCCGGCCAAGGTGGCAACGCTTGACGACCTTGCGAAGCGTAAGATTTCTCCAGGCGAGAAGATGGCGCTGAGTCAGCTGAACCGAGATTTACTTGTGTTTGTTGCCCAAGCCAACCCGGTTTTGCGGCCGATCGCGCGTGAATACGAGCAGATCACTGCGCTGCTTGCCCGCGGGAAAAGGAGAGGAGTTGCGAAGCATTTGTCGCATTTGGATGCTACTCGCAAACAACTTGCCGCTCGAATGAGCGATATTGACGATTACATGAATTGGTTCGAAGCGACTCAAATGAAGAACGGCAGCGGCAATTTTGCTGATTATCTCAAAGCGGTGGATCAATCGCAGAGCTCACCTTCAAAGCGACATGATCCGCTCTCGGTTTATGTCGATGCGCTGGAGGATCAGGTCGAAAACTGAAAATGCGATCACGAATGGAGATTGGATGGATCAGTTGCCGCTTTCCAGCTTGGCGGCTATCTTGAGGAGCGCGCTCTGAAGCGCGCATATCTGCTAATGCAAAAAATTGGCTTTGCCGAGGCTCTCGATTCCATTGTTGCCAGCGATCCACGTTATCAACGGGACGCTTATGTATTTTTACGGGACGCTCTCGATTTCACGACGAAGCAACAGAAGAAAATCAAAGGCGTCAGCGTGCGCCACGTGACGGGGCCGGAGTTGCTCGACGGTGTGCGGCGGTACGCTCTCAAGGAATTCGGACCTATGGTGATAACCGTCTTCGATAACTGGGGAATCCATTCCTGCGAGGACGTTGGGAACATCGTCTTTAACCTCATCGGCGCTGGCGTATTCGGGAAGACCGAGGAGGATTCGATCGAACATTTCAAGAACGTTTATGATTTTGAAGAGGTTTTTGTGAAACCGTTCGCTCCGGAAAAAGCCGCGACCGCGAAACCACCGGCGCATTTGCCAGCGCGAAGGCCCGCTACGTCGAACAAGTGAGTGGTGACAGCCGATCGTTGATCACAAATTACTGATCATTGGGATCGACGCTCCAAGATAATCAGGATGAATCGTATCCCAGTGGCGAAGTTTCTCTGCGCGAGTCTATTGTTCAGCATGGTTAATCTGAAAGCTGCGTCGACCGAGCCTTCATCGGTCATCAATTTTCCGCCGAGCACGGCGCAGAAATGGATTTTGCCGAACGGGCTGACGATCATTGTCCAGGAAGACCACAGCGCGCCAGTGGCAAGCGTGCAGGCGTGGTGCGCCACCGGAAGCATCTGCGAAGACCAGCACCTCGGCGCGGGGTTGTCACATATTCTCGAGCACATGCTCTTCAAGGGCACAAAAACCCGGTCGACCAATGAGATCGCGCAAAAAATCCAGGACGTAGGCGGCTACGTCAACGCGTACACATCCTTCGATCGCACGGTTTTTTGGATCGACGTGCCGAAAGACGGGATCACCACTGCGCTCGACATTTTGGCCGACGCGATGATGAATTCGACTTTACCGCCGGCAGAATATCAAAAAGAGCAGGAAGTGATCCGGCGCGAATTCGCCATGGGCATGGATGATCCCGATCGCGTGGCTGGGCTGTTGCTTTTTGCGACCGCTTATCAGCGGCATCCCTATCGTTTTCCGGTCATCGGCGAGATCGAAATCTACAATCAGCTCACCCAGGAGCAGGTGATGCAATATTACAAAACGCGCTACGTCCCCAACAATCTCACGTTCCTCGTGGTTGGGGATGTGGATGCGCAAAAAGTGCGACAACAGCTGACGGAGTTGTTCAAGCCGTATCCGGAGAAATCGCTTCAGCCGGTATTCGTTCCTGCGGAACCGCCACAACTTGGCCGTCGCGAAGTGCACCAGGAATTTTCGACGGAACTGACGCATCTCTCCCTCGTATGGCACATTCCAGAAGTAACAAATCCAGACGTTCCCGCGCTCGATCTTCTCTCGACCGTCCTAGGCGACGGGCGCAGCTCGCGCCTGTACCGGCGCGTGCGCGAAGAAGCCGGTCTGGCGTTTAGCATATCTGCATTCTCTTACACGCCAGGTGATCCCGGCTTATTCGGCATCGATGCTACTGTCGATCCAAAGAAACGTGACGCAGCCGAGCAATTGGCTCTGCGCGTTGTCGACGAGGTGAAGCAGGCCGGTGTCACCACAGAAGAATTGGCGAAGGCAAAAAAAATCACGCTTAGTCATCATCTCGGAGCGCTTACGACGATGCGTGGCCAAGCCTCAGACATCGGCTCGAACTGGTTACTCACGCGCGATCTGAATTTCAGCCGGCATTATCTCGATGCTGTCCAGAAAGTGACGCTCGACGACATCAAACGCGTCGCCGCGAATTATCTGATCGAGAACAATCTGACCGTCATCTCGTTGAATCCAAAGGGTTCGCTAACAGGCAAAGCCGAGGCCGAAAAACCAGTCGCCGCGAGTGAGGTTCAAAAGTTTGAGCTCTCGAATGGATTGCGACTGCTGGTGCGTGAAGATCCTCGATTGCCACTCGTGGCAATGGGCGCGGTTTTTCGCGGCGGTCTTCTCGCCGAGACGCCGCAGACAAATGGCATCACGAGTTTGATGGCCAAGGTGCTGTTAAAAGGAACCAAGACGCGAACTGCTGAACAAATCGCCAACGAGATCGAAGCAGTAGGCGGTTCGATTTCGAGCGATGCGGGAAACAATACCTTCAGGGTGTCGGTGGATGTCACGAAGCCCGACATGAAATTGGGCGTGAACTTGCTCTCGGACGTGTTGATCAACGCGACGTTCCCGGAAAAAGCGATAGCGCGCGAAAAAGAAATCCAGATCGCGGCGATCCAGCAGGAGGAAGAGCAGTTGACGTCCGTTGCGCGCAACATCATGCGGCAGGCGCTTTTTCCGCAGCATCCTTACGCCCTGCGTTCAAATGGCTCGCTCGAGTCCGTCCAGCGGTTGATGCAGAAGGATTTGCTCGAGTTTCGCGATCGCTACGTGGTCGCCAAAAACGGCAGCATCTACGTCTTTGGAGACGTCAAAGCATCGGAGGTAAAGCAGCTTTTCGAACAAATGCTCGGGAAGATGAAGCCTGGCGCGCTCGCTCTGACCGATGCAAAGCCTTCCATGCCGCTTGGCAAACCGGAAACCGTTGAACGCCGCAAAGAAAAAGCCCAAGGGGTGATCATGGTCGGATTTCGCGGTGCGACCTTATCGAGCCCTGATCGTTACGCACTGGAATTGATCGATGAGGCAAGCAGCGATCTCGGATCGCGTTTCTTCATTCGCATTCGCGAGCAAATGGGATTGGCCTACTACGTCGGCGCCAGCCAGATGCAGGGGTTGGTGCCTGGTCTCTTTGCATTTTATCTCGGCACGGACCCGCAGAAGATCGAGCCAGTGAAAACCGCGTTACTCGATGAAATCCACAAGCTCGCCAACGATGGTCTTAGTCCGGGGGAATTAGCGCGAGCGAAAAAGAAGCTGATTGGCCAACAGGAGATCGCCAATCAAAGCAACGACGCTTTTGGTTATCATTGCGCGCTCGACGAACTCTACGGACTCGGCTTTGATTATTACAAGCAACTCGAACACGATGTGAACGCTCTGACACTCGACGATATTAAACAAGTGGCTGCGAAATATTTTCGCGATCAACCGTATGTTTTGGCAACGGTGCGACCGCCCGGCTCCGCCGAATCGCCTCCGCGTAAAAGCTCCGCCGAGACTAGGGCTACGGCGGGCAGGCCGGAAAGCTCCCCAGCTGCGAAACAGAAGTGAACCATGGCTGAAGTCCAAAAAACCACCCTGAGCGGCGAACTCTCACAGCGCTTCATCGAGTTCGTCATCATGCACGCGCAAAACGCGGCACTCTTTCTCGGCCAGATTCCAAATCCAAAAACCGGCGAAGCGGAAATAAATCTCGACCTGGCCAGGATGTTCATCGATCAACTGGCCATGATTCAGGAAAAAACGCGCGGAAACCTGACTAGCGAAGAGGCAAAAGTGTTGAGCAACGCCCTTTCCAATTTGCAGATGGCGTATGTCGAGGTCTCGCGGGAACCTGGTACGGCGCGACCGCCGGATGCGTCGGAGGCCACCACGCAGCCCGCAGCACGAGAAGCCGCGGCACCGCAAGCTGCGGAACAACCGCCGACGGGTACGCCAGAGTCCTCAGCTCCGATGACATCGACAGAGCCCGACACTGAATCGAGGAAGAAATTCACCAAAAGCTACGGACCGTAGCTAGGTAGCCGCGACCGCAGCGTGCTGCCGTCGGGGTAGCGGGTGTGTCTCGCGCGCTGGTGAGCGCGTCCTCGCGATCACGAACTTTGCTTTGCGCCGTCACAAATCATCGGCGTGACCGAGTCAAGGCAAAGACTGTTTCGGTGAGACACCCAAACCAGCACGCGAGACGCGTGCGCTACCCTACCGTTGGCTCGTCCGCGAGGTCGGGGTTGCGAGGGGACGCGGCTTTGCCCTTGCGCTCTTACGCACGGTGATTGTTCCCTGGGCAGGCGCGGGAGTTGGTGATGCTTCGGCGTATTTTTTTGTCGACGGCCAGATGAGGCGCCACGGCTGCGTTTTAATTGTCTCGCTGAATTCCTTGATGTTTTCGCCGGCTGGCTGGAGCTCGGTAGTCGCCACCTTTAGTTTCTCTGACGACGACCGCAGATTTTGCAGCGTCACCTTGATATTGTCGTTCTCGGTGAGGCTGGTGCTGATTTTTTCGATGTTCGTGAGCGAATGCGACAGCGCGCTTTCCGGTGCGGTTAGATCAGAAAGATGTTGGCCGAACGTTCTGAACTGGGTGAGAGCGAGGGTCAACTCGGAGTTTTCGTCCGTGAGGCGATTGAGATTTTGCGCGGTCTGCTGAAGGTCTTTCATCGTGTTAGTCGCCTCGGCTGCGACCGGTTTGATCACTTCCAGCATCTTCGCCGCGGCTTCCCCGAGATCGGGAGTGCGTTCTCCAGCGAACATCTCGCCATCTTTTGCGCGGCCGGAGGCTTCGGTCCCTTGTGTGATGTCGATGGCCATGTCGCCGAGCAATCCAAGCTGCATCAAGCGCGTCCTGGCATCCCGATAAACTTTGGCGCTCTTGTCCACCTGCACATCGACACGCACTTCGAATCGCGGTTTGCCCGGCGTGGCAGTCGGGCTTGGACTCGCATTCGCCTCGGCCCGATGAATAGCCGCATCCGCTTCCTCTGCCTGTTTCTCTTCTTGCGGCGATACCGGTGAAAATAATTTTTGCACCTGACCAATCTTGCGGCCTGCCAGCATCACCGGCGCGCCCTGTTTAATCCCGGCTGCGTTATCAAAGTAAATCTTGTAGGTCACCAGCGGCCGAAACAATCCCGGCGCGCCAAGCAAAACCAAAAGAAAAGCGACCACCGCGATCGTGCCGATCACGAGCAGGCCGGTCATGATTTCATTTCTTTGTAATTGCATCGAGGCTGCCTTCCAGAATAGGGCCTTCCGTGCTGCCGCTCAAGAACTGCGCGACCACCGGGTCCTTGGATTGTTTGAATTGTTCGGGTTCGCCTTCTTCAATGATTTTTCCCTGGTACAACATAGCCATTCGCGTGGCGATGCGAAAGGCGCTCTCCATTTCGTGGGTGACGGTAATTGAGGTGACCTTCGATTTTTCGCTGAGGCTAATGATCAATTCGTTGATGACAGAGGCGATGACCGGGTCGAGGCCGGCCGAGGGCTCGTCCAGCAGGAGCAATTCGGGCTCGAGCACGAGCGCGCGTGCGAGGGCCACGCGCTTCCGCATTCCGCCGCTCAGCTGGTCTGGCAAGAGCTCCTTGGAATCCTTCATTCCGACGAGGTCCAGTTTTTCATCAACGATCTTATCGATTTCTGCGCGCGATTTGTCCGTGAGCTCTTCGAGCGGCAGAGCGACATTGTCGCGGACCGTACGCGAGCTCAACAGCGCTGAATATTGATAGACCATGCCGATATGCTGCCGAATGCGCTGAAGCTTGCGGCGCGAGAGCTTTGTGATCTCAAATTGCTTAAAAAAAATCGAACCGGAATCGGGGCGAAGAATGCCGAGAATCAACCGTAAAAGTGTGCTCTTACCACTGCCCGATTGACCCATTACCACCAGGCGTTCTTCCGGCTGAACTTTGAGCGAACAACCGTCGAGCACTTTTTTATCTTCAAATTGTATGCACACGTCGCGCAACTCGACCATGTGCGTAGGGGTCGTCATGTCGGGTAAAACGTCGTGTAAATGACGTTGTAGAGTGTATCGAACCCAATCACGGTCGTGATCGCAGTCACGACGCTGGACGTTGTTGACGTACCAACCCCCGCTGCACCGCCTTTAACGGTCATTCCCCGGTAACAGGCGATCGCGGCGATGAGCAGTCCAAAGAGAAAACTTTTCAAAATGCCGGTGATGATATCGCGAATGAGCAAGGAGTCTTTCACCAGATCGAGAAAATAAGGAAAGGCGATGCTGAAATACGCTTTGCAAATCAGGCTGCTCGCTAAGACAGCCGCGAGATTTGAGACCGTTGAGAGGCACGGCATCAGGAAAAAAAGAGCGAGCATTCGCGGCGCAACGAGGAAGCGCAACGGGCCGATCCCCATTGCCTCAATCGCTTCCACTTCTTCGGAAACCTGCATAGTGCCGAGCTCGGCGGTGAAAGCCGCGCCGATGCGCGCGGCGAGCATGATGCCGGTCATCAGCGGACCAAGCTCGCGCGTAAACGCAATTGCAACCAGACCAGGGATCAGTCGCTCCGTTCCGAAACGCTGCAATTGGTAACCGGTGAGCAGCGCCATTGTCAGTCCGAGGAAAAACGATACGAGTCCTACGAGTGGCACGGAGTCCACGCCGGCGCGCTGCGTGTGCCGGAAAAAACTGATAGCCCGAAACGGCACCCGACCCTGCTGGAGACGCTCGAACGTTTCCTCGAACGTGTTTATGATGAACCAGAACACGCCGCCCACTTCGCGGAGAAAATTGCGCGAGAGGTGGCCCACTCCCTGGGCAACTAAAACCGGTGGATTAGCATTGGCCATGGCTCGGGGAAGCTCGCCTTACTTTCGCACCGGGCAAAGAGCAAAGTTGCTGTGCGAAAGCGATGCGACGACGCATCGCGCTCCAACTCCGAAGGCGTTCGCGAGGCCGCACTTCGTGCGAAATGCATGGGAAGTTTGGTCTGTTTTAGCGGCAGCTTTGGGAGTGCGTACGCGTCCTCGCGTCGCTTTTCGTTTGACTAGGCGTCACGCTATGGTGCGAATATCAAAAATCGACGACTGCCCTCCTAAATGAACGGAGCGTCACGTGAAATTGCTTCGCATAGTTAATTGCTCGTTTATCATCGCGCTATTTAGTGCCGGGACGCTCGCGTTTGGCGAGGAGCAACATACCTCTGCAAATGTTGTAAAGGACATCCGATCAATTGATCAGCAAAAAATGCAAAACCAAAAATTCGGGCTGGTGATCCACGGCGGCGCCGGAACCATCGACCGTGCCAAGATGACGCCGGAAAAAGAGCGTGAATATCGCGCGGGACTGGAGCGGGCGCTTACGGCTGGTTACGACATTCTGAAACGCGGCGGATCGAGCCTCGACGCGACGGAAGCAGCGGTACGTGTGCTCGAGGACGATCCACATTTCAATGCGGGCAAAGGTTCAGTGTTTACAAGCGCTGGTACGAACGAAATGGACGCAGCGATCATGGACGGCAAAACGCTCGCCGCCGGCGCCGTCGCCGCTCTGAAGCACGTAAAGAATCCCGTCAGCCTGGCCCGGCTCGTCATGGAGAAATCCGGCCACGTGATGATGGATGGCGAAGGCGCGGAAGCGTTCGCAAAAGAGAACGGAATTGAACTGGTGGACCAGAAATATTTTTTTACCCAGCAGCGATGGGATGCTCTGCAAAAAATTAAAGCTGCTGAAAAACATCGGACCGGCGATGCAGGCAAAGCATTTCTAATTACCGATCAAGATCGACACGGCACTGTGGGCGCGGTCGCGCTGGACCAAAATGGAAATCTCGCTGCTGCAACTTCGACTGGCGGCACCACCAACAAGCGGCCCGGGCGCGTGGGTGATTCTCCGGTCATTGGCGCGGGAACTTATGCTAACGATGCAACCTGCGCTGTCTCCGCGACGGGCGACGGCGAGTATTTCATTCGGGCGACCGTCGGGCACGATGTCTCGGCGCTGATGGAATATCGGGGAATGACCCTCAAGGAAGCGGCACAAGCGGTGCTCGATAAAGTCGCCAAAGTTGGCGGCACTGGTGGACTGATTGCAATCGATCGTCAGGGCAATGTCACTTTGCCATTTAATACGTCGGGAATGTATCGCGGGTATGTCGATCCAAACGGCAAGTTTGTTGTCGAGATCTACAAATGATTTGTGATTCGTTGAAGCGTTGAACCGTTGAAGCGGAAACAGGATTGTCATTCTGAGCGAAGCGAAGAATCCAGCTACTTCCAATGCAGGCCTAATCCGGGCAAACTTGAGAACGTGTAGGCGCTCGCGCATGAATAGAAAATTTAACCGGTGAAGTAGCTGGATGTTTCGCCTCGCTCAACATGACAAGATGGCGTTGTAACGCCTTAACCCTTTAACGCTTCAACGTCACATGCTTCCGCCTTTCACCGCCGTCATCCCCTGTTTCAACGAAGAAGCGCGAATTGGTGAAACGCTCTGCGTTACGCTCGATTATCTCACTGCCAACGCCCCGGAGAGCGAGTTGATCGTGGTGAACGATGGATCAACCGATGCGACTGCAGCTATCGCGCGCGAAAAGTTGGATGGAGCAACGATCCAAACGCGATTGCTCGAAAATTTTCCGAATCGTGGCAAGGGCGCGGCTGTGCGTTCAGGACTGTTGGCCGCGCAAAAACCAATCGGCCTTTTTTTTGATGCAGACCTTTCCACTCCGCTCGAGGAAACGCCAAAGCTTATCGAACCAATTGAAAACGGCGAAGTTGATATTGCTTTCGGTTCGCGCGCTCTGGATCGCAGTCTGATCGGAATCCATCAACCCTGGCGGCGTGAACAAGGAGGCCGTGTTTTCAATCTTCTTGTGCGGACTGCCACCGGACTGCCGTTTTGGGACACGCAATGCGGATTCAAGGCATTTCAGCTCGATGTTTGTTGGCCGATTCTGGAGGCAGCGCATGTGAATGGTTTTGCATTCGACGTTGAGCTGCTTTTTCTCGCGCACCGCGCCGGGTTGCGCATTCGGGAAATTCCGGTCCGCTGGAACCACGCTGAAGGGAGCAAAGTTAGTTTCTTCCGTGACAGCCTGCGGATGCTGCGCGAAGTGATCGCGATTCGAGCGCAGGTAGGCGCGATTGACCTCAATCGGCCGCCAGCGGTTCGGTGAACCGCCCTGCTCTTTTCTTTCACGCCGTCTGATTTAGTTTAATTCCTGCGTCAAAAGGGGTTTTTCATGCGCTTATTTCAATTTCACCCTGCGGTTGCGCGGTGGTTCGAACAAACGTTCGGCTCACCGACCGAACCACAATTGCGCGGCTGGCCGGCAATACAATCTGGTCGACACGTCCTCATTTCTGCGCCGACGGGCTCCGGCAAAACGCTGGCGGCCTTTCTTGCTTCACTGGATGTGTTGTTCCGCGAAGGCGTCGACGCTGATTTGCCGAACGAAACGCAGGTGGTTTACGTCTCGCCGCTCAAAGCGTTGAGCAATGATGTCCGCAAGAATCTGCAAGAGCCGCTTACTGGAATTCGCTCGCTCGTGTGCGAGGGAAATGGGCGAGAGATCGATGTGCGCGCCGAAGTGCGCACTGGCGATACGAGTGCCGCGCAACGTCAAGCGCTGATTAAAAAGCCGCCGCACATCCTCGTTACGACGCCAGAATCGCTGTATCTGCTGCTCACTTCCGAATCGGGTCGGCGGATGTTGACCACGGCGCGAACGCTGATCCTGGATGAGATTCACGCTGTCGTCGACGACCGGCGCGGCGCGCATCTCGCGTTGAGCGTTGAACGCCTGGCCGCCCTGACGAAAAACCCGCTGCAACGAATCGGTTTATCTGCAACGCAGAAACCGATTGAAGAGGTTGCACGTTTCCTCGTCGGCACTTGCGCCGTGGATGGCGCTGGCAATCCGGATTGCGAGATCATCGACATCGGACATCGCCGCGAATTGGATCTCGCAATTGAAATACCCAGGTCCCCGCTTGAAGCGGTGATGTCGAATGAAGTTTGGGAGGAAGTTTATCATCGACTGGCGGAGCTGATTCAGGTGCACCGGACCACTTTGGTTTTCGTCAACACGCGCCGGATGGCCGAGCGAGTGACGCATCACCTGAGCGAACTCCTCGGCGCGGATGCGGTCACATCGCATCACGGGAGTCTTTCCGCGAAACTGCGTCTCGATGCGGAAGACCGATTGAAGCGCGGCGAATTGAAAGCGCTCGTTGCCACGGCTTCGCTCGAATTGGGCATTGATATTGGATCGGTTGATCTCGTATGTCAGCTCGGTAGCACGCGCTGCATAGCCACCCTGCTGCAACGCGTCGGTCGCGCCGAGCACAAACGCGGCGGGTTGCCGAAAGGCCGTATCTTCCCGTTGAGCCGTGACGAACTGATCGAATGCGCGGCGTTACTTCGCTGCGTGCATAGTGGCGAACTCGATCGTCTGACGATTCCGGAAAAACCGCTGGATGTGTTGGCCCAACAAATCGTCGCTGCGGCTTCGACTGAAGATTGGGATGAAATGGAGTTTTTCGAACTCATTCGGTCGGCCTGGCAATATCGAAATCTCACTCGCGAAGAATTCGACATCGTTTTGAGAATGCTTGTCGAGGGTTTCAGCACGAAGCGCGGCCGCCGCTCAGCATTGATTCATCACGACGCGGTGAATCATCGTTTGCGCGGTCGGCGCGGCGCGCGACTCGTTGCACTGACCTCCGGCGGCGCGATTCCCGACAATGCTGATTATCGAGTAATTCTTGAGCCGTCGGAAACCTTCGTCGGAACAGTCAACGAAGATTTCGCCGTCGAAAGTCTGGCTGGCGATATTTTCCAACTCGGCAACACGTCGTGGCGAATTCTGCGCGTGAATTCCGGTGTGGTTCGGGTCGAAGACGCGAAAGGTCAGCCGCCGGGCATTCCATTTTGGCTGGGCGAAGCTCCCGCACGCACGCCGGAGTTGTCGCAGGCTGTGTCCGATTTGCGGATGGAAGTCGAAAAGCTGCTGGCAACTGGACAAGATCCCGCTGAATGGCTCGGCAAAGAAATGCGGTTGCCCACTGAGCCTGCCGAACAGATCGCCGATTATTTCGAAGATACTTATCGATCGTTGGGCGTAATTCCTTCACAGCAAACTCTGGTGATGGAGCGTTTCTTCGATGAATCGGGTGGAATGCAGCTGGTTTTGCACGCGCCTTTTGGCAGTCGAATCAATCGCGCCTGGGGTCTCGCACTGAGAAAACGTTTTTGTCGATCATTCAATTTCGAGCTGCAAGCAGCGGCTACGGACGACGCCATTGTGATTTCGCTTGGTACGCAGCATTCATTTCCGCTGGAGGAAGTTTTCCGTTATTTAAATTCCAAAACGGTTCGCGACCTGCTCGTTCAAGCGTTGCTTGATGCGCCAATGTTCGCGATTCGGTGGCGCTGGAACGCAACCCGATCGCTTGCCGTGCCCCGGTTTCGCGGCGGCGCAAAAATCGCTGCCCCGTTGCAACGGATGGAGTCGGAAAATCTTCTGGCCGCAGTTTTTCCCGACCAACTCGCCTGTCTCGAGCACATCGTTGGCGACCGCGAGATTCCGGATCATCCACTCGTCAAACAAACGATCGACGATTGCCTGACCGAAGCGATGGACATCGACGGATTGGAAGAAGTGTTGCGCAGGATCGAACGCCGTGAGATTCGCTGCATTGCGCGCGATTTGCCCGAGCCGTCGCCGCTCGCATCTGAGATTCTAAATGCGCGGCCGTACGCGTTTTTAGATAACGCGCCCTTGGAAGAACGCAGGACTCAAGCCGTTTACACGCGACGCGCTTCGGAATCCGGCAGCCGCCGGAGTGGCGATGGGCTCGGCATTCTCGACGCTGCTGCAATTGAAAAAGTCGAAAAAGAAGCGTGGCCTGAAGCGACAAACGCAGACGAGTTGCATGACGCGCTCATGCTTCTTGCGGCCATGACGCGCGATGAGGTCCAGCGAACGATTCATTACGAAGGCAACGGCACCGCTGCCGAGCAATTGCTCAACGAACTGATCGGAACGAAGCGAGCGACGCAATTGCGCGTCGGCGAGAAAGGATTTTGGGTATGTGCCGAGCGTTTGCCTATGCTGCAAACCATTTATCCGCAAGCCGTTTTCGATCCGCAGATCATCGCGCCCGAAACGGCGCAAAAACAGCCTTGGGAACGATCCAATGCGATTCGCGAATTGCTTCGCGGCCGAATGGAGGTGTCCGGACCGATGACCGTCACCGAGTTGAAAAATATTCTCGGTCTGCCGCGATCAGAAATCGACGCTGGTCTGCTCGGACTCGAAAGCGAAGGTTTCGTTCTCCGCGGAAAATTTCATTCGAACGCAACAGAACAGGAATGGTGTGACCGCCGATTGCTCGCACGAATTCATCGACTAACAATCGATCGACTGCGCGCCGAAATTCAACCTGTCTCCGCACAGGATTTCTATCGGTTTCTGTTGGCGTGGCAGCGAGTCGACGACGATCATCGGGCCGAAGGACCGGAGGGGCTGCAGTCGGTGTTGGAACAACTCGACGGCTGCGAGTTGCCGCTCGCAGCTTGGGAGTCGGCGGTGCTCGCGAAGCGCGTCAGCGATTACGATCCCGAATGGCTCGATCGCCTTTGTTTTTCTGGTCGCGTCGCTTGGGGACGTTTGAGCGCGCCACAAAATCCGAGGGCGCGTGCGTCTGCTCCGCTGCGGACGAGTCCGATCGCGCTCTATGAGCGCGAGAATCTTCAGGACTGGCTGACTCTAGCTGAGTTAAATTCGGCGGTCGAATTTTCAGTTGTCAGCCAAGCTGTGTTCGATGCGTTACACAGTGGCGGCGCGCTCTTCTTCACGGAACTTGTCCGCCGGAGCGGTTTACTGCCATCGCAAGTTGAAGAAGCGCTATCGCAGTTAGCGGCGCTGGGTTTCGTGACTTCAGATAGCTTCGATGGATTGCGCGCTCTTCTCGTTCCGTCAAATAAGCGACCGACGCTTGGACGGAACATTGGAAAACGCCGGCGCAAAACGAATGTGGCCAGTATCGAGTTTGCTGGACGCTGGTCATTGCTGAGAACGGAGATGGTCTTGCAAGTATCGGGGAATGGCGCGGAAAGCTCCGCGCGCAATTCAGCGCTCGAAAAATTTGCGCAGGTGTTACTGCGACGTTACGGCGTCGTCTTTCGTCGATTGCTTGAGCGCGAAAGTTTTCCAATTACGTGGTACGAGCTAGGGCGAATTTATCGGCGGTGGGAAGCACGCGGGCAGATTCGCGGCGGCTATTTTGTTGGCGGAGTCAGTGGCGAACAATTCGCCTTACCTGAAGCGATCGGCTTGCTGCGTTCGATTCGCAAAGCACCGTCAAATGGCGAACTGCTCACGCTCAGCGCTGCGGATCCGCTAAACTTGCAAGGCATTCTCACACCGGGACCAAAAATTGCCGCGCTCAGCGCAAACCGCATTTTGTTTCGCGACGGATTGCTGGTCGCGGCGCTCGAGACTGGAGAAATTCGCAAATTCTCCGATGCGTCCGTTTCTGATTCGCAAATTGAAACGGCTCTTCGAGTGGGGAAACTGCGGCCGTCATTGCGGCCTTATTACAAATAGAGCGCCTGTAGCCGTCGCCCTGCCTGCCACGCCGAAGCCGAGCGAAGGCTGGTGGGCGACGCGCGCGTTTCGCACAGCGAAACGGCTACAGCTATTTCTTGACGACCTCGGCGTTCTCGATCATGGCGATGCCGCCACGCTCGGCCAGTTTGCCTTTAACAGTGATGTTCTTACCACAGTACTCGGCGAGTTGATCGTTGATTGGCTTGTGTTCGCCAACAACCAGATATGCTTTGCCATCGCTTACGATGCCGACCGGCCCGCCACTCTTGATGCACTTTGCCCCGCACGACTGGCCATGTTTCTCGCCGACGGCATTGTGATCGACGTAGCACATCATATCGACCACTTCGCCAGTCACTTCTTTGGAAGCAGCCGCGTCGCTGCCGTGCTCGTGTTCTTGCGCGATCGCCAGCGGCGCGCACGCCAGACCTGCAATGAAGGTCGCAGTGACCGCAACTTTCAAGACGCTAGGTTTATTGTTTGTTGAATTAAACATGATACAAATCTGGGCTGCTCAGCGCTTTGGTCAATTGCAGCGAGTGGCGCAGACAATCCTGTCTGCGTGGTTCGCTTTCAGGCAGGATTGCCTGCATCACGCGCTCTTCTCAATCAAGTCTGCGAACTGATCGAAAAAATACGAGGCATCATGCGGGCCGGGCGCAGCTTCGGGATGGTATTGCACGCTGAAGATTGGCAACTTCTTGTGGCACATCCCCTCTACTGTGCCGTCATTTAAATTGATGTGGGTGACTTCCACATCGGAGGGGAGCGACTCCGCGTTCACGGCGAATCCGTGATTTTGCGCAGTGATGGCCACCTTGCCGCTGTGCAAATCCTTTACCGGCTGGTTGGCCCCACGATGACCGAATTTTAATTTGAATGTCGAGCCGCCGAACGCGAAGCCGAGAATTTGATGACCAAGACAAATCCCGAAGATCGGCTTTTTGCCCATCAAATTCTGCACAGCTTTGTGCGCGTATGGAAGCGCGGCGGGGTCACCTGGGCCATTGGAGAGAAAAATCCCGTCGGGATCAAGCGTGAGCACCTCGTCTGCCGATGTCGTCGCCGGCACAACGGTCACTTCGAAACCTTTCTGGCGCAGCAGACGCAAAATATTTTCCTTAATTCCATAGTCGTACGCCGCGATGCGAAATCGAGTCGGCGGCAAGGCCCGTCTGTCTTCGCCGTCTTGTGCCCGCGCGATCGACCATGGCGCGCTGAGCTTGTCCTCTGGGTCCCACCGGTAAATTTTTTTTGTTGAGACTTCGTGCACGTAATCCATCCCGATCACGCCTTCGCCTTCGATCGCCAGTTGCGTTGCTTCCTCGGGCGAAATCTTCTCTGTCGTGAGACACGCCTTCATGGCGCCACGCGTGCGGAGATGCCGCGTAAGAGCACGGGTGTCGATTCCTTTTGCGCCGGGGATGTTCCATTCTCGCAGGTATTCATCAAGGGACATTTCGGAACGCCAGTTGCTCGGGACCTCCGTCAATTCTTCTATAACGAAGCCGCGCACGTGAGGCGAAGAGCTTTCCTGATCGAGCGAATTGATCCCGTAATTTCCGATTAACGGATAAGTCATCGCCACGATCTGGCCGCGGTAGGAGGGATCGGTGAGCACCTCCTGATAACCGGTCATCGCGGTATTGAAACAAACTTCGCCGACGCGTGTGCCGGTTGCCCCAAAGGATTCGCCCTCGAAATACCGACCGTCTTCCAGAGCGAGAAGTGCTTTCATCAATTTGAAACGCCCAACGTTTAACGTTCAACGCTCAACGCTCAACCAAAATCCTCTGAATCGACGCGTTCAATGTGGACCTGGACGTAGGACCGTTTGCTTCTTCGTCAAAAAAGAAAAGGCCTGATCGACAATTCGATCCAGGCCTTTCCGAAATTTTTACCCCGCCGATGCCGTTCAGGTGATTCTCCCGTTCCCTTTCATAAAGGGTGGATGACCGTTGCTGCGGAATTTGGCTTCCAATAAAGGCCTGTCATTCTCCGCACCAACCAAGCCTCCGTGTTTCATCAACTATCGGTTCGGGGACGTCACCTCAATCGCGAACATCGCAGGGTAAATGTTTACATCCCGAAAACATTCGGGATTCAAAAGCCGCTGGTTGAGAGTTGAACGGAAAGCACTGGTTTCCTGCCCAACCCTCAACAAGCGGCTCTCAATCTCAAAGAACTATTCGCGCAATTCCGCGCGGAGGTCGCGCCGCAATCGCTCGCGAATTTTCGCGTGCGCGGCGTTCACTTCCTCGTTTGTGAGTGTGCGACTTCGGTGTCGGTATGTCAATCTATATGCGAGGGACTTTCGTGCCGCTCCGACTTCGCCGCCGCTAAACACATCGAACAACTCCACGCTTTCCAAGAGTGGCTCACGCGGCTCGTGGATCGCGCGCCAAATTTTTTCGTGTGAAATCTCCTCCGGCACAATCATCGCAATATCGCGAGTAACGGCTGGAAATTTCTCGATCCCGCGAAACTTTTTCCTCAGCTCGGCCGGGACCAAAAGCAGATCGGCATGCAACTCGGCGACAAACACTGGCCCTGACGCGGTCGTTTTCGCCGAGGAAAGTTGTCCGGCGAAACCGATCATCCGATCGCCTGAGAAAACGTCGACCGGCAGCGCGAGATCAGGAAATTTTCCGGGGCGAAAGGAAAGATTTGGAACGACGCATTCGAGCGCGCCCTTGAGATCAAACAAATCGAGGCTGCGGTTCGATACGGATCGCCAGTTCGCCGCGCCCGCGACATTTCCCCAGAGTAAAACGCCAAGATGCCGTTCTTCTTTTCCCGATGGCGGAATAAAGGTGCGACCGATCTCAAAAATCGCCACACGTTCCGCGCCCGCTCGAATGTTCCGATCAAGCACCGGGAGCAATCCCGCTAAAATGCTCGGCCGCAAAGCGACGGCATCTTCACTGAGCGGGTTACGGAGCTCGATGGCGCCTTCGCTAAAAGCGAATCGTTCGCGCGGAAGCAATTTTGAAGTTCGCACTTCATTGAGACCGACCGCTGCGAGTCGGGTTCGCCACGCTGATTCCAAATCGTGCGCGTGATCGGCCGCGCTGGAAGCCGTGTAACGGCTTCGGTCCGTCCCCGGAATTTTCTCTGCGCCATACGCGCGCACGACTTCTTCAATAAGATCGGCATCGCGCTGCAAATCGCGCCGATAGCTTGGAATTTTCCATTTCGTCGTTTTAGCGGCACTAGTCTTCATTAAACCAAAGCCTGTCAGAATCTCGTCGATAGCTTTTGGTTTGATCGAGATTCCAACGACTCGATCGCATGTGTCGTACCTCAGCGAAACATCCGCGGGATTCGGCGGCAGCTTGCCGGCAAGGTTGATTTCTTTTGCGGGAGTTCCGCCGGCAATCTCTTGAATCAATTCGGTCGCGCGCTGCGACGCACGCAAAATCATTTCGGGATCGACACCGCGCTCGAAGCGATAACTCGCATCGCTCGGCAAATTCAAGTTGCGTGCAGTTCGTCGAATGCTCGCTGGCAAAAAGTAAGCCGCTTCGAGCAAAATGTTCTTCGTGAAATCGGTCACACCCGTTTCCTCGCCGCCCATCACGCCGCCGATCCCAACCGCGCGCTCTTGATCGGCAACGACAAGATTGTCCGGCTTGAGCGAGTAATTCTTTCCATCGAGCGCGAGAAACTTTTCGCCATCGCGTGCGAGCCGCACGTTGATGTCGCCTTTTAATTTATCGGCGTCGAACGCATGCGTTGGTTGTCCGAGCTCGAGCATCACGAAGTTGGAGATGTCCACGATGTTGTTGATCGAGCGAATACCGACGCTCTCAATTTTCGTGCGCAGCCACTGCGGGCTCGGGCCGACCTTCACGTTGTCGATCTTGCGCGCTGAAAAGAATGGGCATTCACGCGTTGCGGTAATGGTCAGGCCAGTCTTCTTGATTGCGATTTTCGATTCGCGTGGCGTCGACTTGAGTTTCTTGCCGGTCAACGCTGCAATTTCGCGAGCCAGACCGAAATGACTCAGCAGATCGCCACGGTTTGGTGTGATCTCGACGTCGAGAATCGTGTCTGCGGGGAAAAGATCGCTGATCGGTGCGCCGATCTTCGCATCTGGCGACAAAATCAACAGGCCGGAGGCATCATCGCCGAGGCCGAGCTCGATTGGGCTGCAAAGCATTCCTTCCGATTCGACACCGCGCAGCTTGCTTTTTCGAATCTCGGTTCCGTTCGGCAATTTCGTGCCCGGCAACGCCAGCGGAACTTTGTCGCCGACTTTGTAATTGGTCGCGCCGCAAACGATCCGACGTTTCGTTCCGCTAGCATCATCGACTTCGCAAACAGTCAGACGATCAGCATTTGGATGACGCGACGACGCCGTGATCTGCGAAACAATCACCTTGTCGATCTTCGCGCCGCGCGTTTCGATGTTTTCGGTCTCAACCCCGGCGCGAGTAAGCAAGTCGGCGATCTCTTCCGCGCTTTCTGGAAGATCGACAAACTCGCGCAACCAATTGACAGAAAATTTCATGGCGCGTTCGCGCTTTTTGTTCCCTCTCTCTTTCGAAGGGAGAGGGTAGGGTCAGGGCTGGACGTCCTGTTCAAAACAAACCCCTCACCTCAATCCTCTCCCCGAGAACGGGGAGAGGCGG
>WNGI01015728.1_pt1 | contig 25748 bp, 30 predicted proteins | sample 5400621 | NCBI WGS metagenome assembly WNGI01 (sample SAMN13153374, study PRJNA577476) | soil metagenome | isolation source: 20 cm soil or saprolite under Garry oak tree replicate 1 | place: USA:California | collected 2016-06-15 | reverse complement strand
CTGCCACTCAGTAGAACTTTAGTTACGGAATGCGTTGCCTTTCTTATGTATTTTGGTGTCGTAGTCACTAGTCAGTATCTTATATGGTGTTAGACCGCCGGGATATCTAGCCTTTCCTCTCACACGTTTCTCTTTATCTCGAGCCACCACATTGAATACAATCCTATTCCGTTATTGGACGACCGTCCGAGTAATACCATCTATGCCGCTCAAGGGATTCATGTAACGTGTTGAACCGGCCCGCCGGCGCCTGACGCCGACCAGAGTGGGGTCCTGAAGCACATCGTCTGCGCAACTAAGAGAGCTAACCAGCTTTGATCATGAATGTATTCCAAACATCTTGTATAGTACTATTTCATTTCATGAACATTTGAACGCCCGTCGAGTCAATTTCAAAGTCTAGTAACACTCCACCCCACTCCTCTATTTACCGGAATGACTTCTAACTCTTGTCTGCTAGCTTGAAAGACCTAAACAAAAAAAGAAAGACAGGTGAAGCAATGGGGTAGATAACGGAAACGACGGATGTTGCTTCTGGCGGACAGTTAGCTTGATGCCGCGCACGACTCCCCGCTGTGCAGAACGTCTCTTTGTTGAAAGACAAGCGCTTTATGAGCGACCGAGGTCGTACGTGCATGGGTGGGAGGCGATTGGGCCTGAGGAGGTCTCGCTACCGAACGAACACGTCATTCGTGGCTTTGCAGAGTCGGGGATACCTTGGTCCATGGCCTTATCCACAGCCAGAAGTCTTTCGGCGGTCTGGCCGCGATGATGAGTCTTTCGATGGCGCTCTCGTTGTCTTTAACCGCCTGAAGCAGAGAACCAGTAAGTGTGTGGACCACTGATACTGATAATGTACATTTCTTATGTCGATGATGGCGTTAAGAGCGGCAATGGGCACCTTTGCATGAGTTCCACCGAGACACCCCTCGACCTTCTTGAGAAACATTTTCATACCGGCCCAAGCGGCTACAAGTAAATCTTTGGCTGTCGGTTTCGTGTCGGAGTCTTGCGCTTGACGATGCGCCGAGAGCGCATTGGAAAAGGTTGAAGATCTGTTTCCCTAGGTGCCGGGTGTTGGAGAGAGTGTTGAACTACATGGAGTAGGAGTCGAAATACTGGTTTCGCTGCTATGTCCTTTGAGACATGTCCGAGGTCAATCTCTCAGATGCGAAGATTCAGCGCATAGTAATCTCACCTTGATGCGAGGTAACGTTGAGTGATCGTACGTAAAACTAAGATGACGCCAATATACTTACCGGAAGCTGTTGGCACTGCACTTCCTCCCTCGTTTCTTGGAACAAGATCGTGAGCGCTAGATGCTGAAGAGACAGAAACTTGCGTCGAATTTGACTGGCCAGCAGAGGCGTTGGCTGATTTGGGTCGCTTAATCCGATCTGGAAAGATATTTACTATGCCTCTTCTTCTCTTCGATTTCTTTGTTGCAGTGGACGAGGATCGGTCGTCCATGGACGCAAGGCATTTGTTCAGATGCCGAATTCGTAAGTTGTTCGGTTGATGGCCGCTGTCCGGAGAGTCCCGTGACAAAAGGCAGCTTGCTGCCCTCGAACATCACGTCGCACGACGCATACAGCACTGAAGCCACTACGACCGAGCCGATGTTGCCCACTGTCTCCGTCCTAGCTTTTACCGCCCAGCCGACGCCGCGGTTGTTGTCAACAAAAAAGGTAGAGACTACTCGCCAGCGATGAATTATTGAACGCCTCCACCCCTCCCTTGTCTAAGGGCTACTCTCTCGAACCAGGTTGCGGGTGATCAAACTCGTTTGACAGCATCAAATTACAGCGCTGGAAGGGCGTAGACCTTGGAGCGTATGTGAGAGGCAAGCCAAGACATCCAGAATCGCAGGGAGCAGCGCGGGCATGTACAGAGTTGGGTCATGATGCACGATGGCGACCGGCTGGCTGTGATCGGATGCCAGGGATCGAAAATGTTGCAGTTTGATCAATTTCTCCAACGTTATCTGATGTGTCTGTACATTACTCGAATATACGTAAACTTTGGCCCTCCGTACCAACGAGAAAAGTGCAACATATCGCTCTGCTTCCTTCCACTTTCGCTCAAGTTCTCCAAAATCATCTGGAACATCATCCTCTTCATGTTGGAATACGTCAATTGAGCGCAGATTTGGGACTATATCCGATAGAAAAGCAGCTACCTTGCCGGGCTCGTCAATAGGTGAACGTAAGACGCCAAGAGTACGGATCTTCTCGTTGCGCACGCCATCTCCAGGCTTTTCCGCATTAAGACACACTTTCGACGCATCAAAGGCTATTGTCAAGTTCTCCAGCGACGGGAAATGTCGCACAACATCTTTGATAGTAATCTGTGGCCAGTATTCCGAGGGTCTGAGTGATATCAATTCCAAGGTTTGAAGATGAGGCCATTTTAACGCCATGACCTTCAAATCCTCGGTGCCGATGCAAACTTCGTAGTTGATTGCAATGGACACTTCTGACAGACCTGTAAATGCTAACAGAGGCGACAGCTCTCCAAACGTAATGAAACGGTCTTCTTCCACAAAGTCGGTTCCGGTCGCATAGCTGATGTAAAGATGTTGTAGAGAACTGTGAGTAATACCGTGTCGCATTGCCATGAACAATTCTGACAATTGATGACTTTCGGGGTCACGGTCAAACTCCAATCGCAATGTCCGAAGAGGCGTTTCAGACATACAGGTAAAAAGTGTGGCCGAAAATTCGACTGTCGAAGATCTGATGTCTAGATGTTCCAGCTTGGTGAACCCTTTCACAGGCATAGCCAAACGTCCTCGGTCAGTTTCATGGGGTTTGTCAACTACCAACTCTCGGACGGGCAGTTTAGCAATGCATAATGTCAATAGTTCAGGGAGGCCCCCCATTTCCAAGCTGCGCAAAGATGGCCACTGTTTTATCACAGAAAGGGCATTTTCAATGTCTTGCCGAGGTGGCTGGTTCAGGTCATGTTTATTGCAAAGGATTAAGCGCGAGATTTGGGGGCAGACTGAAACCAGTTGGGGTAGAAGAGAGAGCCGCATTCTGACAGAAGTATCCAAATTGCTTTTCCCTGTTATGTCAAGTTCCAAGCTTTGAAGAAATGGTGAGAGGAAAAGCGCGATGTATGGATATTCAACGTCAGCCTGCGGTGTCCAGCGAATCCTCACAAGGCGGGGAAGAAGGGATGTCCTTCCGACAGATGCACAAGCCAGCGCACCGTATACGTCTATGCCCAGAACATACTCGATAACAGAAGGATTTGTAACCCCGAGCTGCCTAATGCGCATAGCGTTGATTTCAAACCTGTCCCAGTCGGCTGAAAGAATTAATCTTCGGAATGTCTGCCTGCCCACTGAACAGTGTTAATACGCTTTTCAGGTTCTTCTCGTTCCTCCCAAAGATCATCGGGCATGCAACGTATGAGAGGTCCAATGTCTGGAATTGAACGCCATAAAATGTTAAGAGTAATTTCTGAGATGTTCCGCTTAGTGCGAGCTAGCGAGGTGAGGGTAGCCTTGTCGCATTGTCGGCATATCAGATTGACCAGATCAACGCATGAGAGAACTTGTTGTGTAGTCATAGAGTTCAGGTTCCGTGCGACAGGGTCTCAGAAATTGCTGGAGTAATTTTGACTTGTCAAAGGTAGCTACATAAGATGGTAGAGCTCACCTTGGTGGTGTCGGGCAGCTGAATGTCTCAGTGGTCGGAGTTGAGCCTAAGCCTAGATACCGAAATTAGAAATTCGTCATCGCCTCCTAATGACATCTTCCAAGTCTCAATCCTTCTCAGATGCCTCAGAGGCCAGAAGATGGCGGATTAAAGTTTAGGGGTTTATCTTCAGTCACGGTGCAAGAGTGTGCGGTCAACAATGATTTCGGTCATGCTCAGTGTGGCGTTTTCAAAATCTAGATGTCCATTGACATTTGCTATGTTATTCCGCCTATTACCAAGGACAGATCCACTGATCAAGGGGAAGGGAAAAGCATCAAAAGGCACCATACCGCATCATGCCACTCTAACCCATTCCGTTCCAGATTATACAACTGGGAGGCCGGGCCGCAGCCGCCGAAGCTAGCGTTTATCTTGTAAAGAAATTACACGTGTATTGTTCTGAAAGAGAACGTGCGGAGGTGACAATCCAGTCTGACGATCTGTAGGATTGCAACCGCGCGCAGCCCACCAAGGACAGTCACATTCAAGGGTTAGAGTACCCCAAGGCTTGTCAGCTTCAAATCTTTTGTTACACTACATCGGTCCTTGTCTCTTCCTTGTCCTGTTTCAAATGCCTTAATCAAAGATTCCTGTCCTTCATCGACCCTACAATGCGGTTAAGTCGAGCAACGTAGAAGGCACTCGAGAAAAATACCATTTCACAGAATGAGCATCCTTCTCTAATATATGCTTCACAGTTGCCCAAGAGAATCGTACTATCTTTGGGTACCCGAATGTTCGGTCAAGATGACTTTCGAGCCAAGCTTTTGTCTTCGGGTCGGACGGGTATCCAGAGCCCACGTCTTTGCTCCATATTTCTGCGTCGCTTCTGTCCATTGTCTCCTCGAATATCCACCCTTCGATGCATTCATCCCGTGTCACTTTGGCTGCAACACTGGCAGCTCCAACAATTGTAAACTTGGAATCAGCTTTGGCGGTTACTGTGAACGAAATTCCAGGAAAGAGGGAGGAGAGGTAGGCTTCATAATTTTTTGTCGAGCCTAGCGCATCAACATAAACCTAAGCGCTTAAGACACGACATAAGGCTGAAATAGCATGGGATCAATGTACCTCTGAGAGTTGAATACCACTTTCAATGACTTCACGAATAAGAAGCACTGTCGCTTCTTCAGACTGGCGATTCAGATTCATTGGTGGTCGTCGAAGCATGCCACTTGAGATAGCTTGTGGACTAACATAACATAAGAATCAGAACCGAGTGCATTGCACGTGGCTGTCAAATTTTACCATACGATTCTGACAGACCATCCGAGATTTTTGGGGTCTGAACACAGCGTGTTGAGCAGTGCGGCACGCGTCTCCGGCGTTAGTGTTTTTGAGTCTATGTCCCTCCTTAACCGTCATCCTCGATAGCCGTGTCGCGTCTTACCTGCGAATCCCAGCTCGTCTAATTGTTCAGTGTAGGATGCCGGGCAATACGCGACGCCATACACCAGTGGGCCGAGCACTGGCCCGCGGCCAGCTTCGTCGACCCCGAGAATGTAGGGCCCTGGCGCTGTGGGTTTCGGCGAGTGATATGTGTAGGATTCTCGGAGAGCTTGGGATGGACCTGGCGTGGAGGGCGCCATCAGGCCTTGAAGTTGTGGCTTGTGTGTAACCCGAACTTGGCCACAACCATCAGCCATGGCACCTGGTCGTCCAGTCAAGAACATCACCGTCACCGTACCAAGACATTACGCTCAGCGTACTGGCCTCAAGCTTGCAGCAGAGATCAAGAGGCAAGCCCGCTCAAGGAAGCTTCTGGTCGACATTAACATGCCCCACCCGGAATTGAATTCTTCAATAGTGCGTCTTTCTATTCTTTCTCTCCCTTTGAGGCTCAGGGTACACAAACAGGAAAATGCATCTGAATGGAACTCTATGCTTATGAGTGCTCGGGCGGACAGAGGACCACAGTGGGATGTCGGTACTCAGCAGTAAGCACCCTTGGTCTTTGGCGTAGTGCAGCTCTTACACCTCGCCAGATTTTTGGTGGACGAATATTCCGATTTGTATTATGACCCTACACCACTGCTCGAGTCTATCAAGAAGAAAATAGACGAGGAAAAAGCAGAAGAACAAGCTCAGCATGCGGCGCACCAGCATCACCAAGCGCAAGTGCATCAAATGCATCAGCAGCAGCAGCATCCTCAACACATTGCTCGGCACGATTCCGGACACCAGGAATTCCACCTGACGAGTGTACATCAGCTTAATTCGTCCATACACTCCACCCCTTCAATGCCTAGGCATCATGCCCCTGGTCCTGGACCTACCGGACAATACCCATATCCGGCATCTCCAGTGGGGAACATGGGTATGCGCCCACCACCTCAACCCCACGGCGGTAGTCCGTTCGCGAGTGGTGGTGGACCAGGCGCCGGTGCCGGTGTAGGTGCTGGCGGTGGAGCTCCATTCAACGCGATTCCACCAAGCCAGTTCTACGGTGCTGACGCTGGAGGCTCGCCCGCGAGGATGGCGGGTATGGGACCGATGAACAACGTGGGAGGAATAGGGAACATGGGCAATATGGCGGCGATGGGCAATATGGGTAACATGGGTAATATGGGAATGGCCGGAATGGGTGGCATGGGTAATATGGGGAACATGGGGAACATGCCTGGTGGGATGGGGGGAATGGGAGGTATGGGCAACATGGGTAACATGGTTGGAATGGGCAACGTTGGGAATTTAGGCGGAATGGGAAGCATGGGCGGACCGATGGGTATGATTGATGGCGCGGGAGGTATGGGTGTTCACCCTATGGGCGGTATGGGAACGATGGGCGGCGGTGCAGGCATGCCCATAAACCTCTCTCCTGCAAGGCGTATGACCCGCGGTGGTTTTGGGGATGAGAGCTTTGGGCTTGCGTGAACAACTCGTACGAAAATTTTGCTTTTTATTATCTAGCTGGTCTAACAAAGTCTTTAGGCATTCTTCTATAATCTGATACCCCCGAACCAACTACCATTCTCTCAAGTTTCTATCAATTTCAGCACCTGCTCTCTGAGTCCACTCTCCCAATCATCACAACACAAGGACAACACCGTAGTATCCCGTCCTTTCCCAACTCCTCTATCACCCTTTACGTCCTTCCCAGGTTTTCCCTCTACCAGGACCCACGTCCACCTCATCTCTCCCTCCCTTTTGACCCCCATCTTCTCAGCGATCCTTATACTCGGCCGATTCAACGAATTTGCCGTCCAGGCCACACGCCGGAACCCCATTCCACCTTGCGAAGGCACGTCCAACCAGTACTTGAGCATCGCCCCGATAGCATGTTTGGTCACATGTGTGCCTTGATAAGCAGGAAAGACAATGACAGGTCCAATCTCTACTTTGAGATGCTGGGGTATGCAATCCACTGCACCGATGATTCCTGCCATTGTACCATCAGCAGGCGCGCTGTTGTCGTTCGCGGCAGCACCCGTTTTGTCGATGATGGCGAACGACAAGTGTTGGGGGTTGTCGTGTATTATCGTGCGATAGAAGACAAGGATGTCATCCAACGTATCAAGCTTGTACGGGACGTATTGCATGAAAGTGGGGTTCTGGAGTATCACTGCGTGCCAGGGCTCTACATGGACGGATGGGACAAAAGGGACGAGTTTGACACGGCTGGTTTCGATGCATTCGGGAACGGGGAGGATAAAGTTCGGCTTGGTTATAGGCTCTGTCGAAGATGCCTCTTGTGGCTTGTAGTTGTTAACGAATAGAGGAGCCATGATACAATAGATCCTATCGATGATTTTGTATGACTCGTTTCAATTGATCCGCATTTAGGTTTATCCCCAGGCGGTAGCTACTACGGTAACATCTCCTTCTGCAGCTCAATCAGAACGCTCTGCTCAATCGTCGTCTCCCACAACTGCATTTTAATCCGCTCTAGCTGTTCCTCCAAATGCTTCTTCCGTTCTTGCGCACGCTGAATAATTTCTTGCTTATTTAGCTTTTTTTGAGCTGGTTGAGATGAACACGAAGACGGTGTCGGTAATGTGAACGGAAGACTTTGAGATCGGAGGGCAAAAAGATCCAAAGATGGCGGTCTTGTTCCAGTAGCGTCATTAGATGGCAATGGACTAACGCCCATCAACGCATGAAAAGGTGTACTTGTCAGTGTAGGCGGCGCAGGTGCCAGTCCCTGCTCAGGCTGATTTTGTCCTTGTACATCCTCCCTCTCCTCCAAAACCCTCTCCTTTTCCTTCCCCTTCCCCTTCTGAGCCGTGAACCGCCTTACCTTCCCCACTTCTTCATCATCATGCCGTTGCTGACATTCCCCTATTACACCACCATGAGCACGACTTACGTACTGATTCCATAACGCACGACGCAACATACCTTGACTGGAAAACGGATCTTGGTTGCCTTGAGCAGAGACGATATCTGGCGCGCTAGACTCCCACAAAGCGGACGCAGGAGTGCTAGGGTCTGCATCTCCAATAGAGCTTACTGGACTAGCGGAGGGCATTGGGGACGGCGCTGAAGGGACGATAGGAGCTCCGCCAGATTCCTTTGTGGGGACAGGCGTTTGATCATTTTGCGTAAATTTGTTGATTTTATCCATATCCAAGAGCGGACGAGGCTGTGGCTGGGAAATGGCAAGTAATGTAGGATCGATCACGGCGTTTACAAGTTGAGATTGCATGGAATGATTTTGAGATGCAGGAATGGGTTCGAGTCCAATGTCGCGCATGAATTGCTCGGCATCATGTTGTGATGCATTTTCAGATGATGATTGTGGCAAATGGAGTGTGCTGGTGGTATTAATGCTCTCTATGGAATGCAAATGCGTTGAATGCAAGTCAAAGTCGAAATCGAAAGGTTCGAGGAAATTGAAATCGGGCGCCTCGGGTGCGGGTGTGGATGCAGAAAAGGATGATTGCTGGTTTTGAGTGGAGGATATATCCAAGGCGGAAGCGAAGCCGTCAGAAGGGAATGGAAACGTCTCGAAAACGTTCATCCAGCTATTGATCAAACTCTCATTGACATCGTCTCCCAAGTTGGAATTAACGAAAGCAGAAGAAGGTTCAGGTAGAGTCCCTGTCCCAGTTCCATCCATGTTATCACTCTGAGCACCAACCACGCCATTTGCATCTGCAGGAGATGCAGCCAGTAACCACGAAATAAGTTGGTCGAGGGATGAGTCGGGCACCGACTCAGATGGTGTCGCAATAGAGGGTAACTGAGTAGGCGTCTCAGGCACGGGTGTCACAGGCGAAGATGCTTCTGAAGGCTGTTGGGAGGCGGAGAGTGCATCATCGACAAGCTGCTCAGCAACTTGCAGCTGTCCAAATTCCTTCAGAGCAGCAGGAGCCGACTGAGACCTCTGCGATTGAACTTGAACTTCGGCCTTACGGCGTGCCTCTTGCTGATGATACTTTTTCGTAGCGGCCTTTCTCGCTGCGATTCGGATGAGATTAATGAGCTGCGAGATGAGCTGCTTTCCCCGTTCCCTCTCCCACGTCCTGCGATACTCTTGTGGCCCTTCGCCTTCCTGAAACGGATACGGAACATCCCAGTCGGCAGCACCGGCGGGTACACGACTCAATCTACGCCGCTTCAAGGGTGGCGCCTGAAGCCCTGTCGATACAGGCGCAGGGGTTGGCTGTTCCGACTTGGCCTTTCTTCGCTTCCTATGCGACGAGGAAGAATGTGTAGGCGCAGACGACGCGCGTGCATTTGCGAGGGCGATCTGCTCCGCCCTCTGTCCGGCGATGAGCCGGAGAAGACTTTGCAATACCGGAAAGATATCTTTTTGCCCTATAAGCGTAGCGACGATCTCCTTATTGGTCGGCGCGGGTAGCAGCGCTGGATCAATATCCGGGGATGGAGTCATAGAGTCAGACCCTTTACCCAGTCGCGGGGCGTCATGCTCGTCGTACCGAACACTGCTGGTAGATGTGGAAGTGCTTGGTCTTGGTTTGGCAGTCGTCCTCCGTCTAATTGGGGGGCAAAGGCGCAGATGAATCTGGCAGCGCGATTGATGGTGCTGGCGAGGGTTGAGTTTCCTTTCGCGTCCTTTTTCGTTTCTTGGGCCCTGTCGCTGGAGGAACCAGTGATGAAGCGCGTGACCGAGTCGATGGCGTTGAAGCACCGGAAGGCGGGGCACTAGGCGCCGGGGAAGGAACAGCGGCGACATCGCTGCGGGAATTGACTTGAGCGGCAGGGCGTGGTGCAAGATATGTCAAGGACAAGGCTAATGGATCTTTTGGAAGTTCAGAAAAGTGCTGGGAACCAGGAAGTGCAATGGTCCCCACATTTTGTACTATACCATCTGATACGCCTGGTAAGACGAGGGTAGGAGAGGGCGATCTTGAAGGGCCAGGCGAGCCAAAGAGAGAAGATTGGTCTTCATCTTCAGAAGTCATCAAGAGTCAAGTCGAAATGTAGCACACCAAACAACATACAAATATGACCCCAAATGATTACTATACAGTTACTATTCATACCCATCGCCCGCGTTCTTCCCTGCGTTGCATTCCCATCCACTTGCTGTACTCTCGTCGCGCCGTATCCTTCACCCATTCCTCGTGCGCCGTGACATACGCTTGCCATGCATCCGACCCCACCACTTTATCCCTGAACCCATGAGCCTTCTCCCTGGCATGCGACGTCTTGTCCTTGATGTGCTCATGTGCAAGCATCATCCATTTACCCCCCTTTAACGTCATGCTCCATGTGGTCTCCATAAGCTGTTCGCCAGCAAACTGGAAAAATTGCTCGCTCTTCTCCTTAATCTCGCGAGCCTTGTCGCGGGCCCTTTCATTTCGGTACCTGACCTCCTCTCGTATAACATTCGCTGTTTCCGCGGAAATTTCCATTGCCTTTCTAGTCTGATCCTGAATGGCCCGCATGAGGTCATCCATCGCATCCATGAGTTCCTTGAGGTCATTGTGAACAACATCGATGGCTGCTTTGATCGTGGTTCCGACCACTTCAGATACCGAATCAACCATTCTGATGCTGAGAGCGGAGGTACTTGCGCCGTCGCTCTCCTTCCTGTCAGCGGCAGAGTCGACGTTAGAGAGTGGTGTAGCCAGCGGGACTCCGAATAGGAGATCGGTAGACGCCGCTGCGCTGGTTGGTTGCGCTGGAGGATAAGTCTTTGAGCGGGACACAGACGTTGAACAAGCCAGTGGGCTGGCAACGAACAGCGAGACTTGGGACGTAAGCGAGAGCGATGTACTAGCGGGGTTGATGACTGCTAGCGCAAAGTCTTTCAATGACGATGCGATTAAAGCAGTGTTGTGTTGAGATGCAGGAGTAGGGGATGCAATGCTGCTATTTAGCTGCGCATTGGTTGGTGCCCACACATTGTTGGCAGGTTGTACCCCCGTCACCGACGTTGGCGTAGGTTCCGGTGGACGGAAGAATGTGTTTATAGCGAAGCTCATTACAATTGACACGAGAGCAAAACTGCAAATGTGTTAGACACGGGTGAGGAAATCCAGAGATGACAATCATACAATGTTACAGCAGGGATAGAACTTAAATGTTCGGACAACGTCTTTGTGGTTTGTTTCTTATTATATGTAAAAGGTTTTTGCAATGCTCGATGGACTCGATACGGGTTTACGCTCTGGATTTGACTACTTGACAATATCGAAGATGATTGACTACCCAGACGTAAGGTCTTGTTGGCGGGAACGGAGAGCGACATCCAAGTGCTCTCTGCATTGTTGCGAGCATATACATCGTCTGCATTTTCGACAGCGCCAGTGTCTAAAATGATTGGCAGATAAAGAGTGTGTTCGGGTAAAGCGTAAAGCGTAGAAGGCAAGAAAACGACAGCCACCGAAGGTCTGTCAGAATTGCTCTGCGCATAAATCACATGAAGCAGTGAATCAACAAATATCAATCAGGCTTGCAAACATACATATGAAGAATAAATTGAAGTCCCTTGAGTGCAATCATGTACAGCCACTCCGTTGAGCTGTGCTGTTTCTGATCGCGGTTCAAAGAAGAAATAACCTGTACCTGTAGAAGGTGCGGTGCTCAACAAAGTGCGGTGGGAGTAAGATGCCGCCTTTTGCAATAGGGCTTCTATGAGGGACCATTTGGATGCGGAAGGGGAGCCATATAATATTATATCAATATCAATGTCGTGCTTGTCAAGCTGAGCAATTTCGGGAGTGGAGGTGAAAGTACCCTGCTCCTGCTCAGGTAAGAGTGGAGGAAAGTCCAAGTACTCTTCAGGAACTGCCTGGTCGGGAGCCTCAACGTCTAAATCGTCCGTAGGAGTACCTGGACGAGACAGAGCTATGTTATTCTTGGAGCTCGTCAAAGGATCAGGGAAGGACAAGCGCAAGTCATGGAGCGAGGCATGAGTACTTGCGCTGTGCGCAGCAGAGGACGAGCGGGAAGCGCTCAAAGTGCTAATGAGGCTCTGTTCAAGGCCTTCCTTCACCCGGTCGTCCTCGGCTGTGTCTTGATCGTCAATTAGGTCGGGACCGGAACCTAACCTAAGGGGTGATGCGACATGCGGGGCCCTCTCGTCGGCGCTGGCGTCTGTGACGAAGCCCTCCCAAGCCTCGACGTCGCCGTCCCTAGAGCTGCCGAGACTGATGGAGGAGCGCCTTGAAAGAGAGACGGAAGGAAGCTCGTCGCGATCGCTTGCAAGTGAGTCATTGTCGTCGGAATCGCGAGGGCTGGCGACATCGAGCCAATCAGAGTCAGAGAGACTGTCCTGTTCCGATGTATTTGAAGAAAGCTGTTGAGGGATGGGCATGGTGGTAGGATGAGGAAGACAGAGTTAGACGTCGGCCTTAAAAGGGTGTCAGTGGTCAGGTGATTGGCAGCATCCGGCGGCTTATCGATGCTCCTCGACCTCCCCCGCGACGTTCTGCTCAATATATGCGTTTATTTCTCTCCTGCAGATATTCTCGCTCTCAGACAGGCAAGCAGAGCCGCAGTAGACACTCCTACTACTTACACACACACGTAGACATGTCGTGTCTTACACGCCTTTAGCCGTGACGATTACGCATGGCATCATCTGTCAATTGACATTCCCCTCGATACGCCACCTGATAGTCCCTTTTCGTCTTTGTCTGGCTCTGCCCTCCTTACTATTGTCATTCGCGCATTGCGCCTTGACAATAACTGGCGGAGACGAGACCCCGCTGTCCGCTGCACCCAGATAACTAACGCTTTGAAGAATGCAACCATCATGCAACTGCAACTACTTGGCCGCCGACATGTCTTGATTCTGTCGCGCGGGCCAAGTTACGACGAGCTCTCTGCCTGGTGTCTGGATGAGCAGCCGGACAGCCGAACGTGTATCGGTCTGAAAGTCATACCCGTGATTCAGTTTGCCGCTGCTATGCGTGCCTGCAACTATGACGCTTCCGTTGTTTTCCTCAGTAACAACGAGGCCGTCAGCGTTTATTCTCTCTCTCTTGACGCTCTCTCTGACCAGCCCTATACTTTGTCAAAGTCAATTCCCGGTCCCTCAGAAGGCCGCATATCCGTCGTCGAGATATGCGATGACATCATCGCTACCATCGTGGCCCGCATTCCGAGTCACTTCGGCCCGCCAAACTACACCGCCGTCTTCTATAACATACGCACTAAGCGCAAGTTTTTCCACGAATTCTCTTCCCAATCCGTAGGTGCATCTTACAGTCGTGCTAGACAATCCTTGCTGACCGTATTTGAAAGTCGCTAGATAGGCTTCAAATAAAATTATACTCAAATTGCTTTATTTTGATTGGCGTCCGTAATGACGCCCTCGTCATCCGCATACATGGGCTGCCTGCAGATCTCTACCTCAAAGATACCTCCTCTGATGCAACCATGCTCTCATCCGAACAGTGTCCTTTGTTGGCAGAGAGCGTGCTGAGTCGAGTTTCGCGTTTATGTGAATTTTATATTTCTACAGAGCCAGTTTATGGTCATCCCTCTCGCCTTTCCCTGATTGTATTCCACTCCTTTGGTGAACATATCAAGGGTGTCGCGGATGTCTATCAAGTCCCAATCCATCCCGCGCAAGGTGATCGCCAAGGCGATAGCAAGTTTTCCCGGACGCATAGCTTCAAAACTGCAATTGGTACGCGCCCTGAAATTGTGTGTATGGGAAAGACCGGATATCGAGCTGTGTGGTTGGATCATGAGTGGGAGAGCGACGAGTGTAAATTATGGAAGGCTACGTTCCGGCCAGGAGATGCGGCTGTTGTCAATCTCCTGGTGCCGTCACATCATCCACTGCCATTTGAGGCACACACGATAGCGTCGCTCTCATTTGAGGAGGCGACGGGACGAGTATGCGTAGGCTTACGAACAGGGGCAGTGTACATACTCGAGTTTTAGCGATCTTGGTTGCCATTTTTAGCCACAGCTATCTGACTTGATCTTTGCGAAATCATCTTCTGGCCGTTTCACCCATCCCCTCCCTGGCATTCAATGGAGCATGAAATCGAGCAGCTCGTACAAGCCATAACAATTGCCTCTGATCCCACCCAACTTTCTCTTCATCCACAGGCTTTGAGTTACATTCGCACCGTCCAGGAAAACATACTCCACGCATGGCGTGTGGCCCTACATATTTTCCTCGAAACGAATCCAGATGGATCAAGGAAATACAATTCTCAAGCCCGCTTCTTTGCTCTTGGTCTCTTGGACGACTTCTTTGAGAGCCGGTGAGTGATCTCGTGAGTCATTTTGGATCTCGCCGCTCTCGAAGGCATCGAGCAGTTACAACTTCCCGCTTTGGCCCCGATGCAATTGCCTCGTTCTCCACGCGTTTGTAGCTGTCTGTTCAATTACTAAACTCTGCTACAGTTCTGAACCGCTAGACAACGAAGCCTTTACCCTTCTACGTCAATCACTGTTGCAATACGTTCAAGGGGAATATGCGGAAGGCCCAGCAGAAAGTGACGCTCCATGTACGTCTATCCCACACATAAGTCACCCGACCTTACATGCCAGCTAGATATACGCAACAAGTTCTCCCATACACTAACATTATTCTTCCTTTGCTCATACATCGACCAATGGCCCTCGTTCTTCACTGATCTCTTCGCTTTCATTCGAACATCCGATGTACCTTCTGCCCCAAGCTTCAACCGTCATGTCTCTCTTCTCTTCTTCCACATCGTCCTTGAAATTTCCGGAGAAGTTGCCGATCAGGTGATAAAATCTGCACGGCATTTCACACCCGAACGACATTCGCGTGATTCCAGGGTCAGAGACGCAGTTCGGGAAAGAGACGCAGCGCGGATTAATGAAGCCGTATTGACTATCGTTGCTGAGGGCACTGAAACTATGGGTCGACTACAAAAAGGCGAGCCTTTACCTGAAACAAAAGGAGAATTGGACAACGCTATTGAACTGGTGGATTGGGGTATTAGAACTTTCGGATCGTACGTTGGTATGTCATCGTGAGATGACGTGTTATACAGTCGCGCTGACCTAGTGTTTTTAGGATGGATCGACATCAATTTGACTGTTACACCAACAACCGTTCCTTTACTATTCAACATGCTTGCGAACCCATCCCTACCAATACGGTTGGCGACCTCTGTAGCGTTGCTTAGAGTCGTTGCGAAAGGCCTTAAAGAGCCGGGAGACAAGCTACAACTGTTCAAGGTCTTGTCTCTGGGCCAGGTCATAGATGCGCTTGAGTCAAAGACGCGTTCGCAGCAGCTGGAGCGCGGGTCCGATGTTGATGAAGGTGAAGAATCGTACCGGGAAGCGCTTGGAAAGCTATTGAATATGTATGGGCTGGAATTGATAAAGCTGACCGATGTTTGTCCTCATCCTCGAACGAATCTGGTTCTTCATTGATCATTGTCCCAGGACTGTCCAAGTGAGGATATTCGCTCGGAAGCAAAAGCTTATCTTTTGCAAGCGCAACCCGTAATGCTGCGTTTCCTAGCAGACGAATACGACGATACCTCTAATACAATTTTCCCTATGTTGCAAGGCATTCTTGCCAGCGTAAGTGCGCATATATCAAGCATCTTTGCGACGTTCACGAATCCTTTTAGCACAAACGTAGCAGAAAGGTGGTGACCGGTCCGTTGGATGAGTCAGTACGGACCTTTCTGGCGTCACTGCTGCGAGTACTGCTGGACAAATTGAAGTGGGACGAAGAGGCTGATCTTGGAGAAAGGTCAGTGATGTTAATGAAGTTCATCCTTCGTGTCGTGACGCGCTTGTTTGAAGGAACTGCGTAACTTTATGGACTCTATTCTCGCGATTGACCAAGATCTGGTCACGGACACAGTACGCACAGTGGCGTTGGAGACTATTACAGCTTACCGGAATGGCGCTTCACTGAAATGGAACGATGCTGAACTCAGTGTTTATCTTGTCTATATATTTGGAGAGATTAATAAGTGTGAGTGTACCCGTAGGATGCGTTGCCCATTCTGAATTACCTCTTTACAGCGGGAGGAAAGGGCAGAGCAGCGTTCTGCCAAGCACCAGCTATCGACAGAGAGCTTCGAAAGGTGGTGAACTATGCAGAGTATCCATTAACAACTCATGGAGAAATGCTATATGCTCTTGTGCAATCCAGAATGTCGTCATACCCTCACCGTGCCGTAGCCTTGCAGTTATTCGAGACCGCGGCTCGGTATCCTGACTTTTTCAAAATCCGAAAGGAGTGCATCATCCCAACGCTCGAAGCCATGGTTGACAGCAGGTGAGTCAATGCGCAAGTAGGCAACCGGTAACTCATCCATATCGTAACTTAGAGGCTTGCACAATGACGATTCCTCACATCGGGCTCGGGTTGATTATCTATTCCATCGCTTTATCAAAGAGGTCAGGAACGATATCCCTCCAGATCTTAGCGTCAACATCCTCGAGAGCTTGCGAGATTTGCTTTCCATCGACGTCCAGATCCCCGAACCTGACGACGCAGATCTGGATCCGCTATCCGAAGCTGTCAAAGACACTTCGTTCGATTCCCAATTGTATCTTTACGAGACTGCCGGCATTCTGTCTTCACTGCTTTCCAAGAATCACGAACAGCAAACTAGTGTATTACTTTCGCTTGTCAAGCCTCTTATGGAGGAGCTTTCTGAAAATTTCCAAAGTTTTAACTCAAAAGGACCCGAGGATATCGTTCCAATCGTCAAGGTCCATCATATCATTATGGCGTTGGGCAACATTGCAAAGGGTTTTCCGGATTATCCTGCTGTAATACCCGAAAGACATGTATTTCCACCACTTGATGTGTTTGCAGAGATGGCACAAGCCATCCTTGTATGTTTAAAGGCTATGAATACTCTCAAAGTTATTCGTGATGCTGTAAGTGCTAGACTTCTTATGCCGTACGGGATAATGACACTCTCACCCAGACTAGATTCGCCTTTGCACGTATACTGGCAACAGCTGGTGCCAGAGTTACCGAATTTATTCCAGTTTTAATGGCAGCTCTGCTGGCACATTTTGAGCCAACGGAGCTGATCGACTTTATGAACCTCATTGGATTGTCTATTCATAAACTTCAAGTAAGGTCCCTTCCTCAAGACTATAATTACTCCTTCTGATAAGAACTATTCACAGAAAGACATGTTTGACGTACTAGATCAGTTAATCGGCCCACTGAATATGCATATATCTACATTACTTTCGCAGCCCATATCCGGTACAGACGATCAAAGGGCACATATCGATACAACAAGAGCCTATCTTGGTTTGCTTAATGCTATTATGACTGGACGACTGGAGAGCGTCTTCACGTCAGAAAGTAAGTCATTCAGTTCTCGTACAAGCAAGTTATTGAATAGGCGATAGGAAATGCCAACAGTTTCCTTCCATTGATTGAAACCTTGCAGCAGTTGGCCGAGGACATTTCTGATTCTGCAAGTCAGAGGGCGGCTATTACGTTCTTGGGGAGATCTGTTGCTATTTGGGGACAGCCAATCTCGCAGGTGCCTGGCGATGCCAAACCTCAAGGAGGTTTGCCTGGCTTTGAAACCTTCATTTACGATAGGCTGGTCCCTGCCATGTTCCTCGTTCCATCTCAACCTGGTTTCAACGCCAAGGATGGTCAGATGACGACAGTAAGTTGTGATTTCTCTCCATATAGTGCTTTGTACATCTCTTGCGACAGGTCTTGCACGAGATCGCGAATCTACTGCAAATAATTTGCAAAACGCGGGGCACAGAAGCGTACAACTACTTTCTCTCCGTCTTCTTACCATCGCAAAACTGGCCACAGGATGTGGCCTTGGATTTTACCACGAAACTTCAAAATCTGGATGGAAAGGCTTTCCGTAAATACTTTACAGACGTGGTGCGATCTTCCCGTGCACCTTCATGATTGGCGTCTCCGACCTTCATCCCATCACAACCGATCGCCTTTGCATATGCCCCTTCAGCACTGATTTATTTGTTCTTGTACTTGCCATTACCATAGCACTTTAACCTGCACGTAGTTCTCTAGATTATATCATTAGTACGCCGCATTGTAGTAAATTGTTGTTTACTTGGATCCTGAGATCCAAACAATATCATGATCATATTGTCTGCGGTTTACGGCATTGAAACACAATCTAACACGCCACCCTAGTACCAGTACGCAATGGCTAGCGGTACGTTCCAAGGATTTAGGCACCATAATGTGGTTAAACGGACGAAACAGGCCCCATGCGACGAGCGAAGCCGAAGATTGTGTGTGGAATCCTTACATCTTCCGGTTAATCTTTAATCTAAAGTCAAGGGAATCTCTGGTAGAAACCCCCACGGAAGGTATATATAGTATCCGCAATGCCTCTCGAAGCTCTGTGGCTCACCTTTATGCTCAATAGCCTGCGCCCGAGTTTAACGCTGAGGATACGTGGTCTCAACTAGCCAAAAATATCCGCGAAATTCAGAATCACAACGCCATATATTTGTCGTTTGAGGAAAACCATCGTTTCGGTTACAATCTGGTGTTGTATAGACATGGGGATATGCTATATAATGGGCTGAAGAATCTTGTCATTGAGAATCTTCATAACCTCGCGGACGAACAAATTATCCCCGTCTTTCCGAATGCTAGCACTGAGGATCTGATGCAGCAGAGTCAAGAGGCAGAGTTGCTATGCAAGGCAGTTGCTACCGTGCACGAAGACCATTGTAGCAACATGGTGAAGCTAGGGCAGATTCTGAAATACATGGTACCGTGTTTCTGCACTTTTGCCACACTTTTGCAAAGATACTAATGACGAACAAGGATCGGGTCTACACAATATCTTCAAGCGTACCGGGAACTTGGGAGCTGGGACGCCTCCTCTTTCGAGAACATATCATGCGACCTTCTATTCGCGACCACCTAATAAACGCCATTCTAAACCAAATACGTTTCGAGAGAGAAGGCTATGTGATTAATCGCTCGGCCGTCAAAGGATCTGTCGAGGTTTTCACGAGTCTCTGCATTGAGGACGAGAAAACGACGCTGTATGAGGAATTCCTCGAACCTGCTATTCTCGCAGAAAGTCGAGCCTATTACAAAGCGGAAGGAGATAGATTATTGCAGCTTTGCGACGCTTCTGCATTTCTTAAACGAGTGAGTAATGGCTTCTCATATCAAGTCGGTCTGTGTGATCTATTTTCTCGCAGGTGGAGGAACGGTACGAGTCGGAAGAGTCTCGGGCCCACCACTATCTCACACGCATCACCGCATCACCATTGCGTACCATTTTACAAGAACAACTCCTCTCGCCCCATATACAGGATGTCATCTCGCTAACGAACTCTGGGTTGGATGCGATGCTCGATGCGTCGAAAGTTGAAGACCTTGCTCGCCTATATCGCCTATGCTCTGGGATCCAAACGGGTCTGCCTTGTCTCAAACGTGCTTTGAAGAACTCCATCTCGCGACGGGGTAAAGAAATAAACCGCCTTTCACTAGTAGTGGACGAGGCAGAAGAGGATCAAGCTGGAGCTGATGAGGGAGATGCAAAGAAAAAAGGGAGAATCGCGAAAATCAAGTCAGCAAATACAGGGGCATCAAAGTGGGTACAAGATGTTCTCGACCTGAAAGACAGGTTCGAAATTATATGGAAAAATTGCTGGCAAAGCGATCGCGAGATTGAATCATCGATAAATGAGGTAAGTGATACAGAGAAACTCGTGTGCTATCGGCTTACCTTGTACCTGAAGGCGTTTTCGGGCTTCGTGAACCTTAACGACAAAGGACCAGAATTTATTTCATTGTTTATTGATGACCACCTTAGGCGCGGCCTGAAAGGGGTGAGTGCAGGGTAGATTGGCGTTCCAGCATGCTGTTGACCTTTGGCGATAGAAAACGGACACAGAGGTTGACATCGTTCTGGATAAGACCATAACTGTGTTCCGCTTTATCTCGGAAAAGGACGTGTTTGAACGTTACTACAAAAATCATCTCGCAAAACGCCTTCTCCACAACCGGTCTGTGTCAGACGACGCAGAACGTGGCATGTTGGCTAAGCTGAAAGTTGAATGCGGTTTCCAGTTCACGCAAAAGTTGGAGGGCATGTTCCATGATATGAAATTATCGAATGAACATATGGGTCTTTATAGAACTTATCTTGAGCGGTTACAATCATCGGTCAGTTTTATTTTGTACTTCTCTGAGTTTCGCTGATTTTTTCCTGTAGCCGCCTGAGATTGAAATATCGGTGATCATCATGACAGCAACCTTCTGGCCTATGTCACAGGCCCCCCCAGCATGCGTATTTCCGCCAGAGATGGTCCAGGCCTGCAACTCATACCAGCGGTTTTATAACACAAGGCACTCTGGTCGTCGCTTGACATGGGTACCATCTTTGGGAAGCGCGGATGTGAAAGTTAGGTTCAAATCTCGTCAGCATGAATTGAACGTGTCGACGTATGCGTTGGTCATCCTGCTCTTGTTCCAAAGCTTGAGTGAGGGGGAAAAAATGAGCTATGCGGTAAGATATTCCATTGTAGAATTGCAGACATTTATCGAATCCTGTAGGATATCAAAGAAGCGACTAACATTGAAGATCAGGAACTGAAACGGCAATTGCAGTCATTGGCGTGTGCTAAGTTCAAGGTGCTCAAGAAGCACCCTCCAGGACGGGACGTGAAGGACGATGATTCCTTCTCTTTCAACGAAGGATTCCAATCGGATCTACATAAGATCAAGATTGCTGTAGTTGCTGCCAAGGTGGAATCGGGAGAAGAAAGAAAAGAGACGCGAGAGAGAATAGACGAGGAACGCAAACACCAGGCCGATGTATGTCAACTTCTATTCTTCTTTTGCCATTCCTCAAATTTGGTTTCCAAACTTGTAGGCTTGCATCGTCAGGATAATGAAAGATCGCAAACACATGACGCATAACGATCTTGTTAACGAAGTGACACGCCAGCTGGCCAGCCGATTCCAACCTGATCCACTGGGTATAAAGAAACGAATTGAAAACCTAATTGAGGTGCGACTATTCCCGTGACTTGCGCCATTCGCAGTTTTGACCTTTATGCAGAGAGAATATCTAGAACGCTGCGAAGACCGGAAGTCATACAACTACCTAGTGAGTTACAGGCTTCTATTCGCCGGAATACCATTAATCAGTCGATAGGCATAACTGCTCCCACCCTCCTGTGATACTGCACGTTTTGCACGTGGATTCCCTCAATGCATTGTATCATCTTTCCATATTTCCGCCTGGTTTATTGTAGCACAATAATATCCACACCTAACCGTGTATAACGTATATAAATAATGACCAATCCATTCTATGGGTATGCAGCTAAAGTTCGTCGTGACCTGATCTTGACGGTGGGAATGCCTCTTTCAGTTCTGCAAAGACTATAAGCACAGAGTGAACCATATAATCAACCAAGATACTCACTACGACGTAGGTGTGGAGATAGCTCTGCTGGTAGCACGATATTGTATTCCACAAACAGATCTCCTTTAAAGGGTTGCCCAAAGATGGGCATTCCTTCCCCTGTAATCGTCTGCACAAAACTAGGTTGTGTGACGCCAGTACGACGTAGCCGTACCGTATGACCGTCAAGATGCGTCAAATTGCGGTCAAAGCCTAGTAGCGCCTGCAGGGAGTTAAACAGGTTGGAATATCACATAATACATGAGAAAAAAAGAACGAACTTCATCGACGCCGATTGTTTCCTTCCAATATAAATTGGATTCCTTCCGTCTCCATCCACCCTTCTCTTTCCTGCTCTTAACGCGTATTATAATGTCGCCAGCATCATAATCAGGTGACTCGTCTGCCTCGCCTTCAAACACTATTTCATGGTTTTCGGGCATACCGGGTATAATTTCAAGTGTATAAGATTGGACATGGTCGATAACCTTGGTGCCTCCACAATGAGGACAAATCTTCGTGACGACTTTGCCTTGGCCACGGCAATCTGGGCATGTGACTTGACTTTGAGCGTACATCCCAGGGAATATCTGCTGTTTAACGATTTTTACGCCTGATCCACCGCACGACGAACATGTATGGATATCTGAAGAGGACGCTGCGCCGTTTCCCCGACAGTGGTCGCAAAGAATTTTTTTCCGTACTTGGAACTAGTTGCAAACGTCAGCAGTGCGGAAAACTTGAGTTTCTAACTGCACCTACGTCCAGACTAGCCCCTTGATACCTGGACGAATTAGTCATATCGCCAGGCCGTAGAAATAGTGTACTCACATTTCTGCTAATGAAACTTCAAATTCGGTCAATGATGAGGGTCCCTTTCGCGACTGTTCGGCGTGATCTATATACGTCGTCACCCGTTTGGCGAGTCCAGTTTTAAAAGGACGAACTTACGGCCTCCGAAGAAATTTTGGAATATATCGAATGGGTTGGCAGCGTGCTGTCCATTTTCGCGTGCCTTCAGACCTTCCTATATATACTGATAAGATGCAAGTTGATTTGGGAATGTATCCAACCCGTACCTCCCCGTGACGGTCGTATATATCTCGTTTCTATACAGATACCTGAGCAACCGAATTAATAACAGCACGCATTACCCACCTCGGGATCAGACAAGACCTCGTATGCTATTCACTTCGTCAGAAAAATCACAGCTAATAGAGACAAAACGCGCACCATGGGCAATCTCGACGAATTTGTCTTTAGCATCAGGGTCCTTGTTTTTGTCAGGGTGATATTTCTTGCTTAATTTTTTGTACGCGTGCTTAATGTCCCTTTGCGACGCCGACCGGGAGCGTGACTGTCACGGACCGGAATGTTCGCTCGCAACTTCTTCCGGCCACAGGCTGGGTGCTTGTTCCGCAGACACTCATCAACCGCGCCCCTTAGCAATGTCAATGGTACGCGCTCTTGACCTCGCATATATGAATTCTAGTACACTCTTGTTGCAGCACTTCGCTTCGGAATTTCCCAGGAGGAGGCAATCGTCCGATTGGCGTCTTTTGCCTCGCCGATGCTCGCGTTCAGACAGTTCTTAGGTTCCTTCGCAGCCCAGCTATTACCCGGCTTTGGATTTGAGCCTTTACGTCCGGCGCAGATTATACCAGTTTATTTCCCTGCTTGGGTCTTCGACGCAGAACTACAGGCCTCTATTACGTGTAATGATGTCCAGGTACGTCGACGTTGAATTGATATATTCTAGTCTTACTCATAACAAAGCGCACCGTTTCGGTCCAACTCCTTAATAGGTAAGTCAAGTCTAATATACCATGCCTCACATCTTAATGTTTTGGAGTAATCAGTTATCTACCAGGTCCGTTCTCTTTATACTCCATTTCGACTAACTAACTATTCACGATAGGAAATCATTTAGATGTCATGTCGCCTATTTCTTTTTGGCATCAAGACGAGCCATGCGAAGTTGTACGTTTCACATCCGAACTGGAAAGGCAGCATGGCATGCAAGTACAATGCCTACCATACTCAATATCTCCGTTCTCGGTTCTTGACATTGCCAAATACTGGCCACACGGAGATGTAGAGATCGCGGATGGCTTATTCATCTCGCCAACATCCATCACACCTACTTTAGTATGTCCGTCGTCTCCCGTATATAATCGAGTGTTAACTAGTTCACTAGATGGCGGCCTATCCTGTTCTGATCCCATTATACTATGCACATTATCACGTGGATCTACCAGCCCTCGGAACTCATCTGAATCTGACGATGGTCATGGAAGCCTCCTCAAAAGAGGTTGATTTCACATCCTATCACATACACATCAGCTAATGCATATACAGGGGCGCATCTTTGCACACAAGTACGGCCGGGACCTTCTCGAGCGCATGTTGAATGTCCCGGCAAGTTTGTTACGCCTCTTTGATGAGTTGCCTTCCGAACCAGTGTGCGGCGACCTTGTTCCTTTCGTCCGAATTCCGGATGTGTCTCAAGCTCCGGGTATCAACGACCTCATGCATTGGTTGGAAAAAAGATTACAGGTGTCCGAGAGCCTGTATCCACTCCTTGCACAACTCAGTCGAGACGCTCCTGCTCTGCATGGAAAGGACCAACGAGTACGCGACTTTCTGGATGAAGAGGACCAGACCAAAATCCGAAGGTGTTTGACTCTTGGTTCCGACATATCATTGTTGAAGATGTGTGTCGAGGTTAGTGTTTTAAATGGCTTATCGTCTGAGCTCATGTCGAGATGTTTCATCATAAGGCAACAGAGTCTGGCTATCATCATCCGAATTTAACAGAATCCATAAGACATAAATCCCTCCAAAAAAGGATTGACGAGTTTGAAAAGCTCAAGCGGGAATCCTTCCCCCTTTGGTGGGAAGAATGGAAAAGGCGGGAGCACAGTACAGTGGAGTGTGCATCACAGAGACAGAATTCTTAATCTAGGCCTCGTATACGAATGTGTATGGACCCACTGCGTATGATGACCAACGGTACTCATTATACAATGTACGCGTGTCTCGATGATACTCTTTTCGTGACCTCTCACTTATTCAAGTACTCATACCCCTCAAACCAGAATCTATTATAATGACATATATACATCTTCTACGTTCATGTGCTAAACAAAACGCTACTATTCCATCAACTGGTACCGTTACCTCTTTAGTTAACTTGGACTCCGGGTGCCAAAAAAGCAGGAATAACTAAATGAAAGATCATTTGCGTCCAGACTCCAAACCCATGTGTTCGCTAGCTCCTTGCACAACTCAGGTAAAATAGCCCTGCGCTATAAGAGACGAACTGGAACGTGAACTTTGTATTGCTGAAAGATCGGGTCAGGCACAGGTGCACAAGATTCTTGCTAGGTATAGTCAAATCCTGGCCCTTCTCGTAAATCTTCGGGGCCGGGTCGCGTCTTTATGCCTGCGTCGACGCCACTACGTGCGTCTTATCAAGCAATCGAATTGCAACGTTATGTGCCGGTCTGCCACGTAGGCACGGAGACGCAGAGCTAAGTTACGCTCCGTCCGAGAAACCGCTAGTCTCCATTTACATCAGTCACGCCAACTTGGACTTCTGAACTCCAAATGCCAACTATTGATCACGACCTAGCTCCCGACGAAAATGTGCTCAAACACCTTCCCGAAATCCACAGTTGGATCCACAACAATCGTTTCCCAGACGTTTCGGACATGCACTTTCGTGGTCCGTTTGGAAGTCTTAGAGGACCGAGTACTTCGCTTGCGCACAGACCTACGGCGAGTTGCAGCACTCGCAATTCCTGGCCTGGTTCCGAAGGTGGAACGAACAGGAACGGTATGGATGGAGGATGGAATCGAGGTCGAGTTTTCCCTAACCACCTTCATTCCTGACTCGGTCACCCTCGAAAGCGTATGGGATAACCTTTCCGACGACGAACGGTCCGCGATTATGGCGGAGCTTGTAGCGGCGATGGGGAAGCTGTATTCCTTGACTCGCGACAACGAGCAGGTCCAGCTCCTCTTGAAAGGCTCCAAATTCGTTCTCGAGGGAGTTAATCATTCGTCCGAGTCTACTGCCACCTCTACTTCCTCTCGTCTCGCCTTGGGTAGCCCCAAAATTGGATATGCCAAGGACTCGGCTGATCTCCTGCGGCTGATCGTCGAATCGCTCAACAAGAGTCGCAAAGTTCCTTCGGCGTCGATTCAACCGTCGAACAACGGCATTTCCGTCATATCCGCCAATGGATTCGGACGGGTGGACCTGTCG